>ERZ1034969.117-NODE-117-length-56558-cov-24.409730_pt1 | contig 56558 bp, 50 predicted proteins | sample MGYA00520624_ERZ1034969 | MGnify/ENA primary metagenome ERZ1034969 (study PRJEB33766, sample SAMN09781776) | gut metagenome | biome: gut microbiome | host: Homo sapiens | place: Madagascar | study: EMG produced TPA metagenomics assembly of the PRJNA485056 data...
ACAGCAATGCCATGAACCAAGGGTAGACCAGATATTGAAAGCAATCCTGTAACTGGTTCGGACGGAAGGGACCAATCACACCAAAGGGCTGCACGCCATTGAACATATAGATCACATGGTAAATTACCACCAAAACCACCGTCACCCAGCGAATGTTATCCAGATACAGCTTTCTTGCAGGGTTCATATTATTCCCACCTTTGCAATGATTTTTAACACAGTATAGCACAAAGTCCTTTTCTTTGCGACCAACTTTTCTTGGCAAAAACATTCGGTTCTTGTTAAGAATCGTTGCAGGTCATCGGAATCTGCAAACAAAACGAAAGGCTTCGACATATGACATTGCAGATGCCAAAGAATGGTACAAGAAGAAGGCTTTTCGAGATCAGTCAGCGCGGCGTCAATACTTCGATATAGAAAGGAATCGTCGTCAAAGAGGAGACCTCTACATCACAACGATCCTAGACGAGGAGATGAAACCTAGTGACTCACGCCTACGATAAGAATTATCTAGCCCCTGCGCAAAAATGTCTGGCGCGTATGCTGGACTATATGGTTAACGACCTTCAGTGCCCGTTAGAAACCGCCTGGAATTGGTTCTTGACGAGCAATGCATCTCATCGCTTTGAAATCGGTGACGGTTCCGTCTTGGCTGGCACTTCCGGTGTAGAACTTGCCCGACAGGTATTGGAGCAGGCAGGTGAACCCGTGCCCACATGTAAAGCATCCTATTCCTATGATCGAAGCCCTGAATACTGGACGGGCTGGGCTCTCGCGTATTATCAGTGGGAAACCGGTCTTTCATTCTCTGCAATCAATCAGGCCGTGCCTATTAACGATGTGAGGATGCTGTATGTGCCGTACCATGAAATGGATATTCGTCAATTCGTTGATAAAATGAACGAACTCTATCGGGAGGCAATCCCCGAGACGAATCTGAAGCGTTTGCGCACGTTGGCAAATATGAGCCAGTCGGAGCTTGCTTGCCAAGCAGGAATATCGGCCAGAACGATCCAGCAATACGAACAGCGCCAAAAAGACATCAACAAAGCACGCGCAGAGACTTTACTGCGTTTGGCTAGGATCCTCCACTGCGAAATGGAAGAGCTGATGGAAAAAGTTCCCCCGCAATAACCACTTTTAATCCATATAGGTATTGCAATTGAGATTCTGCTTAAACTTCCTGAAATATGTATATGTCAGTCATACACTACGGTGTATGGCTGATTTTTTTATGAAGGGCGCAGATATAAGTTGGCAAAAGTGTGCAAATCTCACGACTGCATTTGTGTATTTTGCTATTTTTAATTTTCTCATCAACAAAATGAGGCTAACCTGCATCTTTATAGTATAGAGGGACAAAAAGCCCTCTTTCCCCTATGTACCTTGGCAACCGAATATCCGAATCACCGGCTACATACAACTGACCTTGCCGCAACCCAAGGAGCGACGGCAGGTGCGTCCCGGCTGCTCTGACGCCATGATGCTGCCTGATCGGCAGCGGAGCGCTTAACGGTCCGGGAGAGGTGGCGTGGAACACATACCTCAAGCGAAGGGTCAGCAATCATGATACGCACCGTGGCGATGCTCTCAAGGCGTCGGCGGTACTGCCAACAATGTGGTACAGGAAGCGGGAGCTGTTTCCAGCAGCCGGGTCGGTGGTTCGCCCTTATATCCGGGAAGTAGTGTCGAATAGGATATAAACTTTGATTTCAGATCATGGCGGTCACCGGCTTTGGCTGGTGGCCGCTATGCTTGTGGGATCAAATCATATGTTTCAAATTACGAAAGAAAGAGGGATCATGCAATGGAATCCAAGGGCAATTTCGAGTTTCCATTCCTGTCACGGAAAAGCGTTGCTATACCGTGGAGGACCTGCAAATCATACTTGGCATCAGCCGAGGTACGGTGTACAAGCTCTTGGAGCAAAAGGAGTTTCGCTGGATAAAAATAGGTTCTGTCTACAGAATCTCGAAGAAGAGTTTTAATGAGTGGCTGGACAATAAACTTTGATTTTGTCAAGGCTGTCGAGCTGCCCGGCGACAGCCTAACATTCGGAAATTATATCTGCTACGATATAGCCAGATCCGAAAGATCTGGCTATTACTATTCACTAAGGAGGACGCAGATAGTATAGCTTGACAAACCGGATATTAGCGAGCGCGTGCCGCTTTATCCATTGGCCAAGATTTTCTGAGTGCCGCATAGGAAACCAAGAAGTTGGCAAACCATCCTGCCGGCACAGCAAGCCAAACAAAATCAATGCCAAAACGCGGTGCGCAGATCAGTGCCACGGACAGGCGAATTGCAAGGTTTACCATGTTGGCAATGAGGAATGGCCGCATGATTCCGAGTCCGCGCAGAACTCCATCGGTCGCCATTTTAATTCCCATAAAGATAAAGAAGTAACCGAGCCATCTCATATAATCTCCAGACACCTGATAGGCCAGGGCGGTTCCGTCTTTTCCAAGGAACAGCGAAGAAATCTGCATGTGCAGCGTTTCAATGACAAGGAAGGCAAGCGCCGCAAAGCACACATCCAACACCAATGCTGCGTGGTAGCCTTTTTTGATGCGCTGGGGTTTGCCCGCCCCAAGGTTTTGGGAAACATACGGCGAAACTGCATTGCCGATGGACACAAAAATCAGAGAAAAGACATTCTCCACCCGCATCGTCGCCGCATATCCTGCAAGAGCCTGTGTGCCGAAAGGATTTACCACCGCCTGTACGATCATCATACCGATAGACACGGTAGACTGCTGGAGAACCGATGGAACAGCAATCTGAAGCATCGAGCGCAGCTCCCGCCCGTCAAACCAGGCAAACGCACTCTTATACCGCCGCATCCGATAGAGAAAAATCAATAGTGAAAACACAGCGGAAATCCCCTGGGCAATCAGGGTTGCCAGTGCTGCGCCAAACACGCCAAGCCCCAGACCGGCTACCATCCAAAGATCCATCACAATATTCAGGATGGATGAAAAGATCAGCAGTCCCAGCGGAATTTTTGATTCACCGATGGAAGTGAACATGGTAGAGAGAATATTGTACATGAACAGAAACGGAAAGCCCACAAAATAGACCCGCAGGTACAGTACCGCTTCCTCCAGAATATCGGCAGGGGTCTGTAATCCGCTCATCATCGCATGAGAAAAGGCAAAGCCAAAGACACCAAGGATGATGCTCAGAAGTAAAAAGCTGATCAGTGATGTAGACACAATGGTTTTCATTTTGCCATACTTTTTGGCGCCGAAATAGCGGCTTACAAGCACACCTGCACCAACACCGGCTCCCAGTGCCACACAAATGAAAACATTCGTCAGGGCTGCACAGGCACCGACCGCCGCCAGTGCGGAGGAACCAACAAACTGACCGACGATAATGGAGTCAGCCATATTGTATACCTGCTGAAAAAAGCTGCCGAGAATCATCGGCATTGCAAAAACCGTCAGCGCTTTCAGCGGCGCATCGGTAATCAAATACTCATCGTTTGACATGATCCTATTCCTCCACAACTTCCTGCTTTTTATCCGAAAGCACAAGCATAGCAAGTGCGATCAATAACCTGAAATAAATTTGTTTGATATTCCCGTGAAAAAAGCCCATCAAAAGCTCCTATGTACGTGAAAAAGCCGGACAAGGGACAGACATCTCAGTCTGCGCCTTATCCGGCTGTTGTTTCCACGAACAACTCGCCCTCCGAGCGAACTTTCGAAATTATAGCATGGGTGTGAGCAAATGTCAATGGATTTTCGTACAGCAGAAAATCTCCAAAGAAGTTGTGCGAACCCCGCAGTTAGAACTTTTCAAATTCGTTTTGGGAATAGTCCGTGATCGTTACAATATTGTCCTTGAGCTTTTTCAGGTTACGAGCCATTTTTTTGCTTTTCAGGCATCTTTTCTTTTTTCTTTTTATCGTGCGGCGGCTGTTATTTGCCGGTATCGCTCGCAACAGCATCGGCAATCAGCTTTTCCAGCGCAGTCATATTGGCCTCCTGATCAATGCCGCCCATGATCGGCTCCCCAACGATGTTGCCCTGACGGTCCACAACATAGGTTGTGGGGAAAGCCATGATGCCCAGTGCAAACTTGCCGGCCTCGCTGTCAGGATCAAAGTAGATATTGCGGAAGGATGCGCCTGCTGATTCCAGAATTTTCTTAGCGGTGGCGATATTGTCCGCGTTGCCGTCCAGCGTCTCGGTATTGACGCCGATGACCTCGCCGCCCTGCTCCTTGATGCGCTGGTTGAGTGCGTCAAGGTCATCCATCTCATCCACGCAGGGCTTGCAGCCGCTGAACCAGAAGTTTACAACGGTGAACGCATTGTTGGCAAACAGGCTGCTGTCAACGCTGTTGCCATCAAGGTCCTTGCCCTCAAACTGTGGGAAGGTGCTGCCGTTCTCCGCTGCGCTCTGGCTGGCGGCTTCATCCTGAGGAAGGGCTGTGATCTGATTTTCGATTTCCCGGATCTTATCAGCGTCCGCTTTGAGGGAGGCGTACTCTTCCTCGGTGAACTGATCCTTCGCCTTATCCACGGCATCCATAAGGAAATCGCCGTAATTGTTGCTGAGGGTGGTCTGTGTCACATTTTTGTCCATCGAGGCAAAAACCTTTTCCCACAGTTCATTGTTCGCGGTCAGAATATCGTTTTCCTCTGCCAAAAGCTGCTCCTCGGTTTTGGTCTGTGCGGCGGAGGCTGTTTCACTGCTGGCGGTGGAGGCTGCTTCGCTGCCGGCGGCGGTGCCTGCCTGCTGGCTGCCGCAGGCGGCGAGGGAAAATACCAGAACCAGGCTGGTCAAAATTGCTGCAATTCGTTTCATACTCAAATCTCCTTACTGTTATCTGCCTTATCGCCAAAGCCGTACTGATAGTGTATCGCCTTGGTCGGGCAGGATTTTATACACATACCGCAGCGGATACACTCCGCGTGGTTTGGCGTCTTGGTAATATCCACATCCATCTTGCAGGCCCGCGCACAGGCACCGCAGGATACGCACTTATCGGTGTCCACCCGCATCTGGAAAAGAGATACACGGTTCATGACCGCGTAAAAGGCCCCCAGCGGGCAGAGCCACTTGCAAAATGGGCGGTAAAACACCACACTGGCAACAACGACCGCCAGCAGGATACAGAGCTTCCAGCTGAACAGCTTGCCGAGCGCGGCGCGTATCCCTGCATTGGTCAGCGAGAGGGGGATTGCGCCCTCCAGCACACCCTGCGGGCAGAGATACTTGCAGAAGAACGGATCACCCATTCCCATCTCATTGACAACAAGCGCAGGCAGCAGCACCACCATGATAAGCAGCACGGCGTATTTCAGATATCGCAGCGGCTTCAGACGCTTGGTGGAGCGCTTGGGCGATGGGATCTTATGCAAAAGCTCCTGCAGCCAGCCAAACGGGCAGAGAAAGCCGCAGATAAACCGTCCCAGCAGCACCCCCAATAAAATCAGGATGCCGGTAATATAATAGGAAAATCGAAATTTTGACGAGCCGACCACTGCCTGAAACGAGCCGATCGGGCAGGCCCCCGCCGCACCCGGGCAGGAGTAGCAGTTCAGCCCCGGCACACATACTGTTTTACCCTTGCCCTGATACAGAACCCCCTTGGCAAAATTCGGCAGGTGAATGTTCGTCAGCAGCGCTGCGCCTGCTTGAAACCAGCCCCGGAAACGGGCCAGAAAAGAACCGTTTTTCTTATCCAATGCCAACACACTCCATACACAACCGAATAGCCTTTGCCAACACCGTATCTGCCTCCCCACGCCAGATGCCGAAGCCGATCATCAAAACGGCGGCCAACAGCAGCGCCGACTGGGCGATTGCTTTTTTATTTATCATTTGCGGTTGCCCCTTTCTGCTTGATGAGAACAGTATACACCCACCGATATAAAATTTCTGCTAAGAAAAAATTAGCACAGACTTTATCGAAATCTGCTATAATGACTATTATAAAGGTATCGCTGCCGTGCTTTTGCCTTGTGCAGCGCCAAAAAACATCTTATAAATACGGGGGATGATCGCTTATGCGCCTTTTGTTGATAGAGGATGAACCTACTCTGCGGGAAAGCGTGACTAAAAAGCTGCGCCGTTCCGGCTACGAAACCGATGACTGCGGTGACGGAGAGACCGCGCTCGAGCTGCTTGCAGCAGAGCGGTACGATCTTGTCCTGCTTGATCTCAATCTGCCGAAGGTGAACGGCATGACTGTTCTGCGCACGCTGCGCAAGACCGACCTTGAAACGCCGGTACTAATTCTGTCCGCCCGCAGCGAAATTTCCGACAAGGTGGAGGGGCTGGACGCGGGTGCCAATGATTATCTGGCCAAGCCGTTCCACCTGGCTGAGCTGGAGGCCCGTGTGCGCAGCCTGACCCGGCGGCAGTTTATCCAGCGCGATGTATGCCTGCGGTGCGGGCGGCTGACCTTCGACACCAAGAGCCGCCTTGCCATGGCGGATGGCCAGCCCATTCCGCTGACCCGTAAGGAAAGCGGCGTGCTGGAATATCTGCTGCTGCATCAGGGACGCCCTGTCAGTCAGGAGGAGTTGATCGAGCATGTCTGGGACAGCAGTGTCGATGCGTTCAGCAACTCGATTCGCGTGCATATCTCGGCACTGAGAAAAAAGCTGCGCACCGCACTGGGGTACGACCCCATCCGAAACCGCATCGGTGAGGGGTATGAGTTGGAGGAAAACGAACCATGAACCGCATATCTTTTCAGTGGCGGATCACGCTGATGACCGCCGTACTGATTGCAGGGGCCTGCATCTGCCTGAATCTGCTGCTCTACCGCTCTGGTGCCACTGGTATGGACAACCTGAACGGGTATGTCCTGCAATACCAGCAGAATGATGATGAAAACCTGATGATTGAAATCCCGGACGACCAGATGTCGGATTTTCTTATACAGTTTTCGCAGGAGGTCTACGATGCCAAGGCTGTTTTCGGCCGCAGGGGCTGGTGCATCACAGCAGCAGTAACGCTGCTGAGCGCGGCGATTGCCTATTTTGTCAGCGGCAAGGCTCTGGAGCCCTTGAAAAAGCTTGCACAGCAGGCCGAACGCATTGATCAGGACAGCCTTGTGGAGGTTCGCTTAGAGGAAAACACGATTCCGGAATTTCGCGACTTGAGCCAGTCTGTCAACCGCATGCTGGACCGGCTGGCGCATTCTTTTGACCTGCAGCGTCAGTTTGCCGGCAATGCCGCCCATGAGCTGAAAACACCGCTGGCCATCATGCAGGCAAAGCTGGAAATGTTCGCTGAAGAACACCCCGATGCCGACAGCGAGATCACCGACCTGCTCCGCTTTCAGACGGATCAGGTGTCTCGCCTAGCAAGCCTTGTCCGCACACTGCTGGAAATGAGCGATCTGCAGTCGATCCCGCGCGAGGACCATATCGAGCTGGCCCCGTTGGCCGATGAGATCGTGGCTGACCTGACTCCGCTGGCACAGCGCCGGAGCATTACCCTCTTTCAGGAATGTGAGGATGTCAGTATCAAGGGCAGCGACACCCTGATCTACCGCCTGCTCTTTAATTTGGTCGAAAACGGCATCAAATACAATACCCCCGGCGGTTCTGTGCATATCACGATCCGGCAAAAGAAAAGCAGCGCTGTGCTGCGTGTTGCAGACACAGGCTGCGGCATCCCTGAAGAGTATCGGACAAGTGTGTTCCAGCCCTTTTTCCGGGTAGATAAATCCAGAAGCCGGGAGATGGGCGGCGTAGGCCTTGGGCTTGCGCTTGTACGGGAGATTGCCCTGCTGCATGGCGGCACCGTTACAGCTGAACCGGCTGACGGGCAAGGGACGGTGTTCACGGTCACCCTGCCGATACAAGCTTGACAACCGTCTGCAGTGCCTTATTCCTTTGCCAATTCTACCACCGGCTTTGCCTCACTGGCGGCGATGGCAGGCTGCAGCTTGTTTTCCAGCCCGGTCTTTTGCAGCATATTGATGACATGGTATTTTCGGTTGAGGGCTCCACACAAAGCGCCTTGTCGATCCTGCTGTAGGAAAGCCCGCACACCAACAGGCGCAGCACGCGCATCTCGGCGGGGGTAAGATCGTACCGATGCTCTGTCTGTGGTGGAGGACACCTACACCCGCACCACCGAGACCGAAAAATACGACCCCGTCAAGGACGACAGCTCGAGCGGTTCAAGTACCGACAGCGATGGCTCCGGCGGGAAATTCTACACAGTATCGCTTTCGCTGTCACATTTTATTTTTCTCTACGTTGAAAGTATGCTATCTGGCATGGTATAATCTTGTTATTCAATCAAACATATATCAGGAGGGCTGTTGCCATGGCTGCAAACGCCGTTGACTTTGCGGGCACCCTTTGCGGATGCCGGTACGAAAAAGAACTGGAAACCCATTTTCGGGACTGTCTGCTGTTTTACATTGACGGGCGCATTCGGTTTGAGCGCTATTGCTATGGCGAGGCAGCCTGCCTGGTGTTCAGCCTGTGGGCCAACGGGCTGGACGAAACCGGCAAGATTTTGTGGGTGAAGGAGCCTGAGTTTGAGGTAGACCGGAAAGCGATTCCCCGTGTGATTACCGATGTACAGGAAAACGGTACTGCCCTGCAGGTGGACAACCAGCGCAAGCGCTATGTAAAAACCGAAGAGTTTGACGAGGACAAGCCCAACGGATATGGCCGTTTCAAAGTTTTTCTGCTGCGCCGCAAGCTGAAAAAACACTAAGACGCGCGGGCGTTCCTGCGCACCCTTTTATTCTATTCACATTTATCAGCAAGCGAAATTGCCCCCGGCGCACCGCGCAAAGCGGCACATCCGGGGGCAATTATTATTTATTCGATTATTCAGCGGTGGGGTTCTGCGCTGTCATTCTTTAGGGCAATACCGCATAATTCTAAGTGCCGATACGGCGAGCGAGGTGCGGCAGATGCCAAGCCAAAAGCGCAGATAATACTGGATGTCTTATCGAGCATTTTGGCAACGCAGATGCCGTGCCGCAGCTGCCGGAGCGGTGCTTAAGCCGCAAGGCGAGAATTGTGCGGTGTTGCCTTAGCGAATTAAAAGTGCTCCACACCCTCGCTGGTCACGCGGGCATAGATCAGCGGCGGAACTTCCGGCTTTTCGGCACCGATGGTCAGGCCGCCAACATACATTTCTTCCGCTGCGGCAAACAGGGTGTCATCATCCGCATACAGGGTGCAGATCGGCTCCCCTGCCTTGACGGCATCGCCCAGCTTTTTGTGCATGATGATACCGGCAGCAAAATCGATGCTGTCCTCTTTTTTAATGCGGCCTGCACCCAGCAGCACGCTGGCGTTGCCGATACGCTCCACATCGTTCTGTACAATATAGCCATCCGCCGGGGCGCAGATATCGTGGGCATATTTGGCCTTGCGGAAAAGCGAGGCATCCCGCAGAACGCTGGTGTCCCCGCCCTGGGCTGCAAACATTTTGCAGCAAATCTCAAAGGCGGAACCATCGGCAATCACCTGTTCCGCCATGGCGCGGCAGGCGGCCATCTCCCCCTTACCCGCCAGATACAGCATATTGGAGGCCAGCTGCAGGCAGACTTCGGTCAAATCCGCCGAGCCTTTGCCCTGCAGCACGGCCATGCTCTCAGCCACTTCCAGCGAGTTGCCGATGTTATGGCCCAGCGGGGTGTCCATATCGGTAATCAGGGCTGCCACTTTGCGGCCATGTGCCGTGCCGATGGAAACCATCAGGCGGGCAAGCTCCACGGCTTCGTCCAGGTTCTTCATGAACGCACCGCTGCCCATTGTAACATCCAGCAGGATCGCATCCGAACCAGCCGCCAGCTTTTTGCTCATGATAGAGGAAGCAATCAGCGGAATGCAGCCTACCGTTGCCGTAACATCCCGCAGGGCGTACAGCTTTTTATCCGCCACCGCAATTTTGCCGCTCTGGCCAATGACTGAGATACCGATCTCATTGACCTGCTTAAAGAATTCTTCCTGCGTCAGTGAGGTGCGGGTGCCGGGGACGGACTCCATCTTATCAATGGTGCCGCCGGTATGGCCCAGGCCGCGGCCGCTCATTTTGGCAATTTTTACGCCGCAGGCTGCCACAATGGGGGCAATAACCAGGGTGGTTTTATCCCCCACGCCACCGGTAGAGTGTTTATCTGCTTTGATGCCCTGAATGGCGGAAAGATCCACCATATCGCCGGAATGTGCCATCACATCAGTCAGTTCAGCCGTTTCGGCATCGGTCATGCCGCGCAGGTAAATTGCCATCAGCAAGGCGGACATCTGGTAATCCGGCACACTGCCATCCACATAACCGTTGACGGCAAAGGCAATCTCTGCCCGCGTCAGGTTTCCGCCATCGCGCTTTTTGGCGATGATATCATACATACGCATTTGGGGTTCTCCTATCTTTTTATGTGCACCTGAAAAACAAGGCGAAAGCAGCAGGCAGGGTTTTATCCTGTCGGCTGAATTGCTGATTTTTCCGGTACGCTTTGGTAAACGCAAAATGCCCGCCCGGACCGGCTTGCACAAGCCTGCGGGGCGGGCACTATTGCTGGTTTTATCTGCCGGGTTTAACGGCTGCCTTTATCGTAAGGGATGCCTTCGGCCTTGGGGGCCTGGGAGTTCTTGCTGGTAAAGGCAAGAATAACCATGGAGGCAATGAACGGCATCATGTTATAAATGTTGCTGGACCAGCCAAGCTGTGCCAGAACGGTGGAATCCGCAATGTTGGCAAGACTCTTGAAGACGGCAAAGAACATGGCCGCGCCAAAAATGTTGAACGGCTTCCACTGGCCAAAGATCATAACGGCCAGTGCCAAAAAGCCGGTACCGGCAACGCCGACTTCAAAGTTCCAGGTCTGCACGCTGGGGATAACGTAAGCCAGGCCGCCGATGCCGCCCAGGAAACCGGAGATCAGCACACCGGCATAGCGCATGCGGTAGACGTTGATACCAACGGAATCCGCTGCCTGGGGGTGCTCGCCGCAGGCGCGCAGGCGCAGGCCAAAGCGGGTCTTATACATAACAATGTAGCTAATAATCAGCAGCACAATGCCCAGCGGGATAAAGATGCTGAGCTCCAGCCCGCCGATGGAGAACAGGAACGGCTTGTTGGTGTAGCTGATTTTGGCGGAGGTAGAACCGTTAAAGTTCTTGGCCAGAATCATGGCAATGGCGGTTGCCAGCATGTTTAGCGCCGTGCCGCCGATGGTCTGGTCGGCTTTTAAGTTGATGGAAGCAAACGCCAGCAGCAGCGAGTAAAGCATACCGCAGACCGCTGCTGCCACAACGGCAGCCAGAACGATGAGCGCCGGGGCCATGTTGGTGGGCAGCGATGCGGTAACCAGCACGCCTGCCAGGCCGCCGACAACCATGATGCCTTCCAGCGCGATGTTGATTACGCCGGAATGCTCGCTGAACATGCCGCCAAGGGCAACCAGCATCAGAACAATGCCATACAGCAGGGTGTATTTGATAAGCAGCAGCATATCACTTGCCCTCCTTTTTCGGTTTGGTCACTGCCTTGGCTGCCGGTTCGGCATTGGCGTTGGCGGTGTCCTTTTTGTGGATCAGCTTTTTCTCAAACAGCGTGCGGAACAGCATGGAGAATGCACACAGGTAGATGATAATGCCGGAGATCAGGTCGGCAATTTCGCTGGGGAAATACTTGGTGGGCAGATATGCGCCGCCAACGCTGATATGACTGATGAACAGCGAAGAGAAGATGGTGCCGATGGGGTTCGAGTTTGCCAGCAGTGCGGTTGCAATGCCGTTAAAGCCCATAGCAGGCAGGCTGGTGGAGTTCAGGGGGTTCCACTCGCCACCGCCGGACAGATAGAACAAACCGGCACCAAAGCCTGCCAATGCACCGGCAATCGTCATGGACAGAATGACGTTTTTCTTTTCATTGATACCGGCATAGCGGGCGGCGTTCTTGTTCAGGCCAACGGCTTTCAGCTCATAGCCAAAGGTCGTTTTTTCCAGCACAACCCACACCACAATGGCCACGATGATGGCCAGAAAGATGGCGATGGTGGTGTTGCTGGTGTGGAACAGTTCGCTCATCCCGCAGGAAGGGATCTGCGCCTGCGGGGCGTTGGTGGCCAGCTTCCAGGTGCGGGTGTTATGCGCATCATACATCACGCCGGAGCCGCGGCCATAGATGATCTCATTGACAAGGTACAGACCGATCCAGTTGAACATGATAGAGGTAATAACTTCGTTGATGTTCAGGTACGCCTTAAAGATGCCGGGAATGGCCCCCCACAGCGCGCCGAACACAGCGGACACCAGCAGGCACACCCACCAGGGCATGCCCAGCACAATGGCAAAGTACAAAGCGCCGAAAGCGCCCAGCGTATACTGCCCTGCTGCGCCAATGTTGAACAGGCCGGTTTTGAACGCAAAGGCAACCGAAAGGCCGGTCATGATCAGCGGGGCGGTCTGGGTCAGCACCTTGCCGCAGCCATACGGGAAGTCATAAAAGCCGCCCTGCAAAATGCGCCAGAAGCCATCCACCAGGGCGTGCTCCGGGTTGATGATAAACAACGCAATTAAGCCGATGACCAGACCGATGACAATGCACATGAGTGCAGCCAGAACGCCGCTGCTGTTTTGGCGAATGGTTGTGCCCAAAGAAGGCTTGTTTAGTTTTGCCATGGTTTACTTTGCCTCCTTCTTTTTTGCACCGGCCATATACAGGCCCAGTTCCTGCACGGTGGTGGTCTTGGGATCAAATTCGCCCACGATCTCGCCTTCGTACATCACCAGGATGCGGTCTGAAAGGTTCATAACCTCATCCAGTTCCAGGCTGACCAGCAGCACGGCCTTACCGGCATCGCGCTGGGCAACAATCTGCTTGTGGATATACTCAATGGCTCCAACATCCAGGCCGCGGGTAGGCTGCACGGCCACCAGCAGCTTGGGATCCTTATCGATTTCGCGCGCGATGATGGCTTTCTGCTGGTTGCCGCCGGACATGCTGCGGGCAATGGTCACACTGCCCTGGCCGGAACGCACATCGTACTGCTCAATCAGGTGGTCAGAATACTTGCGCACTTCATCCGCCTTGATAAAGCCATTATGCTGGAACTGCGGCTGCCAGTAGCGCTGCAGCACCATGTTCTTTTCCAGCGTGTAATCCAGCACCAGGCCGTGCTTATGGCGATCCTCCGGGATATGGCTCATGCCGTCCTTGGAGCGCTGGCGGATGGAAGCGTGGGTGATGTCCTGTCCATCCAGCGTGATCGTACCGCCGGAGATTTTTTCCAGACCGGTCAGGCCGTACACCAGCTCGGTCTGACCGTTGCCCTCAATACCGGCAAGGCAGACGATCTCACCCGCGCGAACGTCAAAGCTGACATTGCGCACCGCATCTTTTTTATGGGTGCGGCTGGGCACCGTCATGCCCTGCACGCTCAGGATGGTTTTGCCGGGCTGGGCGGGCTTTTTGTCCACCACAAACTCAACATCGCGGCCAACCATCATGCGGGAAAGCTCTTCCTTGCTGCTGTTGGCAATATCCACGGTGCCGATATACTTGCCCTTGCGCAGAACCGTGCAGCGGTCCGCCACGGCCATGATTTCGTTCAGCTTGTGGGTAATAAACAGGATGCTCTTGCCCTCAGTCTTAAAACCGCGCATAATCTCCATCAGTTCGTCGATTTCCTGCGGAGTCAATACAGCGGTGGGTTCGTCAAAAATCAGAATTTCATTGTCACGGTACAGCATTTTCAGGATCTCAACGCGCTGCTGCATGCCAACCGAGATATCGCTGACCAATGCATCCGGGTCTACACGCAGGCCGTATTTTTCCGAAAGCTCCACGACCTTTTTGCGGGCGACCTCTTTTTGCAGAAATCCCGCTTTGCAGGGTTCCACACCCAGCATGATGTTATCCAGCACAGAGAAGCACTCCACCAGCTTAAAGTGCTGGTGGACCATGCCGATGCCAAGGTCGTTTGCATCGTTGGGGTTATTGATCTTGACTTCCTTGCCGTTTTTCTTGATGACGCCCTGTTCCGGCTGGTACAGGCCGAACAGAACGCTCATGAGGGTGGATTTGCCGGCGCCGTTTTCGCCCAGCAGGGCATGCACTTCGCCTTTGCGCAGCTGGAGGGTGATGTTGTCGTTTGCCTTGATACCGGGGAACTCCTTGGTAATATTCAGCATCTCAATGACAAAATCTTCAGCCAATCCGCTCACGCTCCTTTCACGAATCAAAGTATTGGGGCTGCCCTGCCGCCAAGATAGCTCTGGAACCCCAGCCCCACAGCAAAATTTGTGCAAAGCTGCCGCAGCGCACCGTGCAGCTTATGCACCGGCACAGTGCGCTTATTAGTTTTATTATACAGTTTTTTCGCTGGAACCACAAGTAAAATCTTGCATTTTTGGCCCCGGGGCGGGGTTTATTTTGCAAATGGTTGCAAAAACGCCCCGGCTGCCGCAAAAAGCAGAGCCAGGGCGTTTGTTTTTCATAATATTACTTTATTCTATTTTGTTTTCCACGCATCAATGTTCCATCCTCCAGAATGCGCAGGAGCACGGGGGCAGATCGCTGCCGCCGCCAAAGTCATGCGGCTGGCCGGTGATCAGATCCACCGCGGTGCCGCAGCCGGCGTTGAAATCCGCGTGGTAGGTCTCCCCTGCCGCGTTGATGGCCACCAGCACGCGCTCGCCATCCACACGGCGTTCAAAAATCAGCTGGCGGGGCTGCACCATCACATTGTGGTAGCTGCCCCAGCGCAGGGCGGGGCTTTCGGCGCGGGCTTTGGCCAAGGCAGAGATCCATTCGGTCAGTTCGTTTTCCTGCGGCTTTTCAATGGCGGGGCGCAGGGTGGCATCACCGTTTTTCTTATCGCCCTCCAGGCCCCACTCGCTGCCATAATAGACTGCCGGAACGCCGGGCATACCAAACAGCAGGCCGTAAGCCGGGCGCAGCATGGCTTTATCCGTCAGGACGGTGGCAATACGGCTGACATCATGGTTGTCCAAAAAGCTTAACAGGTGGCGGCCGGTGTACAGGCACCACTGCTCGGAGCCAAACTGGCGGTTCAGGCTATAGGCGATCTCGTGCATATTGGCGGAGTTAAAGCTGGAATACAGGCCCTTGTAGCATTCGTAGTTGGTCACAGCGTGGCAGGCACGGTCGTTCATCCAGCGGTTATAATCGCCGTGCAGTGTCTCGCCCATCAGGGCAAATTCCGGCTTGATGCTGTTGGCCAGGCCGCGCAGCTCTGCCAGGAAATCCAGATCCAGGCAGTAGGCAACGTCCAAACGCAGGCCGTCGATATCATAGTCCCGTACCCAGCCGCGCACCGCGTCAAACAGGTGTTCCTTCACCGCCGGGTTGCGCAGGTTCAGTTTCACCAGCTCATAGCAGCCTTCCCATGCTTCGTACCAGAAGCCGTCATTATAGCCGGTGTTGCCGTCAAAGCTGATATGGAACCAGTCTTTATAGGCGCTGTCCCACTTTTTCTCCTGCACATCGCGGAACGCCCAGAATCCGCGGCCCACATGGTTGAACACGCCGTCCAGCATCACGCGGATGCCGGCTTCATGCAGGGCTTTGCACACAGCCTGGAAATCCTCTTTGGTCCCAAGGCGCGGATCAACGCGATTATAATCGCGGGTGTCATAGCCGTGGGCATCGCTGTCAAACAGGGGGTTGAACAGCACGCAGGTTGCGCCCAGTTTTTTGATATGTTCCACCCAGTCCAGCACGCGCAGAATACGGTGTTCCCCGGTCTGGTCGCTGCCATCGTTTTGCAGCGGAGCACCGCACAGGCCCAGGGGATAGATCTGGTAGATTGTTGCATCATCAAACCACATAACTTTTACTCCTCCATTTTGTTTTTTCTTTTGGCAATACCACGCAATTCCACGTGCCAATACAACGAGTGAGGTGCATCGGCTGCCAAGCAAAAAGCACAGATCATACTTTGTGTATTATCGAGCATTTTGTAACGCAGACGGCGCGCCACAACCGCCAGGCAGGAATTGTGCGGTGTTGCCTTTTATTTATCTTTTCGCTTTCGCATCAGAATTTCTTTTTCAGCCTGGGGGCAATGCGCTGGCGGTACAGCGGGGTGATGGCCGTTAAGGCACGGTCACACAGCCAGAACGAAAGGTTGCCCAGCGCCAGCAACGCCAGCAGCATGGGGGTACCCTCGGCGGCAAACTCCTGCACCAATTCCGGCGGGGCCAGCACCACGATCAGCAGCGCATACATGATGACCACCGCTGCATTGAAGCAGCCAAACTTGGCCATCCACCGCAGCACACTTCGGCGGATGTTGTTCAGCCGCACCCGCAGCACAGGGTAATACCCCAGCACCAGAACATAAAACAGCACCAGCTCTTTATCCGGCACCAGGAACAGCGAAAGCAACGACACAACCGCATACAACAACAGTGCATACTTTTTTCCGTAATCTTCCAGCACAGGGATGAGCAGAAAGCTGGCCAGCATGGGCGCGGCGTAAGTGCCGATCTGCAATACGTTGCCCACAAGCAGCACCACCACCGAGAGCGCACTAAGCACACCGCAGAGCGCAATTTTTTGAGATTCTGTTTTTCGCAAAGGTCAAAACCTCCTGTGTTGCATTTGCCGCACAAGAAGTATTATACACTACGCGCATAAAATGTGCAACATGACGAAGGCATTTATTTTAATGTCCTTCCCTGCCCGTTCGCCATAGTTGGCCGCACAGCGCTCTATTCTGCCATTTGCTGCACGGTAAAAAAGTGGTATCCCTTGGCCGCAAACCATTCAAGGATATCCGGCAATGCCTTGACTGTCTCGTGGGTGGCATTGGTATCGTGCATCAAAACAACACAAATCGGCTGGTCTTTGGCATCGTTCTGGACATTGCGCAGGATCTGGGCGGCGTTGGGGTGGCTGGCGGTGGCGTCCTCGGCGCACACGTTCCAGTCGATCCAGGCATAGCCTTTCTGCTCAGCCTGGGCTTTGAGCTGCTGCATGATCTGCCGTCCGCCGTATCGGTGGCTGACCGTGTTGGTGCTGCCGCCGGGGAACCGCAGCCAGTGGATCGCATCCACATCGATATAGTTCGCCAGCGTGGCGCGCAGAGCTTTGATATCCAGCCAGAAGTTTTCGGTGCTGCTGTAAATGCGGGAATAGGAATGGGACGCGCTGTGCAGGGCAATCTGGTGGCCCGCAGCCTCAATATCCGTTAGATACGACAGATAATCCTGGTTCGCGTCCTGTGCAGTGACAAAAAAGGTGGCTTTGGCATCACATTTTTCCAGCGCAGCCAGCACCTGCGGGGTATATTTGGAGGGGCCATCGTCAAAGGTCAGGCAGCAGATCTTCATGGCAGCGCCCTCCTCCCCCGGCAGCTGGGTGCCGCCCATAGCAAGGGTGGGCACAGAGAACGAAGCATCGGGAATGGTGGTTTCGCAGGCAGAATCGGCTGGGAACCACAACGGCCAAAGCAGCCCGATCAGCGCCCCCACCACAGCCGAAATGAGCAGCCCGGTCACAAACAGGCGCTGCTGCCTGTCATTGTTGGTTTCCCTGCGCATACACAAACGCCCCCTGCCGCACTGTTTTGTTCCAAACATATGCAGCAGGGGGCGCAGATAGATATAATTTTGTAAGGCTCAGAACAGGTTGCGGGCGCGCAGGCGGCGGTCCAGATGGCCTTTGCTGCGCAGCCAGGTGCTGGGGGCAAACAATACCAGCATGGGGAAGATTTCCAAACGGCCCACCAGCATATCAAAGCTGAGCATCAGCTTGACCAGCGGCGAAAAATCCGCAAAGCTGCCCATAGGGCCGACCAATTCCAGACCGGGGCCGATGTTGTTCAGGCAGGATGCCACCGCGGTAAAAGTAGTAACCAGGTCAAACTGGTTGATGGCCACCACCATGGTGGACAGCACAAAAATGATCAGGTAGAGGTTCATGTAGGTGCGCACGCCAAACACCGTTTTATCGTCCAGGGGCTTGCCCTCAAACCGGACGGTAGTGACAGCATGGGGGTGCAGCACCCGCATTAAATCCTGCTTGGCAGTTTTGCACATAATAATGATACGGCTGATTTTGATGCCGCCGCCGGTGGAACCCGCACAGGCGCCAAAGAACATGAGCAGCACCAGCACCGCCTTGGAGAAGGTGGGCCACATGTTAAAATCTGTTGTGGCATAACCCGTGGTGGTAATGATGGAAGCCACCTGGAAGAAAGAATAGCGCAGGGACTGCCACACATTGCCATACAAGTGGAAGATATTGCCCGCAATGGCCAGGGTGGAAGCCGCAATCACGCCAAGGTAGACCCGCATTTCCTCGCAGGCAAACGCTTCCTTAAAATGGCGGATGAGTAGGAAGAAATACACATTAAAGTTGATGCCGAACAGCACCATAAAGACCGCGGTGATCATTTCCACCGCCGGGCTGCCGTAAGCGCCAATGCTGGCCGCACGGTTGCTGAAACCGCCGGTGCCCGCCGTGCCAAAGGCGGTGATCAGGGCATCGTACCAGGGCAGACCGGCCAGGCGCAGCAAAATTGTCTGCACCACGGTAAGCACCAGGTACATGGCATACAGGATCTTGGCGGTATCGCGGATCTTGCTGGAGATTTTGCCCACCGAAGGCCCCGGCGATTCGGCGCGCATCAGGTGCATGGCGCGGCCATCGCTGACCGGCAGAACCGCCATGGTAAACACCAGTACGCCCATGCCGCCCACCCAGTGGGTAAAGCTGCGCCAGAACAGCATACTGTAACTCATGGCTTCCACATCGCGCAGGATGCTGGAGCCGGTGGTGGTAAAGCCGGATACCGTTTCAAAAAAGGCATCCACAAAAAACGGGATATCGCCGCTGATGACAAACGGCAGCGCACCGAACACGGACATCAGCACCCAGGCCAGTGCCACGATCACAAGACCCTCGCGCGCATAGATCGCCGTGTTGGCGGGGCTGCGCAGCCCCAGAACAAGGCCCAGCACGGCCAGCCCCACCGCCGTTACCACAAAGGCAAACAGGCAGCTCCACTCGCCATGAATGACAGCTACAATAGACGGAGGCAGCAGCAGGGCGGCTTCAACCATAAAAATACGGCCCAGCACATACCCAAGCATGCGGTAGTTCATTCCGTTACCCCCTTGCCATAATATCGCGCAGATCGGTCAGATCGGTGTTGGTGGTAACAATGATCACATCGTCCCCTGCGCAGAAAGAATCGTTGCCGGACGGGATAATCGTCTTGCCGTTTTCGCGGATAATGCCCGCCACAAGGATATTTTTGCGCAGGTTCAGGTCCCGCAGCGGCACACCGGCAAACGGCACATCGGCGGTAACGCTGAATTCCAGCGCTTCCACCTTGCCGCCTACCAGACGGTGCAGGGTGCGCACATTGGTAGCCTGGCTGTTCTGCATGGCGCGCACATACTGTACGATCAGCTCGGTGGTGACAGCGCCGGTGGAAACCAGGCTGTCCACCAGGCCGCGCTCTGTCACCACATCGGCAAAGGATTTGCGGTTGATTTTAGCCACCACCTTGCAGTGGTTCAACTGAGAAGCATACATTGCCAGAATAATGTTGGTTTCGTCCAGACCGGTCAGCGCCACAAAGGCATCCATATCGGCAATGCCTTCCTCCGCCAGCAGCTCGCTGTCGGTGCCATCGCCCTGAATGATGAGCGCACGGGGGATTTTTTCGCTCATATCCTGGCAGCGGGCGGGATTGTTGTCAATTACGGTAACGTGCATGTTCATCTCGCTCAGCTCTTTGACGAGATAATACGCCATGCGGGAAGCGCCCACCACCATGACATTGTTGGCGCGCTCCTTGAAAATACCCAGGCGGCGGAAGAACTGTTCCAGTTCCTGCGGGGTGGCCATCAGGTAGATTGTATCCCCTTCTTCCAGGGTAAAACTACCGGTGGGGATGGTGATCTGTTTGCCGCGTGCCACGGCGCAGATCAGCATTTTGACCCGCATGTTGCTGTACAGGTCGCTCAGCTGCAGGCCGGTCAGGGGGTTGCCCTCGGTCAGGCGGTATTCCACCAGTTCAAAGCGCTGCTTGCTGAACTGTTCCAGCTTGAGCGCATTGGGGAAGCGCAGCACGCGGGCAATCTCGCGCGCCGTGGCCTTTTCGGGGTTAATGACCATCGAAAGGCCCAGTTCCTGGCGCATAAAGCGCAGCTGCTTTTCATATTCCGGGTTGCGGATGCGCGCAATGGTATGGCGGGTGTTCAGCTTTTTGGCAACCAGGCAGGCCAGGATGTTGATCTCATCGCTGTCCGTTGCGGCAATCAGCAAATCGGCGCCGCCTTCAAACGCTTCGGCCTGCACTTCATAGCAGCCGCCGTTGCCGGTCACGCCGCGCACATCGCAGATATTGCAGATATCATCCACAACGGTCGGGTTGCGGTCAATTACAACAATGTCGTGTTTATCTGCGCTGAGCTGCTGGGTCAACGCGCGGCCCACTTTGCCCAAACCCACAACCACGATCTTCATTCGGTTTCCTCTTTTCCGCCAGATCCTTATGGCATACAGCTGCTGCGGTATCGGTTCAGGGACGACGCCAAACAGCAAAGCAGCCTGTCAAGGTGTTTCTGAAAGCAAAGAAAATGACGGATATTCCGCAAACACAAGCAGGATGTAAGGCAAAGAGCCGCTGGAGTCCTTTGTGGCTTCCAAGGCTTTTTAACGTAAAATCCGGCTGCATTTCTAGAAATAGACTATATTTTCGACTTTTCAGATACACCCCAAGGCCATATTAACACAATTTTAATGTTTGCTGGCAATACTGCATGTATTATAGCAGGCTTGCCGAAAAATGCAACTGGTCCCGTCGGGTATGCCGTACACTTTGGTCACTTTATGCAAAACTGCGGCGGCTTTTGCAGCAGGTTCACCTGTTTTTACCCGCCAAAAAGCAAAGCGCGCACAGCCCTTTGTTCAGGCCATGCGCGCCGGATGGATATTTCTTTATTCTATTTTAATTATACATCCTGCAGTTCACCGCGGGAAGATGCTTTCAGGTAAGCATAGATGAAACCGTCCAGGTCGCCATCCATCACGGCCTGCACATTGCCGCTTTCATAGTTGGTACGGTGGTCCTTGACCAGGGTGTACGGCATGAACACATAACTGCGGATCTGGTGGCCCCAGGCGATTTCATTCTGCACACCCTTGATGTCATCCACCTTATCCTTGTGCTGCTGCAGAGCGATCTGGTACAGCTTGGCTTTCAGCATTTCCATGGCGTACTCACGGTTCTGCAGCTGGCTGCGCTGGGTCTGGCAGGAAGTGACAATGCCGGTGGGCTTGTGGATCAAACGCACAGCGGAAGACGTTTTGTTGATGTGCTGGCCGCCTGCACCGGAAGAACGGTAAACCTGCATTTCAATATCCGCCGGGTTGATCTCGATTTTAATATTGTTATCCAGTTCCGGCATAACCTCCAGGCTGGAAAAGCTGGTCTGGCGGCGGGCGTTGGCATCAAACGGGCTGATGCGCACTAGGCGGTGCACGCCGTTTTCACTTTTCAGCATGCCGTAAGCGTTGGCACCCTTAATCATCATAGAAGCGGACTTGATACCGGCTTCATCGCCTTCCAGCACATCCAGAACTTCCACGGTGTAGCCGTGGGCTTCGGCCCAGCGGGTGTACATACGGGTCAGCATCTCGGCCCAGTCCTGTGCTTCGGTGCCGCCGGTGCCTGCATGGAAAGTCAGGATAGCGTTGGAATGGTCGTACTCGCCGTTCAGCATGGTCATCAGCTGCAGTTCGTCAATGGATTTCTCCACGCCGTTCACAGCTTCTTCGCCCTCTGCTGCCAGGGAGGGATCATTTTCTTCCTCAATCATTTCCAGCAGGGTCTGGGCTTCCTCGTACTGGGTGGAAAGTTTGCCGAAGCGCTCCAGCTTATTTTTCACTTCGCCCATCTCGCCGATGACTTTCTGGCTTTTTTCCTGGTCATCATAAAAACCGGGCATCGTCATCTGGTGCTCCAGCTCTGCCAGGCGCTTTTCGCTCGCTTCAATGGAAAGGGCATCGCGCAGGTCGTTTACCGCAGTTTCCAGCCCGCCGAGCTTAAATTTCAATTCGTCAATGGTGATCATATTTGCTACCCCTTGGTCAATCATAAAAAATAAAGATACGCATAAATCAAGATGCTATCAGTATAACGCAAATCTTATTTCTTGTAAAGAGGTATAAAACACACGGCATGATCCACGTTACAGGCGTGCAGATTAAAATCGGCTTCTAATTTTTGATACACACCAGCTATCGGCAGGCCAAAATCTGCAAATATTCTGCAAAAATCCGCTTTCTGCCCGCTTATTCACGAAAAGTTCTTTGCTTTCCATGGACATATGGTGTATAATATGGCTAAATTATTTCGTTTGCGCCTTTTTGGCCGCAGCGGAACAAGATGGATGGGCAGGATAACACTCCCCGCCCTGAAAATTCGGAGGACCACACATGGCTGATTACAAGGGCAATACCTGCCCCGTATGCAAACAAAAATTCAAAGAAGCAGATGATATCGTTGTCTGCCCGGACTGCGGCACACCGTACCACCGCGAATGCTGGAAAAAGGTCGGTGTCTGCGTGCATCAGGCAGACCACGCCGCCGGGTTTGAATGGACCCCGGACAACGTGATTTCCGACCGGCCGGATGATATCGTCTGCCCCAACTGCGGCACCCATAACCCGCTGGGCGCAAAATACTGCAACCACTGCGGCGTTTCGCTGCCGGACCACCCGGATAACGTGCAGTACCAGCAGGATCACCCCGCCCCCGGCGGCAACGGCCCGGTGTACGCCAACGGCAGCTACCAGGCCGGCGGCGCCCCGCAGTATCGCCAGGCACCGCGCCAGGAAACCCGCCAGAACCAGAACCCCGAACAGGATTTTTTCAGTGCGGGCAGCATGGGGCCGGACGGCTTTACCTGCAAGGAAGTTGGCCCTGATGACCCCATTGACGGCATCAAGGCGCGGGATTGGGCCAGCTATGTTGGGCCGTCCAGCATTTATTATATGATGCAGTTCTTCCGCATGCAGGAAACCCGGCGCAAGGCGGTCATCTCTTTCTCCGCCTTTTTCCTGGGGCCTTTCTATTTCTTCTACCGAAAAATGTGGAAGCAGGGTGTTCTTTTTGCGCTGCTGGATTTTGTTGTGGCGCTGCCCTCCCTGCTGTACCTGATGGCGGTATCCGGTGCGGAGTGGATGGTGGGTATGCCGTTTTTGCGGCTAATTCCCACGGCCATGCAGGTATGCTATGTGCTGAACTTTATCCAGATGGTTATTCGCGGCCTGTTTGCTGTGTACTGGTATAAAAAAGAAAGCGAACGCCGCATTCACCGCGTTTATGACCGCTGCCCCGAAGGCCCGCAACGCAGCGATGCCCTGGCCGCAACCGGCGGCACCAGCTGGGCAGCCGTTTTTATCTACCTTGGTGTTTACATCGCAGCCGGGGTTCTGGGATCTTTCCTGATGGGACCGGACCTGAACGCCGTAATCCGGTTTTTGACGATGTAAAAATATGAAGAAGTAAGGATAACCGATATTTCAGGAGGAAAACGTATGAAAACAGCATTGGTCATTATGGCAGCCGGCATCGGCTCCCGCTTTGGCGGCGGCATCAAGCAGCTGGCCGCTGTCGGCCCCAACGGCGAGATCATCATGGATTACTCCATCCATGATGCCATCGAAGCCGGGTTTGACAAGATTGTCTTTATCATCCGCCACGACATTGAGGAGGCTTTCAAGGAAGCCATCGGCAGCCGTATTGAAAAGACCTGTGCCGAGCTGGGCGTTGAGATTGCCTATGCTTTCCAGGAGAAGGACGCCATCCCCGCCGGGTACGAAGTTCCCGCCGAGCGCAGCAAGCCCTGGGGCACCGGCCAGGCTGTTCTGGCCTGCAAGGATGTCATCAAGGAGCCGTTCGCCGTTATCAATGCTGACGACTACTATGGCAAGGAAGCTTTTGTCCAGATTCACAACTTCCTGCAGGGCTACACCCCGGACAAACCAAACGCCCTGTCCATGGCCGGTTTTGTTTTGAAGAACACCCTGAGCGACAACGGCGCTGTGACCCGCGGTGTCTGCCAGATGAACGCCGAAGGCTACCTGACCGATGTTGTGGAGACTTCCGGCATTGAGAAGACCGCTGACGGTGCTGCCGTTGAGGGCAAGGCCATTGACCCGGAGAGCCTGGTTTCGATGAATTTCTGGGGCCTGACACCGGAGTTCGTGAAGGTGCTGGAGGACGGTTTTGTGGAGTTCTTTGAGAAGAGCGTTCCCGCCAACCCGCTGAAGGCCGAGTACCTGCTGCCCATCTATATTGGCGAGCTGCTGGAAAAGAATGCCGTGACCGTTCAGGTGCTGCCCACCCATGACAAGTGGTTCGGCGTTACCTATAAAGAGGACAAGCAGACCGTGATTGACAGCTTTGCCAAGCTGGTGGCCGATGGCGTTTACCAGAAAGACCTGTTCAGCGACCTGAAGCACTGAGCCCGCCCGTTACAAACCGAATGAAATAAATCAAAGGGGTGAATCCCGGAGCCAGAGAATGTGCGAACCGCACAGAAATCTTTCCGCGGGTTCACCCCTTTTGATTGAAAACTGCAAAAGCATGGGATTTTGCACCATGGAAAGTGAGGGTAAAATGCGGTATCGTAAATGTAGGAGGGATGTACAGATGCCGAAACAAAACATCGAAGCCGTGAACATTTCCGCAATGACTGCCGAACAGCGTGATGCCGCACTTGCCCTGGATGTGGAGCGCCTGCTGCGCTTTGGCCGCAAACACAAGCTCATCAAGGAGCTGGATGCCATTGTAGCCCGCAACACCCTGCTGGATCTGCTGGGTCTGGCCCAGCCCAGCGAGGAAAAGGTGCCCAAAGAGGATTTTGACACCCCCGCTGCCCTGCTAGACGAGATGGTGGAGCTTGCCGCCGCCAAGGGCCTGTTTGACGGCAGTGTGCCGCAGTACCGCATCAACTTTGAAACCCGCATGATGGGTGCCCTGATGCCGCGCGAAAGCGAAGTCTGCCGCAAGTTCCGCAAACTGTATGCCAAGGGCGGCCCCAAAGCTGCCACGGACTGGTTCTATGATCTGTGCGTTGTGTCCAACTACATCCGCACGGCGCAAATTGCCAAGAACATCCAGTGGAACACGGCCACCCCTTACGGTGAGCTGGAAATTACCATCAACCTGACCAAACCGGAAAAAGACCCCAAAGTGATTGCCATGGAGCGGCTGCAGCCCGCTGCCAGCTACCCCAAGTGCATGCTGTGCAAGGAGAATATCGGCTATGCGGGGCGCATCAACTTCCCTGCCCGCCAGACCCATCGCATTGTGCCCATAAACCTGGCCGGTGAAACGTTCTATCTGCAATACAGCCCCTATGCCTATTTCCATGAGCACTGCATCATGCTGAACGACAGCCACAAGCCCATGGAGATGGACCGCCATACTCTGGCTGAAATTTTTGACTTTGTGGCACAGTTCCCCCATTACACCTGCGGTTCCAACGCTGACCTGCCTATTGTAGGCGGCAGCATCCTGAGCCACAGCCATTTCCAGGGCGGGCGCTATGTCTTCCCCATGCAGAAAGCGCATATCGCCGTACCGCTGCGCAACGCGCGCTACACCGGCGTGAAAGCCGGTATCGTCAACTGGCCGGTTTCCACCGTGCGCCTGGTGGGCCGCAGTTCCCAGGAAGTGCAGAGTGCCGCGGACGACATCCTGCGCACCTGGCGTGATTACAGCGATACCAGCGTAGATATCATCGCCCACACCGGCGATACCCCGCACAACACCGTCACCCCCATTCTGCACTATGATGAGAATGACGGCTACATTCTGGACCTGGCGCTGCGCAACAACCGCACCACCGAACAGTATCCGGACGGCATCTTCCACCCGCACAAGGAATACCACAACATCAAAAAAGAGAATATCGGCCTGATTGAGGTAATGGGCCTGGCCATCCTGCCCGCCCGCCTGAAAGATCAGAGCGCCGCCATTGCCGATATCCTGACCGGTTCCGCCCCCAACACCAGCCGCGAAGCTGGCAGCCCGCTGGCTGTACACGCTGACTGGATCGATGGTCTGATCAAAAAGTACGGCACCGGCCTGAAGCGTGAAAAAGCCGAGGCTGTTCTGCGGGATGAGATCGGTATTGTGTTCAGCCATGTGCTTGAAAACGCCGGTGTCTTCAAGCAGGATGCCGCCGGGCAGGCAGCTTTCCTGAAATTTATGGAAAGCGTTGGTTACCGTAAGGCATAAAATGCGCGTTCCCGCCAAAAGCGGCAAAATATTTTTGATATCCTGCAAAATACACCTTGACAAAAGGCGATTCTGCTTGATATAATAAGTTGCTGTGTCAAGCAAGACACACATCCTTGCCCTTGCGTAAAGGCAAGGGCCTAAAGTCCAAAAGGAGGTGCACAGAAAATGGCTAAGTATGAAACCATGTTGGTTACCAGTTCTGCTCTGGATGAGGAGGCTTCCGCTGCCCTGATCGGCAAGTTCAAGTCCCTGATCGAAGCAAACGGTACGATCGATTCTGTCGATGATTGGGGCAAGCGTCGTCTCGCCTACCCCATCGAAGACGAAACCGAGGGCGTTTATACCGTGATCAAGTTCACCAGCGAGCCGGATTTCCCCGCAGAGCTGGATCGTAACTACCGTATCACCGAAGGCGTTCTCCGCAGCATTATCGTTGCCGAAGAAGCCTGATTGAGCGCCACGCACCCTGGTGTGCGTGTTGGGAAGGAGTAACTGAATTATGCTGAATGTGGTTGTTCTTATGGGCCGCCTTGTTGCGGACCCGCAGCTGCGCCAGACGACGACCGGCAAAAACGTGGCTTCGTTCCGCGTTGCCTGTGACCGTGGGCGCCGCGATGCCAATGGCCAGAACCAGGCCGACTTCTTTGATGTTGTCGCCTGGGACCGTTCCGCTGAGTTTGTCTGCCGTTATTTCCAGAAAGGTTCCATGATTGCCATTGATGGCCGTCTGCAGAGCCGTAACTATCAGGATAAGAGCGGCAACAACCGCACTGCGATCGAGATCGTGGCCAGTAACATTAATTTTGTTACTCCCAAATCCCAGAATCCCGCTGCTGGTATGGGTGCGCCGATGGCGTCCGCTCCGATTCCTGCAGCACCGGCTGATTATTCCCGTCCCGCAGCGCAGCCCGCTGCTCCCGCCTATTCGGCTGGCAGCAACGATGACTTTGCACTGATTGAGGACGAGGGCGATTTGCCGTTCTGAATCGATTATACCAATTTTACAAGGAGGTAACCGGATCATGGCTATGGATCGTTCTTCTCGTCCGATGCATCGCGGCCGCAAAAAGGTTTGCAGCTTCTGCGTTGATCGCATCGACCGCATTGATTACAAGGATCTGCCCCGCCTGCGCAAATACGTCAGCGAGCGTTCCAAAATCATTCCCCGCCGCGTCACCGGCACTTGCGCTTTCCATCAGCGCGAGCTGACCGTTGCTATCAAGCGTGCTCGCCATATGGCTCTTATGCCGTACGTCAGCGATTGATTTTAACGGCTGCTGAATAAGCACAGCAATCCCCCGCCGCTCAGGCTGCAAGGCCTGCGGCGGGGGATTTTTGTTTGGTTGATTTTTTATAAATAATAATGAATAGAGAATAAAGAATCATGTTGGTGCGCCGCCCGCGGCGGCGCGAATAAAATAGGTGGGCCGCTCTGGCCAGAATGCTTTTTGCCGGAGTAGCGGACCTGATTAAAATGTGACGCCGTGGGCGTCACACTCCCATTATTCATTATTCTTTATTCTTTTTTAATTCAATAAACGCGGCCCCGGCACAACAGGTTGTCTTTCCTGTAATGCCGGGGCCTTAGATTTATTCTTCTACCGTTGCTATCACGGTGCTGCTGTTGCAGCAGGGTCTGTGCTGTCCGCCCAGTTGGGCTGTTCGGAGGGTGTGGGCGATGAATCCACCGCAAACGCATCGTTGCGTGCCCCGGCGATATACACCGTCACGACAGTCTCATCTGCATCAAACTTGGTGCCTTTGCTCACATCGCATTTTACAACGCAGTTCTCTGCGTACTGGCCATCGTTTTCAATGATCTGCATGCTATAGTTGATGCCGGATTCATCCAGCTTTTTGCTGGCGTTGTTCTGCGTCCAGCCGATGATGTCCGGCATTTCCACCAGCATGGGGCCTTTGCTGACTACTAACTGGATGGTGGGTGCCTGTTCCGTGACCAGCGTTCCGGCCACCGGCTCCTGCCTGATGACGCAGCCCTCCGGTACAGTGGAGCTGAAATCCTCCGTCATGGCAATGCGGTAATGGGTATACAGCGTGTTATTTTTGATATCGGTCTTATAGTTCTTTCCCACAAGGTCCGGGTAAACTTCCACATCACTGTTGGTCGTGCTGGAAGCCGATGTGCCGGTGGATGCCGCACCGGAAACTGCCGGTTTTGTATCGCTCCCCTTGCCGCCTTTCAGCAGACTCCACAGCAACAGCACCACCAACACAAAGATGACCACCATGGAAGCCGCCAGAATCTTTTTGGTGGATACCTGGTTTTCGCCTTTTTCAAACATGGCGTTCGCCACGGTGGGATCAGTCAAGGCGCTCATCAGCTCCGGTACCGTCTGCATCCGCTTGGCGGGGTCCAGCCGCATGGCGCAGGTCAGCACCTGAGAAAAATAGGTCGGCACACCAGATTCCAGGCTGTGGGCGTTCTCCATACTGTCCCGTACCTTGCGCTGCGGGGCTGCCACCGGCACCTGGCCCGTTACCAGTCGGTAAGTGACCGCCGCCAGGGCGTACACATCGGTGTACCGTCCAGAGAATTCCGCCGCTGAATACTGTTCCGGTGCCGCATAGCCGGGGTAAAGCTGGCTTTTCAGCTCGCTGCCTGCCGTGCGCAGGGCCAGCGTGCCATACCCGGTCAGCCGGGCGGCACCGTCAATGGGCAGCAGGATGTTATCCGGGCAGATGCCGCGGTGGATCAGCCCGGCCTTGTGAAGCAGGGCCACCCCCTCCATCACGGGCTGCAGCAAGGTTCGGGCCTCCACGGGGGTCAGGGTGCGGGCGCGCAGTTTGAGGTAATGGGTCAGGGTCATGCCCTTCTCGGTTTCCTCCACCGCGTATACGGTGTTGTTTTCTTCCATCACATCCAGAATCTGCGAAAGGCCGGTTGCCGGGGTGATGCGGTGCAGGTCATCGTACAAATCTTTGAAATCCATCCGGCTGGTTTTGAACAGCACTTCCCGGCCCTCTTTGGGCATCAGGTCGCCATCCGGGCTGCGGCCATTGCACAGCGTTACCGGGAAATACTCTTTGATCAGCACAAACCGACGTTCATCATTATCCACGCCGCGGTAGCACAGACCGTCGCCGTCGGCGCTCTGGTATTCACCCACAGTGTAATGCCCGCCCAGTTGGGTGCCAAGGGGCAGCGCGCCTTCGGGGTTATGGTTTTCCAGGGACTTGCCGCAGTTGGGGCAGCTGCCATGGTAGCCGCTGCGCACGGGTTCCAGGCAGTGCGGGCAAAGGGGAAGTTGGCTCATAACATGGCTCCTTTGTGTAAAAAGAAGGCGCGTAAAAACCGAAATATCCGGCTTTTGCGCGCCTCCTTAAACATTCAAGCTCAAACCTTGGCTGCCAATCAGCGGTCCAGGTCTTCTTCATTCTCCAGGGTAGTCCATGCGTTCTGCACGTCGTCGTCGTCGTCCAGTGCGTCCAGCAGCTTGCCCATGTTGACCAGCTGATCCGGATCGGTCAGGGCGGTGGTGGTGGAAGGGACCTGTGCCACATCGGCAGAAATGAACTTATAGCCCTTTTCTTCCAGTGCGTTGCACACAGCGGTGAAGTTATCGGGATCAGTGGTGACCTGTGCAGCCTCTTCGCCTGCATCAAAGTCCTCGGCACCGGCATCCAGAGCATCCATCATCAGCTGGTCGGGGTCGGCATCTTCCAGGTCAACCACGATCACACCCTTCTGGGTGAACATGAAGCCAACGCAGCCCATCTGGCCCAGGTTTCCGCCAAACTTATCAAAGTAATGGCGCATGTTGGCAGCGGTACGGTTGCGGTTATCAGTCAGGGTTTCGACCATAACGGCAATGCCGCCGGGGCCGTAACCTTCATAGGTAATTGCTTCGTACTCGGTCTTATCGCCGCCCTCGGCGCGCTTGATGATGCGCTGAATGTTATCATTCGGCACACTGTTCGCCTTAGCCTTAGCAATCAGGGCTGCCAGCTTGGAGTTGGAAGCGGGGTTGCCGCCGCCTTCCTTAACGGCAACAGCGATCTCGCGGCCGATCTTGGTGAAAACCTTGGCACGGGCGCCATCGGTCTTTTCTTTCTTGCGCTTAATGTTATTCCATTTGCTATGTCCGGACATGAAAATCCCCCTAAAAAATTGATGTGTAACCGCACATTGAAGGCGGTAAGATTCCCGCACTTTGCGCAAAGTGCGCGAACCGACAAATTACATTAGTATAGTATAGCACATTTCTATGCCGTTTTCAATGTTTTGGCGGTGTTTTTCTGGATGTATTTGAAAACAAAAAGCGGCAAACGTTTTGTAAATGCAGAACGAACTTTTTTTCAAGTGCTAACCATGTTGACGGAAACGGGGCTATGGTTGCAGCTTTCCCTTTCCGCTTTTATGTCTGCACTATTTTTGCGGTCATTTCAGGTTGCGCAGGGCTTTGGGGTAATGGTTCTTAATGCGGCCCCCGCTGGCCTTGCCCCCGCCGAGGGGAAAGCCATCCACCAGCACAGCACACCAGCCGTTCTGGGCGGTTTGGGCTTCGATCTCTTCCCCGCGCAGCCACGCTGCGGTGCGCGGATCCGCCAGGGTCAGCTCCTCGCAATTGGTGCACTGGGCACCGTAAGCCATAAACAGCGCGTGGGCCGGTTCAAAGCGTCCTTTTGCCGCGCGGCCCGCGGGCACCCCGGCGCGCAGCACATGCAGCTTTGCCGCGGGCAGCAGGGCGGGCGGTTCCAGCAAAAAGCCGTCCCCCACTACTGCAATGGGCTGGCCCGCCAATGTGGGGAAAAGCTCTTTGGCAAAGCTCTGCCACGCCTGCAATGCCTTGGCATCCACACGGGGTGTTTTGCCGCCTTTTCCTTTACCGTTTTTGCCGCGCGGCAGTTCCACCGCCGGGGCATCCGCCGCCTTTTGCAGTTTGGCCATAAAATGGCCCTCGCCGCCATCACAGGGCCAGATGCGGCGGCAGTACTCTGCCTGTAATGGATCGTTTCCAGCCCGGTTGGCTTCACCGGGCTGGCCAAAACCGCAGCCGGAAAGATCACACAGGGTGAACTCCGGGTGCTTTGCCAGGAAAGCTGCGATCTGCCCTTCATCTTCCCCCGGCGCAAAGGTGCAGGTGGAATAGACCAGAACCCCGCCCGGCGCCAGCATGGCCGCGGCATTTTCCAAGATCTCTGCCCCCAAAGCGGCGCAGCGGTCCAGCAGGGGCTGGTCATACTGGGTCACGGCAACGCTTTCCTTGCGGAACATCCCCTCGCCGGAACAGGGGGCATCCACGAGGATGCGGTCAAACTGACCGGGGTATGCCGCAGCCAGGCGGGAGGTGTCCTCATTGGTCACAATGGCGTTGGTCACGCCCATGCGCTCCAGGTTCTGGCGCAACACCTCGGCACGGGCAGCCACAAACTCGTTGGCTAGCAGCACACCCTGTCCGGCCAGCGCTGCGGCCAACTGGCTGGTTTTGCCGCCCGGCGCAGCGCACAAGTCCGCCACCCGCATACCGGGGTGTACATCCAGCAGCGCAGCCGGGGCGCTGGCGCTGGGTTCCTGTGCATAAAAGGCTCCCGCATGGTGGTAGGGGTGGCGGCCGGGTTTCCAATCCGGCTGCGGCACCACAAAAGCGGACGCGCAAAATGGCGATTCTTCCAGCGGAAAATCCGCCAATGCGGCAAACTGCTGCGGCGTGCAGCGCAGGGCATTCACGCTGGCCCCGCGCACCGCCCCCTGCCCCGGATAGGAAAACATTGCATCAAACCGCGGGCCAAGCAGGGTGCGCTCCCGCTGAACAAACAGTTCCGGCAGTTGTGAAATTGTCATGGATCAACCTCCATTTTGCATATCAGCGGCAAGGCTGGGCAGACTATTGGCAGAGCCGGTGGAACCCGGCCCCAAATTGCTTTTTTGATTTTGAAAGGAGTACCCGCATATGGCACGCAGCACCAACGAACAGAACAAGACCCAGAACTGCAATACCCGCAAGGCCAGCCAGAAAGCTACCCAGAGCACCACGCAGAAAACCACAAACTCCACCACAGACTGCGGCTGTGGCTGCGGCACCAAAGGCAAAGACGACGGCAGCAAAAAGAAGTGATGCTTTGCCCTGAAAAGCCAGATGCATATTGGAAAATTTGGCTTCAAAACGCATTTTTAAGGTTATGCACAGGGCAAGCGGCCGCTGGCGAACGATGTCTGCCCCTACGGAGCGCTATTTGGCAGTCTAAGGCAGTGTTTATATAAACGGCACTGCCTGTTTTCCTGTTCATCACGCAAAAAGCCGGTGCCGTTTGCTGGGCACCGGCTTTGTTGCAGCTTGTGTTTCTGCGCACAGGCACTTATTGTTCCGGGGTATAATTTTTCCAGATCGTTTCAAACAGTTCTTCGATCCGGTCATCCCGGCCCATCAGGTGCAGCCAGCCCAGCAGGCACTCAAAGCCTGTGGAGGCGCGGTATTCCTGCGCGGTGGCATGCTTGGCCACGCTGGCTTTGCTGGCATTTTTGCCGCGGCGCAAAATGTTCTGCTCTTCCTCGGTCAGCATTGGCTCAATAAGGGCAAGTTCCTGGTTCTGCGCGTGGGCAGATACATAATGCGTTGCCACGCTGTGCAGCCGACCCGGCTGCAGGCGGGATGTTTCCACCAGACGCTGGCGGACCAGCAGTTCCAGCACGGCATCCCCCGCAAAAGCCAGGGCCAGCGGCGACATTTCGTGGATATCAATTTCCGAGTGTGCTTCAAATAACATGGCGTGCCTCAATAAACGTAATCGAACTCATATTCGCCGATCTTGATGGTATCGTCCTCTTCCACGTTCTGGCGAACCAGCTCATCCAGAATACCGGAATCGCCCAGCTGGGTCTGGAAATACTGCAGGCTTTCATAGTCCTCCACATTGGTACCGGCCAGAATGCGCTCCAGCCAGGGGGCATCCACAGTAAATTCGTGGGCACCGGTGCGCTCCACGGTAAAGGGACGGGTGGGGGCATCGACCAAGCTGGGTTTGACGTACTCTGCCTCAAACACCTTGACCGGCGGCAGCTCTTTCAGGCGGCTGTACACCATGGCAGGCAGGGCATCCACCCCCTGCCGGGTTGCGGCGGAGATGGGCACAAAGGTCAGACCCTTGGCTTCCACAAACTGCTTGAATTCTTCTACCTGTTCAGGGGTAGCAATATCACACTTGTTCCCCAGAACAATCTGCGGGCGGGTGGCCAGCTCTGTGGAGAAGCCCTCCAGCTCGTGGTTGATCTGCTCAAAGTCCTCCTTGGGGTCGCGGCCCTCGCAGCCGGAAACATCCACCACATGCAGCAGCAGGCGGCAGCGCTCCACATGGCGCAGGAAGTCATGGCCCAGGCCAACGCCATCGGCAGCACCTTCGATCAGGCCGGGGATATCGGCGCAGACAAAGCTCTGTTCCGGGCCAACGCGTACAACGCCCAGCACGGGGGTCAGCGTGGTAAAGTGGTAGTTTGCAATTTTGGGGCGTGCCGCGCTGATGGTGCTGATCAGGGTGGACTTGCCCACATTGGGGAAGCCGATCAGGCCAACATCCGCGATCACTTTCAATTCCAGAGTCAGGTGCATATCCTCACCGGGCAGACCGGGCTTGGCAAAGCGCGGGATCTGACGGGTGGGGGTGGCAAAGCGGGCATTACCCCAACCGCCGCGGCCGCCTTTGGCCACAACAACCGGGGCATCGCCGGAAAGATCCGCCACGACCAGGCCGGTCTCGGCTTCTTTCAGCACGGTGCCGCGGGGCACGCGGATGACCAGGTCGTCAGCGTCCTTGCCTTTCTGGCGGGCACCGCGGCCATTTTCGCCATCGGGGGCGGTATACTTGCGCTTATAACGGAAATCCATCAAGGTGGACAGGTTTGGGTCCGCCTGGAACACGATGTTGCCGCCGCGGCCGCCATCGCCGCCGTCCGGGCCGCCAGCCGCGACGAACTTTTCGCGGTGGAAGCTGACCGCGCCATCGCCGCCCTTGCCGGCGTGCAGCCAGATGGTTGCGACATCAATAAAATTACTGGTACTGGGCATGTGTTACCTCCTTTAGGGGGTGTTGCGATTACTAAAAGAATGGAGAATAAAGAATAATGAAAAATGATGGTGTGCCGCCGTTGGCGGCAGGGATTGGATATTAGGGGGTGAATTGGTTGATTGATTTATATAGTTTGTACGCAGAATATGGGATTAGATTCTTTCTTTTGGGCGGACGTTTAGCCATAGCTCTCGGAACGGTCAAGACCGTTCCCTACATTGCTTTTTATGACTAGCCGCAAATATTAAAAATATTTGTAGAGCAGGATGCCCTCACCCTGCCGTAGAGAAACCTTGCTTATCGCTGCAAACATTGCAAAGGGTTTGTAGGGGCCGATGCTCGTCATCGGCCCGCAGGGCGGGATGGGCGGCGAAAGATTGAGGCGAGCAAATAGGGTAATGTACCGCGGGACGATGCGAGCATCGTCCCCTACAGAACTTGCCGGGGTTTTGCAATCGGCCCTCTACCTTGCTACTCTTTTGCCACGTTTCCCCGCCTGTTCTCGCCTTTGGGTAAAAGAAAAGAGCGAGCCGCACGGCCCGCCCTTAAAAGGTTACTTACTGCTTGACAGTGCAACGCTTGCGGTCACGGCCAACGCGCTCGAAATGAACGCGGCCATCAACCAGAGCGTACAGGGTGTCATCGCTGCCGATGCCGACGCCCTCACCCGGATGGATGTGGGTGCCGCGCTGACGGACCAGAATGTTGCCGGCCAGAACAAACTGACCGTCGCCGCGCTTAACGCCGAGGCGCTTGGACTCGGAATCACGGCCGTTCTTGGTAGAACCTACGCCTTTCTTATGTGCCATTGTGCTTAACCTCCTTAGCCGTTGATCGCGGTGATTTCCACCTTGGTGTAGGGCTGACGATGGCCCTTGCGAACCATGCTGCCCTTCTTGGGACGATAGGTGATGATGTTGAGCTTCTTGCCCTTGCCGTTCTTGATGACCTTGCCGACAACGGTAGCGCCTTCAACAACGGGAGCGCCAACCTTAACAGCGCCCTCCTCGCCAACGGCCAGGACTTTTTCGAAGGTGACTTCGCTGTCAGCCTCAGCGTTCAGCTTCTCAACAAAAATGCTGTCGCCAACTTTGACGCTGTACTGCTTGCCACCGGTCAGAATAACTGCGTACATGTGATAACCTCTTTCAATAAGTCTCGCTGGATGCGGGGCGGCGTGCAAATGCACACACTTGCAGAGCCCATGCCATGCGGCCTTATTATCATACCACATGCGCCCGGTTCCGTCAAGATACTTTTTGAAATAATTTCAAATAGCAACGCCATTTTGCATGGCAGCAGCCTGGGTGGTGTTCTTCATCAGCATGGCGCGGGTCATGGGGCCAACGCCGCCGGGCACCGGGGTGATGTAGCCTGCCACGGCGCTTGCTTCCTCAAAGTTCACATCGCCATGCAGCTTGCCGTCCGCACCGCGGTTGATGCCAACATCGATCACCACGGCGCCGGGCTTGACCATATCGCCGGTCACAAAACCAGCGCGGCCAACGGCGGCAACCAGAATATCCGCGTTGGCGCAGATTTCTTTCAGGTTGGCCGTGTGGGAATGGCAGACCGTAACGGTTGCATTTTTAGCCAGCAGCAACAGGGCTGCGGGCTTGCCCACAATGTTGGAACGGCCGATGACCACGGCGTTTTTGCCGTCAATTTTGGTGCCGGTAGATTCGATCATGCGGATGCAGCCCGCCGGGGTGCAGGGCAAAAAGCAGGGCTGGCCGGTCTGCATACGGCCCACATTGACAGGGGAAAAACCGTCCACGTCCTTTTCCGGCGGGATGGCGTCAATCACGGCGCGCTCATCGATCTGCTTGGGCAGCGGCAGCTGAACCAGAATGCCGTTTACGGTTTTGTCGGCTGCCAGCTCTGCAATTTTGGCCAGCAGTTCTTCCTGGGTGGTGGTTTCCGGCATGCGCAGTTCCAGGCTCTTGATGCCGCATTCGCCGCAGTCCTTTACCTTGCCGCGCACATACACCTGGCTGGCGGGGTTTTCGCCCACCAGAATCACAGCCAGGCAGGGCTCAATCCCCTGGGTTTTCAGGGCTGCTGCTTCGGCGGCAGCTTCGGCTTTGGTTGCGGCCGCAAGGGCCTTTCCGTCAATGATCTGTGCACTCATCTTTGCATTCCCTCCTGTGGTTTTTAGGTGCAGGATGTACCTAAACGTTACTCCCCTGCTTCGTCCTCCGGGGCCGGGGCTTCCGGCGCTTCGGCGGGCTGCTGGGGTTCGGCTGCCACATTCCCCTCTTCTATCGCTTCACCATTGTCACTATTATCTTCCACTTTTTCCGCTTCGTCAAGGTCAAATTCCTCCAGGCGGCGGTTCATGGCGGCAGTGGCCTGAACAAATTCACGGTGGGACGCACTTGCGGGCAGTTCATCCACCACAAAATAAGTTCCGGCGGCATCCAGTTTTTTCAGGTTGCTCACCTGCAGCGGCACCATCAGCTGCGCGCCCTTAAATCGCTGCAAGCCGGCCACCAGCAGCACCACCGCCGTGGCCACAGACACCAGTGCCACCAGCTGGCTGGTGCGCAGGGTGGAAGTGACCATCAGCGCATCGGTGCGCAGACCCTCGATCCAGTAGCGGCCCAGACCGTACCAGATGATGTAGAGCAGAAACAGTTCACCGTTAAAGCGTCGCTTTTTGATATGGCTTGCCAGCAGCACAACCCCCACCAGGCACCAGATGCTCTCGTACAGGAAGGTCGGGTGCACCGGCTGGGTGGGATCCACAGTAACGCCCTCAGCGGCCAGGGTGGCCTGTACGCTGAGCAGGTAGTTATAGGTACCCTCGCTGTACATGCCCCAGGGCAGCGTAGTGTTGCTGCCGAAAGCTTCCTGGTTGACAAAGTTGCCCCAGCGGCCCACGCCCTGACCAATCAGGAAGCATATCCCGACCAGATCAAAGAGCGGCAGGATGGGAATGCGGCGGATCTTGGCCATCAGGCCGCCAAACACAAATGCGCCAATGACCGCGCCGTAAATGGCAATACCGCCCTGGCGGATATCGATCATCTGCCAGATGCTTTCATACTTGAACGGCGCAAACACAATATAATAAATGCGCGCGCAGACGATTGCCATGACCGCGCCCACCAGGATCACATCGATCAGGCGGTCGGAGTTGATGCCGAAATCATCCGCATTGCGGAAAGCAAACAGCATGGCAAGCACCATGCCCGCGGCGATGATCACACCGTACCAGTAAATGTTGAAACCGCCAATGCTGAGCGCAACGCGGTTGATGGTAAATTCCAGCCCAAGGCCGGGGAACTGAACATCAAAAGACATCTGCCATTACACCTCATTCCTTCGGGTCGATCTGGATATAGGCGCTGTTTTCTTCCAGCAGCATGGTTTGCAGTGCCTTGTTCACATCGTCAACGGTCAAAGCGGCCAGCGCTTCAATTTCATCTGCCAGGGTGCGGCCTTTCAGGAAGGCCATGCCCATCTCCTCGGCGGCATCGTCCACGTTCTCCACATCAGCCAGCATTTCGCCGTACATCTGGTTTTTGACCAGGGTAAACAGCTCCGGGTCCACGCCGTTTTGGCGCAGGCGGGCAATTTCATCCCGCACCATCTGGGCAACCTCACGCGGGGTCTCGCTCTCGCCGGTAAAGGCGATGATGCAGGCCCCCTCGGTGGAAAGATAATCGCCGCTGAACTCCGGGTTGACCAGCGATTCATCATACAGCTTGCGGTACAGATCCGTCAACCCGCCGCAGATCAGGTCCGGCAGCAGGTCTGCGATGACCTCCATGCGGGTATCGCCGCGGTTGATGGCGGCTTCCTTGTAGCCAAGGGCAAAGCAGGGCTTGTTGACCGGCATGGTAAATGTGGTTTCTTTGTGCTGCACCGTATCGGCTTCCTGCGGGAAGATGGTTTCCACCTGCGGGGGTTCCACTGCGTCATACACACCGTTGCGGCGGCAGGCTTCCACAGCCTGATCCAGCGTGATGTTGCCCGCAACGGAAAGCACCATGTTGCCGGGGCGGTAGAACGCATCGGTGCAGGCGTACAGCAGTTCGGGCGTCAGCTCGGCAATGCTCTGGGTGGTACCGGCGATATCGTCCCGGATGGGATGGCTTTTATACAGGCAGCGGAACAGTGCGGTCAGCAGCCGCCAATCCGGGCTGTCGTCATACATTTTGATTTCCTGCCCGATGATGCCCTGCTCCTTGGCGATGGTCTCCTTGGTAAACCAGGGATGACCGACCATGTTGAGCAGAATATCCAGGTTTTCATCCGTCATGCCGGTTGCGGTAAAAATATAGCAGGTGCGGTCATAGCTGGTAAAAGCGTTTGCCGCAGCGCCGGTTTTGGCATACAGGTCGAACGCATCGCCCTGCTCGGATTCAAACATTTTGTGTTCCAGAAAGTGCGCGGTACCGGCGGGCAGCTGGATCCGTTTGCCGTTAAGGGTAAATTCCCGCACAACGGAGCCAAAGTTGGTGGCGTACATGGCGTGTACCGAGCTGTAGCCCGGCATCGTGCGGCACAAAACCGTCAGGCCGCTGGGCAGGGTCACGCTCTGGCAGTTGACCGCGCCCGCGGCTTTTTCCCGGATGGCAGCCGGGCTGTGTTCTGCGTGTTCCATCATGCGTTTTCCCCCTCCCCTTTTGCCGTCAGCGTGTAGCCAACAGAGTAATGGTAACTCTGCAGCACTTCGCGCACTTCGTCCGCCGTAACGGCGTTGGTCAGCACCTTGCCGTATTCCGGCGGGGCCAGCGCTTCGTCACGCAGGATCTGGCCATAGTACCAGCTTTCCAGTCCTCCGAGGGAATCCCCCAGCGAATCCAGGCTGGAAAGCAGGCTGCGGCGGCAGTCGTCCATTTCCTGTTCGGTGATAGGGCCGGTGCACAGGTCGTTCAGTTCTTTCAGGATCGCAGCTTCGGCCTGGGCTTCGCGGCCCGGCTCCACGCCGGAATCCACCATCATCACACCGGTGGCGCGCAGAGCGCTGGAACCGCAGTAATAGCAAAGGCTCTGTTTTTCGCGCACATTGCGGAACAGGCGGCTGGTGGTGGAGCCGCCAAACACGCTCATTGCCATCCGCATCACGGTAATGCTGGGCAGGTCCTCCGGCGTGCCGCGGGTAAACAGCATACACAGCTTGGCCTGGGTCAGGCCGGGGATTTCCTCGCTGAAGTGCTGGGTTTCAATAATGGGCATGGCCAGCGGCATGGCAAAGCGCTGGGGGCTGCGGGCAGCGCCAGCCAGCTTTTGCAGCAGCAGCTCTTCCACCAGGGCGGGATCCGCCCCCTGCACCATCACATCAATGGATGCCAGCGAAAGGATGCGGTCATACTCGGCTTTCAGGGTCTGGGGCGTTACGTTGGGCAGGTCACTTTTGTAGCCGCCCAGCTCAATGCCTGCCGGGGAATCGCCGTAAAATTTGCGGCGGGCCTGGCGCACACAGTACAGGCGCTTATTGTTGAACTCGGCATCCAGGCGGCGGGCCAGGGATTCTTTTTCAATGCGCACAGCCTCCGGGTCAAACACACCATCAATCAGGTACGGCTCAAAGATGGTACCAAAGGCGATATCGGCATATTCACGGGTCAGATTCTCACCGTCAAGGGCAAAGCGATCCTTGATGCCGCAGATGTCCACCGTCAGCACGCGGTCAATTCCGGCGCTGCTCTGGTCCACGCCAAGGTCGGCACCGTACAGCCGCGCCAGCTTACGGGAAAGCTCCGTCATATCCGGGCAGCCCGCATAGCCGCGTTCCAGCACCAGCGGCAGCACAGCGGCATCCGTTGCGCTGCGGCGCAATGCCGGGTAGCGCAGATGGATGGTAATGCGGCAGCGGTTAAATTTTTCGGCATCCAATGTGGTGATAAATACACCGGGAGCCAGTTTTTTACGTTCCAAATCAGTATCCTCCGAATTTCTTCCGAATTCCTCGGATGATGGGTCCCGCCCTTAAAACGATGTGCGGCGTTTGCCGGTCATGGCGGCAACGTCCAGGGCCAAAACCGTGGTGTGTTCCACCATTTCCGGCTCAAAGGGCAGGTCCGGGCAGTGGTAATGCTGCATCAGCGCCTGCAGGGCGGTCAGCTTTTCCCCGCCTTCCACAAAGCGGACGGTCCCGCGGCCAATGACGCTCTGGTAGTTCATGCCATAAGTGCAGGAGGTTGCCCCGCCGCTTACGTTGCCGGGGCAGTCAGCTTCAAAGCTCACATAGGGGTCAGCGCGCAGCAGGTCCAGCTTGGTGCCAACGGGGGCACAGTGGAAATACAGCGTCAGGCTTTGCGGCCCGGCGGCCATGCCAAAGTTCAGCGGAACAAGGTACGGCACGCCGGATGCCGGGTCGTTGATGGCAATGCGGCAGACGGGGCACTGTTCCAAAATGGCAAGCTGGCCCTCCAGGTCCGCCACTTCACGATCCTTACGGCGCATTACGCTTCCTCCTTTGCGGCAAAATAGGCAATGCTTTGCCGGGCAGCGGTTTCGATCAGGTCTGCCAGCTCCTGCAATGTACCGAACTTGCGCACAGCGCACAGGTAGTGGTGGAATTCCAGCACCGGCGTCTGGCCATAGGTATCGCCATGGTAGCCCGGCACATAGGTTTCGCAGGTAACAGGGGCGTTGGCGGCATCCACGGTGGGGCGGCGGCCAATACCGGTTGCGGATGGCCACCAGCGGCCATCCAGCCAGATGCGGGTCAGGTACACGCCGGTGCAGGGCTGCAAAGCGTCTGCGGGATAGTTCTGGTTGATGGTGGGTTTGCCCAGCTTGGAGGTGCCGATGCCCTTGCCGTGGCGCACCGGCCAGTCAATGCAGTAGGGCGCCCCCAGCATGGCGTTGGCATCCTCGATGCGGCCTTCCTCCAGCGCGGCACGGATGCGGGTGGAGGAAACCGTCTGCCCGCCGTATTGTGCCATGTCCACAATGGTCACGGCAATGCCCAGCGGGGCGCACAGCTCCTTCAGGCGGTCCACATTCCCGGCGGCATATGCGCCAAAGGTAAAGTTATCGCCGCAGAACACCGCCTTGGCGGCAAAGCATTCCACCAGAATTTTGTTGACGAAATCTTCCGGGCTTAAGCTGCGGAAGGATTCAAACGGGGGTTCCATATAGGCGGTAATGCCCAAAGCGGCAACGCGGGCATGCTTTTGCCCAGCGGACAAGATACGCCCGCCCTTGAGCGACTGCCCGCCCGGCAGGCTGAAGGTAAAAGCCGCGGGGGTCAGGCCGTGGGCCGCGGCGTATTCCACCGCTGCCCCCAGCACACGGCGGTGCCCAAGGTGAACACCGTCAAAATAGCCCAAGGCCACGGCGCTGCCGTTGGGTGCGCCCACCGGGGCCAATGTATTCAAAATATTCATGGTAGTTGGCATACTTCCTGTTGTTGAGCGGACAGCGGTTCTGCCCGTTGCGGTTTGGGTGCAGGCGTTCACGCCCGCTCGCAGAAGATCTTTTCCACCTGCAGCACCCCCTGCGTCACATTGGCAAGCCCCAAAAAGGTGCCTGCGGCATCATACACGCGGTATTTGCCGTCCTGTGCGCGGTAGTGGCTGGTGGGGCAGCCGTTGAAGAGGTGCTTTTTCACTGCATCGTCCACCGTCAGGGCAGGCAGCGAGGCAAACACGTGTTCCACCGGCAGCAGCCATCCACTTTGCTGCAGGGTACCTGCTTCGGCAGCGGCCAGGATTTCCGGCAGGGTGTGGCATTCCTCAATCTTGAACGCCCCGGCGCGGGTGCGGCGCAGTGCCGCCAATGTGGCGGGCACGCCCAGAGCTGTACCGATATCCTCCGCCAGAACGCGGATGTAGGTGCCCTTGGAGCAGCTGACTCGGATGGTATAATCCCCCGGTGCCGGGCTGCCCAGGTAGGTAATCTCATAAATCGTGATGGGGCGCGGGGTGCGCTCCACCGTCTGGCCTTTGCGGGCCGCCTTATACAGCGGCTGGCCGTTGATCTTGACCGCTGAATACATCGGCGGCAGCTGCATCTGCTGGCCAAGGAACTGCGGCAGAACAGCCTGCAGTTCCGCTTCGCCCACCGTAACGGGGGCGGTTTCCAGCGCAGTGCCGGTCACATCACCGGTATCGGTGCGCAGGCCAAGGCGAATGGTAGCTTCATAGGTTTTATCATGGTCAGGCTGGCGGTCCGCCGCAGCGGTGGCATTGCCGATAAACACGGCGAGCACACCAGTCGCCATAGGATCCAGTGTGCCCGCGTGCCCCAGCCTGCGCGTTCCCAGCGCACCGCGCAGCTTGGCCAGCACATCAAAGCTGGTCCAGCCCGCAGGTTTATCAACTGGGAGAATGGCACAAGTATTCATTGGGGTTTTCCTTTTCAGTTTATTGTGCTGCATTCGGCAGCAGCACCCGGCTGCGGTGCCAGCCTTGCGGCGGCAAGCAGGCGGTGCCATCTTGCAGGTTTGCGGGCGTGTGCCGCATCCCCGTGTGCTGCGCGTTGTGGTGCAGCTGGCCTTCAACCAGCGTCCTGATCCAACAGGCCGCAGCGCTGCAACTCCTTGCGGACTTCCTCCAGCACGGCATGCTTGGCGTTGTCCAGGTTGCCGCTGATCTCGCACCCGGCTGCGCGGGCATGGCCGCCGCCGCCCAGGCGGCGCGCAATGTTGCAGGCATCAATGCTGCCCGATGTACGCACGCTGATGCGGAAGCTGCCATCCCGCTGCTGGCGGTAGGTCAGGCCAACCTCCACGCCTTCAATGGAGCGCGGCAGGCTGGTCAGGTCCTCCAGCTCGGCACCCGCCACGCCGGAAGATTCGATCTGGTCCCAGGTCAGGCAGATCACGGCGCACAGGTCGTTGAAATAATATTCCAGGCTTTCCATCGCCATGCGTTCCGCAGTTATGCGGGCATGGGAGCGGGATTCAAACAGGCGGGCATTCAGTTTTTCCACATCGGCACCGGCTTCCATCACGCGGGCCGCCGCCATATGGGTGCGGGGCGTGGTACTGGCAAACTTAAAGCAGCCGGTATCGGTTGCAATGCCGGTATACAGGCAGTTGGCGATCTGCGGCGTAATGGTCACGCCCATATCCACGATCACATCCAGCAAAAACTCGCAGGCCGCGGCGGCGCCGGGATCCAGCAGGGTTTCATATGCATAGCCGCTGTTGCTGGCATGGTGGTCAATGCAAAGGTTGGTATGGGCAGCATACTGCGGCACATTGTTGTTTTCGCCAAAAAGCTGGATGCTGGCAACATCCACCGCCACCACAAATGCAGGGTTAAAGCTGCCGTCAAACCAGCGTAGCTCCATATAATCATACATTTTGGGGATGGGGTCGCTGCATAAAATCGCGGCGTTTTTGCCCAGCGCCTTGAGCGCAAGATACAGTGCACCGGCGCAGCCGATGGTATCGCCATCGGGGTTTTTGTGGCAAAGGATCAGGATATCGTCCGCGCCGCGCAGACGCAGCACGGCTGTCTGCCGATCCACAGATTCGGTCATAAGGCTCCTCTTTTCTCGGCCGCGATTGGGGGCTTTTCCCTCTCCCCCGTTGGTTCCGGCCTTTGGGAAGGCGCAGCTGCAAGCGTAAATTTCAACTGCGCGTTTTGGTCGATGACTGGCTGCAGCACCAGTTAAGATGTATCTGAAAGCAACGAAAATGACAGATATTTCGCAAGCACAAGCAGGATGTAAGGCAAAGAACCGCAGGGATCCTTTGTGGATTCCAAGGGCAATACCGCATAATTCTAAGTGCCGATACGGCGAGCGAGGTGCGGCAGCTGCTAAGCCAAAAGCGCAGATAATACTTTGTGTATTATCGAGCATTTTGGCAACGCAGGTGCCGTACCGCAGCTGCCGGAGCGGTGCTTAAGCCGCAAGGCAGGAATTGTGCGGTGTTGCCCAAGGTTTTTAGCGCAAAATCCGGCTGTGTTTGTAAAAACAGACTACATTTTCGACTTTTCAGATACAGTCTGGGCAGGTTATTCCTGCTCTTTCGGTTCTGCCGGTGCTGCGGGGTGTGCTTTTTCAATATCCTGCAGCAGCTGGTCAATGTGCACTGCGTAAGCAGCGCTGTCATCCTTGGTAAACACAAAGCGTGGGGCTTTGCGGATGTGCATACGGCGGCTGACTTCGGTGCGGATATGACCCGAAGCTTTGTTCAGGGCCTTTACCACCGGGTCTGCGCCGCCTTCGCGCCCCATTACACTGATGTACACCTTGGCGACATCCAGGTCCGGGGTAACATCAAGCCGGGTCACAGTCAGCAGACCGCCCGAAACGCGTGGGTCCTTCATTTCGCCGATAATGGCGATCAGCTCGCGCTTCATATCCTGTGCCATACGGCCATGGTTTTTGCTTGGCATAACTTTACCTCATAAAGCCCCCTGCGGGGCTTGTCAAACAAGCGGGAACGGCTCAATGCCGGATCAATCGCGGTATTCTTCCAGCTTGAAGCACTCGAAGACGTCACCCTCTTTGACGTCGGAGAACTTCTGCAGGGTGATGCCGCATTCATAGCCTTCGGCCACTTCCTTGGCATCATCCTTGAAGCGCTTCAGGGATGCAATGGCATCCTCGCAGATGACGATGCCGTCACGCACCAGGCGCAGCTGGGCATCGCGGGTGATCTTGCCGGAAGTAACACGGCAGCCGGAAACAGTGCCAACGCTGGAAATCTTGTAGACCTGGCGAACCTGTGCTTCGCCCAAGGCGACTTCGCGCACCTTGGGGGCCAGCATGCCCTTCATAGCGTCGGAAACATCGTTGATGGCATCGTAAATGACGCGGTACATACGCATTTCAACACCGGCCTGCTCGGCTTCGGCCTTGGCAACAGCGTCCGGGCGGACATTGAAGCCGATGATGATGGCGTTGGAAGCATCAGCCAGAGAAACATCGGACTTGGAAACCGCACCAACACCGGCATGGATGACGCGCACGCGCACTTCCTCGTTGCTGAGCTTTTCCAGGCTCTGCTTCACAGCTTCGGCGCTGCCCTGAACGTCAGCCTTGACAACAATGGGCAGTTCCTTCATATCGTTCTGGGCCATCTGGTCAAACAGGTTATCCAGGGTGACCTTGGTGTAAGCAGCAAACTGCTTTTCCTTGGCTTCGGTGGTACGCTTGTCAGCCAGTTCACGGGCCAGGCGTTCATCCTCAACCGCCTCGAAGATATCGCCGGCGGTGGGCACTTCAGTCAGGCCGGTGATCTCCACAGGGGTGGATGGGCCGGCGGATTCGATCTCAACGCCTTTATCGTTGCGCATGGTACGCACACGGCCAACGGCGGTACCGGCAATCAGACAGTCGCCCTTGTGCAGGGTGCCGTTCTGAACCAGCAGGGTGGCAATGGTGCCCTGGCCCTTATCCAGGCGGGCTTCCACAACGGCACCCTTGGCACGGCGGTTGGGGTTGGCTTTCAGCTCCATGACCTCTGCTTCCAGAACAATGCGTTCCAGCAGGTCCTGGATGCCTGCGCCAGTAGCGGCAGACACGGGGATGCAGGCAGTTTCTCCGCCCCAGTCTTCGGGCACGATCTCGTACTTGGTCAGCTGTTCCTTCACGCGCTCCGGGTTAGCGGTCGGCTTATCCATCTTGTTGATGGCAACGATCAGCTTGACGTTGGCAGCCTTGGCGTGGTTGATGGACTCGATGGTCTGGGGCATGATGCCGTCATCGGCAGCAACGACCAGAACCGCGATATCGGTCATATCCGCGCCGCGGGCACGCATGGCGGTAAAGGCTTCGTGGCCCGGCGTATCCAGGAAGGTAACGGGGCTGCCGTTTACATTGACCTGGTAAGCGCCGATGGCCTGGGTAATGCCGCCAGCTTCGCCTGCGGTAACGTTGGTGGAACGGATGCGGTCCAGGATGGAAGTTTTGCCGTGGTCAACATGGCCCATGACAACAACGACCGGCGGACGCTCGACCAGCTGATCGGCGCTGTCCTCTTCCTGGGTGAACAGGCGCTCTTCGATCGAAACATGAACTTCATGCTCCACCTTTGCGTGGAATTCCTCTGCGATCAGGGCTGCGGAATCGAAATCGATCACATCGGAAGCAGCGTGCATTTCGCCCATCTGCATGAACTTGGCAACAACCTTGGCCACGTTCTGCTTCAGGCGGGTAGCCAGCTCGCCAACGGTGATCTCATCGGGGATGGAGATCTTGAGCTGGGCGTTGCGGGCCTTTTCCAGCTGGATGCGCTGCAGGCGCTCGGCTTCGGTTTCACGGCGGCGGCCAAACTGCTGGCCGCGGCGGTTATTGCGGTTGTTGAACTTTTCTTTTTTGCCGGTGGGGGCGTTCTTGCGCTTGCTGGGCATATTGCGGCTGTCGGCCAGGTCATCATAGCGGGCGCTGAACTTATCCACGTTCACATCCACGGTGCGGGTATCCACAGACACCTGGGCGCGGTCAACCTTGACCTGCTCGGTGGCGACGGGCTCCTTGATGCCGGTCTCGCTGGCCAGCTCCTGCATGGTCACGCGCTTTTCGCTGCGCTTTTCGGCCTGCTTGTTATCATTGCGCTTATCATTGCGTTTTTCCTGCTGGGCCGGTTTGGGCTGGGCCGGTTTGGGCTGTGCTGCCTTGGGCTGCGCATTCTGGGCGGGCTTGGCCTGCTCCGCTTTCGGCTCTGCCTTGGGGGCTTCCGGCTGCTTGGGCTGGGGCTTAGCGGCCTCCGGCTTCGGCTCTTCTTTTTTCGCCTGGGGCTTTGCTTCGGGCTTTTTGGTCTCCTGCTTGACGGGCTGCGGCTCCTTGCCGGATGCCAGATACTCGCCCAGGTCTTTGACGGCAGTTTCGCGGGTCAGGGCTTCCAGCAGGGCGTTGACCTCGTTTTCTTCAAAGGTCGCGCCCGTCTTGCGGGTCTCGCCGGTCAGCTCCGCAAAAGTCTCGATAACCTTTTTGGTGCTGATGCCGAAATCTTTTGCAATATCCGTAACTTTGTATTTGAAATCAACCATTGGCTGAATCCTCCTTCACTTGCTTTTTGAGGTAGCCTGCACACAGGTGTGCAAGGTTTTCGTCCGTAACCGCAAATACGGCAGCAGGCTTTGGCGTAAGCATGCGCAGGTCCTCGCCTTTCAGCGGCATCACCGCGCAGGGGATCACCCCGCGGCAGGTATCCTGCATATGCTGCGTGGTGCGCTTGCTGGCGTCGCAGGCCAGCAGCACCAGGCATGCCTTACCCCGCATCACAGCTTCTTCCACACGGTCATAGCCGTGCAGCAGCTTGCCGGCTTTGCGGCAAATTCCCAATGCACCCAACAATGGGTCCTTATCATTCGCCACGGGGCATCGCCTCCTTTACGGCCTGCTCGGCACAGGCCATCTCTTCGGTCAGGCGCTCAAACACCTCATCCGGCACCGGCACACCAAAGGCATGTTCCAGCCGCTTGGCCTTGCGCGCTTTGGCCAGGCACGCCGCTGACGGGCACAGGTATGCGCCGCGGCCGGAACGCTTGCCGGTCAGATCCACGCTGACTTCACCTTCGGGGCTGCGCACAATGCGCACCAGTTCTTTTTTCGGTTTTTGGGTGTTGCACCCAACGCACCGGCGCACCGGCACCTTTTTTTGCGGTTTTTGTTGCAAATGGCTGACCTCTTTTCAGTCTCAGCGCCGCATTGCTGCGGCGTGTGCTCATTATTCCTTGCCGGTTTCCGGGGCGGTCTCGGCGGCGGGGGCTTCGGCCGGCTGTTCAGCCGGGGTTTCGTCCTCCTCGCCATAGTAGCCGGATTCCGGGCGGATGTCAATATTATAGCCGGTCAGGTGAGCGCACAGGCGCACATTCTGGCCCTTGTTGCCAATGGCAAGGCTCAGCTGGTGGTCAGGCACGGTCACGCGGCAGCTCTTGGTTTCGCCGGGCAGCAGCTCCACCTTGACAACCTTTGCCGGGGACAGAGCTGCGGAGATGAACTCGTTGATGTCCTCGCTCCAGCGGATGATATCGATCTTTTCGCCGCCCAGCTCTTCCACGATCTTTTCCACGCGGGAGCCATGGGCGCCGATGCAGGCACCGACGGGGTCAACATCGGGGTTCTTGCTCCACACAGCCATCTTGGTGCGGGCACCAGCCTCACGGGCAATGGCCTTGATCTCAACGGTGCCGTCATAGATTTCGGGCACTTCCAGCTCAAACATGCGCTTGACCAGGCCGGGATGGGTGCGGCTGATGGTCACGCGGGGGCCGCGCTCAGTTGCCAGAACATCGACCACATAAACCTGGACCATCTGGCCTTCGGTAAAGTGTTCGCCGGGCACCTGTTCGTTTTTGGGCAGGACAGCGCTGCCGCCCTTGCCCAGATCCAGCACGATGTTGCCGCGCTCTGCATCCACAGCGGTAACGGTGCCGGTGATGATCTCATGTGCGCGGGACTGCATCTCGCTGCACTGCAGGCTGCGCTCGCCTTCGCGCAGGCCCTGGCGGATCACATGCTTTGCGGTCTGGGCGGCAATGCGGCCAAACTCTTTGGTCTTGAGGGGGGTAACAAGGCGCTGGCCCACTTTATAGGTCTTGCGGATCTTCTGGGCATCTTCCAGGCTGACCTGGGTGTGGGGGTTCTCAACTTCCTCCACAATGTCCTGCAAAAGGCTTGCGCGGAATGCGCCGATGTTGGGGTCGATATCCACAACGACATTATCGTCCTCGACCTCATAGTCCTTTTTGACAGCAATGACAATAGCGGCCTTGATCTTGTCGATCAGGTAGTCTGCCGGCAGTCCGCGCTCCTTTTCCAGTGCGGCCAGTGCGTCAAAAAATTCGTTGTTATTCGTTGCCATGTTAGTCCTCCGTTCAATATCGCTCAAAACAAATCTTCATCGTCACACAGTTTTACATACCCTGCGGCTTTTGCCGGGAAGGTATAATCCCCGTCATCGCTTTTCAGCGTCACCATGCCGTCAGCGGAAAGCCCTTCCAGAATGCCCTCCACATCACGGCGGCCCTGTTCGTCCGGGCGGATCAGATGGGCGGCGCATTTCTGGCCTTTCAGCTGTTCATAGTGTTCGGGGCGGGTCAGGCGGCGGCCCAGGCCGGGGCTGCCAACCTCAAGGTAGTAGCTCTGGTCAATGGGGTCGGCCTCGTCCAGAATCGGGTCGATGGCGCGGGAAACCGCCTCGCAGGTGTCCGTGTCCAGCGGCTCGTCGCGGTCGATCAGAACGCGCAGGAACCAGTCCGGGCCTTCTTTTTCAAAGCGGACATCCCACAGGCGCAGGCCGAAACCTTCGACCGTGGGACGGACAAGTGCTTCCACAACGGTTGCGGCACCGCCGGGCTGATGGTTTTTGCCTTTGGCCATAAAAAATCTCCCTATCATAAAAAGAAAGCGGACCTTTAACAGCCCACTTTCCATAAAATCATCATCGAACAATAAGAATATAGCATACCGCGGCAAAAAATGCAAGGGGTTTGGCCCATTTTGCGCGAAATTGTAACCAAAATATCCCTTTTGGCCGCCTTTTATGCGCCCGGCTCTTGACGGCGCAGCGTGCTTCCGGTATAATATCGTTATAAGATATCGTGTTACGATATTACAGTTTGTTGCCAAAGGAGGTGCTGCCCCATGCCGAAACAGGCACTGGAGAGCCTGACGGAATCTATGTTTTACCTGTTGATGGCCTTGACCCAGGGTGAGCGATGCGGCACTGAGATCACCGCATTTGCCGCCGAGATCACCGCCGGGCGGGTCAAAATCGGCCCGGCAACGCTGTATACCCTGCTGGGCAAGTTTGAAAAAGAAGGGCTGATTGCCGAAACGTCCGTTCTGGGCTGCAAGCGGTATTATCAGATCACCCCCGCAGGCAAGGCTGCCTATACAGCCGAGTGCACCCGGCTGCAGCTCTGCCTGCAAAACGCGGCCGCGGCGGCGCAGGGTGCCTTTGCCCCCGCCGCCCTGCCGGGAAAGGAGCTTGACGACCATGACCAAAGCACGCTGCAAAACCCTTTGGCGGCCCATCCCCTGCCCACTGTCTGACATTGAGGGGCTGGAAAGCTGGCTGGGCGATATGGCCGCACAGGGGCTTGTGCCTGTAACAATCGGCCAGAACTTTGCCCGCTTCCGCTGCAGCCAGCCCAAAGCCGTGCGCTACCGGCTGAACGCCAAGCCTGCGCCGGAGACCCTGTTGGAATCTGCTCCCGGCACCCCGGATGGCGAGGAACGCGCCCTGGCGCAGGAATGCGGCTGGTATTATGTTACCGCCGTGGGAGACTTTTTCCTGTACGCCTGCGAGGATCGTGATGCGCCGGAGCTGAACACCGACCCGCAGGTACAGGCGCTCAGCCTGCGCTATGCCAAGCGGCAGGTATTCGCCCCCGCCGGGCTGCTGGCTTACTGGCTGGTAACGTTTTGGGTGCGGTACGCCATGGGCATCTGGCACACGCCGGTGATCGATTTTGTCACCCTGGGCTGGCTGAGCTTCTGCTACCTGGGGCTATTACTTGCAGCGCTGGCCAGCCTGATCCACAACGTGGTGCTGCTGTACCGGTTTTCCGCCCGGCTGCAGCGCGGGGTGGAGCCGCAGCGGCACAAAAACTGGCGCAAAGGTTCCGGGCGGTATCTGGTTGGGCGGGTGCTGGCGGCGCTGCTGTTTGTGCTGACCATCGTGTGGACCTTTGCCGGTTCCGCTATGGAAAAAAGCCGGCATGGCAGCATTCCGCTGGAAGATTACACCGCTCCCCTGCCGTTTGCCACCCTGGACGATTACGCCGGGCAGCCCGTTGCGCTGGATGCCGACACCGCCCCCGTTGCCAGCTTTGTGCTGGTGCAGAGGTTGCCGCTGGCCCCGACCTTTATCAAATATGAAGCCCACGGCCAGGCCGGCGCGAATGGGCTGCGTGGTGCATTATATGTAGAGTATTACGAATGTATCACCCCGCAGCTGGCCCAGACGATGTACCGCGAAGGCAAAACCAACGGGCTGCACAACTTTCCCGAAACCGCCGCCGATGCTGCCAACGGTGCCATCTACTGCCGCACGCTGGTGGATGGCAATAAGGTATTGCGGGTGCTGCTGTTCCAGTACCAGGAGGAGCAGATTCCCTTGCAGGAGCTTGAAGCGATCTGCAAAAGCGGATTTGCTGCATCGGGTAAATCAGCTTAAACCTGCTAAACCGGCAAGATTTTCTTTGTTTTTTCTATATAAACAGCGCCGCCGCCCTACCTTGCTGCGTGGGGCGGCGGCGTTTTGCTGTTATAATTTTATGTTACGGCTGCAGCATCTGTTTTGCCGTATCAGAATGCCCATTCACCGTTGGTGAAGATGGTCACTTCTTTGCCATCCTTGGTGGTGCCGATGACGTTGGTATCCGGCGCGCCGATCATGACATCCTCATGGATGGCGGAATCGTTCAGGCCCTTGGCCAGCAGCTCGGTGCGGGTCATCTTGCTGCCGCCCTTGATATTGGTCGGGTAGCCCGCGCCAAAAGCAATATGGCAGGCAGCGTTTTCATCAAACAGGGTGTTATAGAACAGCACGCCGCTCTGGTTGATGGGGCTGGATGCCGGAACCAGGGCGATTTCGCCAATGCGGCAGGCGTTCTCGTCGGTGGAGAGCAACTCGGCCAGCAGGCTGGCGTTCTTCTCCGCGCCATGCTCAACAACTTTGCCGTCCTTGAAGGTCACATGCCAGCCCTCAATCAGCTGGCCGTTGTACACATAGGGTTTGGTGCCGTACACAATGCCGTTCACCCGTTCGCGGTGGGGTGCGCAGAACACTTCCTCGGTGGGCACATTGGCGATAAAGTCGGTGCCGTTTTCCGCCTTGCTGGAAGCGCCCTCCCAGGTGGCATCATCTGCCAGACCAACGGTCAGGTCGGTGCCGTTGGAGCTGGTCATGTGGATATGGTCCAGGTTCCAGGCGTTCAGCTGGTCGCGGTGGCGGCGGCCTTCGGCCACATGGGCTTTCCAGGCACTGACGGGGTCACCGGTGGAAACGCGGCAGACATCAAAGATCAGCGCCCACAGCTTTTCCATCGCTTCCTCTACCGGGATGCCGGGGAACACTTTTGCGGCCCAGGACGGTGCCGGAACAGCGGCCACACACCACTGTACGCGGTCGTTCATCGTGTATTCCTGCCAGGGTTTCAGGAATTTGCGGCGGGCCAGGTTGACACGGTTGATCTTGGCGGCATCCAGCCCAGCCAGTGCTTCGGGGTCAGCGGCGTGGATTGCCAGGGTGCAGCAGCCGTCCGGGTCCTCGGCATAGTCCAGGTAGCTGCGCAGCTCATAGGGCTTCATGGCAGCCAGGTCTTCCTCTTTGGCGTATTCGTAATGCAGGCGGCTGAGTTTGTCATCCTCCCAACGCACGATGCAGTTTTTGGCACCGGCTTCATACCCGGCTTTGACGCAGGCATGGCCGAACTCCGGCATGGTGACCGGGCAGCGGATGATAAAGTTCTGGCGCGGCTGAACATTGACGCCGACTTTGACGATAAAATCGGCATACAGCTGAAGATAATGCTGGTTCATAGAGTGTTCTCCTTTTTGTCTGCGCGGCTTTTCCTGTTTTCCCTAAGCACGCGCATGATTTTGATTCTGTGCCCAGTATACCGCATCTTCCCGGTTCTGAAAACCCCCGCGCATAACAAAGTTCTTACCTGCAAATAAAAAACTTCTTACCGGGGGATGAAAATAAAAGAATAAATAATAAAGAATAATGAATAATGGTAGTGTGACGCCCGCGGCGTCATATTTTAATCGGGTTGGTCACTCCGGCAAAAAGTATTCTAGCCAGAGCGGCCCACCTAATTTTATTCGCGCCGCCGCGGGCGGCGCACCGACATTATTCTTTATTCTCTATTCATTATTCATTGTTCCGCCCCCCCCTCACATCACATATCGGTCTGCCCTTACCATGTGAGTATCCGTGTCCTCAGTGGGCTTGCCGCTGTCGTCGGAGATAAAACCCACATCTTTGGCTACCAGCTGCACAGCACCTTTTTGTGCGGCGGTGCACTGTACCATGCCGCATTCCAACAGCATCAGCTTTGCGGCAATCAGCTCCGGTTCCAGTTCCGGGGTCAGCGCCACCATGCCGCACCCTTTTACGCAAAGGCCGTCCGGGGCCTCCAGCATCCAATAGTCCACCTGTACCCTGCCCTGGCCCTGCAACAGTCTGCCACGCACTGTCTGAACTTTCTCTGCCTGCACACAGCTGGCGGAAAATGCTTTCTCCTGTGCGGCGGGCACCAGGGCGGTGCCGGTCACTTTGCAGTATTCCAGCTGGGGCAGCAGGGCGGCGCTTTCCGCCGTCAGGGTCAGCCTGCCGTCCACATACAGTTTGTTGCCCTTGCGGCGGATCAGCGCGGCGGTCAGTTCGGCATCATCCTTGAGGTAGGCTGTTCCGTCCGGCACAATTTCCAGGTCGGTATCATCCTCAAACAGTGGGGCGGCCTGTGTGGCAAGGCTTTGGGCCAGGATGGCTTTGGGCGTATCAAACTGCACGCCCCGCTCTGCCAAAGCTGCAATGTCCAGCGTGGGATCCACCAGCACAACGCAGCGGGCCGCCCAGTACAGGGCCGGTTTGGCCCGCAGGGCAAAAGTGCTGTCCAGCACGGCGGTGTTTTTCAGCTGCACTGCACCGTCCGGCCAGGTGATGATCTGCCCGTTCACTGCCACATTGCCCAGCTTTCCGCTCAGGCTGCGCGGGCAGTATACCTGCCCGTTTACCGTAATCTGCAGATACCGCGCCAGCACTTCGGCCGAGCCGGAAGCAATTTTCAGTTCGCCGTTCACCGTCAGCACTGTGTCTGCTTCGGGTACATCGCCGGGGGTGACCTCCGCCACGCCGTTCACACTGCGCAGGGCAATATTCGGGTTGTCCGTTGCCAGGTCACATTTTAAGGTAACGGGATAACGAGCAATCAGCTCTCTTGCGCGGTCATTCAGCACCACCACATTGGCCCGCACTTCAATGACATCATAGGCGGCAAGGGTTTCTTCTTTCACGTTACGCAGGTCACAAAAGTTTGCTTTGATCAGTAGTTTATTCGGCATCGTTTATTCCTCCATCAATAATTGGCTTAAGTATCGGCGGGCTTTGGCCAGCCGGGTGCGCACGGTGGCAGGCGGCAAACCGTACATTCTTCCCAGTTCCGCTGCGGTGTAGCCTTCCAGGTAGCGCTTGCGGAATAGCTCCTGCTCCGCCGAGGGCAGCAATTCCAACAGGCGGCGGGCTTCCGCTTCGGCAAAATCCGGATCCGGCGTTTCCGGTTCGGGCTCCAGCTCCGGCAGGGCGGCGGCTTCCCGCGCGGTACGGCGCATGGCATCCACAAACAAGTTGCGCGCCGTGCGGTACAGCCAGGCCCGGCGCTGGCTGGGGCCAAGGTCCTGCAATGTACCAATATTCTGCCATGCGCGCAGGAACACTTCCTGCACCATATCCTGCGCGGCCGCATCGCTGCGGCACAGCCCGCGGCAATAGGCGGTCAGCTCCGCGCGGTGGGCGCAAAACAGTTCTTCCAGCATGAGTTCTCCTTTGGGTCAGGCCGTGGGGCGCGGCCCGGTTTTATCTCCAGTTTTTATCCACGATAATAATTTTGATGCTGCACATGGGGCATTCTCCTTTGTTTGTTTTTGCAAGGCCTTACACCGGGATAACGAACCGGGAGGGCAAAGTGTTTCAGCATTTGAAAAAAATATTTGTTCTGAACGTATTGTACCATGCCGGCGCCCGGCCCGCCAGCACTGCCTGCATAAACCGACGGCGCGCCGCATACCGTTGAAAAAACGGTTGGGAGGGCATGTTCTATGAAAGGTGACCCCGAAGAGCGCGCCGTGCAGATTGGGCGGTATCTGGTGCAAAGCGGCGCTACCGTGCGGGCGGCAGCGCAGGTGTTCGGCGTGAGCAAAAGTACCGTGTGGAAGGACCAGTGTCGCCTGCAGCACCTGGCCCCCGGCCTTTGGCAGGAGGTACGCGCCGTGCTGCTGTATAACAAAGCCCAGCGCCACCTGCGCGGCGGCGAAGCCACCCGCTGCAAATACCTGCACGCACAGCACAACCATGCGGATTAGGGGTTGCACCACAGCCCGCGCAACGGTATAATAGAAGCAAAAAATAAGGGCATGGGATCCATGCCTGCCGGAAGGTTGTGTATACAGCATGAAACGCAAGGATTACATCAGCTGGGACGAATACTTTATGGGTATTGCTATTTTGTCCGCCATGCGCTCCAAGGATGATTCCAGCCAGGTAGGGGCCTGCATTGTCAGCCCGGAAAACAAGATCCTTTCCCTTGGCTACAACGGCATGCCCATCGGCTGCAATGATGACGATATGCCCTGGGACCGCGAAGGTGACGAGCTGGAAACCAAATACATGTACGTCTGCCATGCGGAGCTGAACGCCATTTTGAACAGTGCCCACAGCGATCTGCGCGGTTCGCGGGTGTATGTGACGCTGTTTCCCTGCAACGAGTGCGCCAAGGCCATCATTCAGAGCGGCATCCGGGAAATCATCTATCTTTCGGATAAATACCATGATACCAACGCCAGCATTGCTTCGCGGCGGCTGTTCAACATGGCGGGGGTCAAGTACCGTGCTTACCATCCGCACGGGCGTGAAATCAGTTTTGAAGTATAAAGAACAACGAGGCAGGAAAGCATGAAAAGCATAATCATTGGCATTGCCGGCGGCACCGGAAGCGGCAAAACCACCCTGACGGAGCGCCTGCGGGACCATTTTGGCGCGGATGAAGTGAGCGTGCTCAACCACGACAGCTACTATAAGCGGCATGACGAGCTGCCGTATGAAGAGCGCTGCAAGCTGAACTATGACCACCCGGATTCCTTTGATACCGAGCTGCTGGTGCAGCACCTGCAGGCTTTGCGCCGCGGCGAAAGCGTGAAGGTTCCGGTATATGATTACACTATCCACAACCGCAGCAATAAGACCATTACGGTACACCCGGCCCCGGTCATCATCGTGGAAGGCATCCTGATTTTTGCCAGCCAGGAGCTGTGCGATATGATGGATATGAAAGTGTTTGTGGATACCGATGCCGATGTGCGCATTCTGCGCCGCATTGTACGCGATGTTAAGGAGCGCGGCCGCACGCTGGACAGCGTGGTGAACCAGTACCTGACCACCGTTAAGCCGATGCACGAACAGTTTGTGGAGCCCAGCAAACGCAAAGCCGATTTGATCGTGCCCGAAGGCGGCCGCAACATGGTGGCACTGGATATGCTGATCAAGTGGGTTGCCACCCATCTAAGCACGGCGCGGCAGTAAATAGAATATGTTTTTTCGCAGCACACGGGATTTGAGGAGAGCGTGTGCTGCGTTTTTGTTTTTAGGCAATACCGCACAATTCTAAGTGCCGATACGGCGAGCGAGGTGCGGCAGCTGC
>ERZ1034969.118-NODE-118-length-56521-cov-34.524138_pt1 | contig 56521 bp, 61 predicted proteins | sample MGYA00520624_ERZ1034969 | MGnify/ENA primary metagenome ERZ1034969 (study PRJEB33766, sample SAMN09781776) | gut metagenome | biome: gut microbiome | host: Homo sapiens | place: Madagascar | study: EMG produced TPA metagenomics assembly of the PRJNA485056 data...
AAGAAAATCGGAAAATCTATAAACAAACTCTTGACAAATACATTAGCAAGATTTATCGATTTCATTGTACTTGATAACTATGAACAATTCAACCACAAAAAGCGAGGTATCAACCATGTATTACACCCAAGAACAAATAGACCGCGCCAACCAAGCCGACCTTGTTTCTTTCCTGCAATCACAGGGCGAGCAGCTTACCCGCGCCGGGAATGAATACCGATGGAAACGGCACGACAGCTTGACTATCCGGGGAAACAAATGGTACAGGCACAGCCAGAGCAAGGGCGGCGGCCCCGTTGATTTTGTCATGGAGTTTTTCGGCAAGAGCTTTACCGAAGCCGTTGAATTGCTGACAGGAGAAAAAGGCGCAGCACCGCCGCCGGACAGACAAAGCCCCGCGTCCTTTTCTGATTTCCGATTACCGCCCCGCAACCCCGACAACCGCATAGCGAGGAACTACCTCACAGCAGCCCGCCGCATTGATGAAGATGTGTCGGGCTTTTTCTTTTCCACCGGGGATATTTACGAGGAAGCCGCCCACCATAACGCCGTATTCGTCGGCAGAGATGAAAGCGGCATACCGCGATACGCCCATCAGCGCGGCACAGCCGGGAGCTTCCGGCTTGATGTGAAAGGCAGCGACAAAGCCTTTAACTTCTGCTACCGGGGCGAGGGCGAAAGATTGTTTGTTTTTGAAGCCCCCATTGACCTGTTATCTTTCCTCTGCCTGTTCAAAAAGGAATGGCAGAAACAAAGCTACCTTGCACTGGGCGGCGTGGGAGAAAAAGCCCTGCTGCGTTTCCTCTCTGATAGTCCGAACATCAAGACCGTTTACCTCTGCCTTGACAGCGACCAAGCCGGAAACGATGCTTGCAGCCGCCTTGCGGAGCTTGTGCCGGAGGGCTACACCGTCCATCGGCTTATCCCTCTTTTCAAGGACTGGAACGAGGTGTTGCAGCACCGGGCAGAAATCACAGCCGGGAAGTATTTGCGGGAAGCAGTCTACGGCGTGAAAGAGCCAACCCAGGAAGAAACCGTTGAGATTATCCGCATGAGCGAGGTTGACACACAGACCGTTGAATGGCTATGGGAGCCGTATATCCCCTTTGGGAAAGTAACCATAGTACAGGGCAATCCCGGCGAGGGTAAGACCACCTTTGCCCTACGCCTTGCCGCCGCCTGCACCACCGGGGGAACGCTGCCGGGAATGAAGTCCTTGTCGCCATTCCAAGTGATTTACCAGACTGCCGAGGACGGTTTGGGAGATACCGTCAAGCCCCGCTTGATAGAAGCCGCCGCAGACCTTGACCGGGTGCTTGTGATTGATGAAGCAAAACGGGAGCTTACCCTATCTGACGAGCGCATAGAGAAAGCAATCGTACAGAACGGGGCGCGTCTGATTATCCTTGACCCCATACAGGCGTACATGGGCGAAAAGACCGACATGAACCGGGCAAACGAAGTGCGCCCCATGTTCCGCCGCCTTGCCGATGTTGCCGAGCGTACCGGGTGCGCCGTTATCCTTATCGGACATCTCAACAAAGCTGCCGGAGGGCAGAGCGCATACCGGGGCTTAGGTTCTATCGACTTCCGAGCCGCCGCACGGAGCGTGCTTTTAATCGGGCGCGTGAAGCGAGAACCGAATGTGCGCGTTATCGTCCATGACAAATCTTCCCTTGCGCCGGAGGGCAAGCCCGTTGCCTTTTGCCTTGACCCGGAAACAGGCTTTTCGTGGGTAGGCGAATACGACATCACCGCCGACGAGCTGCTGTCCGGCGCGGGCGGGAACACCGCTACCAAAACCGAACAGGCTGAAAGGCTGATACTTGACCTGCTTGCAGACGGGAAAGAGCTTGCCAGCGAGGACATTGTAAAAGCCGCAGCCGAAGCCGGAATATCCGAAAGGACGGTACAGAACGCCAAGCGCAACATGGGCGGCATTTTAGGCGCAAGGCGCGTCGGCGGTCAATGGTACAACTTCATCAAGAAGAAGCAGCCACCCGAACCCGCAAGCTGAAAGTGCAAAACGCAGACCCTTTGCACTTTGCACTTTCGCACTTTCACGATAATTTGCGTCAATAACTCAAAAAAGCACTTGACAAAACGCTTCATGGGGCAACCAGAAGGACATCGAACCTTTTATTGACCCGGTATTCGAGAACAACGTCATCCTCACACAGACCGAACGGCTGATGATGAGTGGTAGACCAAAGCATCCGAAGTACGCCCGCAATAAGAACGTCATTGTGATTGGCGGCAGCGGCAGTGGCAAGACACGGTTTTACGTCAAGCCGAACCTCATGCAGATGCCCGAAAAGGTCAGCTATGTCCTGACCGATCCCAAGGGTACGATCATAATCGAGTGCGGAAAGATGCTCTCGGATGCCGGGTATAAGATCAAAGTCCTGAACACCATCAACTTCAAAAAATCCATGCGGTACAATCCGTTTCATTACATCCGCAGTGAGAAGGATATTCTGAAACTGGTCAATACCATCATTGCCAACACAAAGGGCGATGGCGAGAAGTCCGGCGAGGATTTCTGGATCAAAGCGGAACGGCTGCTCTACTGTGCACTGATTGGCTACATCTGGTATGAAGCCCCGGAGGAGGAGCAGAACTTCTCCACGCTGCTGGAGTTCATCAACGCCAGCGAAGCCCGTGAGGATGATGAAGAATTTAAGAATCCTGTGGATGAGCTTTTTGATGAACTGGAACAGAAGAAACCGGAGCATTTTGCAGTTCGCCAGTATAAGAAGTATAAGCTGGCGGCAGGTGTTGTATGCTCTAAGAGACTTCTTAATCAAGCAAGTGAGAAGTCTCTTAGAACACATAACCCAAAACCGAAGAAAGGAGCGCAAACTATGAGAAAAAACGAGAAAATCACAGCTCTGTACGAACGACTGAGCCGTGATGACTTTGGCAAAGATGATGACCAACAGCGTGAGAGCAATTCCATTTCCAATCAAGAGTTACTATGTAAAGGGTGGTTTCTCCCACCTAATACATATGACTGCGGCTCATTTGTGGTGAATGGAACAGCAGTTGTAGGAAAGGAGCAGAATAATCCTTATAACCGCTGGAAATCAACACAAAAAGGAGTTGATTCTTATGAAATCCATCTTTGAAGAAATGGGCGGCACTTACCGTCAGGAGGGGGATTACCTCATTCCAAACCTTGCGCTGCCAGAGGAACCGGAATACCAGATTGGCAAGTATGGGCGTATGCGCCGCAGCTATCTGAAAGAACATCGTCCTGTTCTCTACGCAAACCTGCTCACAAGCGGAACGCTGCATCGGCACCTTGCCGAGATCGACCAAGCCTGCAACGAGCGTATGGAAATCATCGTTTCTGCAATGGTGAAGCAAGAAGGCGTGACCGAAGCACTCAAAGCTGCCGATCAAATGGAATGGGTGCGCCGGATGAACAGCATCCGCAGCCGTGCGGAGGAAATCGTTCTGACCGAGCTTGTATATGAATGACAAATGCCCGTTATTGGCAACATGGCCGATAACGGGCGTTTCTGCGTTTTAGTTCTTTTGCTCTGTGCTGGCTACCAGCCGGTCAAAGTCGCTCTGATACAGCCGATCCTGAATGACACGGTACTGCTCAAACTCGCTTTCCGCAAAGGCTTTTGCAATGGCAGCGGTGACCTTTCCCTTATCTCGCAGAATCTCTGCATCGTTGAATTGCAGAAAAGCGTCCAGCTTGGAGGCCCAATCTGCCATGGTCATAGGAATATGCCGTCTGGCCTGCCGGGTAGCATAGTCCAGATACATGGTGACGATTTCGTTCAGTTCCTGCATTTCATCCATGGATAAGTAATTTTTTGCAACGGACACATCTGCCTTGACAATCTTGCCGTCAGGAGCATTCTTCCATGAGGTCAGCCCCATGTGTTCCTTGGTGTGATCGGCTCGTGCCATAATGACCTCTGCCGCTGTGCCGCCATGGACGGCATAGTGCATCTTATTCTGAACTGTGGCAAAGAAATCCCTTGTGGTCTGGCTATCAAGGGAGTAGTCCACAGCGGTGGCGTAAATATCCGTGATTTTCTGGTAAAAGCGCCGCTCACTGGCCCGAATCTCCTGAATCTCGGAAATCAGGTGGTCGAAGTAGTCCTCATCGAAGATTTGCCCGTTGATGAGCCTGCTCTTGTCCAGCACATACCCCTGCTTGGTGAAGGTGTCCAGAACCTTGGTTGCCCACTGGCGGAACTGCGTGGCTCTGCCGGAATTGATCCGATAGCCTACGGCTATGATGGCGGACAGAGAGTAGAACTTATAGTGATAGGTTTTTCCGTTATCCGCAACTTGTGCAAAATTTGCACAAGTTGCATCTTCGGACAATTCACCGCTTTCATATACATTTTTCAGATGCTTTGTCACAACGCTCCGGTCTACATCAAAAAGCTGTGCAATGGCCTTTTGGGTCAGCCAAACATCGTGGTCCTGTACCCGTACCTCAATGCCATCCTCATGGGCATCTTTCGTGAACACAAGGAAATCCACTGTGCTGTTGCGGATTTGCAGTTTATCCTTCTTGGCGTCTGCCATATCGTTTCACCTCAATCTTCTTCGCTGGTTTTCTTCCCTCTGCTCTTATAAACATTATACTGATTCTTGCAGCGGGGGCTGCAAAATGCGGAATTGGAGCGGCTGCTCAAAAATACCTTCTGGCAGTGCTTGCACAGCCGCAGGGGCTTCTCTCTGTCCACCAGCATGAAGCTAAACATCATCTGGATGCCCAGCAGCAGGGAGTGAAAATCCCAATAGATGGTAGGCTTGTCCAGCAGCTCAATATGATAGCTGGGCGCAATGCCGCCGAAGGCAGCCATACCCTTGCGGTACAAATTCCGGGTATCTTCGTCGATCAGGTCATAATCGTTGTAGTACAGAATGGAGGTGGTCAGGGTGAAGGCCCAGTCCTTGAACTGCTGCGCCACCCAGTCATAGGCTTCAGCATACTCTCGCTGGAAGCTCATGGTTTTCGCCATGGGTTCACTCGCAAAGGTCATGGTCAGCGCCACCATCATGTTGTCGCCGGACACGCTCCATCTGGACTCAATGCCCTTCTTGACCAGATCCAGCTGGTCAAAGGGATAGAACAGCGCCAGATAGTCCTCGGTTTCCATGGATTCTGCCTTGATGAAATGGTTTTTCGGCAGATAGACCGCCTCATAATCCATGAAGGACGGTGTGGTGGGCAGCGCTGTCATCAGGCCCAGCAGACCGTAATGGGTCACAAATTCCAGAATGGCCTTTTGCACTTCTTCTTCCGGACTGCGGTTCATCATCAGCATCCCCACATTCAGCGCATCCAGCACGATTCCCGGCGCTTCCTTCAGGGGATTATAGATGTCGGGCTTGGCGTTCTTCCCCGGCGTGATGTACCGCTTGCCGTCTGCGGCAGTTTTCAGTTCATAGCGGTCATACCGCACCCAATGGGAACGGGACTGCTCAAAGAGATTCTTCATGGCGCTGTTCCTCTCAACTCGTAATCCAACTATATATTAACCGTATTACTATTGTATCAACCGTCCTCGACCTCGTCAAGGACGGTTTTCTTTTTTTCTCGGTTTGGTTTTGTTTTCCCGGCGGATCACGGCATCCTTGCCCATGGTTTGCAGCAGTGCTTCATATTCCTCCACGAACTCGCGCTCCCGCAGGGTAAGGCCCTGATCCTTTTCCAGCTTTTTACTCAGATGCTCGTACATCCGCTTTTGCAGCTTTTTCTGAATGGTCATCCGCAGCTTTCGGATGTTCCGGTCTGACTGCCCACGGATGGCCGCAAGCCTTGTGGTGCTGTATTGCTTGACGAACAGGTAATACAGTACCTCCTTCTGTTCATCACTGAGGGTGAAAAAGAGCTTGGAGAGAAAGCGATTTGCGGTCAGCTCGTGCAGTTCATGGGGACAGGAGAAGATGATGTCGAGAAAGTTTCCCTGACAGAGTTGGCGAAACCTTGGCAGATTCATCCAAAGCGGGGCGATTCTCGGCTCCGGCACAGCCTGAAATTCCAGTGGCACATCCCCGCGCAGGTTTTCGTGGTCACGCTCCCGGCGTTCCCGATTTCTGTCCAGCTTGTTCCATTCGCCTACCACAGTCAGAAAATCCGATTCTGTCCGGGCTGCTTCCTCCAGCCGCCGCAGAGCCTCGGCGCGAATTTCCCGCTTAAGTCGCTTCTCACTGGTAGGCGCGGCTTCTTCCTCCTCGTCCTCCAGCTCGGCGGCATAGTCTCTGGGATGCTCGTCCTGCTCCAGCTCGCTTTCCAGCTCCAGCGTGCGTTCCTCTGCCAGCGCTTCCTCCAGTGTCTCATCCACCAGCGCACCGTCAGAGGAATCCTTCCAATCGGCAAAGCTATCCTCATCCATTTCAAGGTCGGCTTCCTCTATTTGCTCCTCGGTATCTTCTTCCTCATCGGAAAAATCATCATCCCACAGCAGTTCATCCTCCCATGGTTCCACGACAGCTTCACCTCCCCGAAAAAATATTTTTCTTTTTCTCAAAAAACAGTTCCGATTTACACCCCGTTTTTCTCCTATTAGTGAAAGGGTAATCTAAACGCAAGTTACTAAGGTTACTTTCTTAGAACACAGAGGAAAGAAAGGAGAAATAAGTATGGAAAATCAGCGCAAAGACGCCGTTGGCTTACAGCCAACGGAACCGAACTTATTATATCAAAAACCGACAAATTACGCAAGGAGGATGCCTATGGAGCAAACGCAACAGGAACAGTTCATCATTCGGCGCATCGGCGGCACCACCTATAAGGTCAGGGTCGCATTCAGCGAGACAGCAGCGGAGACCATGGAGGAAAAGATTCTGCGGATGATCCGCAATGAAGGGGTTACAAATGACGGCACTTATGATATAATGGAAGCACCACAAATGAGCCGTCAGTCTGAAAGGAGCGCCGAATGCGCATGAAACAGACTGAGGAAAAAATCACCGCTCTGTATGAGCGGCTGAGCCGTGACGATGACAATGCTGGCGACAGCAACTCCATCGTCAATCAGAAAAAATACCTCGAAAGCTATGCCCGGCAGAGAGGTTACACCAACTGCCGCCACTACACCGATGACGGATGGAGCGGCGGCAACTTTGACCGTCCCGCATGGAAGCAGCTGGTGGCGGACATTGAGGCTGGGAAGGTGGCCCATGTCATTGTCAAGGACATGAGCAGGGCCGGTCGTGATTATCTGCAAACCGGTTTTTACACGGAGGTGTTCTTCCGGCAGCACAGTGTCCACTTTGTGGCTATCGCCAACGGTGTGGACAGCGACGACCAGAACAGCAACGAATTTGCGCCCTTCCTCAATATCATGAACGAGTGGTATCTGCGCGACCTGAGCCGCAAGCAGAAAACGGCCATTCGGGTCAAAGGGGAATCCGGCAAGCCCACCACCAACTGCGCCATCTATGGCTATAAGAAAGACCCAGAGAATAAATACCACTGGCTGATTGACGAGGAAGCGGCTGCCGTGGTGCGCCGCATCTTTCAACTGACCATCGAGGGCAAAGGCCCCTATGATATTGCCCGTATCCTGTTTGACGATAAGATCGATACGCCTGCGGTCTACTTCGGCAAGCAGAACAAAGGCGTCTGGAAAAGCAAGGAGGAGTTCCCCAATCCGTATAACTGGAGCGGCTACATCGTCGGGCAGATTTTGTCCAAGCCGGAGTATATGGGGCATACGGTGAATTTCCGTTCTCACAAGCAGTCCTACAAAGATAAAAATGCCGTAATAAATCCCAAGGAGGATTGGCTGATTTTCGAGAACACCCATGAAGCTATTGTGGATGCGGAAACATGGGAGCTGGCGCAGAAGCTGCGGAAAACACCACGGCGGCACGACACGCTGGGCGAGGCCAATCCCCTGACAGGGCTTGTGTTCTGTGCCGACTGCGGAGCCAAGATGATGAATCATCGCTCAAGGGGCGGCACGGAGAACAATCCCTATCCGTCGGATTTTTACGATTGCTCCACCTATACGCTGGCACATCAGAAGCGCACCCATGCTTGCAGCGGACACTATATCCGCAGCAAGGTGCTGCGGGAGCTGATTCTGGAAACCATCCGGGCTGCCAGCACCTTTGCCATCTCCGACCGGGATGCCTTTCTGGAGAAGGTGCGCTCTGCCTCCCAGCTGCGGCAGGCAGAAGCGGCCAAGGAAACAAAACGAAAGCTAAACAAGGAGAAAAAGCGGATTTCCGAGCTGGATACCATCATCAAGAAGCTCTATGAGTCCTTTGCCGTCGGGCGCATCACCGGCGACCGGTTTGACAGTCTGCTGGCAGAATATGAGGCGGAGCAGAAAACGTTGACGGAATCTGTCTCCGAAATGGAAACGCAGATGTCCGCCTTTGCGGAGGACACCGACCGAGCCAGGCAGTTTCTGGAGCTGGCAAAGAAGTACACGGACTTCTCCAAGCTGACCACGCCCATGATCAACGAGTTCGTGGAGAAAATTATCGTCCACGCACCGGAAAAGATCGACGGTGACCGGGTGCAGGAGGTGGAAATCTATCTGCGCTTCATTGGGCGGTTTGAGCTGCCTGTCACGGAGCTGACCGAAGAAGAAATCAAGCGTCAGGGGCAGCTCAAACGGCACCGCATCAAGAGCCGGGAGCGGTATCAGAAGCTGAAAACTGGCGAGCGCACCGTAGGCGTTCCAATCACGCTGACCTGCAAGTGCTGCGGCAAAACCTTCGAAGCAAGGTCAACCGCAAAGCAGTTCTGCAATGCAAACTGCCGTGCAAAGTTCTATCGGCAGAAGGCTGCGGAGAACCGCAGCCGGGAGTGTACCTGCGAAAACTGCGGCAAGGAGTTTATCACAGCAAGGTCAGATGTGAAATATTGCAGTGACGATTGTCGGTATGCAGCACAGATCAAGCGGCAGGGCGCACGGAAGAAAGCCTTGCGAGAGGCAAAAATTGAACCGGCAGCGCCGGAGAAAGAAACGAAATCAGCATAAGATAAGACGCAAACGGCGGCTTGCCCCTCAATGGGCAGGCCGCCGTTTTTTGCGCAGAAATGGAGGAACAATGAATCTTTTTGAAATTGTAAAATGCGGCGTAAGCTGCCGGGAGGCAGCGGAGCGGTACGGCGTGGAGGTCAACCATTATGGCATGGCCCTCTGCCCGTTTCACAATGACCGGCATCCCAGCCTGTATGTGGCGGACGATCACTACCATTGCTTTGCCTGCGGGGAACATGGCGATGTGATCGACTTTGTGAGCAAGCTGTTCCATCTCTCACTGTATGATGCAGCGCAGAAGCTGGCAGCAGACTTTCACCTTACCCCGGACAAGCCGCCCAGCGCAGCGGCGCTCCACGCAAAACGCATTCAGACGGAAGCACAGCAGCTCAGGGAAAACGAGCGGCTGTGCTTTTCTGTTTTGTCCGATTACGCCCGCGTCCTACGGAGCTGGAAGGTACAGTATGCGCCGCAATCACCAGCAGAAGCACCGGATGAACGATTTATAGAAGCCTGCCACAACCTCGACCAGACAGAATACTATTTGGATATTCTGTGCACAGGTGATTCCTATGAACGTGCCGAGGTGATTCAGCAGCAGATGGCAGACGGCAAGCTGGACAGGCTGCGACGGAGGTTAGAGAAAATTCACAAGGAGGAATTGGAAGATGGATATGACACCGCAGACGTGGCCTGAGTGGTACGACGGCAGGCACATCAACGAGGTGCTGTTCTGCCAGCAGTTTTTGGAGAAACACCCCATGAAATGTGTGCGTGGGCGGCTTTTCACCGTGGACGGACTGATCGAGGATGAGGGGCAGATCGGCAATCTCATTTTAGAGGAAATCTCCGGTGTGCTGACCGCCAATCTCTCCAAGACGGTTGCGAATCTGCTGGCCAGCATCAAACTGCAAGCCTATTCGCCGCCGCTGCCCATTGAAACCGACCGCATCCATGTTGCCAACGGGACGTATTTTATGAACGGTAGCTTTACCGCCGATAAGAGCTACTGCAACAACCGGCTGACGGTCGCCTACAACCCTGACGCACCCACTCCGAAAAAGTGGCTGCAATTTCTATCAGAGTTGCTGCAACCGGAGGACATTCCAACCTTGCAGGAATTTCTCGGTTACTGCCTGCTGCCTACCACCAAGGGGCAAAAAATGCTCATGCTCATCGGCAAGGGCGGCGAGGGCAAAAGCCGCATCGGTCTGGTCATGCGCTCCCTGCTGGGCGACAGCATGAACACCACCAGCATCCAGAAGGTGGAGAGCAACCGGTTCAGCCGTGCAGACTTGGAAAACAAGCTCCTGATGGTGGATGACGATATGGATATGAGCGCCCTGCCCAAGACCAATTATATCAAATCCATCGTGACCTCTGAGTGCAAGATGGACATGGAGCGCAAAGGCATCCAGAGCTATCAGAGCCAGCTCTATGTGCGTTTTCTCTGCTTCGGAAACGGTGCGCTCACCGCCCTGCACGACAAGTCCGACGGCTTCTTTCGCCGCCAGATCGTGCTGACCACCAAAGACCGGCCCGCTGGCCGAGTGGATGATCCGTTTCTGGTGGATAAGCTGCTGCGGGAGAAGGAGGGCATCTTCCTCTGGTGTCTGGAGGGTCTGCATCGGTTGATTGGGAACAACTATCAGTTCAGCATTTCCGGCAAGGCCAGAGAGAATATGGAGACGGTCAAGCGCAGCAGCAACAATGTGATCGAGTTTCTGCAATCTGAGGGCTATATCCGCTTCAAGGCCGACAGTGAAGCCAGCTCCAAGGCACTGTATGAGGCGTATCAGCGCTGGTGCGAGGACAATGCGCAAAAGCCCATGTCTGCAAATCGTCTCAGCTCGGAACTGGCGCAGAACGAGCGCCTTTACAATGTAGAGGCCACCAACAATGTCCATGTCGGTGGCAAGCGGGTGCGCGGTTTTATGGGCATTGAAGTGGTCAACCCACTGCCGTATTAAAAATGAGAACCGGACTTCAAAATTGCCGTACACGCCGTACACTCTGTACGGCATTTTTCAACTTCATCCGCAAAAAATGGTTTTGCTTGTGCCTTTGGTGAAGCAATTCACGGCATCGTGTAAAATCTGCCGCTGAATCGGCGTTCGGTACACAAAACCGGCGTACAGCAGCGTGCAGAGGTCAGCTTTGCCGTACCGAGCCGTACACAGACGGCTCAATTTTTCAGTGCTGAAATCAATCCTTGTGAAATTCATGAAAATTTTCACTGCAAACTGAACGCACTGCACTGCCCGGTGATTCACCAAAGTGTGAAGCCGCCGCACCGGAATGTGGCCTATCCTACCGTTCCGCATGACTTCACGCAGAACGATGAAGCCGATAGGGTGCTGCTGCGTACAGGGTATCACGGGCGGAAATCTGAGCAGATTTGTGGCACGGCAGATTTTTCACCGCAAAGCGCGCACAGTTCACTTACTCAAAAACCAATATCACGAAAATATGGAGGTAAAAAGTTGATGAAATCCAATCTGAGAAATGAGATTAAGTCGTACATCGTCCGTCAGGGACTGACCATGCAGGAAGTGGTCGATCTGCTGCACGATGAGCACGGCTGGTCTGACAGCGTATCCAACCTGTCCAACAAGCTCCAGCGGGAATCCCTGCGCTATGTTGAAGCCGTTCAGCTTGCCGATGCGCTGGGCTATGAGATCGTCTGGCAGAAACGAAGATAAGGGGGATTTTTCACATGACGGATACGGAAAAGAAGCTATTGCAGGCGCAGCACCGATTGGAGGAAGCACAGGCGCGGGATCGGGTCAAGGAACGAAAGATGCGAACGCGCAGGCTCATTCAGGAGGGTGCGATTCTGGAAAAGGTGCTGCCGGAGGTTCAAGCTATTGAGCTGTCTGAGCTGGAGGGGTATCTTTCACGAAGGCTGGGAAAACAAATCTAAATTTCAGATAGGAGGTCTCCGGGAAACCGGGGGCCTTCCTTTTTTTCTCCCGAAGGGCGCACTTACTCACCACCTGTAAAACAGGCGGTGGTATGCCTGCGGCATCGTGCGCTCTCCGAGGGGGACTGCGGCTTCTGCGGAAGCCTCCAGACAATGCCACAGCACCTGCGGGTGCTGCTGTCATCGTCTGCGCAGGTGCAAGCTGTTTCCGCTTTGGAAACAGCTTGCACCCTGCCTGCACAAACCTGCCACCGGCAGCTTTGTTTGCGGCTATGACCCGAAGCTCGACTTCGGGTCATTTTCTCTTTTGCGAAAGAGAAACAGGAAAAGAAAGAACGAGGTGAACAAGAGATGGCGATTTATCATCTGGAAGCGAAGGTGGTCAGCCGGGGCGCAGGTCGCTCTGCCGTGGCCGCTTCCGCTTATCTGAGCTGTTCCCGCCTGTATAATGATTACGACGGGATTCAGCATGACTACACGAGAAAACAGGGGCTTGTCTGGCAGCAGATATTTTTGCCGGAATATGCCCCGCAGGAATGGCAAAACCGGGAAAAGCTCTGGAACGCCGTGGAAGAAGTCGAGACAGCCAAGGACAGCAGGCTTGCCCGTGAGTTCGTCGTGGCGCTGCCCATCGAGTTAAACCGGGAACAGCAGATCGAGCTGCTTCGAGATTTTATCCGGAAGCAGTTTGTATCCGATGGAATGTGCGCCGACGCTGCCATCCACGACACCGACGGTCACAATCCCCACGCTCACATTCTCTTGACGGTGCGCCCTCTTGATGAACAGGGCCGCTGGCAGTACAAGACCGAGAAAGAATATCTCTGCGTCAGAAACGGTGAAGAAAAGGGCTTCACCGCCGCCGAGTTCAAATCGGCGCAGAACGAGGGCTGGGAGAAACAATATCCCTACAAGGTCGGCAAAAAGAAGGTGTACATGACACCATCTGCTGCCGAGGCGCAGGGGCTTGTCCGTGCAGACAAGCATCCCAAAAGCACCCGATATGGCCGTCAGAATCCCATCTCCGAGCGCTGGAACAGCGAAGAACAGCTCGTAGAATGGCGCAAGGCGTGGGCGGATGTGACCAATCTCTATCTGGAACGTGCCGGACGGGCGGAGCGCATCGACCACCGCAGCAACGCCGCACGGAGGCTGGATGAGATCCCCACCATCCATGAGGGTGTGGCAGCGCAGGCATTGGAGCGCAAGGGAATCATTTCTGACCGCTGCGAGATCAACCGGCAGATCAGGGCAGACAATGCGCTGCTGCGGGAATTAAAAGCTGAAATTAAGAAACTGGCCGCACTGGTCGTCCGTACTGTCCCCGCCATTGCGGAAGGGCTGGAAAAGCTGCGCAGCCGTGTGCTGATCTTCTGCTACCAACTCTCTCACATTCGCAGCGGCAAATCGCATATTCAAAAATCTCTTTCCGTATGGAAGCCAGAGCTGGAGCGTTATACCGGGCTGGTACAGCAGATCAAGGAAAAGAGCAAGGAGCGCAAGGCGCTGGTTGCTGAGAAAAAGGAATTGCCAATATACCATGTGAAACGCCACAAGGCGCTGACTGTCCGCATTGCCGAGCTGATAGAGGATTTGGAAGAACTGCGTTCCGAAAAGGCGCTCCTTTTGCAAAAATTTGAGTATGCGGAGGATGCAGGCGCAGAGGAATTCCGCAAGGATATTGCCACCATGGAGGCCGGTCTTAAAAAGCTGGAGACGCAGGAACAGAAATATTCCGCCGAGTTGGATAAGGCTTTGACCGAATACGCTGAACTGAAAGCGCAGGCTACGGAGTTTGACCCGGTGGAGTTGTATGAAGCACGGCGGGCCATCCGTCCTGTACAGGAAAAGGAGTCGGAAAAGCAGTTAGAGGATGCCATGCATGAGAAGCCATTTCTTATTATGCTGCTCGGTGCCAAACAGGAAACATCCAGACTGCTCGGAGAGGATGCAGAAGAACGGCAGGTGCGACAACTCATTGCTCACAAAAGGCAGGAGCAGCATCGAAATTCAATCAGCAAACGAAAAAGAAGTGACCCTGAGCGGTAATCATGTAAAAGGCGGCGGCTCTTACGAGTCGCCGTCTCTATACATGGGGCATGTCGTTGAGCGTTGTGCAGATCGTTCCCCAGGAAGATTATTGCAGATATCATATGTCGTTCATGTTGTGTTAATTCCTGCTTTTTTCTTGTAATCAACCCATCTGTGCAATATGAAACAAAATGGGTATCAGAACGTAGCGTTTGGATGCTTCGTTCTGATGCCCTTTTACGATATAGTTTCTTTTACAGCGGCGACAACGATTACCGGAATTCCGTCGTCTCTTTCTGCAACACTGCACTCCTTTTGATTAGCGATTTTTTCTCCACACCCCTTGCAAACCAGAAAGAAGCGCGGTATAATATGACCAAATAAACTGAAACGGTCATATTTAAGGAGGCGCGGGCTTGGCTTTTACCGATTACGAGACTGAGCAGCTCCGCAAGGCGTTGCTGAAAGAAACGAGACATTGTGCTGTCACGCTGGGGATGAAGAAAACCTCAGTGGATCAACTGGCAAAGGCTGTCGGTATCGCAAAAGGCTCGTTTTATAAATTCTACGAATCCAAGGAGATGGCCTTCTTCGCGGTTTTGGAGAACATTCACTCCGAGCTTTACGGAGTGGCTGACCATGCACTGAGCGAAACTGACGGCTTGCCGCCGTCGGAGCGCGCGGCAAAGGCGGTCCTTGCCGTCTGCCGGCGGCTGTCCGATACCGGCGACATGGCTTTCATTGAAAACGATGCAAAGCTGCTTTTGCAGAGACTGCCGGAGGATGTCAAAAATGTGCATTACCACGACGACGAGACGCACATTCGTCAGCTTCTGGAAAAATATGACCTTGCGCCGAGTCGCGGCATCTCTTTGGCTGCCGCCACGGTGCGGGGACTGATTCTTACCGTTTCTCACAAGGAGCAGATTGGGGAGCTGTACCCGCAGGTGCTGGAAACGCTGGTGTACGGCGCTTGCAGGAAGTTATTTGAATAAGCGAAAGGCCGCAGTAATGCGGCTTTTCCAAGACACGATAGTTAGCGATATCTAACCAAATAACTGCACGTATCGGTTAGGCGAATCTAACATCGAAAGGAATGATAGCGATGCAGGAACACAAGAACTTCTGGGACAAAAATGCCGGTCGGTACGACCGCTTTATGCGAAAGGATCGGGCAGCGTATGAGGAGATGTATGCGCACATCCGGCCGGTGGTGAAAGCAAAAACGGTGTTGGATCTGGCGACCGGCACGGGGCTAATCGCAAAACATATCGTAAACGCAGCGGCACACATCGAGGCGACGGACGCTTCCGCGGAAATGATTGCGGAAGCCAAGCGGGACAATCACTCGGCGAAGCTGCACTTTTCCGTGCAGGATATGTTCCGCCTGCCCTACGCGGATGAATCTTTTGATGTGGTGATCGTGTCAAACGCACTGCACATCGTGCCGCAGCCGGAGAAAGCCCTGCAAGAAATCAAGCGGGTTCTGAAGGATGACGGCGTGTTGATTGCGCCGACCTTCACCCATGCCGGAAACTCTTTTTCCGGCATGGTCAGGGCATTTTTTATGAAACTGGCAGGCTTTCCTCTCCACAGCAGGTGGACGAGCGAGGAATATCTGACTTTTCTGCGGCAGAACGGCTGGACGGTACGGAAAAGCACCGTGCTGAGGGCATCCTTCCCGCTGACCTATGCGGAATGTGTGAAATCGGAGGGATGAACCATGCAGATATTGGAACACGGGCAGGAACATGAGCGGACGCTGCTGTTTTTCCCCTGCACGGCAGAGCCTGTATGGGCCTTTGCCGACACGATCGCGCAACTTTCTCAGAGATGGCATGTTTTTCAGGTGGTGTATGACGGCCATCAGCCGGAGTACCCCGGGGACTTCCCCTCCGTGGAGCAGACCGTGGATGAGGTGATCTCTTACCTGAAAAACCGCGGCATCTCACAACTGGACGGAGCATATGGCTGCTCCATGGGCGGGGCGTGCCTGACCCGTATGCTGGCATTGGGGAAAATACCCATCAGCCGAGCCATCATCGACGGCGGGATCACCCCTTATCAGCTGCCCTTCTTAGTGCGAAAGCTGCTGCTGGCTCGGGATGTGCTGTCCTTCAAAATGGCGACAAACAGCCGAAAGGTTCTGGAAGCGGCTTTTCCGCCGGAACGGTTTACCCCTGCAGGGCATGACCCTAAAAAAGAGTACGATGCCATGGAAGCCTATCTCAAGACCTTCTCTGTCCGGTCGATCCGCAATATATTCTGGTCTGCCAACAACTATGCGCTTCCGAAGCGCCCTGCGAAAATTGGCACAAAGATTACCTACTGGTACGGTGACGACGAAAAGAAGGAGCGCAAGCGGGATATCCGGTTCATCAAGGCTTATTTCCCCCAGACACGCATTCACGGCATCCCCAGGATGGCCCACGCGGAGCTGGTGATGGTGCATCCGGAGAAATTCTGCTGGTATGCGGAAAAATTTCTGACTTTGCAAACGGAGGGAGTATGACATGAAAGAAAAAATCAAGCTCTCCGGCGTGCCGGAGACCATGCTGCAAACCGTTTACGCAAGGGCGAAAGAGAACAACGGCAGAGGTGCGATCCACGACGCAAAAGCGGAAGAACTCATCGAAAAGCTGGACTATGATTTTTCCCTTGCGGACAAGGATACGGCCATGCGCAGCGGCGTGATTGCCCGAACCATTGTGCTGGATAAGCTGACAAAATCGTGGCTTGCATCGCATCCCGGCGCGGTGGTAATCGACATCGCCTGCGGGCTGGACACCCGCTGTTACCGGATGGCAGGTTACGCGCATTGGTATAACCTCGACCTGCCGGAGACGATGGCGGTGCGGGAAAAGCTTCTGCCGGAAAGCGGCACGATTTCGCAGATTGCTATGTCCGCCATGGACGATTGGGGTGGCGAAATCAGTGAGCTCAGCGAGCAGAATGTGCCGGTGCTGATCGTCATCGAGGGGCTGACCATGTACCTGAACGCAAAAGATGTGCAGCAAATTTTTAAGGTGATTTCCAGCCGTTTTTCCAAAGCAACCGTATTTGTGGAAACGATGAATCCGATGATTGTGAAGCGCTTTAAGGAAAGATCCATCGAAGGCAGCCATGCAAAATTTACTTGGGGAATCAAGAATGGGAAAGCACTTGCCGAACTGCTGCCGGGTTTTCGATTCGTCGAGGAACACAGCTTGACGGAGGGCATGGCGGTATTTGCACCGATTTATAAACTGCTGGACAAGCTACCCGCTGTGCGGAATATTTCCAATAAGATCATCGTTCTGGAAAAGGAGTTGTAGAAGATGTCATTCTTTGAAAACACCCGCAAACCCGTGGGTCTCGGCGGGAAGCTCATGGTGGTCATGATGAACCTCGGTCACAGTCCTGTGGCCCGGTGGGGACTTCAATTTTTAGAGCTTGCGCCGGACGCCAAGGCGCTGGACTGCGGTTGCGGCGGTGGGGCGAACATCAAGAGACTTCTGAAAAAATGCCCGGAGGGTATTGTCAAGGGCATTGACTATTCGCCCGTCAGCGTGGAGAAATCCCAAAAGGTCAACGAAACCGCCATAGCGGAGGGCCGCTGCACCGTTCTGCAAGGCAGCGTGGCGGATATGATGTTTGCTGATAACTGGTTCGATGCGGTGACGGCCTTTGAAACCGTCTATTTCTGGCCTGACCTTCCGCAGTGCTTCCGGGAGGTCTATCGGGTGCTGAAGCCCGGAGGGACATTTCTCATCTGCAACGAGAGCAATGGCGACTCGGACAAGGACGAGAAGTGGACGGAGATCATCGGCGGCATGACCATCTATAAAGACATTGAATTAAAGGCGTATCTGGAGCAGGCGGGCTTTTACGATGTGCAGATACACAAAAAGAAAAGCTGGCTCTGCATTACGGCGTGGAAATGAGGGGGCTAAATCATGAGTATCTTTGCATCTATCTTACGCAGCGTATACAAGCTCTCCGGCGCGAAAAAGGCGTTTGCTTTGCCGGAGGATGCACTGCGAAAGGAAATTGAAAAGCAGAACCGGCATCGTGGCGTTTTTACGCCCACCGACCGCAAGGCATATTATGAAACGATTGCGGTAAACGGCTTTCCCTGCCTGATCGTGCGAGAGCATCCGAAGCCGTCCGAGCGCGCGATTCTCTATTTCTTTGGCGGCGGCATGGTGATCGGCCCCGATAAGGGCGACCTGCCTGTGATGCGCAAGCTGTGCCGTGAGACCGGCTGTGATGTATGGTTTCCGTTTTACCCGCTGTGCATGGAGCATTGCATTACCGAAACCTATGCGATGGTGTACGAATGTTACCGAAAAATGATTGCACTGTACGGCGGCGGGAACGTCAGTACCTGCGGCTTTTCCTCCGGCGGTGCGCTGGCACTGGGCATTGCGGCGCACAACAACGCGCAGCCCGAACCGCTGCCGCAGCCGAGGCACATCGTCGCCGTATCCCCCGGCGAGGTGCCGTGGAACGACGCGGAAAAGGTACGGATGCAGGCACTCAATGAAAGGGACGTTTCCATCGACTATGCCTTTATGGTGACAGTGGAAAAAATCATGCGGCATGGCTGCGAGAATGTGCCGGACTATATGCTCTCCGGCTCCCGGGGAGATTTTACCGGCGTAGGCGATATCCACTTCTTCTATTCTGCCGACGAGGTGCTCTACGGTGCATTGCCGGACTTTGAGGAAGCCTGCAAACGGGCAAATGTCCCCTATACGGTGTCCGCCCGCCCGAAGATGGTGCATTGCTACTGTATGCTGCCGATCTTCAAGGAGGCAAAGGAGGACTTTGCGAAAATCGTGGACATTTTGAAAAAATGAGATCGGAAACGGTCGTGTGATGATTGAAACACGGAGGAAGAACCATGGAACGAAAAGAAGCCATTCGCGGTGCGTACCGAATGACGGGCGGAAACAGTTTTTATGACGGCATGATCACCTGCTCTACTCTGAGCGGGAAAGCGGTGTGCCGCTTGGTGTGGGCAATGAACAAGGCGGAAAACGACGCCTATCTGGAAAAGGCAATGTCCGGTATTCCGGAGCATTTCTCCGGCAAGCTGCTGGAAGTGCCGGTGGGAACAGGGATTCTGACCATGCCGGTTTATCAGACTATGCCGGAGGCGGACATTACCTGTCTCGATTATTCGCCCGATATGATGAGGCAGGCACGGGAAAAGGCTGACCGCCTGCACCTGAAAAATGTAACCTTCCGGCAGGGAGATGTGGGAGCACTCTCCTATGCAGACGACACCTTCGACATCGTTTTGTCGCTGAACGGCTTTCATGCTTTTCCGGACAAGGAAGCCGCCTATCGGGAGGTTTTCCGGGTTTTGAGACCCGGCGGGACATTCTGCGGCTGCTTTTATGTGATGGGCGAGCACAAGCGGACGGATTGGTTTGTCCGGCATGTTTATGAAAAGGCAGGTTTTTTCACACCGCCCTATGAGACGGTTTCCAGCCTGAAAGCACGGCTGGATGGAATGCATACGGATGTGGACATGGGAAACCTGAAAAGCATGGCATGGTTCGTCTGCCGAAAATCAAAATAGGGAGCGATAATATGTCAAAGAAAGCAACCGAATTTCAGAAAAAAGAAATGAGCAAAATGTACCGCGGCAAGGAAATCTTCAAGCCGCTGAATACCGGCTGGATCGACGACCATGTGGCCTGCGTGCGGGAGTGGGTGGCCAACATCTTCTTCTACCGCAAAGGCGATACGACCATTATGATCGATGCGGGCTACAACTACGACCGCCTTGCCGAAAAAATGGGCTGGCTCGGCATTGATCCGAAGTCGATACGCCATATCCTTATCACCCATCAGGACACCGACCATGTGGGCGCGGTGGAGTCCGACAGTCCGGGATTGTTCCGGGACGCAAAGCTGTACATAGGCGAGGTTGAGAACCGGTATCTCACCGGCGAGGTGCGGCGAAAAGTGATCTATCATCTCTATAAATTACCGCAGGTCACGATCAACAACGAAAAGGTGCTGCTGCATGACGGCGAGGTTTTCGACATTGACGGCATCAAAATCGAATGCTTCCTTGTTCCCGGTCATACCTGGGGTCATATGGTCTACCTCATTGACGATGAGTATTTGTTTACCGGCGACACGCTGTGGTTCGGCGCAGATGGCGGATATAGCTTCATTTCCTCGTTGGCAGAGGACAATAAGCTGGCTGTGCAGTCACTTGCGGAGCTGGAGCGTAAGCTGCGCGCACGCGGTTTGCATCCGTATTTCATCACCGGTCACACGGGATGGACGGACAATTTGGAATTTGCTTTTGCCCATAAGGACAAGCTCTGTTCGCCATTCAAAAAACGGGTACACGACCCGTCGGCGCCCTATGATGCCTACGACGAATCGGACGACACCGAAGAAAATGCAAAGAGCGGTTTTCTGAAAGGCGTGGGAAGATGAAGGACAGCGAATTGCAATTTGACCGCAGCTGTCACGTCTTATATTCCAAGCCCTGCAAAAAGGAAATTCTGGCGAAAATCGCCCTGCACTATCCGGAGGCGGAGCGCGAGGCGGTCTGGGAGCAGGTACAGCTGAGATACGCAGAGCTTCTTTCCGACTGGCGCACAGACCTCGGCGGCAAGAAGAATTTTCACAACGGCGCAGGCGGCACCTACGACTGCATCGCCATCATGTGCTTTTACGATGTGTGCCGGGATGTGGTCACATTCCGCGAAATGGAAGAGATCGAAGAGAATCTGATCCTGCCGGCGTTCCGGAAGCTGCGCTTCGTTGACATCAATAAGCCGTTTTGGAAAAGGCTGATGTATCGGGCATTCACCACCGCCAAAAAGCGCTGCGATGCATGGCACGATTACGAGATGAATGTTGCGCCTTACGAAGGCGGCAAGCCCATCTATTATGAATTTACGGCGTGTCCGGCGGCGGAATTTGCCAAGCAGTTCGGATTTACGGACATTATGCCCGCCCTGTGCAATGTGGACTATGCGTCCATGGAACTGCTCCATGCCAAGCTCGTGCGGACGACCACCTGCGTGGACGGCTGCCGATGCGACTACACCATCTGCGGCGATCAAAACCCGTACTTGAAGGGACATCCCGAATACCGGGATGAGGCGGGCTTCAGGAGGAATCGGTAATGCTTTTACAGGTGATTTTGGAGGGCATCGGGCTGGGCGTTCTGCTCATTTTGGTTTGCGCCATCGGTATCCGCAAGGGCGCGGTGGGCATGGTGCATCTTTACAGCCCGGAGGTGCAGGAGCGGTGCGTAACGCTGGGACTTACAACACACGCGAAAATCAAGCGAAATGCTTTGATTTTCAAAGCTGTCTGCGTCCCCGGCTATATTGCCTATGTGCTGGTGTGCGTCTATGCGCTCAACGGCGCAAAGGGCTTCGTTCAGGGCTTCTGGCAGCTGCTGGTCATACTGTCCGTTATGAATCTCATAGACCGATTTTGGGTTGACGGCTATTGGGTAGGACATACGAACGCATGGGAAATTCCGGGAACGGAAGACCTGAAACCCTACATTACAGCCAAGGATAAGGGCAAAAAGTGGCTGTTCGGCACAATTGGTATGGCGGTCATTTCGGCAGCACTGGCGGCGATTATGATGCTTTTTATGAAAATATGAGGTGATATCAATGCTGTTTCAAACTTATGGCAACAGGAATCATCCTGCCGTGCTGTTCTTTCATGCAATGGGCGTGACGGGAGAAAGCAGCGAACCGGTTGCGAACTATTTGCAGGATCGGTATTTTTGCATTCTGTCCACCTCCACCGTGTACTGCAAAGGGCAGAAATATGTCAGCAAGGCGGACGAAGTACGGCAGGTGGAAGAATACCTGAAATCCCAAGGTGTTGAACGCCTTGAACTTGTTGTCGCCTCCTCTATCGGTGCCGATCTTGCCATGGCGTTTCTGACGCAGACGAAGCTGCCCGTGGAGCACACTTTCTTTGACGGCGGGCAGTTTGCGCAAATCGGAAAAGGTACGCGCCGCATGATGACACCGTTTCTGTATTTCGCTATCAGGAGCCTGTACTGGTCGAAGGGCGGCACACTGAAAAAGATTCTGTGGTGTGACGACGATTCCATAAAGCCGTATTTTATAGCCGCAGGGGAAAATCTGACCTATACAAATTTGCGGCGGCATATTCTGGACAGCCTGGAGGATAAGCCCTTGCCGTCCCTTCCCGAAGAACTGCAAAAGCATATCTATTTCGAGTTTGGCAGCATAGAAGATCATTTCAAATACCGTCAGGCAGTGATGGAAGCCTACCCCTGCGGCCATTATCCCGTGTTTGAGGGATACGATCACATGCAATATCAGATACGCGATCCAAAGGGGTTCGCCGAAATGCTGGCACACATCGCCGAGCGTGACTGTATGCCGGAACTGCCATTTATCAGAAAGTGAGTGATACCCATGAAATACAAAATCGAGAAAAACACCGTACAGGAGACGCTGATCATTCCGCTGTATGCGCGGAAGGTCTGCTCAGAACTATACCCGAATCTTTACCGGGACGAAACAGCGGTTCGCCTGATTGACGAAATCGACTACGACTTTTCTGAGGCGGAGAAAAACTCCCGCAGCCTGATGCAGCGTTTCGGTTCACTGGAAGTCGCCATGCGGCAGAATGACCTTGCTTTCGAGGTGCGGGATTACCTGAAAGGCCACCCCAATGCGGCGGTGGTCAATCTGGGCTGCGGACTTGACGGCACCGGCAGATCCTGCGACAACGGCAGCTGTAAAATATACAATCTGGACTTTCCCGATGTCATTACCGTGCGCAACGAGCTGCTGCCCGCCGGAGAGCGGGAGAAAAATATCCCCTGCAATCTGAACGATACGGCATGGTTTTCTGGAATCGACGCTTCGGGCGGCGCGGTGTTCTTTGCCTCCGGCGTGTTCTACTACTTTCTGACCGAGCAGGTCAAGGCACTGGTGCAGGCCATGGCAGACGCCTTCCCCAGCGGCGTGCTGGTATTTGACGCAGCCAACCGGACAGCGGTGAAGATGATCGCAAAAACATGGCTCAAAAGCGCGAAAATCAAGGATGTGGGCGCGTATTTCGCGGTTTCGGACGCTCCCCAAGAGATTGGTGCGTGGGACAGCCATTTGCAGGTCACCAGCCGGGGCTATATGCTGGGCTACAACGATTTGAAGGACCCGTCCGTCAGCGGCTTTTTCCGCTTTCTCGCCAAGGTCGGCGACGGAATGATGAAAATGCAGATCGTGAAGATCAACTTTTGAAAGAGGCGTTTTGAATGAAACACATGCACTTTGACGTTGAAAGCGATGGCTTTTACGGCGCATATTGGGCGTGCAAGGGCGGCTCGGACTGCGCCGTCATCGCCATGCTCGGCGACGACCCCGAGGATTATATGGCGCGCTCTGCGGTGAAGTGGCTGCTTCGCCTCGGCGTGAACGTATTGACCATGTCGCCCGGGAAAAAGGACTACGGTCATCACAACTATCCCCTTGAGCACATCGAAAAAGCAATAGCCTGGCTCAAATCCCACGGCAACGAAAAGATCGGCATTGCGGGAGCCTCCACGACGGGCACGCTCGCCCTGACGGCGGCTTCGCTATTTGGTGATATCTCTCTGACCATCGCAATGACGCCCAGCGACTTTGTGTGGCAGGGCTTCGTGCAGGGCAAAAAGGACGGCTGCAAGGAATGGCCAATTGAGGGCGAATCACTCTTTTCTTACAAGGGCAAGCCCCTACCCTATATGCCGTTTTGCTATCAGCACCCCGACTATTGGCACATAATCTCGGAGGAGTCCAAACGCACCGGCAATATGATCGCCTCGCGCAAGCTGTTTGACGACTCTGAAGCGGCGCACCCGATCACCGGGGAGGAATTCATAAAGGTCGAGAATATCCGCGGCAAGCTGTTTCTTGTCGGCGCAGAGGACGACGCGCTTTGGGACGCCGCAAAATACATCCGCCGCATGGAGAAACGCCTTGCGGAGAAACCGCACACCTGCGAAGTTGAGGCGGTCGTATATGAGCACTGTACGCACTTTGTTTTCCCCGACGGTATGCTCAAGACCATGCTTCCCGTCGGCTCGGCACTATTTGTCAAGCTGGCGTTCAGCGCTGCGAAGAAATATCCCGGGGAGTGTAAAACGACGCGCATCGATATTGACCGCCGCATGACCCGCGTGATATGCGATTGGAGGGACAAAACGTGACCTATCTTGGAATGCCCATAGGCATGTGGGCGCTGTTTGCGCCGTCCTTCCGAAACCAGCTGACAGTGGTGTTCGGCTACGGTACGAATACGGCAAAAGCCATCACAGAAAAAGCCAAGCTGAAATACAGGGAGATCATCCGTGATCTGCCGGAATTTGAAAAGGGCGACCGGTTCAAGATGAACCTTGTCAACTGCGCCATGATCGGCTCGTTTATCCTCGCCATGCCGGAGCGTCCGGACGTGGAACGGCTGACGGTCTACTACGCCAACGCCATGATGACAAAGCCTATGAAATGGTTCTGCCGCAGGAGCGGAAAGAGCAAATTCACCGAAAAGGACATTGCCGGCATGAAAGCCACCGCCGCCCTGAAGGCCGCCGACCGGAACCCCTATTCCTGGAACATGGAGTTTTACGAATACCCCGACGGCAGCGGCTACGAGGGACGCTTTACCAAGTGCGGCATCTGCGTGCTGATGAAAAAGCTGGGGCTATATGACCTCACTCCCGCGCTGTGCCGTCTGGACTACACCATGAGCAAAGCCGGCGGCGTGACCGACTTTGTGCGGCAGTACACCCTCGCCTCCGGCGGGCCCTACTGCGACTGCGGGTATAAAAAGAAGGGCTTCGTGAAGGCTGGGACGGAGGCCGGACGATGAAGGAAACCTATCTTTCCCGTGATTTTCGGGAGACTGCGGCACAGCGCTTTCCCGCACAGGCAAAGCAGCTGAATGCCGCTTTTGATGCGCGATTGAATGCGCTGTTAGCTGAAAATGCAGATGCAAGCAAGGAGAAGCAATACCACCTCAAGCGGCAGATATTGCCGGGCATTGCGGCCTACGAAACCTTGCAGCGGGTCATGCCGAAAGAAGAAGCACTGCAAATCGTTCACGGCTATGTGGAGCGGCTGGCGAGAACGAGCCACAAACAGCTTGCCGCCCTGCTGCACATACCGGGGCTTTACCGCCTTGTTCCCGGCGTTTTCGTCAAATCCACCCGGAGCGTTTTCGGCCCGGCGGCGGGCTTTGCCCCAAAAGAACTGCAGACCGGTAACGGCGTCTGGCGTGTGGATATGATGAAGTGTCCCTATCACGACACCTGCGCAGAATACGGCTGCCCGGAGCTGTGCCGCTGCTTTTGCGACAGTGATGACATCAGCTATACCGGGCTGCATCCGAAGCTGATCTGGGAGAGAAGCATGACGCTGGGGCGTGGAAATGACCACTGCGATTTTTGCATGAAGGTCAGATAATAGCGGGGAGGCAGATTGGTATGGAAATCAAACGATTCGGCAATATAGAGGGAAAGACCATGATGCTGCTGCACGGAAATCTTATGTGCTGGCAGCAGTTTGAGGATTTGATCCCGCTGCTGGAAAGGAAATTCTGCGTGTATGCCGTCAGCTTCGACGGCTTTGACGGAACAGGCAAAACAACCTACACGACCGCCCAGAATCAGGCGGATAAGTTGGCCGATTATATTGAAAAAGAGCTTGACGGACAGTTGGATCTGCTTTTTGCAGAGTCGCTGGGCTGCGGACCGGCTGTTTTTCTGAAGGCTTCCCCAACCGTTCAGATCGATCGGATGATCCTCAGCGGGCCGGAGTATCTGGATTTCGGAGTGCTGAATCGACTGATTTTGAAGGTCATGCCGCAAAAGCAATATCGAACGGCACACGAAAAGTACATGCCTGCATGGGCGCTGCGCTTTATGGGGCAGACGGAGCAGGGAATGCAGACCATGCTCCGCCGTATCCCGGATCATATCAGCTTGGAATCCGTCCGAGCCACCTGGGAGGCAGGGCTTTATCTCTATCGGACGGACTTTCCGGTACAGCCCGGTGCAAAGGTCGCCTGCTGGTACGGAGAAAAAGAAGGGCATATGAAAAAGGCCATCCAGCGACTGCGGAAGGCATATCCGGGTCTGATCGTCCGCTGCTTCCCCGGTTTTGGTCATGGTGAGATCATCAATCATCCGGCGCTGCTTGCATCGGAGCTGGAACGCTTTCTGACGGATGGCGGGACAGAGGGAGATGCGCTGCAGAATCAGGAAAGTGAAATACAATGAAAGTTACAACATTAGACGAGAAGTCCATCCATGATATCGGCCATGCCTTCGGCTATTATGACTATGAAGAGGAAACAGGAATGTCCGCTGCCTTTTCCGGGAAAGAAGCCACGGCAAACTATATCTGCGCTTATGTGCGCGGGGTGCTGCGGGGCGGCTTTCTGCACACTACCAGCGAGCAGGGAGAGGGCTATATCGCCTATAAGCTACCAAAGGAGAAGATGGGCTTCAAGACGATGTGGCCCATCGTCTGCGGAATGCTGCACAACTCCACCCTGAAGAGGCTCGTGCACTTCGCTATGGCCATCAAGCGGGGCGGCGCTTCCCTGCAAGATCGCATGGACAAGGAGAAGAAGCCGTATATCTTTGTAGGGCTTGTCTGTGTGCGGGAGCAGTATCAGGGACAGGGCTATATGCGCAAGGTTATGGATATTGCCTTTGCCGAGGGCAACCGGCTGGGCGTGCCGGTAATTCTGGAGACCGATGCCAAGTCCAAGTGCGACAAATATGTCCATCTGGGCATGGAACTTGCCGGAGTGCGGGACATCGGCGAATTTGGAAAGCTGTATGACCTGATCAAAAAACCGGACGCGGAAAAGCAGCAGTCTGTCAGTACGGAGGCATCAACATCAAAATGAAAATCACGGTTCTTGTAACGCTCATGGTATTTCTGGCATACTTTCTTGTTTTATACGGCGGGGTGGGTTTCATTCAGGACAAGCGTTTTTTCTCATCCGCACCAAAGGAAAATCTGGACGCAATCCCCGATACAAAGGAACGATTTCCCGGCGCACATAGTATCGGCTGGGTGATTGAGATCATTGCCATCCTGCTTTTTCTCGCTGCGGCGGCACTAAGCGTATGGGACGGCGTCAGAAACGGCTTCGGCTTCCTGGACTTCTTTGTGCGGTTTCTCGCCGTGCTCTACGCCATGGAGATCTACGACATCATTTTCTTTGACTGGGTGCTGCTGTGCCACTCCAATTTCTTTCCGCATTTCTATCCGGAGCTGAAGGGCGTGATCGGTCCGCATATGTTCGGCTATAACAAGCGAACACATATCTGGCACTTTGTGATCTACATTCCCGCCTCCGCTGTGGCAGCGTGGCTTTGCGCGCTGATTTGAGGACGTGTGACAGAAGCAATCGTTTTGGGAGGCAGAGATTTTCTATGCGTGTGGTAAAAAAAGTCCTGCATGAAAAAAGAAAAACAACAGAAGCCCATATCCAGCAGCTTCAGCAGGCGGGGAAACAGGGTGTCCGATATACAGCGATGATGCCAGATGCCCGATTCGCACGCAGACTGAGAAGGGAAAAACAATGATCATACTGCAATTGTTGATTTATTGCCTGCTGTTTACCGCAATGGTAAAAATCGCTGTGATCGGCGGGGCGGTCAATGGACTGTACTTTTATCCCAAGACGGTGCAGGACCAAGCCATTGAGCGGGGACTGATCGACCGCAATACGATGAACCGGAAACGAAAGCGCTTTATGGTTTCGTTTTACATCGTGATGCTTGCTGCTCTTGTGCTGATCATCGGTTTGTGGAACGGGGCTTCCTCCTTTGGTGAGGCCTATTGGCAGGCGCTGCTGTTTCTTGAGGTCATGAATGTTTACGATGGCGTTGTAATCGACAAGCTATGGGTCGGGCACAGCCGATTTTGGGTGCTGCCAGGGCTTGAAGATGCACCGTTTGTGCAGACCTGGCGGCAGGTGCTGAAAAGGCGAAGCATACTGGCGTTGATCTGGGTCGTAGGAGCGGCAATTGTCGGCGGTATTGTCGTTTTGATCTTCTAAGAAGGAGGAAATTGCCCAAATGAAAAGCAGAATCATGAACTGCAATCGGAGGCAAAAAAGATGAAGACGGAGAAACCGAAAAAGCTGATTCGATGGTACATTCTCGGTGCGATCGGAGCAGTTCTGATGGCTGCCGGGGACTGGCTGCTGGGGTGCGTTCCGCTTCAGAAAACCGACACCAGCCTTTTCAACAGAGCCTGTTATCTGTCTGGCTCTTATGGGCTGTGGAGGCCCGTGCTTACCGTTGGACTGGGAGCGATTGGGGGCTTTCTCTATTACTTTGCGGTAAAAGCACTGAATGCGGACATTGATACAAAGTACAGAAAAACAAAGATCATTCAGTATCTGTGCGGAATTTTCACCGTTGCGGTGGCGCTGACGATCCACACCTGGGTGGCTACCATGGCGTGGTTCACCACCTATCTGGGCCCGCGCATCGGAGAAGAAGCCGCCATCGCGGCGGTCACCGCCTATCAGGACGGCATGCTCCTCGCCATTGCGCCGATGTACGTTCCGATGATACTGGCTTTCGGCATCCATTTCGTGATGCTGCTTGCGGGCACGACATGGTATTCCCGGTGGATGCTGGCTTTTCACCCGGTCACATGGAATCTTCTGCTGGTTGCTGTTCCTGATATTGCACAGGCCATGCAGGTGCCGACAGCCACATGGATGTCCGTAATGAGCCAGAGCAGCACCAATACCGCCATCGTGATCTGGTGCATTGCGGCGGCGGTTTATGCGAGAAACAATTTTAAGAGAAAGGAATCACTTACATGAAAAGCACTATTTCTGATGTTCAAAAGAAAATCAAAGTTGGAACGCACGGAGAGGACTACGGCAGCTGGATGTCAAATCCGGTCTTCTATGTTTTTGGGGGAATTGCGCTGGTGACGCTGGTGCTGACTGCACTGTCTTTTACCGTATTCCGCATCACGGTTTTGGGCGTTGTGTTCGCCGCAGCCACCGTGATTCTGGTGGCACTGCTGTGCTGGATGGCGTGGATCCGCCGCCAGTACGCCTTCGGCAAAGGCGGCATGATGGAAAAGGTGCATCAGACAATTCTGAGCAGCCTTGACTTTGACGGTCACGGAAGCCTGTTGGAGGTCGGCTGCGGCTCCGGTGCGCTGGCGGTCCGTGCAGCGCTCACATGGCCGGAGGCGAAGATCACCGGCCTTGATTATTGGGGCGCCATGTACAACTACAGCAAAGCACTCTGTGAAAAAAACGCGGCGTCCGAGGGTGTCGGTAAGCAATGCGGCTTTGTCCACGGCGATGCCAATAAGCTGGATTTCCCGGACGGGAGCTTTGATGCTGTGATCAGCAACTACGTCTATCATAACATTATGGGTGCGGACAAGCATGCCCTGCTGCTGGAAAGCCTGCGGGTACTGAAAAAGGGCGGCGTGTTTGTCCTGCATGACAATATGAAGCCCCAGATGTACGGCGACATGAACGCCTTTGTGGAGGAACTGAGGGGCATGGGCTTTGCCGAGGTTCAGTATGTGGAGACCGCAGAGAAAATTTTCGGCTCGAAGCAGCGTGCCGCTATGATGATGCTGGGCAACTCGGCCATGATCGTTGGAAGAAAATAACGCCGGAGATCGGTGTGGGAGACAATCCATATGAAAAGAGCTTATCATTCCGGCGGCTGGACTGCGCTTTTTGAGTCTGTAAACAAATTACAGGAGGACAAGTGATATGAAATACAACGGCTTTTATTTCTGGATGTTCAAGAGTCCGATGAAAGCAGTCCTGACGGAGAAATACGGCAACGCATATGCTGGGGAGACTATGAAAAAGAGCAAAAAAGTCTATCGTGAACTGGTCGGGAAAGCTGCCGACATTGGTGACGACAACCCAATGGCATACAACGAGCTGTTTGCACTCGCCTTTGTCGCACCTTACATAGCAAGCGGGAAGAAGATCCCCCCGGAGACGGTGCAGGAGATGATGCGGCGTTCGCTTTACCACATCAAGTGGTATTTTGCGAAGACCGACCTGAACACCGATAAGGGCAAGGCAGAGAACAAAAAGAGCATCGTGAAGTATGTCAAGTGGTACACGCCGGAAAAGGAAAAACAATATCCGACATCGTTCAAAGTGGACTTTGAGGGACAGCCTCATGAAGGAGCTTGCTACTACCGCATCACCCGCTGCCCCATCTGCGCCTATGCGGAAAAGCTGGGCGTTTCCGAGTTGATGCCGCTGTTCTGCGAGTTGGACGAGGTGATGATCACACTCCAGCACGGCGTGCTGCACAGAAAGCAGACGTTGGCAAACGGCGGAGAATTCTGCGACTATTACATTACAGGAAACAGAGAATAAACGAAGAAGCTCGTATCGTCAATAATGATACGAGCTTCTTTTCATATTTTTTAGATTGTGTTTTTTCAGACCTTCCATCCGGCAGCCTGCTTGCGCTCCACCACAAAGCGGCGGTAGAGCCCGTCAACAGCAACCAGCTCGTCATGCGTGCCCTGCTGGACGATCTCACCGTGATCGACAACGAATATTTTGTCGGCGTTGCGCACAGTTTTCAGCCGGTGAGCGATCATGATGACCGTCTTATCGTGGGTCAATTCCGCAACGGCCTCCATCAGCTCCTTTTCATTTTCGGGGTCAACATTGGCAGTGGCTTCGTCCAGAATGATGATTGGTGCGTCCTTCATAATCGCCCGGGCGATGGAAATGCGCTGCCGCTCGCCGCCGGAGAGCGTTGCACCGCCCTCACCGATAACAGTGTCAAAGCCGTCCGGTAGCGCCATGATAAAGTCGTAGCACCGCGCCTTCTTTGCTGCAGCCTTTACCTCCTCCATGGAGGCATCGGGCTTTCCGAAGCGGATATTGTTGGCGATGGTGTCCGAGAACAGATAGGTCCGCTGAAACACAAAGGAGAAATTGCGGATGAGGCTGTCGTAGCTGTATTCCCGCACATCCCGCCCGCCAAGGCGCACGCTGCCTGACTGCACATCCCAGAACCGTGCCATAAGATTGCAGAGAGTGGTCTTGCCGGAGCCGGAGGGGCCGACGATAGCGACCGTGGTTTTCTCCGGAATCGTCAACGACACATCTTGCAGAATGGGCTTGCTGTCGTAGGAGAAGTTTACATGAGACAGAGCAATGTCCTCCCGCTCCGGCGACAGTTCCTCCCCGTCAATATCCATGGGCTCTACATGCAGAATCGCGTTTGCCTTATCCACACCAATGTCGATAGAACGGAACAGGGACGAAAAGCTCCCGGCGGAGTCCAGCTGCTCAAAGAGAATGAAGGAGCAGATCAGCATCAAAAGGCAGTTTGTAAGCTCCATAGTGCCGCCGAAGTAAAAGCCGATGGCAGCGGTGCAGACGGCAACGCCGGTGAGCTTGTTGACGATGAACTGCGCCAGCATATAAAGAACAGACGGTATCTCCATGGCGAAGGAAGCCTTGCGGGCTTCCTCTACAGCCCCATGCACCTGGGTTGCGGAATCGTGGGTCAGGTCAAAATTCTTGACCTCGGCGATGCCCTGCACATATTCCAGCACCTTGGACACAAGCCGCTCGTCGGCATTGAACTTCCGCTGGGAAAGGGCCTGCTCCGCCCGCTGCATGGCGGCGTTGACGGCGAAGAACAGCAGAAGTCCCACCAGTGTTATAAGCCCCATACGCCAGTCAAAGAGGAACATCATGACCGCGATGATGCCGGAGGTCAGGAAGCCCCTCGTTGTGACCATTACCACGCGGGTAGCCACATTCGCCATGTTTTCCATGGTGTTGGTGGTGACGGACGTGACCTCGCCGAGGCTGTTGTCATTGAACCAGCCCATAGGCAGGTAGCGCAGGTGCTCGGCGATTTCGATGCGTTTGTTGGCGCAGGCTCGGTAGCCCGCACGGGTCTGGAGCATGGTAGCCTTCATGTTGATGGCGATGGTCACAATCAGTGATGCAACGATGATGCCGAGGCTCGTCCATAAAGTTGCCATAGTGACGTCCCTTTCCAGCAGCGCCTGAATGACAATGGCAGCGGCAGGAATACGCATGGCGGAGCAGATGGCGCTGACCACGCCCAGCCAGATAGAAGTGACAAACAGTTTGCGGTTGTCTTCACCGCAGAAGGCGAAGAATTTTTTCAGCGTCTGAAGCATTACGCCACCTCCCCGTCGTCTTTGACGCTGATGTGGGCTTCCCACATGGTTTGATAAAGCGGGCAGGAAGCAAGCAGCTCCGCCTGCGTGCCGGTCGCTTCGATCTTGCCTTGATTGACAACAATGATCTGATCGGCGTCCGCAATGGTGGACAGCCGGTGGGCAATGACCAGTAGCGTCTTGCCCCGCACCAGCCTTGCCAGTGCCGACTGGATGACCGCCTCGTTTTCCGGGTCTGTGTAGGACGTCGCTTCGTCCAGAATGACGATGGGCGCGTCCTTCAGCATGGCACGGGCAATGGAGATACGCTGCCGCTCGCCGCCGGACAGATGCCCGCCCGACGCGCCGCACACGGTCTGATAGCCGTTTTCAAGCCCCATGATAAACTCGTGGCAGCCGCATTTTTTCGCCGCATCGATGACTTCCTCGTCGGTTGCGCCCTTTTTGCCCATGCGAATATTGTCCATCACCGAAAGGTCAAAGAGATAGTTGTCCTGGGAAACATAGGCGATGCGCTTCGTACACTCCACCAGCGGAAGTGTACGGATGTCCACGCCGCCCAGCTCAATGGCGCCGTCCTTTACATCCCACAGAGAGGCGATAAGCCGGGCAATGGTGGACTTTCCGCTGCCGGAAGGCCCGACCAATGCGTTGACCGTCCCCGGGGCAACGTGCAAATTGACTCCGTGCAGTACCTCCTTGTCGTGATAGGCAAAGCGGACATCCTTCAGCTCGATGGCGTTATCGGCCGGCAGCCTTTCCGCCGTCCTTGGGCGCTGCATATCCTCACCGGACAACACCTCCGCCACCTCGCCCACGATGGTCGTTACCTGGGCAATGTCATCGGTGTAGGAAAAGGCGGTGATCAGCGGCTGCATGACGCCGAAGGACAGAACGATGACCGTGAGAAACGTCTCCGCCGACAGTGTGCCGTGCATATAAAGGAGGCAGCCCACCGGCAGGATGCCGAGAAGCGTTGAAGGGAGTATCGCCATTCCGGCTACCTGCCCGAACAAACTCCCGCGCATCCAGTCAATGAAGCAGTCCGCGCCTTCCTTTGCGGCGGAGACAAACTTTGCGTAGCTGGTTTTAGACTGACCGAAGGCCTTGATGACCTCAATGCCGCTGATGTATTCCACAGCCGTGTCGTTCAGTGTCTTTGTCGCGGTAACCGTGCGCTGAAACTTCTCGTTATAGCCGCTGAACATGGACATAAAGCAGATAATGCCAAGCGGCACGACGATCAGCATGGAAAGCCCCATGCGCCAGTCCTCGATAAACAGCAGCACCAGTACCGCCAGCGCACCGACGATGTTGGCAGTCATCTCCGGCAGCAAATGGGCAAGGGTGGTTTCAATGGAGTCCACGCGCTCGACGATAATGTTCTTATATGAGCCGGAGGAATGGTCCAGCACCGTGCCAAGGGGCAGCGTTGCCAGCTTGTCCAGCAGCCGTGTGCGGGTATTGGCCAGCACATGGAAGGTGGCGTGATGGGAGAGGGACGTGGACACGCTGTGCAGCACATAGCGTAGCACCCAGCAGCCCGCCATCCACGCGCAGAGCGTCAGGCAGTACGTCAGCTCCGCCGTGCCGTTTACCAGTGCGGTGATGAGCCGGATGATGATGAAATACGGAATAAGCGAGCAGGCGACGCCCAGCAGCGCCGTAAGGACGCTCAAAGCGTACTCACCGTACCGCCCTTTTGCCAGCTCTGCCAGCCACGAGGCGGCTGAGCGCTTTGGCTCAATTTCTTTCATGGTGAACTCCTTTCGACTGCATTACGCAGCCAGATGCTTCTTCACGATGCCCTTGCCGATAGCTGCTCCGATGAATGCGGCCACGATCACACCGGCCACCAGCACCACGGATACCCAAGACTGTAGCATCTGGGATGCGGCAAGGATGGTGTCCTGACGGCCATCGGTGACCATCTGATCCGCCATCGCTTTCGCAGCAATCGCATAGGGAATGATGGTGCTGCCGAAGGCGGCCATCACCTGATTGATGACATAACTGACGGTCAGCGCCTTTGCATTGCCGTAGCCCATCTTCCACAGCAGCAGCTCGGCAATGACACCGGAGAGAATAAAGAGGATGATGTACGGCAGATATCCGCCCATAATGGCGCGGACAATGCTGTAAATCAGGATCGCACCGGGCTTTTTCACCTTCGTGCCGATGATGAAGTAGACGATGCCCTCCAGCAGGGCGAAAAACACCGGCATCAGAATGATGGTAATGGGCGTTGCGTACAGGACGGAGCTGGCGAAGAAAATGACCACATTGATTAGAGCCAGCAGGACAACGGTGATGATGTCCTTGACTTTCAGTTTATTGGGGTTTGCAGTACTCATGGTAAAGACTCCTTTTTGAATGAAATATGTTTGAACGTCGCAGAGACGGCGATCACAGGATAAGGCCGGCGGCGATCGATGCTGCCAGCAGGACACAGAACACAGCATCCCACGCAGAAAACCGAAGCGACAGATAGTTGCTTTTACGGCGGGTTAAGTCGATGCCCCGTGTTTCGGCGGAGGCGGACAGCGTCTCGGCAATGCGGATGACCCGCAGCGCCATGGGAACGGTCAGAATTTCCAGATACGATGGTAACGCACGCAGCTTTTGCCACGGCGTCACAAATGCGCCACGGGTGCGGATGGATTGCCGCAGTAGCTTCATGTCTCCCGACAGAACGGGGAAGAAGCGGAAGATCACGGCTACGATCATAATGAGCCGTTCCGGCAGGTGCAGATTACGCAGCGCCGCCAGGGTACGGCTGGCTTCATTCCGCCCAATCAGCGTCCGCATGGAAATGCCAACGGCAATGATACGCGGGAACAGCACCAGCATAAAGGAAAACACCGTGCCCGGCAGCATGGCGTTAGCCGCCCACAGCACCCCAAAGCTTATGCCGCCCGCGATTGCCGTTCCGAGCCATCCGTCAGTTGCGGTCAGCAAGATCAGTGCCGCATAACAGGCATAGACAAGGTGATTGTTTGCCGTGGAGATCACGACCAACAGGGCCAGCCAGTAAAGCAGCTTCGTTGCCGGGTGGAATCGTTCTTTATGCTGTTTTTTCGCAGGAGCATCGGAAGGATGGAAGCGCTCCATATATTGCCGTACCGCTTGCAAATCACGTTCCGAATGAACGGGAAATTCTGCCTCTGCATGTCCATCCGACAGCCCGATGCAGCGGTCACACGCACCTGCAATCAGCTCCAGATCATGGGTGATGATGAGAACCGTCTTTTCCTTCCGCATTTCCCGGATCAGCGCCGCGCACCGCTCCAGACTTTCCGCGTCCTGTCCTGCTGTCGGCTCGTCCAGTATGACGATCGGCTTGTCGGACAGATACGCCATCATCAGCGCCAGACGCTGCATCTGCCCGCCGGAGAGGGAAAAGGGATGCCGGTCGCGGCAGTCCCACATATCCATACTTTTCAGCAGCGCTTCCGTTTTTGCTTCAAACTCCGGTGTCACCGCATGGCCGTATTGCAGTTCGTGCAGGACGGAGTTGGTGAAGAACTGAAACTCTGCTTCCTGTAGGATGAACAGCACCTGCTTTTGCAGACCCTTAGGCTTTCGCGCTTTGCCGTACAGGAATATCTGCCCGCCGGAGGGATCGTAAAGCCCCGCAATCAGCTTGCCGATGGTCGTTTTGCCACAGCCGTTTGCGCCCACAAGGCCGACGATCTCATGCTCACGGACGGAAAAGCTGACACCAGAGAGGGTATCTCCGGCCTTCCTGCCGTATGTATAGCGGACATCTGAGACGGCAAGCGCCGTCGGCGCGGTTTTCGGTAGCGGCTCTTTCTCCGGCACGGTGATCTCCGCAAGGTCGAGCGTGCGCAGAGAAAGTGTTTGTCTCTGCTCCGCCGGGAACACCTTCGCCTCTGCGGCAGTGTATTTTCCTTTGATCTCGCCGTCTGCCATGATCCAATATTCATCGGCAATATCTGTAAGATAATAGAGTCGATGCTCACTGAGCAGCAGCGTTTTGCCCTGCCTTTTCAGTGCCAGCAGAATCTCCTTTAACTGTTGCGTGGCTGCAAAGTCCAGGTTGGCCGTTGGCTCGTCAAGGAGAAAAATATCTGTGTCCATGGCCCACGCGGACAAGATGGAGATGAGCTGTCGCTCGCCGCTGGACAACTCGTAGACATTGCGATCCTTCAGCCGCTCAAGATGAAACACACGGAAGGCCTCCTCCACCCGCTGACGGATGGTTTCCTGCGGCAAGCCGAGATTCTCCAGCCCGAAGGCCACTTCATTAGAGCTGTTCACGGTAAAAAACTGACTTCGCGGATCCTGAAACACAGAAGCCGCCAGCTCGCCGATCTCGCCGATACGCAGTCCGGCGGTGTCCTGCCCGTTCAGGCGGCAAAAGCCTTTTAGCTCTCCCTCGTAAAACTGCGGTATCAGTCCGTTGATGCACCGCAGCAGCGTGGATTTTCCGCATCCGCTGCCTCCGCAGATCACCACACAGCGTCCCGCCGGGATGCTGCCGCCGACTTTTTGCAAGGTGGGCTGCTTTTCTTCTGCATATTGAAATTCAAATTCAAAATCTATCATCGCAAACCCTTCCGTTGGTTAGCTATCTCTAACTGATGTCCGTAAGAAATGGGCGCACGCACCGCCCATTTTCTTTGCCAATTTAATTCAGGCTGTCACATAACTGCCGCCAACCGGCGTTGGTAAAATCAAGGACCGCCTGTAAGCAGGTAAGCATTCTACCTTCCTCCATGTGCCGATCCAGCAGCTGGCGGAAGTACCAGAACTGGGAGCCCATCAAAAGGCGGATCGCATCGGCATTTGGCGCTTTCCCATAGATATGCGAAAAGAACTCCACCGTTTGTTCCGCTTTTTGATCCATTAGTTTATGCAGCACGGTTTCCATGGAGCTGCCATCACTGCGGCAGAAAAATAAAGTGCAGTCATTGCAGTGCTCGGTCAGCAGTTGAAAATATACCTGTTCTTCGGCGTTTATGGCGCGGAGGATATCCTCCGGCTGCGCGCTGCACTTTGCTTTTTCGTATTCTTCAGCGATGGGCGCAAATAAGGCCTTCATCGTCTCAAAAAAATCCTGAAGCAGACTGGCAAACAATGCGTCTTTATTCTTGTATCTTGTGTAGATTGCCCCCGTAGTAACACCGGCTTTTTCGGCGATCTTGTGCAGAGAGGCTTTCTGAAAGCCGTAAGCAAGAAATTCCGAATAAGCAGCCTGAATGATCCCATCATCCAGGGAATGATCCCTATTGGCCATGTCTTCACTCCTCTGCGCCTAAATAATAACGTCATTATCGATAACGACATTATTATAGCGTTATTTTTGCTGCTTGTCAATGCGAATTGCACACTCCGTTACAAAAACATACCTTGACAAATCTCGTCTCAAAAGGCAATGTTGGAGGAGTTCGCCGCCCGGCAGGGCTTTACGAACATTGTCCATTTCACGGACGATGGCATTAGCGGTACTTGCTTTGACCGTCCCGGATTTTTAGCAATGATGAAAGAAGTGGAAGCCGGGAATGTGGAGTACCTGTGTATCAAGGACATGAGCCGCATGGGTCGTGACTATCTGAAAGTCGGTCAGATTATGGAAATCCTGCGTCAGCGTGGCGTTCGCCTTATCGCCATCAATGACGGCGTGGACAGCGCCAGAGGGGACGATGATTTTACCCCTTTCCGCAACATTATGAACGAGTATTACGCCAGAGATAAGCCGAAGAAAGCGAAAAAGAAAGGGATGGAGTTATGAGTAATGTGCGTTTTGATGAACTGGAATTGATGCTGATGGCGATGTTTGAACAGCCGACACTCAAAGATACGATTCAGGTGTTGACGGAGGTCCAGCCGCTTGTGGCAGAGGAGGCGGAGATGGCTGCGCTCGTTCAGCAGACCATCCCGAAGATGCAGCGGTTGAATGAGCAGCAGTTCAAGGGGCTGGAACTGGAATGGCATAGTCCGGAGGAGGCGGAAGGAGAAAACGTAAAATGATAAACCAGTATAGAGTTTTCCAAATCAAAGAGGCACATCATCAGCATTGGGCAAAATCCTATGCACAGCAGGTAGAGGACGGCTTTTTGATTCATCATCAGAATTACCAGAGTGCATATAAAGGAAAGCCTGCCCCCAGCGATACGCCGATGACAGCCCGGAAGCGGCTGGAAGAAAAGCGACCAAACACATTTGTTGGACGGTCGTTTGGTGTTGGCGATGTGATTGTATGGGATGAAGAAAAGGGTCGGAAGTTTTTCTACGTCGATAAAGAAGAACTGGTAGAGTTCGGTGGCTTTATGGATGCTGATGCAGCCGGAAATACTGTCGTCTACATGGTTCCCAATTATCAGATTGATGGAAAGACTGGAACGTGGCTTCCGTATGACAGCGAAGTTGTAGAGGGTGTTTGCTTTTTTATGATGCGCAATGAGCAGCGCAAAGATGCTGTTTCTCCAGTCGTGGTAGACAGTAAAGGCGTATTTGTGACGGATGCTCCGAACGGCTTTGAAAATGTTCGCTCCATACTTACAGAGTATGTTCATCGTGCTGAAAAGAAGCAGCAGGATATGACCGAGCATGAAAAATGCTTGACGAACGGAACGTATGAACGTGCGCGGGAATCCGGCACAGAGCAGAATTACGACATGATAGATGGTTGCGTGAATAATGTGCCGAAAAAGCCACGGCGCATTGGTGGCAGATGGTCGGTGCTGGATCGGCTGCATATCAAGCAGGCACAGCGGAAACAGAAAGACCAGACCCAGCAACAACAGCAGCAGGAGAGAAGCCGTAAAAACTAAAAATCCGTTATGACGCAGAGTGGTGGTTCCTACAACAAGGAGCCGCCACTCTTTTTTGTGTGGAAAACAAAGATGTCTTGATATTTTTGAAAATCACGAGTATAATAATAACAGAACAGAAAATAAAAAACACGAAACTGTGAATGGAGGGCAGTATGGAAACATTATATGAGTATCTTCTGAAAAATTACAAACCGAATGAGCCAATTTTCCTTGCTGATCTTCAAATCGAAGGCATGAGCCGCGCCAACCTTCGACAGCAGATAAAAAAACTTACCGATGCTGGAAAGGTAAAGCGGTTTGATAGTGGGGTTTACTTCTTGCCGAAAAAAACGATTTTCAAATCAGGGTCACAGCTTCCACCAGAAAAAGTGTTGGAATGTAAATATCTGAGAGATAAGGATAAGCGATGCGGCTATGTGAGTGGTTTGATGTTCTTTAACCAGATGGGGCTAACGACACAGGTTCCTATGCTGTATGAAGTTGTATCGAATAAAGCAACGAACGAATACAGGGAAACATCTCTGGCAAAGTCGCGGGTGATTGTTCGTAAGCCGAAAGTGCCAGTGACAGAATCCAATTATAAGGTGCTGCAATTCCTTGATTTGCTGAAAGATGTAGATGTGTATTCGGAAGTTACGGGAAAGCCTTTGCAGGAGCGATTATATCAATATATGAGCGATGCAAGTTTGAGCCTTTCAGAAATGGAACCGTATTTTTCTTATTACCCGGATAAGCTGTACAAAAATCTGGTAGAAACGAGGGTGATTTATAATGGCATACTTGCACAGTGATAGAGAACAATTCCGGGATGCGATTGACTTGGCCTATGAGCAGACTGGTGTTATGGTACAGGCAATCGAAAAAGATTATTATGTTACGATGTTACTGCGGCTTTTGGCTCAGAAGATGCCGTATATCGTTTTTAAGGGTGGCACATCATTGAGCAAGTGCCATAAAGTGATTCGCCGCTTTTCTGAAGATATTGATATTACGATTGATACGCTGCTGTCACAAGGACAGAAGAAAAAGATAAAGCAGGCAATCGTGGATTCGGCACAAGAACTTGGAATGACGATTGAAAATCTGGACGAAACCAGAAGCCGCCGTGACTATAATCGCTATGTGATCGCATACGATTCAGTCATTCCGATGGCAAGCGATGCGCTGAAAGCGGCGGTTTTGTTGGAGACATCTTATACGGCAGTATCCTTTCCAACTGTTTTACTGCCTGTCCATAGCTACATTGGCGACATGATGGAGCAGGAAGCCCCAGATGCGATTGAAGAATATAATCTAAATCCGTTTGAAATGAAAGTGCAGGGAATTGACCGAACACTGGCGGACAAGGTTTTTGCAATTTGCGATTATTACTTGCAAGGAAAAGTTGCAAAACATTCTCGCCACCTCTATGATATTTATAAGCTGCTGCCGCTTGTGCCGCAGGATGAGAATTTTAGAGAACTTGTAAAAGAGGTACGAGCAGTTCGCGCACAATCGGTCATTTGCCCCTCTGCATTGCCGGAAGCCGATGTTCCAGAATTACTTGAAAAAATCATAAGAGAAAAAGCATATAAACAGGACTATGATAGCCTGACAACGCAGCTATTGGAAGAAAACGTGCCGTATGATACGGTGATAGCCGCATTGAAGAAGGTTGCAGAAAGCAGCCTTTTTGAAAACAACTGAAAAATTGAGATGCCAGCCACAGGACTTTCAGAGTGAAGTCTTGTGGCTGGCTTTTTCATGCCATCGCTTAGAGTGATGGTTCGTGACTGCGCTTGGGCTGGGTACGGCTGTGCTGCTGCGTGTGTTCCGTTTCAAGAATCATATCAACATTCCTGCAAGCGGTTTGCAGTTCGTGGTAGTAATCTTTGAAATAGGTATAGCTTTCATATTGTGCGGTTCGAGCAGAAAGCAACTTTTCCTTTTCTGCTCGTAAATCTTTCATCGTGGGAATTGTGCCATCCGTGGAATTGCGTTTCAAGAATTGAACGGCTTCTTCGTATCTGGCAATTTCATCCTGATGTGCAGAACGGTACATCTTCTTGTTGTCCGCCTGCAAAAATTCTTTGTATGTAGCCTTTGTGGAAAGATACTGCCCCAGATAGTGAATCTTCTCGTTCAGCCGCTTTAAGTCGGCATCGGTAGATTTGGCGGTGTTGCGGGCATCGGACATTTTGACGGACAGCTCATCGCGCGCTTTTTTCAAATCTTCATAGCTATCATAACCATGCTGCTGTACATAGACGATGGTATTTGCCATCTGCTGCAAATTGGAAATTTTGACTTTTTTAGCATAGGCGCGACTTTGCTGGGCTTTTACGCAGTCCTGCAAATTCACTACCAGACGAAGATTGGACTTGATATAGAGAACGGCAATGGGGTCAGCAACACCCCATTGTTGTTTTTCTTTTGCAGCGGTGATCGCGTTACTTTCAAAAAGCGTCAGAAGATGTTCACGGCCAAAACTGGTTCCCAGCGTTCTGGCAGAGATGTATTTTTCTCTGTCCGGGAGAAGGTAACTAAATCGACCACGGTGGTCTTTTACCAAAATGCTGGATTCGGTTTGGAGCAGGCGGCAGAATTCTTCAAAAGATTTTGCTTTCTTCGCCGCAGCAGTAATGGCATCGCGCAGCTTATCTTTTTCCGTTTGAAATTTGGTCTTCATGGGAGTGAGACCCTCTGCAACAAGTTCAGCGTTCAACTTGTCCAGATTGATCTGCCCGCGCTGTTTAGCATAATACTCCTGCTGCGTGATTTTGTTGACGGACGGGGAAAGCAAATCCACCTGATTGAGATTTTCCCTCATGCAGATATTCATAAGAGATTGCTGTAAATGCTTTAGGTAATCTTTCGTCAGATGGTGTTTGTAGCCCGCCTTACAGTCGATGGGACGTTCCATAAAGGGCTGCTGCGGAACATCCAGCTTTCGCAGACTGTTGATTACGACATGCACATGGATATTGCCGCTGCCGTTGTGACCGTCCATGTGGGTGCAGACCAACGCCTGATGCCCCGGAAAGTTGGCTTTTACATATTCCATGCCGATGGCCTGCGCCTGTTCACCTGTCAGTCCACACTCGTCTTTGTCGGCAGGATCGAAGCTGATAAGGTAGTGGTGCGTCTTGATTTCGTCGTAATTCTGATTCTTGTGGTACTGCGCATTAAGCATTTCGCACTCCACATCAAAAAGTTCTGGCTCACAGTTTATGCCCTCCAGAAGAATATCTCGGCGGAGTACCCAGTTCCCGTTTGCATCCAGCAGGGGTTTCTTCAGAACTTCGTCATGCGGACGGTGTGCTGCGGCGAGATGCGTACATAGAAAAGAAAAAGATCCTTTCGGAAAAACTGGCTGCATTGCAGGATAGCATACAGACAGAAAAGGAAGAACAGGAGTGCGCCGATGAACTGGATGAAGAAATCCGTGCTCTGACAAAACAGGCCAGTGAGAAAACGTATATAGGCGGGCTGACAAAAGAATGTGTGGATGCCTTTGTGAGCATGGTCTATCTGTACGACGACCAGACGATGAAGATAGAGTTCAACTGTGAGGATGTGATTCGGAGAGCGTTGGAAAAGTATGGCGCATAATTGGATGGAAGAAGTGGCATAAGAAAAAGAATACCCGTCTGGGTGAGAGGATTCGGAAAATCTTCTCGACCAGGCGGGTATTTCATTCCGCAGGAATGTGTCTATTAGAGGCTGAGGGTTTCTACCCATGCGGACAAGTCGGCTTTGCTGGAGTAGGCATTGAATACCTTGCCGTGCAGGAGTTTGGCACCGGGGCAGCTCGACGCAAGTTTTTCATTGGTCTTACCCATGTCGCTACCGCCAGATGTGGCAAAGGGGATGATTGTTTTACCCCTCAAATCATAGCTTTCCAGAAATGTATTGATGATCGTCGGAGCAATATACCACCAGATAGGGAATCCGACAAAGATAGTGTCGTATTCGTCCATGTTATCGCGCTTGGTGGCGATGGCAGGGCGAGAGGTAGAATCGCTCATTTCGATGGTGCTGCGGGATTTCTTGTCCATCCAGTTCAGATCGGCCTTGGTGTACGGAACCTCCGGCTGAATCTCAAAAATGTCTGCACCGATAGCATCGGCCAGATTTTCAGCAACCTTTGCGGTAACGCCGCTGGCGGAGAAGTAAGCAACAAGTCGCTTGCTCATGACAAATGCACTTCCTTTGATTGATTTTCATAGTTTAAGTATAGCACGTTGAATAGGGCGCATCAAGTAAGGATGAACGGATGAATGTGCTAATATTACAAATGAAATAAGCACAAAAGAAAATTTGCGTTGACTTTCGTGCTTATTTGGAATACAATATAAGCACGAAGGTGAGGTGACGCTTATAATGAATATGAACAATTTGGCTCAGACACATGAGATTTTAACGCCGCAGCTTGCAACAAAAGTAGGTTTAACGAAATTTGAATTTTATAAATATGTAAAGGCCAATGAATACGAACAAGTCGGACATGGCGTATACGCAGCAAAAGATACTTGGATTGACGAATTAGAAATGCTGCACCGCCGCTGCCCGATGGGAGTGTTTTCTCATGATGAAGCGTTCTATTATTATGGGTTGACAGATCGGGAACCGCTTGTTCATACGCTCACGATTTATAGTGGATATAATGCTCACCGCTTGAAAGAGGATGGCTATAAGGTTTATACAGTAAAAAAAGAACTTCTTGATGTTGGCAAGCGAACCGTAAAAAGCAATCAGGGAAATGAGATTCCTATGTACGATTTGGAACGGACAATTTGCGACTTGGTGCGGAGTAGAAGTTCCATAGAAGTACAGGATTTCAATGCAGTATTAAAAACGTATGTTGGGAGAAAAGATAAAGACCTTAATAAACTAATGAAGTATGCAAAGCTATTTCGAGTGGATAAGATCATCCGAAATTATATGGAGGTACTACTGTAAATGGGATTTACACCTGAACAGATAAAAGGGCGTATCAAGAGCGTTGCAAAACAGAACAATGCAGACGCAAGGACACTCATGCGAATCTATATGATGGAGCGTTTTCTGGAAAGACTGGCACAATCAGAATATCGGGATAACTTCATTATCAAAGGCGGAATACTGGTTACGGCAATGATTGGTGTTGCGCACCGTTCCACGATGGACATTGACACCAGCATGAAGAATCTAAATCTGTCTGCGGAGGATGCTCTGCGAGTTGTCAATCAGGTCAAAGACATAGACCTTGACGATGGTGTTTCCTTTGAGGTTAAAGACGTTTCCAATATCATGGATGAAATGGAGTATCCGGGAATCCGCGTTACCATGAACGCCAATGTGGGAAGATTGATTACGCCCTTGAAAATTGATATTTCCACGGGCGACGTGATTACCCCACGGGCAATCGAGTTCAATTATGATCTCTTGCTGGAAGATCGTTCTATCAGTCTATGGTCGTATAATTTGGAAACTATATTAGCCGAGAAGTTGCAGACGGTTTTTGCGAGGGGCATCTTAAACACCCGAATGAGAGATTTTTACGATATACGGATGCTGCTTGATACATACGAAGATAAAGTCAATAAGGCTGTTTTGAAGGATGCTTTTGCGGCAACTTGTAAAAAGAGAGGAACGGATCATCTGCAGGAGCAGGCCGAGGAGATTATCAAAATTATTGAAGCAGATGAACAGCTTCAAGTGCTGTGGAGAGCATATCAGAAGAAATACTCGTATGCAGCAGAAATTGATTATGCCAGTGTGATAAGCGGCGTAAAAAAATTGATGGATTGGATTCAATAAGTAACTGCTAAAAAATCATTGAAAATAGGATAGTGAGTAAAGCCCTACAAGGCTCAGGTCGGTTCAGAACTGACGGAAAGCCTTGTAGGGCTTATTTTTTTGCGATTTTTTCTAAAAAATTTTCGCCCCTATCTTGACATCAGGGGGACTGGCGGCGGTAAGCTCTTCTTTTTTCGCAGCGCTTTATAGTGCTTTTGGAAGATACGATGTAGTGCATAATTCATCATCATGAATCGGGTAACGAAGCATTTCCAGCGCGATTTCTTTCTTCCTTGCATAGTTCTGTATAACAGCAAAGACATTATCCTTGATAATGGAATTGCCGACATACTCTGCCGAGAACTGCCTAACGATGGATTGGATTTCATCAAATTTCTTGTTTTGGCTTACAAAGAGGCTATCTTCCAGAACATTGTTCATCACTTATGCGCTTGAAGAAAAATCTGGCTGGGATTGTGGGTACGAGGGCTGCCCAAGATACTATTACAAGAAGCAGTTCCAGCTTCCGGTCTGGAACCTGAACGGGAACCGTATGAAAAAGGCAAAGCCCTGCATGTGTTCGGACTACATGCCGCTGACGCTGGAAGAGTGGATAGAGTATGACCAAAGACGGCGCAACAAAGCTGACAGGCAAGGGACATTGCTCCGTGCATTAGACGGATTTTCGCCTGATTTTATGAGTGATGTACACCGCCAATGACGGAGAAGAAAGAATTTTGTTTCATACAATCTGGTTATAGTTGAGAAAATTGTCGCAAGCGCTACCGAAAACTGCAAGAATTTTGTTGCGGAGCCGTTGATAATTGGGCCGTGATATGGTAAGATACTGGTGAAAGCACGGATAAGGAGGAGCGTATATGCTGTATCGAAAGGCCTATGACAAACTAAAAATGTGGAAACAGCAAAAGAGTCGAACCGCCCTTTGCATTCAAGGTGCACGACAAATCGGAAAGACCACAGTAGTGCGTGAATTTGGAAAAAATGAGTATAAATGCTTTATTGAATTCAACTTCGTCTCCGATACGGATGCAAGACGAGTGTTCGATGGGAATCTCGATGCGAATACGATTATTGAAGGATTGTCCGCACTGGCGCGCAAACCATTGATTCCGGGCAATACGCTGATTTTATTTGATGAGATACAGGAATGCCCCAATGCCAGAACTGCAATCAAGTTTTTGGTTGAGGATGGACGATTTGACTATATTGAGACGGGTTCACTTTTGGGTGTGAAGAATAAAGTGGTTCGTTCATTGCCGGTTGGATTCGAGGAATTGTATACAATGTACCCGATGGACTTTGAAGAATTTATTCTAGCAAACGGTGTTCAGCGGACAACAATTGATACAATGAGAGAAGCATATGATACAAGAACGCCTGTTTCTGATGTCATTCATACAACACTGAAGAAGCTATTTTATTCCTACATTATTGTTGGCGGAATGCCGAAAGTAGTTCAAACCTATGTCCAAACGCATGATATAGGGCGGGTACTTCGAGATCAAAATGAAATCCTTGATTTGTATAGGCAGGATATTTCTAAATATGCAGCAGAAAATGACAGACCAAAAATCAGAGCAATTTTCGATTCGATTCCCTCTCAGTTGAACGAAAAGAATCGACGCTTTACAGTGAGTAGTCTAAAGGCAAGCGCACGCCTTGATCGATATGGAGATAGCTTTAACTGGTTGGTGGATGCAGGTGTCGCAAATCCTTGTTACAATATTGAGGAACCCAAGGCAGCGTTGAAGTTAAATGAAAAACGCAGCTTTTTCAAGTTATATGCAGGTGATACAGGGTTGCTTTGCGCTCTTTCAATGGATAACATCCAGTTCAGCATTTTACAAGGCGATTTAAGTGTAAATATGGGTAGCATTCTGGAAAATGTCATGTCCCAGATGTTTGTTGCAAATGGTTTCTCCTTGCATTATTTTGACACAAAGAGATATGGTGAGTTGGATTTTGTGATGCAGGAAGGCACTGCCATCGATTTGGTGGAAATCAAGTCTGGCAATGACTACAAGAAGCATGCTGCACTGGATAAAGTTTTGGCAGTAGAAGAATGGAAAGCAAAACAGGCAATTGTTTTCTGCAAAGATAATGTGCAGGTGGAAGATGGAATCTTATATCTTCCATGGTATATGGCGATTTTCTTTAAGCAGGAGCAACTCTCCGAAGGATTGACTTACGAAGTGGATTTAAGTGGACTTTGATCGAATATCCGAAATATAATTGCGAAGCACCGGAAATGTTGGATGATGGTATATGTTCGAGACTGTATAATCGAAGTGAAAAATGGAATCGCTCGTGTGCGTTCAGAAAGCACGGTGTATTGTCCGGACTGTGGGAGGAAGCTCTTTTTTCATGGCACCTGTAAGCGAAAAGTAAGGGCGCACGAGCAAACAAGATGCTATGTGCTAAGAGTCCTTTTTTGCAAGAGCTGTAAAAGAACACATCGGGAACTGCCGGATTTTATAGTTGGATATAAAAGATATAGTCGCGACGAACTCTGCGAAATAGTAATGAATGAGGAGAGCTATTCCTGTGAAGATAGTACAAGAAATCGAACAATAATGTGGTTGTACAAACTTTGCAATTGTACGGCTCAATCGCTGATTGAGTTTTTGGAAAAGAAAATAAAACCATTTCGGACAATAGAGAGATTAAGTTCTTTTGTAGGTGATCTACTGTTCAAAAGGCAAAGCAAGTTGGTTTTAACCAAGCATCGTAATTTCGTGACTTTGGAATGATGTGAAATTATACTGAGGGCAATCTACAGAAAAGTGAGGTTGTCCTGCATGAAGAAACCAGACTTGCAAACCGAGGGAGTAATATCGTTTTACGACGGTGTTTGGATTCTTAAATATCAGAATGAATTTGAAGAAAGGGCAGAGCAGAAAGAAACAACATCAGAACGTAGTATGTCCTTTCTGGATTTGAAGCGATCCATTCCCATAGCTGGAAATCGACGAGTCCCAACTTATAAGAGACTGCTGCAGGAAAAGCAGACCATCATAGCAGCAACGAGCGTTGGAAACGCAAAAATTACAGTATATCAAAGCGGTTATGTTATTTATGAAGATGGAACGCGAAGAACGGTTATGGAAAAGCAGAAGGATCTTTATGATCCCTTGAAAATGGCACCTATCTTACACAGGTTGATGTTATATGCAACAAAGTATAATTGTTCTATTCTTGTAGCAGAGAGCAAACCAAGAATATGTTATGAAGATACTTATTTTGCATTAACAGTAAAAAGTGTGATGCAAATACAGAAATCTCAGCAAGGCTGTTTTGTTCTTACACAAACGAGAGACGAACTTAAGCAAAAATGCAAGGCCGTTAAATTCAAGCTGGATGCACAGAAAACGCTTTGTTGGGTTTAAAGATAGAACACTGTTATGCGTTGTTACCGACTCTGTACATAAAAGTTCAGGCAACGAATATACATGTCGCTGATGTCGGAAGAGTGGGTGGGCATGGTTAAAGACAGCGAGACCGGGCTTATAAAACAGAATACTAAAATAAATTTACGAAATCAATTATACAAGTTTGAAATTGATGCAATATACTTGTGTATAACGGCCAGTTTCGGCGTGGGGCAGATGGAACGCCGTTGACCTACATGCTGCATGGGCATATCCATAAGTCGGAAGATCAGGTGCTGGTGGATCGGTTCTGCACAGAGACCAGAGCCACGCGGCGAAAGACAGCCCATCAGGAAGAAGTGCAGCCGGTGCCATGTCAGATGATTAACTGCTTCTGCATACAGTTCATTCAGGTGTTGCTGGAAGCAAATGGTCTGGCAGCAGGAAAAGACCATCAGTTTAAAGGACGGTATGATGCCGAGAAAAATGCAGTTATCATTTCGCTTGAAAAGGATGAACAAAGTGCCATCTCGCCTCAAAAGTGTACAACTTGACATCACGTCCACTTGGGCGTATAATACGTCCAAATGGACGTGATGAAGGGAGCCGATATTGTGCGTGCCGGAATTTTAGATGGCTTTCAAACGATAATTCCAACAGCGGCAGCCGTCTTATTGAAAAAGCGACAAATGTTAAGGCTTACGCAACAAGAGATTGCTGATCGCGCAAAAATAACCTTGCGTCAATATCAAAGGTTGGAATCTGGGGAAAGAAGTATTTTGACCTGTTCTTTTGGCTTGGCGTGTCGAGTAATTGAAGCTCTGGATATGGATGTTTCTAAATTCTATCATGGTGACTATTACCTTGAAGAAGAAGTGAAGACAATGAGAGGCAAAGGGGTTGCCAGCAGAAAAAAGTCATCGATTTAAAGGACGGCATGATGCCAAGAAAGAGCAATATGGACAAATCTATGTTGAAAAGTTTACATGTGTCAGCTTGATATGCAAAGCGTTTTATGGTAAGATGGAAGCACAATAGGGAGAGTATACACTCCCGTTGAACCTGTTGCTGGGAAGTGAATGCTGATGGAAAACCAGCTTGCTCATGCGATAACTCAGACGAAATATAATTTGAGTGATGATAAGGCTACTAAGAACAGCTGGCCACTAAAACTATATCGAATAAGCAGATAGGCTATACGAGGTTCAATTAGTTGAAAACCGATAACATAAGAATCCTAATAAGCAGTGGGGCATCTCTATGAATGAGCAATTGCTGAAAATGAATGGCTTATCGGTGGGAATTTTAGATGCACTATCATTTGAGTCGCATTTGGGAATTCCGTTGAAGAAGAACTTGCATTATTTTGATAAGGATTTGTTAATTGCTGAACTGATTTCGATGACTGAGTGGTTGGATGAACAGGAAATCCTTTCTAATATTGCGCTAGACTACAGGGTTAAGAGCTTGGATTCTATACTTTTGAAGTATGATCGTTACTACCCGGATCATCAGACACGAAAAGTATTTAATGATATTCTGGGCTTCCGGGCTTTTTGTGATAGCTACGATCAAATATTGGAGGAAGAGTATTCACCGTTCCGGATTGCTGATATGGCAAAAGGAAAGGCAGTGGATGATGGTTACAGGGGTGTCCATGTGTACTATCAGAAAAGTGGAAGGCATTACCCCATAGAAATCCAATTTAATACGTTGTTTGATAGGCAATTAAATAACTGGCTTCACGATTATCTGTATAAAAAGAGTTATCCCGTGGAAACAGGGAAGATAATGCGTGAAATGTATGAAAATGGATTGATTCGGAATGAACATGAATTTAAGGAGGTGCTGAATAATGTGCTATTTGGTAGCAAAAGATCGTAATGCACATGGTTGTTTTGCTCTAAAAACGACGCATGGGAAGCATCTGGTGGAATTAAAAAGAGAATTGAACAGAGAGGTTGGATATAAGGGAGTACAGCTTGTAACAATCAGCAGGCCAACAGCGTATGGTGAGTATGCGCCTTACCACTTTGTGGATACAGAACAGGAATTTCAGACTCTTGTAAAGAGTCTTCGTCCATAAAAATGCTGTACGTGGGAGCGGTGTATTTCAGTTCAGGCGATTGGTGTGTGCTGGAATAATATCATCTGTAGTCAGGTTAAGCCCCCGAATTATGAATAAGAAGATAAGCCCTACAAGGCTCAAATTGGTGTAAGAACCGATTGAAAGCCTTGCAGGGCTTATTTTTTTTACAAAAATTTTGTTCCTTACTTGACAACCGCATATGGGCAACCAGAGATTGTCCTGATTTCATGCGGGTTTACGCGGCTTGACCTTTTCACCTTAACTTGTTTCTGCCTGTCATGGTGCGTTATGGCCAGCGTGATTTCAGGTGCTAATGGCTTCTGGTTGCGCTCTATACTTAACCCACCACAGCGAAAGCTGATAGAGCAGAAAACAAAATAAGGAGGTACGAGGACAAGCCTGCGTATAGATTGCTGCGGCAATCTGTATACGGGCTTGTTGTCGTGCAATGAAATAAGTCAGAAATCAACAAGGGAAGGAAAAAAGGTTATGAGAAAATAAAGGCGAATCGAGAAAGCCTAAAGGGGGCTATGGCTTGAATTATCTTTCAAACGGTTTTGTTTGTTGAAAAATCTGTAAGAAGCAGAGAGTTTAGGGCGATATGTAAGAATTTCTTGATTTTGCAACAGCATCTATGATTTATCCCCGTGCATCCTGCCGGGTGGTGCTGAAATAGGCCTTGGGGGTCATGCCGTACTCCTTTTTGAAGGCGCGGAAAAAGTGGTTGTAGCCCCCAAAGCCGCTTGTTTTGTAAACCTCGGTGATGGGCAGCCCCTGCTCGATCAGGGTGCAGCAGCGGTCCAGCCGGGCTTTTACGATGTAGCGGTGCACCGTCTGCCCGGTCTGCCGCTTGAACTCCCGGGCGATATGCTCCCGGGAAACAAAAAATTCCTTTTCCAGCCGTTCCAGTGTCAGCTCCTCGGTGAGGTGGGCCTGGATAAAAAGGAACACCTCGTCCAGCATCAGGTGGTGGCGGCTGACCTGGGCTTTGTGGCGCTCGGCCTGGATGCAGGCGCGCAGCACCAGCACTACAAACATCTGCAGGACGCCGTGCTCAAACAGCGATGCACCGAAGCTGTTCTTCTCACGGGGAAGTACACAGAGTTTTCGCGCCAGGTTTTTCAGCAGCATATAGATCTCGTTGTCGGGGCGCACAGCAATCTGGCGGAAGGGGACAGCGTCGAAGGCGCGGGCAAGGTCGGTCTCCTCGTCAGAGAGTTCCTGTAAAGTTGCGGCGGACAGCTGCACGCAGATGCACTCCAGCGTGCCGTGCGCACCAGCGTTCACCAGCGTGCCGGCTTCACCAGGCTTGAAGATTACCATCGTCTCCTGGTTGACAGGCATCAGAACCCCGCTGCAGTGGAAAATAGCGACCCCGCGCAGGAACAGAAACAGCGCATAGCAGCCGCCGGAAGAGAACGTCCGCTGGTTGGGCTCCTGCCACAAGATGCGCTCGACCGTGAAGTTCAACAAATTCGGGCTCTCCTTTTTGTGCACAATTACGGTTTACTTCTCTGTGCAGATTGGCTTTATTGTTCTAATTGTATAATACATCAAAATCGGAAAGTTTTCAATCAATTTCTGTATATGTTTTTGCTGCAAAACTCCGTATAATGTAACCATAGTGAGTATCCCCACTGCAACAGGTACTCACAATCGGCTGTAAAAGCAAGGAGGAAAATGATGAAACCATTCTCAATGAAAGACAAGATCGGCTACACCCTGGGCGATCTTGGCTGCTGCTTTACCGAGCAGTACCGCGCCATGTATCTGTCGATCTTCTACACCCTGATCCTGCAGGTCAACCCGTTCCATGTCGGTATCCTGCTGCTAATCACTAAGATCTGGGACGCCGTCAACGACCCCATCATCGGTGCCTTGGTGGACTCCCGCAAGGCCACCAAGGGTGGCAAGTTCATCCCTTGGATCCGCGCCTTCTCGTTCCCCATGGCAGTGCTGTGCGTGCTGGGATTTGTCAATGTGGGCAACATCAGCTACGGCCTGCGCCTGGCCTACATGTTCATCACCTACGTGCTGTATGAGGCACTGTACACCTGCGTCAACGTGCCCTTCGGCACCCTGTCCAGCGTGATGACCGATGATGTCAGCCAGCGCACCGCACTGTCCCGCTACCGCAGCCTTGGCGGCACCATCTTCATGACCGTCATGGTCATGATCGGCCCCCTGTTCCTGTATGTGGACAACAAGCCCGTGGCTGGCCGCTTCCTGATGCTGGCCTGCATCTGCGCTATGCTGGGCCTGCTGTGCCTGCAGATCACCTGCGTGTGGTGCAAGGAGCGCGTGGAAGTGCCTGAGCGTCCCCAGGGCGAAAAGCTCAACTACCTGCATGTCCTGAAAGAGATTTCCCACAATAAGGCGCTGCTGGGCGTTATGTTCTTCAGCCTGACCGGTATGATCGGCGCTTCCATCGTCAACGGCCTGAACACCTACCTGTACAAGGACTTCTTCGGCAACGTCAAGATCCAGGCAGTTTCCGGTATGCTGAGCGTGCTGTACGCCGTGCTGTCCTTTGCCATCACCCAGCCCCTGGCCAACAAGTTCGGCAAAAAAGAGTGGTGCTGCATGGGCGCAGGCTTTGCCGCCATCGTGTTTGGCATCCTGTTCTTCTTCCCGGTGCACAACCCGGTGGCCTTCATCGTCATCAACGGTATCTGCTACCTGGGTGCTTCCGGTATGCAGGTGCTGATCTGGGCCATGGTCAACGACGCGATCGACTACCATGAGCTGCAGACCGGCGAGCGCAACGAGGGCATCGTCTACTCCACCTACTCGTTCTTCCGCAAGCTCGCAAGCGCCATCTCCGGCAGCCTGTCCAGCTTTGTGCTGGGTGCCATCGGCTACAACGTTACCGCAGGCGCTGTGCAGACCGCAGGCGTTGTGAACGCCATCTGGAAGAGCTACACCGGCATCTACTTCCTGGGCTACGGCATTGCAGTTGCCATCCTGTTCTTCGTCTACCCCCTGACCAAGCAGAAGACTGCTGAGATGCTGACCGAGCTGAAAGCCCGCCGCGCCGCAAAGGAGAGCAAGTAAACCATGAAGATCTTACAGGTCCAGTTTAAAAACCGCAATGGCCACACCCTGCGCGGCATCGTGACCCTGCCCGATACCGAGGGCAAGGTGCCCTTTGTGGTGCACCTGCACGGCTTTGCCGGCAGCTGCAGCGGTTATAAGTCCATGTATACCCATCTGTCACGCGCTCTGGCTGCGCAGGGCATCGGCAGCGCCCGGTTCGATTTCTACGGCAACGGCGAGAGCGATGGCGAGTTCGAGGATATGCGCTTCGATGGCCTGCACACCGATACCCAGGATATCTTTGCATGGGCAGCCGAGCAGCCCTATGTGGACAGCGAAAAACTGTTCCTCTCCGGCCAGAGCATGGGCGGCTACATTGCCGCCTCCTGCGCACCGGTGATCCAGCCCCACGGTCTGATCCTGCTGTGCCCGGGCGCCGGGATGTGGTTCGGCTGCGCACAGCGCGCCGATGGCGTTATGCAGACCGGTAAGGACTACGCCGACATGGAGGGCCTGTGCTACAAGATGGCCTTTAACTACGAGATGGCCAAGCACCCGGATCCCTTTACCGAGGCCAAGGGCTACAATGGCCCGGTGCTGCTGCTGCGTGCCGACGACGACCGTCTGGTGGACGAGGGCACCTGCAACCGTTACGCACAGGTGTACACCGCACCCGAGGTGGACACCATTGCAGGCGGCGGCCACAACTTTGCCACGCTGGCAGCCCGTGCCGCCGTGGAGGAAAAGACCGCAGCATTCATCAAAGCAAATCTGTAAAGCAAAGCGTATCTGCAAGGAGGCTTTCGTATGCAAAACGTGATTCTGCAGCCCATCCAGGTGGGCGGACAGACCTTTAAAAACCGCATCATGTTCCCCCCGCTGACCACCGGCTACGAGAAAAACGGCATGATCAGCGAGCAGGACATGGGCTTCTACACCCGTCTGGCAAAGGGCGGTGTGGGTTACATCGTTCTGGGCGATGTGGCACCCATCAACAGCTTTTCTCCCACCCCCAAGCTGTTTGACGACAGCCAGATCCCTGCCTTCAAGGCACTGGCCGACAGCGTACACGCCTACGGCACCAAGCTGGGCGTCCAGCTCTTCTACCCGGAGTACGACGTAGACGCCATCAACAGTCTGTTTATGCAGAAAAAGTTTGATGAGATGCGTCAGCGCCTGCATCACGACATGATGTTCTTCACCGATGAGGTCAGCGAGGAGATGCTGATGGCCATCATCGATAAGATGTGCGCCTGCGCAGTGCGTGCACAGAAGGCCGGTGTGGACGTCATCCAGATCCACGGTGACCGCCTGAACGGCTGCCTGTGCTCCACCCGCATGAACCACCGCACCGATAAGTTCGGCGGCAGTCTGGAGAACCGCGTCCGCTTTGCCCGCATGCTGACCCGCGCCATCCGCAAGGCTGTGCCGGATATGGTCATCGACTACAAGCTGTCCATCGTCACCCCGCAGCGCGGCAAGGGCGGCATTGACGAAGCCGACGCCGTGCAGTTTGCCCAGTGGCTGGTAGAGGACGGCGTGGATATGCTCCACGTTGCGCAGGCCAACCACACCGGCAACATGGCCGACACCATTCCTCCCATGGGCGTACAGCCCTACGGCTTCTTCGTCAAAATCGCCGGGGACATCAAAAAGGCCGTCAATGTGCCGGTCAGCGCCGTGGGTCGTATCGTGGATGCCGAAATGGCTGCGCGTGTCATTGAGAGCGGCATGGCCGACATGGTTGCCATGGGTCGCCCGCTGCTGGCAGACCCCGACTGGGGCACCAAGATCGCTGCCGGAAAGGCCTGCGATATCCGCCGCTGCATCAGCTGCAACAAGGGCTGCACCGATGCCATCCAGAACCGTCAGTTCCTCTCCTGCGTGCTGAACGCGGAGAACGGCTACGAGAACACCCGCAGCATCCAGCCCGCAGCGCAGAAAAAGAAGATCGCCGTCCTCGGCGGCGGCCCTGCCGGTCTGGAAGCCGCCCGTGTGGCAGCGCTGCGCGGCCATGACGTGACCCTGTTTGAAAAGACCACCACTCTGGGCGGTCAGCTGAACATTGCCTGCGTGCCTCCCCGCAAGGAGGAGATGCGCCGCGCCGCACAGGACCTGATCCACGCGGTCTGCAACGCCGGTGTGCACCTGTGCATGGGTCAGACCCGCACCGCAGAGCAGCTGAAGGATGCCGGTTTCGAGGCCGTCATCAACGCTGTGGGCGCACACAGCGCCGCACCCCGCATCCCCGGCATCGACAGCGTGAACGTGGCCGATGCATGGAAGGTTCTGGCCGGTGAGCAGCAGGTGTACGGCACGGTTGCCGTCATCGGCGGCGGCATGGTGGGCTGCGAGACCGCAGAGTATCTGGCTGCCCGCGGCTGCAAGGTGTCCGTTATCGAGATGATGGACAAGATCGCCGCAGGCGAGAGCACCACCATTCTGCCCACCCTGCTGGAAAACTATAAGACCTACGGCGTGGAGCAGTACCCCAACCACAAGGTCAAGGAGTTCCGCATGGACGCCGTCGTCTGCGAGAACAAGGACGGCGCAGAGGTGACCATCCCCTGCGATTACATCGTGCTGGCTATGGGCGCACGCTCCAACGAATTTGACGCTGCTGCGCTGGAAGCTGCCAGCATCCCGGTGTATTCCATTGGCGATGCCGCCGGCAAGGCTGCGGATATCTCCAACGCCATCCGCACCGGCTACGATACCGCCTGCCAGCTGTAAAGCGGAAAATATGGTTTTATTTGTGGGACTGTTGCAAAATAGCTCTCTGAAAAAATAATGCACAAAATCCGGAACCTTTTCAGGGCCAAAACGGCTCAAAAAGAGTTCCGGATTTCTAATTTTATGCTATTTCGCAGAGAGCACTTTAACTTTTGAGAAAAAGTGATATAACAGAGTCAAAGAAGGTGAGTGCTATGCTGCACAATGAAGCTCGAAAATTGATTCTGGAAGCATACGACAAAGGCGTTAGCGTAAAGGAACTGGCAAAGTGCTTTTCTGTAAATACCTGTTCAATTCTCCATCATCAGCGTCAGCAGCTCTGCGCTGCCCCCGACCTTGACGGCCTTTGCAACCGTTTCCTGATCGTTGGTCAGGATCGCAAACAGCGCATTCTTCGGGCAGGTAATAGACACGTCCGCATCATCAGACAATGTATTTTGTAGTTTTTTGATAGCCTTCCTTGAGACTTACTTTGCAAGCACAACGGAAATGATGATCTCCTTTTCCTCCTCGCTCAGATCAAGCGCACCGCCGTCTGCGACGCTGACACGCAGTTCATACAGTGTGCCGTCGGCCAGG
>ERZ1034969.120-NODE-120-length-56002-cov-14.071907_pt1 | contig 56002 bp, 51 predicted proteins | sample MGYA00520624_ERZ1034969 | MGnify/ENA primary metagenome ERZ1034969 (study PRJEB33766, sample SAMN09781776) | gut metagenome | biome: gut microbiome | host: Homo sapiens | place: Madagascar | study: EMG produced TPA metagenomics assembly of the PRJNA485056 data...
GAGTAATTTTATCTTACATCAGTTTGGAGGTTTACACAAACTTTAGGATACTCCCAAATTGAAAAGCTTACACCATCACTTCACAAACTTTATTCAAATTTTATTTCAGGTAAACTTAAATAGAATGTGGGACATATGGAGCTTTTTCTTTCGACTATGTCCCACATTTTCCTTTTGTTGGGACATATGCAGATTTTCTTTTGACTATGTCCCACATTTTCCTTTTGTTGAGACATATGCAGATTTTCTTTCTGATTATGTCCCGTTTTTGGATTTCTGTGGGATGTTCCCTCGCCTTTTTTTTGCATATGTCCTGCTTTCGGATTTCTGTGGGAGGTTTCCTCGCCTTTTTTTGCATATGTCCTGCTTTCGGATTTCTGTGGGAGGTTTCCTCGCCTTTTTTTGCATATGTCCTGCTTTCGGATTTCTGTGGGAGGTTTCCTTGCCTTTTTTGGCATATGTCCCACCTTTTAATACCGCCACAAAATCTTTATCAGATGATACTTATTTGTTTATCAACATACCCTGTATATAAATTTCCAGAGCAAAATACTCTCATTTTCCTGCCTTTCAGAATTATTTAAAATGATAAGTAATTAACTTTTGCACAATTGCAGTATCCAGCGGCTGCTCCATAGTCTCATATGTTGTAATCAGCCGATCTCCCGGATATATCCCATTTCTCGCATACATATGTAACTTATCCGCGGCATTCTTTGCATATTCAGGCAAGTCCATCTTCCCAAAATGTTCCCAGTAAATTTCTTTTCCTGTCAGCGGATGAAGAATTGTAAAATCCGGATAAAACACTGCCTTCCCGATTTTTAATTCACACTCATAACGGTATGCAATTTTTTCCATATATAAATTCATTGCAATCAATGCTTCTGACTTGGATCGTACATATTCATTTTTACAGCTTTTATACTTCAATTGTTCGGGATAATTGGGATTTTTAGGATAGGAAGTATCACTCCATATAAGTTCTTCCTGCGTAACCATCTGATAGAATGGACAGAGCAATTCCTGATACGCCGGATCTTCTGAAAGAAACCTGTCCGACTTTTTATTTTCACCAACTGCATGTCGTTGATAAAGTTCTAATGCATACAGTTCTTTTTTACACTCTGTCTGTTTTTCCAATAAGAATCTTTTGTATGCCAACTGCTGTGCATACTCTCTGTGTTTCTTTGGAATATACGTCTGTGTGTGACCGTCACTGTGAAACCATTTCACCCGGTTTCCATTGTGAACACAAATAATTTTTCCATCAGGAAGATGCAATAGTTCTTCACTGATTTGTTGTAATTCTTTCGTAAGCCTTCTCTTCTCCGAAAGAATCTGATGATAAATTGTTATAAAAACCTCTCCTTTCTGTGCATTAATATGACGTTATTAAAACACAACTTCATTCTCATGTAAAGTAAATTTTTATATTTTTTAACAATGGGATATATCGGAAAAAAGTAAATTCATATATCCCGCACCTCCCTTCTGTTGGGACATATAAAATTTTTCTTTACATAGATATCCCGGCAATTTATCTCTTCAGGATATATAGCAACTTTCTTTGCAATTATGTCCCATTTAGAAATCCCTACGGGACTTTTTGTCTTATTTTTGGTGTATACATCCCGTTTTCAGTCTCTCAAGGGACTTTTTCATCAAATTTTTTTACATATGTCCACTCCCCTGTTTTTCGCAGGATCTTTTCATAACTTTTTCCCACATATATCCCATATTTTAATTTTTTCGTACAGATTTATATAATCGCATGCCGTACTTCTCTGCCGGAATGCCGGATATAAAAATCCTGCTTCTGGCAGCCCCGGCTCATATTCTCCCTCAAGCGGTCCCACGGCACACAGCAGATAATTATATACTTCCTCGGAACCTTCCTGCCATTGCTTATCGGTTCCTTTCATCGATACATCATACATTCCATGAAACAAAAAACAATAACTTTACTTTTCCCGGTGCAACACGTTCCCCGATCATTTCATAAAGCAGATCCAAAAACGCATCGTTCTGCAGCCCGGACTCTTTGATTCCATCCAGAAGCTGCCAGATACTTCCCGGTTTTCTCCCGGTTTCCGCAATCCGGTAATCCTTCAGCTGTTTGTTGGTCTCTGCCTGTAAAACTGCCTTCGCCAGTTCCAGATTTTTCGTTTTTTCTGCTGTGGAAAGTTTTAAAAATGCGTGTTGAATGTGCCGTCTATATATCCTTCTGCATCATAATACGCGCCGGCGATCCGGTCAATATGCGACCGCGCCGGAGTCATGCGCCGTGTCAGTTCCAGCATGTTTTCTCTTTGAATCATAATTGTTCCTCAAATCTTTTTTACTTATAACAACTCTACTCTTCCGCACATCGGTACTTCACAAATTCTGCGAATCGTGGCAAAATTTCATAGTAATGTGTCTGCACCGCTGTACCACTTAATGATACAATGTAAATGGATTGCTCATACAACTTCTTATGCCCTATATAAGTTTATATAACTTTTGTTTCATTATATAACTTTTTTACAACAAGGTAATAAACTTTCTCTCTGTCCTGTAAATAATCAACATGTATCCTTTTGAGTTTCTGATACCATTCTTTTTTCCACACCTTCCATACAAATTCTGATCCCCGTTATTATATATTTACAACTGCAATTCTTACAGATCCCACCATTGTTTTCGCATTTTGATACAAACGCATAATAGTATACAAAAATTTTACTGTAAATTCGTATATCCTCACAAATGCGTTATTATATAGATGATGTTATAATACGTAGAATAAATACAGGAGAAATTTAAACATATGTCAAAAGTGGTTCACAGGAAGAAAAGACTTTCCTCCTTTAAATTAATTGTACTGGGCTTTGCCGCTGTCATTTTTGTTGGCGCACTGCTGCTGATGCTTCCGGTCTCTTCGGTTTCCGGAACACAGACTCCTTTTCATGAGGCACTATTCACCTCTGTTTCAGCGGTATGTGTCACAGGACTTGTTGTACAGGACACCGGCAGTTACTGGTCTTCTTTTGGACAGGCAGTTATTTTGCTGCTGATCCAGACCGGCGGGCTGGGTGTCATCACCGTTGCTGTTTCCTTTGCCATTTTATCCGGACGGAAAATTTCGCTCATGCAGCGCAGTACAATGCAGGATGCAATTTCTGCACCGAAAATCGGCGGTATTGTCCGCCTGACCAAATTCAGCGTACAGGGTACATTGTTTATTGAATTGCTTGGCATGACTGTCATGCTTCCGGTTTTCTTCCGTGATTATGGCATCAAAGGCATCTGGATGGCAGCCTTTCACTCTGTATCTGCATTTTGCAATGCCGGTTTTGACCTTCTGGGAACTTCCAGCCAGCCGTTTGTATCTCTGAGCAGATACATCGCAAACCCACTGATCAACCTCGTAATTATGCTTTTGATCATAATTGGTGGCATCGGCTTTCTGACGTGGGACGATATCTGCAGCCATAAATGGCATATCAGACGTTATCGCGTACAGAGCAAAGTCATTCTCTGGACATCGGCTTTACTTATTATAATTCCGGCCGTATTCTTTTTTGTTGTGGATTTTACGGGTTCATCAACCGGCACCAGACTGCTGGCCTCCACGTTTCAGTCTGTAACAACAAGAACTGCCGGTTTTAATACCGCAGATCTTACAGCAATGACACCGACATCAAAATCTGTTATGATTATGCTGATGCTGATCGGAGGATCTCCCGGCTCTACTGCCGGCGGCATGAAAACAACAACTTTTGCAGTCCTTATTTTAAATATGGTTGCCACGTTCCGCCAGAAAGAGGACATTGAAATTTTCGGTCGGCGGCTTGACAGTCATGCCATTAAAAATGCGGCCACCATCGTTGCTTTATATATCATTTTTTTCTTTATTGGAGGGATTGCCATCAGTTCCATCGAACACCTTCCGCTTCTGGACTGCCTGTTTGAAACGGCATCCGCTGTCGGAACCGTCGGACTTACACTTGGAATTACACCAACTCTCGGCATCCCGTCCCAGCTGATTCTGATCCTTCTGATGTTTTTCGGCAGAGTCGGTGGGCTTACCTTAATTTATGCGGCAATTTCCGTAAAGCAAAACGGAGTAAAACTGCCGCTCGAAAAGATAACAGTTGGTTAAAAAGGAGTTGAAAATACCATGAAAAATATATTATTAATTGGATTAGGAAGATTTGGAAGACATGTTGCCATACAGCTGAACAGTCTCGGTCACGAAGTGATGGCAGTCGACAACAACGAAGAACGTGTCAATGAGGTTCTTCCGTTTGTCACCAATGCTCAGATCGGTGACAGTACCAATGCCGATTTCTTAAAATCCCTTGGCATTGGTAATTTTGATGTGTGTATGGTAACGATAGGTGGAAATTTCCAGAATTCCCTTGAAACTACTTCCCTGCTCAAAGAACTCGGTGCAAAAACGGTTGTATCGCGTGCAGAACGGGATGTACAGAAAAAATTTCTTCTGCGAAACGGTGCAGACGAAGTTGTTTATCCGGAAAAACAGATTGCAGAGTGGGCTGCTATCCGGTATACTGCCGATCACATACGCGATTATATTCAGGTGGATGAGGCACATGCAATTTTTGAAGTGGAAGTTCCAGAAAACTGGATTTCCAAAACAATCGGTCAATTGGATATCCGGAAAAAATTCGGAATCAATATTGTTGCCATCCGGGAAGACAGCAAAATTAATATGGCAATTTCTCCAAATACCGTATTCCAGTCTGGTACCACATTGCTTGTTCTCGGTGAATATAAAGAACTTCAAAAATGTTTCCGTATGTAGTTTCTATTTCCATAACAGGTTCCACAGTTTCTGATCAGCAGCTGTTTCATACAGATTTATATAATTACATGCCGTACTTCTCTGCCGGAAAGCCGGATATAAAAATCCTGCTTCCGGCAGTCCCGGCTCATATTCTCCCTCAAGCGGTCCCACGGCACACAGAAGATAATTGTATACTTCCTCGGAACCTTCCTGCCATTCCTTATCGGTTCCTTTCACTGGAACATCATACATTCCATGAAACAAAAAACAATAACTTTCTTTTCCCGGTGCAACACGTTCCCCGATCATTTCATAAAGCAGATCCAAAAACGCATCGTTCTGCAGCCCGGACTCTTTGATTCCATCCAGAAGCTGCCAGATACTTCCCGGTTTTCTCCCGGTTTCCGCAATCCGGTAATCCTTCAGCTGTTTGTTGGTCTCTGCCTGTAAAACTGCCTTCGCCAGTTCCAGATTTTTCGTTTTTTCTGCTGTGGAAAGTTTTAAAAAATGCGTGTTGAATGTACCATCTATATATCCTTCTGCATCATAATATGCACCGGCGATCCGGTCAATGTGTGACCGCGCCGGAGTCATGCGCCGTGTCAGTTCGAGCATGTCTTCCCGATTAATCATGATTTCCTTCTCCGATCTTCATTTAAGAAAATTATACTGGTATTTTCCAGATTTTCCAAGAGAATATCAGATTATAATTTACATAATCCTGTTATTTTTGTATATTTAATCGCATAATAGTATGTAAGTGTGCTGTTTCTGCGGAAATAGTTGAGTCTGCAGGCATTCCTGTGATATGATACATTTACACGGGCAAACGTGTAATTAGAGGAGGGTACTGCATGGGAAATTATTTAAACCAGGATGGAAAAAAATTTTACGAAATTACACATTCTGATATCTACGTGGATAAGACAGAATTATTGACCTATACAAATTCTGTCTTACAGACTCTGCAGAAATATATATGTATCAGCCGTCCCCGCCGTTTTGGGAAATCAATAACCGCCAGCATGATTGCTGCCTACTACAGCCGTGGCTGTGATGCAAAAGAACTCTTTTCCCCATATAAAATTGCCCGGAATCTGGATTTTGACACCTATCGTAATAAATACAACACCCTGTTTTTAAATATGCAGGAATTTTTAAGCCGGACGAAAAACATCTATGAACTGCTTGATCGCATGAAACGGCTGGTACTGCGGGATTTAAAACGGGAATACCCGAATGTTGATTATTTTGATGATACAGATCTTATTGAATCCATGCAGGATGTATATCAGGAAACTAACTGTCCTTTTGTCGTAATCATTGATGAATGGGACTGTATTTTCCGGGAATACAAACAGGATAAAGAAGCCCAGGAAATCTATCTGGATTTTTTGAGGGATATGCTAAAAGATAAGTCCTGTATTGCACTCGCTTATATGACAGGAATTCTTCCGATCAAAAAATACGGAACCCATTCCGCTTTAAATATGTTTGATGAATTTTCCATGATAAATCCGGGACCTCTTGCATCCTATGTCGGCTTTACCGAACTGGAAGTCGCTGCCCTTTGTACAGATTATCATATGGATCTGGATGAAATAAAAGCATGGTATAATGGATACTCTTTTGAAAAAATACCATCCATCTATAATCCGAGGTCTGTTGTAAGCTGCATGCGTTTTGGGAAAATTGGAAATTACTGGAACCAGACAGAAACATTTGAAGCCCTGCAGATTTATATCGATATGAATTTTGAAGGATTAAAAGATGATGTTCTCAGTATGATAGCCGGGGAATCCGTTCCTGTCAATACCGGAAGTTTTACCAATGATATGACAACCTTTCGCACCGAAGATGATGTGTTGACTCTTTTAATCCATCTGGGCTATCTTAGCTATGACTACGAAAACAAAACCGTAAAAATACCAAACAATGAAGTGCGTGAAGAATACGTTAACAGTGTTTCCGTATCCGACTGGGGCGAAATCTCTAAAGCCCTGAAAAATTCAGCAGACACCCTGCAGGCAATCTGGCAGGGAAGACCAGAACAGGTAGCACTTGGGATTCAGCAGGCGCATTTTGAGACATCACATATCCAGTATAATGATGAAAATGCGTTAAGTTATACGGTTTCACTGGCACTCTATGCCGCACGCAATTTCTATACGATACACAGGGAATTTGCCGGCGGTAAGGGATTTGCGGATATGGTATTTCTTCCACGGAAGAAGTTTCCGGATAAACCAGCACTTGTTATCGAATTAAAATGGGATCATAGTGCACAGGGCGCAATCACGCAGATTAAACAAAAACAATATTGTGAAAGCCTGAAAGAGTATCATGGAAACCTTTTACTGGTCGGAATCAATTACGATACCAAAAGCAGGATTCATACATGTAAGATAGAACCATTTTCTTTGTAAGAAACGGGAGGGCACTGCCCTCCCATTTCTTATAGCATTTTTTCAATTTCTTCTTTCTCCGGCATCACGCGGAGCGCGCCTTTGCGCGTCGTGATCAGAGAAGCCGCCGCATTGGCAAAACGAAGCATCTCTTTCAAATCTTTCTCTTCAAGCCCCTCCAGTCCATGCTCCAGCACATAATGCAGAACACACGCACAGAACGTATCTCCCGCACCGGTCGTCTCAATCGTATTTGGCTGAAGAAACGGCTTTGCCTCCACAATTCTGTCTTTATAATACGCCCGGCTTCCCTCTTTTCCCATGGAAACCAATATGAGCGGAACCGGATAGCGTTCCCGTATCCAGCGGACTCCATCCGTATAATCTTTTTTACCCGTCAGCCACTGGATTTCATTATCCGATATTTTTAAAATATCACACTGTCCCAGACCATATAACACCTGTTCCCTGGCATCTTCCATGGAGACCCAGAGCGGTTTGCGGATATTCGGATCAAAGGAAATGAGCGCGCCTGCTTCTTTTGCGACCGCGATCGCTTTTTTCGTTGCTGCGCGGACACCTGGATGCGTCATGGACAACGTTCCGAAATGAAAGATTTTTGCTCCGCGGATTATTTCCTCCGGCAGTTCTTCTTCCGTCAGCATCATGTCCGCACCAGGATTGCGGTAAAAGGAAAAATCCCGGTCTCCATCCGGATACGTATGTACCAGTGCCAGCGTTGTGTGCACCTTGTCATCCTTTAAAAGTCCGGCTGCATCAATCCCGACTTCCGTGATCGCATCTTCCAGCTGCTTTCCGAAAAAATCGTTTCCTACTTTTCCGATAAAAGCCGTCCTGTGTCCTAAGCGCGACAGCATTGCCAGCACATTGCACGGTGCGCCTCCCGGATTTGCCTCAAACAGCGGATTGCCCTGCCCGCTGACTCCGTTTTCAGTAAAATCAATGAGCAGTTCCCCCAAAGCCACTACGTCCATGTTCTCTTCCTCCTGTTACTTTTTATAATATAATATCATACTTTTCGACCGTAATATACATCTTTTTATCGCTGAAAAACCGGATTCCCTCTGCCTCCAAAGGGGTACAGACCGCCGTTGTTGCCACCTGCTGCCCGTCATTGATAAAAAGCTCAATGGACTGACGGTCCAGAATAAACCGCATTTTTTTAAGTCCTTTTGGATCTGCAATTTTAATTTTGCGCACGCAGACCACATCTTTTGTCACACCACAGTATGTGCGGTCAATCTCCAATATTCCTGTTCCCTTATGATAAGTAAAAGCGGTCTCGTATTCCTCATCTGCGGCAAGCTGTATGGAAAAAACGTTAAAATCCTGTTCATCCATTGTAACAGTCAGATCCATCGTCCGTCCACAAATGCCGGAAAGTGCTGTCTCACCATCAATCTCTGCATGTTCATAATGACACGGATTCTTATGATACTGCGCAAGCTCCCGAACCGGCTGCTGCCAGATCTGTCCGTCTTTTACTTCCAGTTCCCGCGGAAGAGTCATCATGCCCTGCCAGTCCTGCGTATCCGGCACCACACAGGCATCCCATGACTTCATCCATGCAATCATCACACGCCGCCCATCCGGGAGAAGTGTGGTCTGAGGTGCATAAAAGTCCAGTCCGTAGTCAATCGTATGCGGTTGTTCTTTTTCAAATATATGCGAATATTTATCATAATTTCCAAGAAAATAAACAGAATTATTTCCATTGTGGAATTCATATCTTTCCGCTTTCATATTCTGTGGGGAACAGATCAGTACATGTTTATCTCCCAGTGGGAAAAAGTCCGGACATTCCCACATCGTTCCGACTTTTCCGGTACTGTTTGCCGCAAGAACGGTCTCAAATTTCCATTCTTTTAAATCTTTGCTGGAACAGAGCACGACCTGTCCGATCTGCCTGTTATCCTTGCTTCCGACAATCAGATAATAGGTGTCCTCTTCCTTCCAGATTTTCGGGTCACGGAAATCAATCCGGCTGCAGTTTTCCGGCAGCATCTCCCCGGTCACAACCGGGTTGTTTTCATACTTTACATAATCCCTGCCATCCCCGAATGCGATGCACTGGTTCTGTCGTTCCTCTTCCCTGCCGTCCGGCAATGTAATCTTTGTGACACCGGTATAGACCAGCACATGTTTGTTATCCGCTTCAATAGCACTTCCGGAAAAACATCCGTTCCGGTCATAGTCCTGATCCGGTGCAAGTGCTGCCGGAAGCTGTTCCCAGCTTATCATATCCGTTGTCACACTGTGCCCCCAGTGCATCGGTCCCCACTCCCTTGCATATGGATAATACTGGTAGAACAGATGGATTTTTCCATCGTAAACGGAAAAACCGTTCGGATCATTGATCCATCCGGCAGGTGCCGAGATATGAAACAACGGTCTGGTATTTTTATCGGTCTGTGCTGCTTTTTCTGCCTCATATGCTCTTGCTTTTTTTAACATCTCACTCATGCAAATTCTCCTGTTTATTTATCGTTACTGTGAACAGTACCTATTTTTCTTCTTTCAATGACTCCTGATACTGATCAAAATATTTCTGTTTGATTGCCAGATAATCGGAAAGCCCGTATTTCTCCATTTTCTTTAAATAGGAATCCCACTCTTTGTCGATTCCGCCATTTAAAATCCAGTCTGCTTTTTTCTGCTCCGCATATTTTTTAATATCGGTATCATACTGGGATACTTTATTGGTATCGTCAATACTCATAAACACATTCGGATATACATACTTGCTTTTCATATCCTTCAGATATGTTTCATGCATATTGTCCAGACGCCATTTGGCATCCGCCGGCTGTGTGACATACATATCATAATACTCATTGAGAACTGCAAGCGGACCGTTGACGGACTGCGCCTCACGTACTTCTACCGGTGACTGGTCGCCCAGATCCAGATGCTTCAACATTTCACCGCCATCTTTATTTGTGGACAGTTCAAAAATATTAAACGAATCCTTTTCCCCATAACTTCCCCAGTTATTCTGCGGGGACTGAAGCGGCGCATACATCTGATCAATCCAGGCTGCCGCCAGTGCCGTGTTCCGGCAGCTGGATGTAAGCACGCAGCGGCCTCTGTCAAAACCACTTGTTTCACTGTTATTCTGTCTTGTGATATTTCTGGCTCCCTCCGGACCGGTCAGTGCCGGAAGCATCACATAATCGGTATTGTTGTCAATATTTGCAATATCCCAGGTAAAGCAGAGACCGTAACGGTGATTTTTACCCTTTGCCACATAGGTTGACCACTCCTGCGTAAATGCCTCCGGATCTACAAGATCCTCTGTTACCAGCTTATGCAGCCATTCGATGCCTTCTTTATAACCTTCCTGCACGGTCGTATAAATCACGGTTCCGTCATCTTTTACGGCAAAATGATCGCCCGTATCTCCATATCCTTCGCCAAATCCGTTGATGAGAATCGCCGGATCCTGATCGCCATTGTTGATGATAAATGACATCGGAATCACATCTCCCTCGATATCAAACTGTTTTTTCAGATCATCCGCATGATCCCGGAACGCAATCAGCACCTGTTCCAGTTCATCGGTTGTCGTTGGAATATCCAGTCCCAGATAATCCAGCCACTTTTTATTGATATAAGGAATATCCCCGATTGCCTGAATGGCTTCTTTCCCTGCGCCAAGCTGCTCAATCCACGGAAATGAATAAATATGTCCGTCCGGTGCGGTACACATCGTCCGGTATTCCGGATATTTCTCAAAGACCGCCTGAAGGTTTGGCATATATTTGTCAATCAGATTTTCCAGCGGAATAATGATTCCCTGCTTTGCATAACGAAGCAGATCATAATCGTTCATTCCTGCATTAAACAAACCATCCGGAAGGTTTCCAAACTGCGCCAGTGCCAGATTCTTTTTATCGGAAAACTGGTCTGCCACAAAACAGGTCCAGTCAATATGTACATTCGTCTGTTTTTCGAGTCTCTTAAAAATAATCCGCTCGTTCGGATTCTGCGTAGAGGTTGCCGGAGCACTTGTGATAAATGATAATTCTGCCTGTTCTTTCAGTGGAAACTGCACTTCTGAAACCGGTATATCCGGATTGATCTCTGCCTCCAGATGCTGCTCTTTTCCGCATCCTGCCACACCGGTCATCATAGCAAATGCCAGTCCGAGTGCCAGACATTTTTTAATTTTTCTCTTCCACATATCTGTACCTGTCCTTTCTGCTTAACCTTTTACCGATCCAACCATAACACCTTTGTCAAAGTATTTCTGGAAAAATGGATACATAATAAGCAATGGTAAACTTGATACTACAATTGTTGCGTATTTTAACTGTTCGGCAACTTTTGCCATCTCCGCGGTACTCTGAATATCCGCGATCATGCCCGGCTGCGGTGTATTCTGTACCAGAATGGAACGCAGAACCAGCTGCAGTGGCTGTAAGTTTGCATCATTTAAGTAAATCATCGCATCAAAATAACTGTTCCACATACCGACAAAAGACCACAGTGCCAGCACCGCGATAATCGGTTTGCACACCGGCATCATAATCTGGAAGAAATGCTGGATCTCATTTGCCCCGTCAATTGCGGATGCCTCCCGCAGTTCTTTTGGAATGGACTGATAGTACGTTCTTGCCAGAATCATATTCCAGACATTAAATGCTCCCGGAATGAGAATTGCCCACACGGTATTTACCATATGAAGCTGATTGATCAAAATAAACGTCGGGATCATTCCACCGCCGAAAAACATGGTGATCAGAAAAATCACGTTAAAAAATTTTCTTCCGACGAATTCTTTTTTCGACATCGGATACGCTGCTAACAATGTGACAAATACGGAAATTGCCGCAAATGCCAGTGAATACAAAAACGAATTTAAAAATCCGCGCCAGATCATTCCGTTTTCCAGCACACGCCGGTATGCATCCAGTGTCCAGTCTTTGATGTGAAAACTCAGTCCCTGATTATTCAATACCGTCGGATCCATAAAAGATGCCAGAACAACATAGACCAGCGGAACAACAATTGAAAGAACAAACAGTCCAAGAATGGCATAACCGATTCCAAGCACCAGCCGGTCTGTCCGTGAATATTTCATTTTACTAACTGTTTCCATTTCACGTTCCTCCTATAATCCTTCTCCATCGTTTAATTTCTTTACCACCCAGTTCACAAATATAAGCAGGATCACATTGATCACCGAATTAAACAGTCCCACTGCCGTAGAATAACCGTAATCGCCATTCAAAAGACCTATCCGGTATACATAGGTTGATAAAATTTCAGAAGCCGGTAAGTTCATATCTGTCTGCAGGGCATATGCCTTTTCAAAGCCGATGCTCATAATGTTTCCGGCCTGTAAAATAAACTGGATCACGATAATATCCTTGATTGCCGGAAGTTCCACATACCAGATCTGCTGCAAAAGATTTGCACCATCCACAATGGCTGCCTCTTCCAGTTCCTTGCTTGCATTGGATAATGCTGCAGTATACATGATGGATGCCCAGCCTGCTCCCTGCCAGATTCCGCTTGCAATATAAATGGTACGGAATGCGGACGGCATGGTCATCCAGTTTGTATTCATCCCCAACAAGCGGTTTAACGGTCCTACCGGAGATAAAAACATACGCACCATACCACAAAGGACAATGACGGAAATAAAATTCGGTGCATAGATCAGCAGCTGGATTTTTTTCTTAATCCCCGCCTTGCGGATACGGTTCAGTAAAAGTGCCAGAATAATTGGTATCGGAAAACTCCAGAGAAGTCCAAAGATACTCAGCTTTAATGTGTTCAGCAGGTAGTTCATAAAATCCGGTGATGATAAAAATCTCCGGAAATATTCCAGCCCCACCCATGGGCTTCCCAAAACTCCTTTAATGACATTGTAATCCTCAAATGCAATCAGAAGTCCTCCCATCGGAAGATACTTGAAAATGATTGTGAGTAACAGTGCCGGCATCAGGAAAAAAACATACAGCTGCCAGTTTTTCTTTATATAAGACAGCTTACTCCCCATGGTTTGTTTTTTCGCAGAGCCGACTTGTTTTGCCAGTTTTTTCATGCGATTGCTCCTCCCTTTTCATCGTATTACTCGTTCTGCTTTGATGTAACCGGTAAAGTAACCGGTTACTTTATATTCTGATAGTACTACAAAGTTTCCGATATGTCAACACTTTTATTTATTAAAGTAACCGATTACGTAACCAGTTATTTTTTCATTGCTATTTTTCTTTCCGGTTGTTATACTATGGATAGAACAGATAAAGGAGACAGCTTTCAGATGGGAAAGAAACAGGTAACATTTGCAGATATTGCAGCATATACGAATTTTTCAAAGACAACCATTTCCAGATATTTTAATCATCCGGACTCCCTGACGCTTGAAAATCAGGAGAAAATTTCACAGGCTCTTGATACTCTGGGTTACAAAAAGAATAAGCTTGCAAAGGTTCTTGCCAATGGAAAGAGTGAATTTATCGGAATCATTATTCCGAACCTTTATCTGCACTATTATTCGGAAATGCTTACACAGATTCTTTCCAGCTACCACGATTTTCATTATAAATTTCTCGTATTCGTCAGCGACAACGGACCGTCCGAGGAGGAACAGTACATTGATGAACTGATGGCATACCAGATTGAGGGCCTGATCGTGTTAAGTCACACACTTCCTTCCGAAAAACTGGCTTCTTATCAGATCCCGGTCATTGCCATTGAGCGCGAAGCTGAACATATCTGTGGCGTAACCAGCGACAATTATATGGGTGCGCTCCAGGCGGCAACGCTTCTGATCCGGGACAAATGCGATGTACTGATTCACGTTAATGCGGATGTTCCAAAGTCCATCCCTGCCTATGACCGTATCCGTGCCTTTGAAGATACCTGTCAGGAATATCACGTTCCTTATGAACTGAATTTAAATGTAATAGGGGATTCTTATCAGGACATTTTTGCACAAATGAAGCACATTTTCTCTGATATTGATGAGAAGTATCCCTGCAAAAAAAAGGGGATTTTCCTCGCCAATGATACCTATGCAAATATGTTTTTAAACCTGATTTTCCAAAAATACGGATGCTTTCCTGACAGTTATGAACTGGTCGGATTTGACAATTCCCCAATTGCAAGCGAGGCAATTCTGCCTATCACAACGGTCGGACAGCAGATCGACCTGATCGCCAAAACCGCAATGGAACTTCTGGTGCAGCAGATGGAAGAACGAAAAAAAAGAAGACCGGTTTCTCTTTCGAAACCGATCCATAAACAGATTACACCGGTACTGATCCGCAGGGATACGACCAGCTGATGTTTTATAAATCTATGATTTTTCTTTCTGCTCCATCCCCGTATGCGTCAGATCCTTCACCCACTTATATTTCCGAAAATGATAGAGCGTCCACGGAATTTTTCCAACCTCATCAATACAGGTACACGCGTATACGACAATCACCGGCCAGTGGAACCGGTAAGTTCCAAGCGCAGCAAGTGGAATCGCGATTCCCCACATTGTTACGGCAAGGCTGTACACATCAAACATTGTATCACCGCCGGAACCAAACACGCCATTGATGGTAATTTCGTTGACGGAGCGGCCAATCATATAGACGCAGAGCACAACAAACATTCCCTTTAAATATACGGCTGCCTGCGGTGTCAGTTTGACAAAATGCAAAATAAACGGTGCCGAAATTCCCATGAGAATCATCATGGCAACTCCGCACACAAAGGAAATCTTCATCATCCGCGTACCATATAATTTCCCCCGTTTTAGGTTGCCGGCACCAAGCTCATTTCCGACCATAATCCCCGCCGCACCGGAAATTCCGGCACTCAGGCAGCAGATGATATCACGGACAACCGCCGCCACAGAATTGGCAGCGGCCGCGTCTACTCCCAGATGTCCCATAAAAGAAGAATACGAAGTAAATCCGACTCCCCAGAACAGGGACGCACCGAGAATCGGCATTGCGCATTTCCGGAAATCCCGTGCCAGTTCCCGGTTTCTTTGAAACAGACGGGTCAGATACGGACGGATGTAGCCCGGACGGCTGGAAATCAGGATACAACAGGCCAGTTCTATCATCCTTGCGCTTAATGTCGCTGTTGCTGCACCCCGGACACCCATCGGGGTAATACCCAGTTTTCCGTAGATCAAAATGGCATTCAGTGCAATATTGATCCCTACCGTAGCAGAACTGATCAGTGCCGTTGTCAATGCGTGCTCACTGATTTTCATAACCACCAGATAGCATTGGGAAATTCCTGTAAGCAGATAAGAAAATCCGGCAATCCGCAGATACTGCACGCCATAACCGATCAATACCGGTTCATCCGTAAAAAACAGCATCAGATACTGTGGGAAACAGATACAGGCAATGAAAAATGCAATCGACACCAGACCACAAAGCCGCAGTGCCATACAGAAAATATCATCCAGCGTTTTGATATTGCCCCTGCCCCAGTACTGTGCCCCGAGAATCGCCAGTCCTCCGGTTGCAGCAGAAAGAAGCATATTCTGAATAAACTGAATCTGCGTGGCAAGTGAAACTGCCGACATGTAATTCTGGTCCATCCCTCCGAGCATAAACGCATCTGCCACGGCAACCAGTGCCAGCATTAGGTTCTGCAGCATCATCGGAAGCATAAGACCCAGGAGTTTTTTATAAAAAATTGTATCGTTTGTAAACATAAAATTCTCTCTTTTTTCCTGTATCATTTCATCTCAATCCATTTATTATATTGCCTTTTTCATCATTAAGCAACATCAATCATTGCCACTTGCCTCTATACCTGTATATAAAGTTTTGTTTCTTCGGAAAAAAGAATTGTGACGCGAAAAAAGCCGCCGCAGGAAAAATACCTGCAACGGCTCAAAAATCAGGGGATATTTATAAAGGATTACGCAATGGTAATATATTTCTTTTCTTCTGTCTTTGTCTTATCTTCCTTTGGAACAAACAGGGTAAGAATACCGTTCTGGAAACTTGCCCGGATATCTTCCTGACGGAGATACTCGCCCACATAGAATGATCTCTGGCAGCTTCCGGTATAACGCTCGCGGCGCAGATACTTACCTTCCACGGTCTCTTCTGCACTCTTGGCTGCACTGATCGTCAGATAGCCTTTGTGCAATGCTGCCTGCACTTCTTCTTTCTTATAACCAGGCAGTTCCATCTGCAGCTCATATCCGTCTGCCAGTTCTCTGATATCTGTCTTCATCAGGTTCTGTGTATTCTGCGGTGCCTGCTGCTTCGGGGCTTTCTTGTTATATTCACTATCGTCATACCATGGGTTAAAAAATGTATCAAATAAATCGTACATAAGTCATTTCCTCCTGTAAACGTTTTGTTCTTTGTTTATGCCCCTATTATAGCACGTTATTAGCACTCGTCAAGTATGAGTGCTAATAAATTTTCTAAAAATTTTATTAAGTCCCGGTTTCAAAGAATTTCCGGATTTTTAAAATTTCTAAAATTGCCTGTTTTGTGATTACTGTACCCTCACTGTACCCTTTTTAGAATTAGGTTTGACTGCGTAGTCCGGGCGCCTTTTGTGGAAATCAAAGGTGCGGATTTTCAAGAAGCTGTTTTAAATACAAGTTTTTTCGATGCGACGGAAGAAGAGAAGACATTCTCTTTCTACAGAAAAATTTACAAGTCAGCTCTGGCATTGATTTCAAGTCGTTTATGTAAAAGTTTTTTACGCAATTAACTTTATTAAGTGTATGTCATTGAAAAAAGCATCTCTTGACACACTACTAAATTTTCTTGACACCTTCTTAAAAATACCACAGAAAAACACACCTCTTGGCTCATTGATCATTGTTGATTATGAAATCTTATGGCGTAGTCAAAGCGGCCACTAATTCATCCATAAACTTGTTTTGTTTTGATGCCGTTAATTCGGATGATGCTCGTACTACCATTGTTCCTAAAACAGCATGTTTTCCTGCACTTACGACCGTTCCATCAAAAGTTGAAAGATATTCATTTCTCCTTTTTGCATCTTCAACATTCTGATATACCTCTATACTTCCTCCAGCGTCTGTACCTTCATCAATTAATTTATCTCCAGCTAACGTCTGGGTGCCTAAAAGCGATGACGAAAAATAAATCTGAGCAGTGTATCCACCATCTTTTCCAAGATTTCCATTGGGATCGTTATCTTCAGTTGCACAGGCTATATTTGAAATATCATTTACATTATTCAGTTTTGAAAGAACCCAATCCTGTGTCGGATTCATAATCTGCTTCTGAACAGCATAACTTTCTTCAAGATCTTCTTTCTGCTCTTTAATTGTATTGAGTGTCGAAGAATAATCGGGAACATTTAACTCCTTAACTACACTGTCCATCGTTTTCTTATCCTTATTCATAGAATCTATTTTCCCATTCAATTTATCTACCACACCATTGATTTTCTTCTCAGAGGATTTTGAAAGACTTTCATCTACAGTATACTTTTTAGCAGTTTTATATAATGTAGGCGTATCCACCATTTGATTTCTGGCATCTTTTAACGTTTCGCTTAAGGTTGTCATGGTTTTTTCATTATAAGGAATATTCCCTGAATCAATGGTTTTCTGTGCCCCATCAATCGCTACCGTATATTCCTCATTTGTTGCGATGATCTTATTCGCAATTTCATTGTAAGAACTAACCGATTCATTATATTGCTCTACACAATCCTGGTAATTTACAACAACTTTTGAATACTCTTTAAATGCTTTGTCCCTTGGCACCTTGATTCCAACATACCAAACCAACGAACAAACAACAACGGCTACAACAATCGCAGTAATTCTGATAATTATTTCCTTTTTCTTCTGTTCTTGAGGAATCTCTTTTTTCTGCTTACTTTTCTTCTCTTTTTCAGCCTTTTTTGTTTTCTTTACGAGCTCTCTTTCAGCCATAGCTGCTTTTACATCCTCAATTGGACATCCACAATGCGGACAACTAGATGCCTTATCACTAAATTCTTTCCCACACTCTGTACATTTAATCATTGCCATGATATCTACCTCCTTTAACACTTTTTCGGGATTGGTGGAATATCAGGAAATAATTGTTTCATATCATCTATAGTTCCCGCTTTTTCCCATTCAGCCATTCCTTTTTTCCACACTAAACTTTCTGCCGTAAACTTTCCTGCATTCATCATTTGCTTTAAAATACTAAGATCATACGGACCCATTGCTTGTCCATTCACTGCAATATAATATGAAACACTCGGAACTAATGGCGGTGTCACATCACTCTGTACGGACTGATTCATTCCCGACATAATGTTATTCATAGAACCTACTATATTCTGTCCTACCGCGCCACCAACAGCCATACTTGCCATCACTGCTGCCATATTAAATCCATCTCCGCCACTGGAAAAATTTATGTTGCCTGCACCATTAGATCCCATTTTTCCCAATGCTTCAGCACCTGCAATACCAACTTCAGCCTGCTTTTCAACTTGAAAAGCTCCCATATTATTTGTCTGTGTCTGTTTATGCTGTGCATATTGAGTTTCTTCTCTCTGAATCCGCAAGCTTTCTCCATAATGTTCTACATCTATTCTTTGTCGATCTGCAATATCTTTTACCTTAGCTGTTGTTTCTGCTTTAACAGTTGCTATAGTTACATCTTTGGTTACACTCATAAGTTGCATGTAACCTTTACTTGATTTGTCAATTTCGATCGCACCTATATCAATTCCAAATACATCTACTCCAAAATCTTCCTTCAATCTTTCACTGATATCGTATTCAATAGCATCATTAATCTGTGATGTTTTAGATTCAATTTGTACCAATGGTATATTATTCATTGCCGGAGCATTGGCAACGGTATCCTTCACATATCTAATTACTACGTCCTGAATCTGCTTTTGGAAATCATCAAGATTAAAATTATTTAATCTATGTAGCTTAATAAATTGACGATAGTCTGTAATTTTAAAACTAATAGTTCCTCTTACAGCAATTGGCACACCAAAATCATTAAAACGTGGATCATACACATCAAAATATGGTACCCCAAACTTAACCTGTACAATTTGAGCAAGATTTATAAAATATACCTCTGCTTGAAACGGTGTTCCTCCATCATAAGTTGATCCCACAATACTTGCAAGCACAGGGAAATTTACTGTTTTTATTATCTGATCAAATGGACCAACAATAAAGTCTTGCATGATTTCATCTTTTTGTTTATATACAAATACTGCAACTTCCCCATCTTTTACTCTTAATGAAGATCCCCAACGAATTGCGTTCTCCCTATTATTTCTTGCCTTTGCTCCAACTGGATGCCATTTCCATATCAAATATGATGGCTCATCACATCGAATAGAGTCCATAAGTCCTCCAGTGTTTCTGTTAAACAATCCCATCTCACTTCCTCCTATTTTTCTTTTTCATCCTTACCATTCATAATTTTATTAAACTCATCAATATTTTCTTTTGATGCATCAATTCCAGTCTGTACACCATCTTTTATTCCTTGAATAAATCCTCCTTTTGATGAAGTATCATCTAATGTTGTATCGTCTTGTGGTGGTGTATATTCAAGGTTTATACCATTTTTTTCAGCCTCTTGCAAAATTTCATCTACTAATAACTCTCGTTTAATATCCCACTGACGTTTCAATTCCTTTGTATCTTTATTTGTTATGCTCGGACTATATACAAGACCTTCTGCATTTAATAATGCTTTTTTATATTCATCCTTTTCCAAAGCAGTCTGTGCTTCTTTATATATGCTTTCCATTCGAGCCACTTCCTTTTTTTCTGCTCCAGGTGCCTTAATGGCTAATACTAAAAAAATTATAATAATTAAAATTGGAATCCAACCAAGCATCAATCCCCACTTTATAATTCCAGTTTTCTTTGCTTTCTTTATTTCAAGATTTGATTTATCATACAATTCTTGAATTTCGGCAAAATCTGCTGCATCCCCATATGATCTTTTTGCTTTTTCATAAACCTGCTTAATTTTCGAATTCCAAGCATTTGTTATTGCTTTTTCTCCCTTAGTAATACTTAAATTAGTATAATCATATGATTTCGTATTTATATTTGAAGTAGCCAAAATCATAAATTCTAACATATCTTCCTTTGTATTTGGTATGGAAAAATTCTGAATCAAATTAATCTTTTGTTCATCCGTTTTGCATATATTTACTTGGTCCTGTGAAGCTGAAAAAATTCCTTTTGGTTTTTCATATTCTCGTCTTGCCTCTATCGCTTCTAACTTTATGGCAAATTCCCGAACCGCACTCGTTGTCTTTGATCCTCGCAGTTCAAATCCACATGCTGGACAATTTCTCACAAAAGATTTAAGTACTTCACCGCAATTTGGACATTTATATATTTTTCCTTCATACTCCTGCTGTCTCTTTGTTTTGTCCTTATAAACCTCCTCATGAACAGAAGCTCCACATTTCTGGCAAAACTTTGCTCCATCAACTAATTTTTCTCCACATTTTGAGCAGTAATTCATGTTTAATCCTCCCAACTTTCATCTCTTAGCTAAATACGGATTAGGCTTAAATGCTAATCTAACAATATCTACAATCCATCCAATTCCCAAAATACCCAATGTAAATGTATAAATCAGCGCAGAAACTATTTTTCCCTCATAATATCTATGAGCGCCAATCCAACCTAAAAAAATACATAGAAACAATGCTATCCATTTATTTTTCCATGTTCCAAATTGTAGCTTAACCTGCATCTGTACAGCCTCAAAATCTTTTTGAAATTCTTCAAAAGGTTCCCCGCAACATAAACAATAAAAAGCATCTTCTGGCATCTCAGCTTTACATTTTGGACATATTTTCATTTGTTCATCATTGTTATTCTTCATATTTTCTGCGTTAGGTTCCCTATAGTCTAAAACTATTTTATTACCACATTCCGGGCAAAAAACAAATGCATCTTCAACTTTTTTTCCACAATTTGTACAATAAGACACTACATTGTTCCTCCTTTGTACCCTCTTATTCACTCAATTCTGCATCGCATATGTCACCAATATTACACTCCAAATATTTGCATATTCGGAGCAATACAGATAACGCAACCTCTTCGTTTCTACGCAGCTTTGTCATCGTTCCTGTAGCAATATTTAAATCTTTCCGAAACTTCACCTGTGATATTTCTTTTTCGGCTAACATAACCCATAATTTTTTATAATTGATCCTCATATATTTAATTCCTTTACCCTCAAAGAATCGCATTATTTTACCTTTATATTCTTATTTTAAGAATATCTCTATATCCTCATAATGTCAACTATATTCATTACTATCTCGCCATATTTCAGCAAGTTCTTGCGATTTTGATTTAATTTCGCATCACATTTACACGGTAAATCGAAAAGGTAAGGTTACATAATAACCATCGCGGTCATAAACGTTGATATCATATTCCTCCCTGTCATGCCCATACCAATCATAGCCGTCACGATTATAACTATCCCTACCATAGCCATGACAATCTTTCTTTTTCCCGTTCATAGCCATATTGGTTATAACCATTAAAATTAAATTTATTGGATAAATCCAGCTGAACAAAAACTGTTCGGACTTTAATCATTTATTACTAATGTAATTTATCACATGAAATTACATTAGTAATAATTGTTGAACATCATAATGATATTCAACAATATGGAAATTAACAAATGCCATGCACCGTTAATTTTCATATCACATTGTTTGTGTACCATGAACAGCGATTCATTTAGAAGAAATGGAATCTGTTTTGTAGCAAAAGGAAACGGTCAGAACTCAACATTATATTCTCTTGTAGAATTTAAAATAAGCGATTGCAAACTTGTTTCGCAATCGCCTATTTCATCACATACAACCTCTTTTATTTAAAATCATCACTTTTTGTATTTTTATGTATCAACCAGACATGATCTTTGTTGTTACATAAAATCAATAAAAGATAGGAAATTATAAGGCTACGTCTGCAGCCATTTCCGGATTTTTTCCACATCCGTTTTTCGCAGATCCCCATGAATATTGGATTCAAATGTTACATACTCATAATCTTTCTGATATTTCTTTAGCTGTTTTACCAGCTTATCCGCCTGTTTGATCGACACCTTATCATCTCCTGTCGTATGGAAAATCAAAAGCGGTGTATTAATCTCATCTGCCCAGTCAACCGCGGAACGCCTGCTGTATTCCTCCGGCAATTGTTCCGGTGTCCCCCCGATCAGCTCTGTAAGCAGCGATCTCATGTCTTCGCGTTCTTCGTAGTTCATGGTACAATCCGCAACTCCGGCAACAACAACCGCTTTGTGGATGCGCCGGTCTTCGCGCAATGTTTCATAGGTCATCATTCCCCCACGGGAAACTCCAAGCATATTGATTTTACTGGTATCAACAAAATCCAGGTTTTCACACAAATCCAGAAGATGGATCACATCGTGCACATCATCCCCGCCAAAAGCATCGGTTCCCTCACTTTTTCCACAGCCACGATAATTGGATGCCACACAAATCGTATGAAACTGATAGGCATAATATGTCGTTTCCACATTTTTTAATGCCCCGTATGACCGGTTGCCTCCGTGATTATAAATCAGACACGGTGACTTCTTTTTCCCAAGCAAATCTATCGGAGCACTGAGAAACGCCTCAATCTTTAAATCATCGCTGGTATAAAAAAAGCGATAGGAAACATACTTCGAGAGGTTCACTCCCGCCTGTTTTTCATATGCCTGCAGATCTATTTTTTCATATTCTGAAACTCCTGCCGCCCTCAGATTCTCTTCTATCTGTTTTTCTGCATCCTTCACAGAAATGTCTGAAGACGATTTTGTCCGAAAATGAATTCCCACCAGAAGCAGTATAACGGCAATTGCCAAAAATAAAAATATCTTCTTTTTTCCCATAATTTTTTCCACTAATTTCCCGCACTTTCATAAATGTGCGTTCCCCTGATAAAAAGTGCATGGGCAATCACATTGAATACAATAGCAATTCCCCATTCAATCCCAATCACTCCCGCATTGCTGACACTGGCGCCAAAGAAACCATCCACACCAAGGAAATAACTGGCAGGAAGATATGCCACAAATGCAAACGGAATGATCCACGTAATAATGAAACGGATAATTTTCGCATAAATCTCCGTTGGATACTTTGCGAAATCCGCCATGGAATAGGCGGTCTGCAGAAATGGTCCGCTGATCTTTACCCAGAATGCCCAGGAAGCAAAAAACAGTTTGATAGCGGTATAGATCAATGCTCCGGCAAGTACCGATGCAAAGAAAAGTGCAATGTGTGCGGTGTCTACAATCACAATTCCTTTTGCCAGCGAACGCACAATCAGAATCGTTCCTACGAGCAGTTCTCCGACCGCATCCGGCTGCAGCTTTTCACTGATAACTTGAAAGAAAACATTCATCGGGCGGAGCATATAGCGGTCAAAATCGCCATTGATCACCAGCCGCCACGCAACCAGCCAGATATTATCCGTAAATAAATGATCAATGCCACGCGGAATCTGTGCAAATCCATAGATAAAAATCAACTGGTCCAGTGTCCATCCCTGCAGGGACGGAATCTGTGCAAATACCAGATACAAAAACAGGATTCCCATGATCTGTGTAAAGAAAAAACCGAGCAGTCCCATAAGGAAATCGACTTTTGACTGAAGAATCACTTTAAAAAACTGTGAAATCAAAACGCGGTATAACCGCAGATATCTTTTTATTGTGGTCATATTACCCTCCCAATACGACAAGACGTTTCGTTACCTGTTTCCAGATCAGGCTTCCCCACGCATAAAGAATCACGATCCATACGACCTGACGCAACATCACAAATGCCTGTTCCGCTGCACTGTATTTTCCGAGATATATCATGACAGGCGTATATACCATTGAAGAAAACGGCAGAAAATCAAAAACTCTCTGCACCGCAGCCGGAAAGAAACTGATGGGAATGAGCTGTCCCATCAAAAATCCAAGCAACGCTTCCTTTACCAGAAGCATACCAAAAATATAAGTCGTAAAAAATGCAATCATTCCAAAGCAGAAATCAAACAGTACATAAATCAGAAAACTCATAATACAGCTTATCAAATAACATACCATATTGGAGATACCGGTCACGTGCATGCCAAGTCCATACACACGGTATAGTTCCAGCCCGATCCAGATAAAAATACCTGGTGCCATAAACCGGTACACCATATTTCCAAAAGCCCTTGCAATAAGGCTCATACGATAGTCAATCGGTTTGATCAGATTCATGGCAACCGTTCCCTTTACCACATCATCACTCACCCAGTCTGCAATAGAGATTGTCACAATGGAAGACGTAACATAAACCATAAACACATAAGTGATCATCTCGTTTCTGGTAAAGCCTCCCAGCGTATTCTGCGGTGAACTTTTATAAATCGCCATCCACAGAAAATAGCTGATGAAAGAACTGAAGGTGCTGATAAACACAAACAGATAAAATGCCCCTTTGTATGCCATCTGCCGCTTGATTTCGTTGGATGCAAACGGCAGATATATATTTAATTTTTTTCTCATAAAATCCCCCGTTTTTATTTTTGCGTGCTGTTATAAATGTCTTTGACAATCTCTGCAAGTTCCGTTTCCTGAATCTGGATATCCTGCACCTCCGTGTATTTCACCACGGCAGTAAGCACCTGCGGCACCTGAATTCTATGCTTGTCAAAAGTAACCGATAACAGCTTTTTTTGCACATCCAGATCCACATTGCATGCAGAATTCTCCACGCCAAGCAGCTTTGCGAGAGCAAAATCTTTCAGCGCATCCGGCTGGCGGACTTCCATCGACACCTTCCTCTTTGTTCCGTAAGTATCTTTTAGTTTTTCCAGAGAACCGTCATAAATTTTCTTTCCCGAATCAATGATTATGATCCTGCTGCAAAGTTCCTCGATATCTCCGATATCATGTGTGGTCAGAATCACCGTCGTATTATATTTTGCGTTGATTTCTTTGATAGCTGCGCGGATATTATCCTTTACAACCAGATCCAGCCCGATCGTCGGCTCATCCAGATACAGTACTTTCGGATTGTGAAGCAGGGCTGCTCCAAGATCTGCCCGCATACGCTGCCCCAGAGAGAGCGTGCGCACCGGCCGGTCAAAAAATTCTCCAAGTTCCAGCACCCGGTTTAAAAATGCCATCCGCTCCTTATAATCCACATCGGATACATTATAAATTTCCTTTAAAATCGTAAAGGACTCACTGAGTGGAAGGTCCCACCAGAGCTGTGTCCGCTGTCCGAACACAACACCGATATTCTGCGCATTTTCCTTCCTGTTTTTGCTCGGATTGATGCCGTTGACCAGACACTCCCCACGGGTCGGTGTAAGAATTCCGGTCATCATCTTGATGGTTGTGGATTTTCCCGCACCATTGCTTCCTATGTACCCGACAATCTCCCCGTCATGGATCGTAAAGGAGATATCTTCCACTGCTTTTTTTACTACTTTTTCGTTGGAAAATAATCCTCTGACAGCTCCCTTTAATCCCGGATATTTTTTCTGGGATACAAAATCTTTTGATATGTTTTTTACTTCGATCATAACCTCTCCCACTCTTAATAAAGTTATTTTAACTCATAAACAATGACTGCTGCACATATTTTTCCGGATACTGATGCAGATATGAAAAACACTTTTCTGGTGTACACAATATCCCGTGTTCCCGGCATTTGTTCCATATCATCTGTGTCAATTCCTCTGTATGTGGACTTGGCAGTTCGTATGCATTTCCATATGTGTGTATATATTTGGTTCTGAGTCCTGGGAACTTCTGATCCAGCGCATGATAAAAATACTCCCTGTCCCCATCCCGCAGCGTCATTCCCATTCCCCAAAACATGATTCCCTTTACTTTTGCCTGCAGACAATATTCCAGTAACCCCCGGATATTTTCCGCAGTATCATTGATAAACGGTAAAATCGGTGTCATCCATACAAGCGTAGGAATTCCTCTTTTTTTACATTCCATCAACACTTCAAAGCGCTGTCTTGTTGTCGATACATTTGGCTCGATCTTTTTGCAAAGTTCTTCATCATAAGTGGTCAGCGTCATCTGGACAACTGCCTTTGCTTTTTCATTGATCGACTGCAATAAATCCAGGTCCCGCAGTATACGGTTGGATTTCGTCTGAATTGCAACACCATATTCATATCTGTCAATCAGTTCCAGACACTTTCGCGTCAGGCCAAGCGTTTCTTCGATATGAAGATAGGGATCACACATTGCACCTGTTCCAATCATGCATTTCTGCCGTTTGGAGCGAAGCGCTTTTTCCAGAAGTTCCGGTGCATTTTCCTTTACCTCGATATCCTCAAATGCGTGAGTAAATCCGTAACATTTGCTTCTGCTGTCACAGTAGATACAGCCGTGCGAACAACCGCGGTAAATGTTCATACCGTTATTTTTCGATAAAATTCCTTTTGCCTGTACAAAATGCATAATTTTTTATTTCTCCATTACTTCCACGGCCGTTTATTGCCCGTCCAGCCCATCGCTTTCCAGTACTCGACATCCGGCTTTGAAAGACCGCCTTTGCTCTGCAGCATGCGCATCACTGAAAAGAATCCTTTTGTTTTGATTCCCGGTTTCACTTTACCGTTGTTTTTTAGGATCTTTGCGGCAGTTTTGTCTACTGCCTGATCAATTTTCTGCCGGATCTTCGGGGAAATGGTATCCCAGTTTACGGAACGCACGGCAATTCCGATTTTATAAACTTTTGGCACGCCCCAGAAAAACAGACTGTCCTGCATATCTTTGTTGGTGCTTTTCATACCTGCTCCGGCGGCGGTGGAAATACACACCGCCTGCTTGTGGAACATCTCCGGTCTCGGGCGGTGTACCATCCAGCGGTGCCCCTGATGATCCAGGAAATTTTTCATCGGAGCGGTCACATGATACACATAGACCGGACTGGTCAGGATGATCAGATCTGCCTCATCCATTGCCTTTAAAATGGGCTGTTGTTTTTCAAAATGCGGACACTTATCTGCTGCCACGCTGAAACACTGCGCACAGCCGATACAGTAGTCGGAGAAATCCCGCGGAAGAAAAAATTCTGTCACTTCCCCGCCGATTTTGTCTGCCAGCAGTTTTCCGATATGATAGGTGGAACCCTTGTGGTTCTGCCCATTAATGATTACGGTCTTCATTATTTTTATATACCTTTCTGATTGGTTCCTCCATATCCGGAAAAACCGCTACCATCCTTTATTTTTCTTCGCGCTCCATCTCCACCCGGATTTCATCCTCCGTTGCTTTCATGGCTTCCAGTGTCATGGTAAGCAGTTTTTCGAGTTCCCATCCAAGCTGCTGTGCACCACGCTCAATAACTTCCCTGGAACATCCTGCAGCAAATCCCTTGCTCTTATACTTTTTCTTTAAAGATTTTAATTCCATGTCTTTGGTGCTTTTGGACGGACGCATGAGTGCTGCTGCCCAGATCAGTCCGGTCAGTTCGTCTGCCGCAAACAATACTTTTTCCATCTCATGTTCCGGTGCTACATCAACGGTAATTCCGTAACCATGTGATACCACACCGTGAATGATGTCCTCTCCGACACCGCCTTCCCGTAAAAGTTCCGGTGCCTTGATGCAGTGTTCCTGCGGATAAAGTTCAAAATCAATATCGTGAAGCAGTCCTACAATGCCCCAGTATTCGGCATCCTCGCCGTATCCAAGTTCTTTTGCGTACCATTTCATAACCGCCTCCACAGTAAATGCATGCTGGATGTGAAACGGATCTTTGTTATATTTTTTCAGTAATTCGTATGCGTGTTCTCTTGTAATATGTCCCATATTATCGGCCTCCCTCATTTTTAATTTTACAGTATATGAGCAAAAACGGTACGTCAAGTATTATCTTTAAATTGCGTTGACAATCTCCCCTGAAAATCTATAATAAAATTAGTACTATTGTATTACCTTACTTTCAGATAAAGGAGATCCCCATTATGATATTTGCGACAGGATGGCTTTCCCTGCACCTGTTTGGTGTTTTTATAACATTTGCCCTGCTGGTGATTGTTTCCCAGAAAGAGGATGCCACCTATAAAAGCGAACTTCTTCTGACAATCGCATGCTGCCTTGTCACACTGGTAGCAAAAAGCATTTATATTGTGGGTGGTTCCAGGCAAACGCTTCTTACCATAGGAAAACTCGAATATCTCGGAAAATCTTTTGCCAATTACTGCGCACTGATGTTTATTCTCCGCTGGCAGAACATTAAAATTCCAAAATGGTTTATCAATACCCTGTTGTTTATCAACTGTGCTTTCTATATCCTGATTGCAACCGTTGACCTTCACCACTGGTATTATAAGGATTACTGGCTTAACCCGTCACAGGCGAATATACGTGGGTATACTCTCGAAATTGCCCCGGCTCCTATGTATTATATATTTATGGCTTTTCAGGTTATGGAAATTATAGGCAGTGTATGTGTGATTGTTTCCTCGTATCTTTCCAAAAAGGATATGCCAGATCGCCTGAATCTGCATATCATCCTGCTGTTTTCCATGCTTTCCCCTGCGATCCTTCTCTCCCTGCGCCTTCTTGGCATTTTAAAATGGGACGACCCGACACCGCTCGGAATGTTTTTCGCCTGCGTGTTTATGTGTATTGCCGTCGTCAAATACAAAATGATCGACCCGGTAAAAAGCGCAAAAAACCTGATCATCCAGAATTTAAATGAAGCTGTTGTCGTCACGGATCTGGAGGGAAGATTTCTCTTTTTGAACCCTATGGCAGAAACACTGGTTTCTTCTATGAAGAAAAAAGCCATCCACCGTCAGAAAGACATCGAAATCTACGATATTCTCCGGGGTTCGGAGGGATATTTTGACTGGCTGGATCACCACTATCAGGTCGAGGAAACGGAATTGCAAAGCTGCAACACCCCACAGGGATATATGCTGACACTGGTAGATGTCACAAAAATTCTGGAACAGAACCACCGCATGAAAGAACTCGTCACACAGGCAGAAGCTGCCACACAGGCAAAATCCGCGTTTGTATCCAATATATCCCATGAGATCCGTACCCCTATGAATTCCATTGTCGGAATCACGGAAGTCATGCTGCGTTCCCAGCATTCCCCAAGGGAACAGGAATTCCTGTTAAACATCCAGAGTTCCGGACAGGCACTGCTTTCCATCATCAACGATGTACTGGACTTTTCCAAGATTGAATCTGGAAAAATGCAGCTGGTTTTAGAGCCTTATGATACGCTCTCCCTGTTCCATGACCTGAAGCTGACAATGGAAAACCAGATCAGCAAATGCCCTCTGGAACTGATTTATGAAATTGACCAGACCATACCATGCCTTTTATATGGAGATGCCGGACGCATCCGGCAGGTAATTACAAATCTGGTCAGCAATGCCATCAAATATACCGAACATGGACATGTCCGTTTTTCCGTCCATGTCCATAAAAAAGATTATGATAAAGTTTCCCTTTATTATGAAGTGGAAGATACCGGTATCGGAATCCGCAAAGAAGATCAGGAAATATTATTCGATTCCTTCCAGCGTGTGGATTTAAAAAAGAACCGCCGTATTCAGGGAACCGGTTTGGGCTTGACAATTTCGAAAAATTTCGTCAATATGATGGGAGGGACTATTGGTGTAGAAAGTGAATACGGAAAGGGAAGTAAATTTTATTTCTGTATTGACCAGACGATTATGGACTCGACACCAATTTCAGAAATCAACTACGAGCAGCGGCACAACAGTGTTGTCAGCAAAGAAGCAGAAAGCCTGTTTACCGCAGAGGATGCCCACATTCTCCTGGTAGATGATAATTCCCTGAACCTGCTCGTTGCCCAGGAGCTTCTAAAACCTCTGCAGCTTCAGATTGATACCGCAGAAAATGGAAAAGATGCTGTCGCTATGGTACAGGAACGGCATTATGATCTGGTACTGATGGATCACATGATGCCTGTGATGGACGGCATTGAAGCTACCAAAGCAATCCGGGCACTTCCGGAACCACAATACCAAAACCTGCCAGTCATTGCCCTGACTGCAAATGCTATGGTAAACGCACAAAAGGAGTTTGCAAATGCAGGCATGAACGGATTTGTTGCAAAACCGATTGATTTCCAGATTATCTGTAACCAGCTGCGCAAATGGCTTCCTAAAGATATGATCCATGAACTTACCCGGGAAGAAGCCGAAAAGATTCTGTCGGATGAAACGGACACTGCTGATTCCATAACGGATACTTCCGCCGGAAGTTCCGCGGAAAATCCTGCGGGATTCCGCTTCGAAAACGGTCTGCCCTACTGCGGATCGGAGGAAGCATTAAAACAGATCATACAGATTTTTTACAACACCATCGACAGCAAATCCAAAAAGATTGAACAATGTCTAAAGGAACAATTAATAAAGGATTATACGATTGAAGTCCACGCATTAAAAAGTTCCGCATTGCTGATCGGTGCCCCCGGTCTGTCCGAAGCTGCAAAGGAACTGGAAATGTATGGAAATGCACAAAATCTTGCTGCACTTGAAGAAAAAACAGGACCGATGCTTGCCATGTACCGAAGTCTTAAGTCCCTCCTGCGTCCTTATGTGGAGGATAACGAAAGCAACAAAAAGAAAGTTTCTTCTGATGACTGGATTACCGTTCTTGAGCAGATGCATCAGTGTGTAGAACAGTTTGACATGGATGGCGTGGATCATGCCATGGAAACCATGGATACGTTTCAGACACCGGATAAGCTCAAAGACCTGATGGAACAGCTGCGTGTCTGCGTTGCAGATGTGGAAATGGAAGAAATTATGAAATTAACTGATACAATGGTCAATTTATTACAATAGAAGGAGAGACATTATGCACGAAATAAAAAGCCCATTTCTCATCCTGATGGAGGAACAAAGTTATCTCGCACAATCATTAGAAAATGCTTTTGAAAAACAAAATGTCAAAGTAAAAATTGTAACGATAGCAGAAGCCAGCAGCATTGTCATCTCGGAAAAACCAAGTGGTTACCTGATCTGCACAAGCCCGGAACTTTTAAAGAAGGCGGTCAGCGTAAAAGTAATGGTTGACCAGGCAATAAAAAACAAGACTCCGGTATTTATTATGGGAAACATAGATGAACTGGAACTGCTGTGGGAGACCCTCCCACAGCAGATGGTCATGGATGTGTTCACCCGCCCGATTACGGTGGGCGATATGGTCGATAATGTCTGCACACAGATGAACGATTTCTATCAGCTGAAAAAACACACGATTCTGGCTGTGGATGATTCCGGTATTATCCTGCGCAAAATCAAGGCACTGCTTGAAGACACCTATCAGGTTGTACTGGCAAACTCCGGTGCAATGGCGATCAAATACCTGACCTTAAACACCCCGGATCTGATTCTGTTGGATTATGCCATGCCAATCGTTGACGGCAGCCAGATCATGCAGATGCTCCGGGAAGATCCGGAATTTCACCATATTCCGATCATATTTCTGACTGGAAAAAATGATGCAGAAACCGTAAAAAATGTCATGTCTTTAAAACCGGATGGTTATTTATTAAAGAGCATGGATCCTCAGAAACTGCACGCGGCAATTGATGACTTTTTTGCATCACGAGGCAAATAAACCGATTACGATACCCATCGCTTTTTGCGGTGGGTATATTGATATCCCACAAAAATGCTCCCTGCCAGACAGACAAACATCCCACACCGGTCTGCTTTATATCTCCTGCACTGTGTCTCGTAATAATATTCAATTCCTGTTTTGCGCATTTTTGCAATCTGGCGCAACTGTTGTTTTCTCGTCTGAACATTTTCTTTCCACCCGGAAAAATCTGACCACCTGCCCGGAACCAGTTCTGACAGCGTCTGCCAGCTGCGTAAATAATCCATACGCAGCACATGTCCTGTCAGACCATATTGCAACAGAAAATTTTGTGCTTCCTCCATTTTATCACTTGCCAGCGTCAGACGGCAAAACACTTTCTTTTTCTGATCTTTTCCCTGCAGATACACACCGTTTCCCGGCTGCTGCACAACACCGCGGATGGTACGCGTCTGATGATCCACACAGATCTGCAGTCCGGTTACACGGGTACTTCCAAACAATTTCCACGCTGTATTTTTTCCGATCAGACATCCTTTCCCGTCATCTGCCGGCAGCACCGCAGATGCCGGCAATATCCATTCGGAGGAACCATACAGCCACACCACGTTTGTCTGCACGCTTTTTCCGAGATCCGGATCCGTCACTGTCTGGTCAGCAGTTTCCCCCCATGCCGTAAATACTGCGCTTTCTGCGATGTTCTGTGCGTCCTCCGCAGAAATCGGTTTCTCCAGATAAAGAACCGGATTCTGCCACACAGCATCTGCACACTTTTCTGCACGCGCCGCTCCCATGGCAAAAAAAACCGCTGTAAACAGGCATCCTCCCACCAGAAACAACGCAATCAGACGCCTCATGATTCCTGCAGGCGAACGTTTTCTCCTGCCGAAAGGATCGCATCGGAATCCACAATCACAGCATCTCCCGATGACAGATCGCCATCTTTAATTGCCGCATATTCTCCATTTTTCTCAGCAATTGTCACATTTGTTTTCTTTGCCACATACGCTCCTCCAAGCACCGTATCCGCTTTTTCCATCGTGTATACAAAATATTTGTCTTTTTCACTGTGTATGGCGGTGATTGGCAGCGTGACAGAATATTCTTCCGAAGTTTTACACAACTCCATACTTACATTTGCCCCCAGGGAAATTGTTTTTTTCGGCACATACACCGTAACTTTTACAGTATGGTCTTCTTCCGTTTCCGTAGAAAGAACCGTCATGTCCTCCCATGTCCGATCCCCTGCTTTTAATGCAACCGTATCACCGGAGTCCACATATACGGCATCTTCCCTGCTGACCTGTGTGGTAAAACGCAGTCCACCGGAAGTATCTGCCAGCAGAAAGGCCGCCGTGTCCGTTGTTTTTTCTCCCACTGTAAGCTGTACACTGCTTACAACACCGCTCATCTGTGCCTTTACTTTTCCTCTGGACGCTTTCACTTTCTGCAATGTTGCAAGCTGCTGTTGTTTTTGCGTAATTGTGACCGCATTGATTTCTGCACTATTGTCTTTTGCTTCTGTTTTCGCAGCATCCTCAAGTGCCCGCTTTGCTGCCTTATTCTGCTGTTCCTGCTGTTTTTGTGCAGTCTTTACTGCTTTTTTTGCATCCTCTACCGCAGAAGTGTCCTGTGGTTCTTCGTCTTCCCCCTGCGCAAATGCCTGCAATTTGCATTTGGATTCCTTCCATTTCTGTTCTTCCTCACTGACAAGCTTTTCATATTTGCTCACAACATTTTCATAGTCCTCCTGCGCACGGGCAAGCGTCCGTCTGCGGTCTGCTTCCTGACTGGATGCTTCGTTTTTCTTTGCCTGTTGCCGGAGTTTTTCGGCTGCCAGCTCATTTTTTAAATCCAGCACCGTATCACACTGATTTTCCCACTGACCAGCATAGGAATCCCGCTGTGCCGTCAGCGTAGAAATCTGGCTTTCCAGTGATGCAATCTCTGTTTTTAAATTCTGCTTCTGTGCTTCGTCTTTCTCCTGCGCAAACGCTTTTTCTAATTGTGCTTTCTGTGCATTCAGACGATCCATGGATTTTTGTATCCCGTCTTTTTGCTTTGTGAGAGTGTCCAGTTTCTTTTGTGCGGCATCCAGTTTACGCTGTTTCTGGTTGATCTCTATCTGTGTGATGGTGTCGGAATAATCGCTAACCGGAGTTTTGGCAGCATCCTCTACGGCACGTCTCGCCTGCTGCTCTTCGGTTTTCTGCTGTTCTATGGCATCATCATATGTCTTTTTTGCCTCTTTGACCGCTGTCTGTAATTCTTCCAGCTTTTTTTCATATGCCTGCGCCTGCTCCCTGCGCAATCTGGTTTTCGTATCTTTTACATCTTTCTTTGCGTCCCTGACGGCATCCGCATTGTTTCTGACCGTATCCCTGTAATCCTCTTTGGCACGGGCAACCGCCTGGTTCCGGTCACTGTTTTTCTTTGCCTCGGCAGAGAGCAGCGCGTCATTTTGCAGCTGCAGTATTTCAATGTCATCAGAAAACGTCCGGATTTTATCTTTCAGGCTGTCCATGTCAAGCACTGCAAGCGTCTGTCCCTTTTTTACGTTTTGTCCTTTACGTACATTTACTTTTGCCACCAGAATATCCGCCGGGGCATACACTGCCTGATCCAGCAGTTTTTCCACTGTACCGTCCCCGGTCACTTTATGCTCAATCTTACGCGCCTGTGGCTGCTCAATGCGCACCTGCGCAACGGTAAAAGATGCTGCCGAACGGGAAATCACTGTAAACAAAAGCATGATTCCCAGCAACACGATAAATATTTTTGTGGGTTTTCCCATGTATTTCCTCCTTCGCATTTTCTATTCTTTTACTGCCGCTGCTGTAATGCCTAGTTCCAGGTACTGCTGCCCCATACCAAATACACAAAGTGCCGGAAGCAGTGCCACCAGAGAACAGCACAGTGCAAACCCCGTCTGTCCCTCTTTAATCTCCGGCAGATACAGCGAAAGCGGCCACAGTTTTTTAGTCTGCAGGAACACCAGCGGCTGCTCAATCATACTGAAACACTCCAGGAACTGCAGCACCAGTGCCGAGAAAATTCCGGAGGAACCAAGTGGCACCCCTATTGCCCAAAAAATCTTCCATTCCCCGGCACCATCGATCCTTGCTGCTTCCAGCAGTTCTTCCGGTATTCCGCAGAAAAAGCGGTACATAAGAAATACCGAAAAGGTAGAAAACACCCCCGGCACAATGACTGCCCATGTCGTATCCATCAGATGCAACCGATTGAGCACCAGATATTGCGAGAGCATTGTCACCTGAAACGGTAACATCATAAGCAGAATATATAAGAAGTATAAAAAACGTTTCCCGGGAATCGGATAACGTGCCAGCCCCCATGCCGATGGCAGGCCAAATACCAGCTGTCCGGCAAGTATTCCCACCGTAATCTTCATCGTATTCCAGAACATCTGAAAAAATTCTGGAGAATCGAAACAAAGCTCCACCAGATTTCTCAGCGTCGGATACAATGGAAACAGTCTCCAGCGCGCATATCCCTTTGTACTCTCCAGAACCGGTGCAAGATATTCCGCCAGTTCCCCGCTTCCCATCAGGCTTCCGCAAACAAGAAAGACAAGCGGTGCCGCGGTAAGGGCTCCAAATAAAACAAGAATCGTAATGACTATCGCTTTTTTCATTCATTTGTCTCCCACAATTTCTGAAGCAGCAGGACAAATACTGTAATGACCAGTGCCAGAAGTACGCTTCCCGCCGCCATTTTATCCACAGACAGATCTGTAAACCAGTTATTAAACAGGTGCTGCAGGAGATACATATCTTCCTGCGGATAATTTCCTGCCACAAGATAGGCCTCCCGGAACACCTTAAAAGAGTTCAGAAACGATAGAACCACAATGGTAAAAATCAGCGGTCGGATCAGGGGCAGCGTAATCTTAAAAAACTGCGTCATTCTTCCTGCACCATCCATCTCTGCCGCCTCATACAGATCCGGGGATATCGAGGAAAGTCCTGCAAGCCAGAGAACCATCGTGTAACCCAGATTTTTCCAGATATAGCTGAACACCAGCACAAAAAACGCAGCACCAGTGTTCATCCAGTCAACCGCATGGATTCCGCACAAATGCAGGATACCGTTGACAAAACCATGTTTGTCAAACATCAGTTTCCAGAGCAGCACAAGCGATGCCGCCGGAATTGCCATAGGCACCAGATATGCAGCTTTGAGCAGACGCAGCTTTTGATGAAATGCCATCTGCCATGCATGCAACAGAAAGGCAAGCACTAAGGAAATCCCCAGCAATAGTGGCAGACATACCAGAAGAAATCGCAGCGTATTTTTTACGGCAAGCAAAAATGCACGGTTATGTAACACAATGCGGTAGTTTTCGAGTCCGCAGAATCTGCCACTGACCACCTGCACAAAGGAGCTGCAGATCACATCCATAAACGGCAGGAAAGAAAAAAACACCACTCCACAGAACCCGGGAAGTAAAAATGACAATCCCGTCCACTTACTCCGCCTCATACAACTGCACTTTCTTCATAATGGCGGAAAGCGTATCTTCCAGTGACTGCTTCCCCTGCAGATACTTTTGTCCTTCACTCAGCACCAGATCCCGCACCACGCGGTCGTTCCACGTCGGTGTATCAAGGCTTTCCAACATTTTTGTCAGATCTTCCTGCTGTTTTTCAGATATTTTCTTTACTTCATAATTGATCTCATAACTACCGTCCGAAGAACTGCTTCCCATCTGGCTTTCCTGACTGTTTTTGCACTCTGTATCCAGTGCCGTGCGGTTGATGGAAAAGCCTTCCGTCATCTGGTTTTGTCCTTTTGCCAAAAGGGCTGTCTCAATAAATGCCCGTGCATTTTTATTATCTGCACTTTTCTGTGCCAGCCCAAGGCTTAAAAACGGAACAAACGATTTATGCTCTCCGGCATCAAACAGGGTAAACGTGCCTTTGTAACTGCTTTCTATTCCATAAAGCTGCTGCACATCATTTACACTTGTCAGTGATCCGATCGCAATCTGTCCCCCTCCCATCAGTCGGGACATTGCTGCACCTGTGCCCATCCCCAGCAGACTACCCTCTGCGAAACCGTTTGCAATTTCATCGGTAATCCGGTCTTTTTCCGCATAACTATCGGCATCATACAACGCTTTTGCAGTTTTCAAAAACTGTCTGATCTTCTCCTGATCCACACTCATTTTTGTTTTCCATGAGGCACTGTCTGCATCGTAAAGCATCCCAAGTGTGGTCTGTGGTCCCCAGTTTCCGAATACTTTTTCTTTTTCAGAATTCAAAGAACCGGCATAGTTCTCCAGCTGCTTTAAATTCACCCCGGCATCGGTCAGATCCTGTGCTCCCTCCACAACGGTACAGTAAAAACGCACCGGAACCTGATTGATTTTTCCTTTCTTTGTATAAGCATCTGTAATATTGGTAAAAAGCCCTTCTTTTTCATTTGCTGCTTTTACATAACTGCCAAGGTCGGCAAGTACCCCCTTTTGTACGTAACTGTCTGCCGGAAGCCCGTCAAGTACCAACACGTCCGGACCTTTCCCTGCAAGCACCTCCGTATTTAATGTCCGGATGGCATCCTCCGCAGTGACACCGTCCTCTCCCGACATACCGATGGTCTTTTTAACCATCACATCTGGATGGTCTTTCTGATATGCTGTGATCAGCTGCTGCAATGCATTGGAATCCTCCAGCGCATATACGGTAATCTGATTTTGAGGCACCGCAGAAACGTCCGCATCATATGTGTAACGATAACAATGCCGCGCGCCCTGTGCGTCAATGACAAAAACCATATAGTTTTTATCATCGAATTTATACAGTGCCTGAAATGTCACATTCCTGTCTCCTAAACTTGTAAGTTCTCCGTTCATCAGCTGTTCCGTGGTACTTCCGCCAATTTTATGGTAAAAAAGTCCATCGTTGTTTATATAATACAGTTCATCTCCGGAATCCCCCATTGTCATGGCAATATTATTGCTGTCCGTGTTATGTGACTTGCTGATTTTACCCACTGCCTGCTGCAGCACGTCATCGTTTTGCATACGCTCCGCAAGTGCCCCACTCTTGGCATCCGCAAACTGGATGCCTTTGTCCGTCATAAGTGCAAACTCTGTTCCTGCTGCAATCAGACGGTTAACCTTTTCGGAACAATCGGAAAATGCTTTGCTCATCTCTCCGGTCTGTGGATTCACCTCATAGACCACCCAGTTTAAGTCAGTCACAAACAGTTTATTGTCGGCATACACTGCGGAAGTAACAAAATTCTCCATATCATCACTTTCTTTTCCAGTGGCCTGATATTCGGGAAGCTGCAAATTTACTTTTGTTACTTTTCCGTCTGCTGACACCCGTTTCATTCCGGATTTTTTATTATACCCAAACACTGCTGCCGATCCATCCTCTCCATTTACGGCAGCCACATAGCAATCTGTTTTTTCAAGTTCTTTCTGCGACCATGTCTTTCCCTGATCTTTCGAATGCGCAAGAAACAGTTTCCCGTTGTCGTTATCATAGCCAATCAGTGTAAGCTCCCCTTCTTTACTTTTTCCAACTGCGTTGATAACCTGCAGATTGTCCGGCAGACTTACTTCGCTTTCTACAAAACGTCCTCTGCCACCCTGTGCGGACGCGGCATCCTCTATGTTTTTCTGATTACCGGCATCACGGGAACCGCAGCCTGCCAGCAGCCCTGCCACTGTGACACATACCATCAGTAACAGGGAAATTTTCTTTCTGATCTTCATTTCCCTACAATCTCCTTTCTGCCTTTAAGTGTAGCAGAGCTTTCTTTAAATTTTCTTTAAGGGAATCTTTAATTTTCCGGTACATTTAAAGATTTCTTTAAGATAAATCTGCTATACTAAGGACAATTCAAGAATAACAACGAGGAAATCAAATGAAAATTCTGCTGATAGAAGATGATAAAAATTTATGTGAAATGCTGTGCTTTCAATTGGAAAAAGAACACCACACAGTAGAGGTCTGCATGGATGGACGCGACGGGCTAGATCTGGTTTTGCAGGATGCCTATGACCTGATTCTTCTGGATCGCATGCTGCCCACCATGAACGGACTTCTTGTTCTGCAAAAAGCCCGAAGCAAAGGCATTTCCACTCCTGTCATTATGATCACAGCCCTTGGAGAGCTGTATGACCGTGTGGAAGGACTCGACTGCGGTGCAGACGATTACCTTGTAAAACCGTTTGCGTATGAAGAACTTTCTGCGCGCATCCGCTCCATCGGCAGACGCAATCATGTATACGATGACAACAACCGGTTTTCTTATGCAGATATTACATACGACAGCCGGCTGCGGGAACTGACCGGGCCTAAAGGAGGGATACAGCTTTCCGGGCGGGAAGGACGTCTTCTGGAGATTTTTTTGCAGAACCCCTCGATGATCCTGCAACGCCTGGTGCTTCTTTCCCGCGTATGGGGTGCGGATGCCCCGGTAGAAGAAAGCAATCTCGATACCTACATCCATTTTGTGCGCAAACGCTTACAACAGGTGGGAAGCCACGCAACCATAGAGACGGTGCGGGGAATTGGATACCGTATCAAATAACACATGGGAGGAAAAGATGTTTCAAAAATTACACCGGCAACTGACTTTTTTCTGCACGGTTATCACAGGGGCAATTCTTCTGGCACTCAGCGTAGTGTGTCTGCTTTTTGCGCGAAAGGCAATTGTCCAGACGGGATATACCGCCTTTCAGAAAGAACTGGTTTCTGTGATTGCCAGTCTGCAGAGCCAGAATTATATCTCCCATCAGTGGTTAAAGCAAATGCAGGAACAGCATCATTTCACCATTTACCTGTACGATAATCAGGAGTCGCTCTACTATGACCGTCTGCAGGACAGCCACTGGGAGGATCTGCGCAACGCTGTGCTGAAAAAATGCGGTACAGATATCTTTACCGGTAAAGACGGACAAACGATTGCGCATAAAGAACTGACCTATCGTTCTTCTGCAAGAGAAACTTACTATGCCTCTGTCGGATATTTGCTGCGCGGAAACGGACAGATCCGTTTTGTGATTCTCTACGACACTTCCCATCAGACAGGCCAGATTGCGCATATGACCATAGGAGTATTTGCAGCCGATCTGATAACCTTTCTTTTGCTGATTCTGTTCTCCTGGTTCTTTACCGGACGCATGGTACAGCCACTGGAAATTTCACAAAAAAAACAGCAGCAATTTGTTGCCGCTGCCTCTCATGAACTCCGTTCCCCCCTAACAGTAATGCTGTCCGGGCTGGAAACGGTAGAAAAATCGGAATCTTCCACGGAACGGCATCATTTTCTCTCTCTGATCCGGCAGGAAGGACTCCGCATGCAGCATCTGATTGCGGATATGCTGCTGCTTGCAAACGCTGATGCCCGCGGAATTTCCTTACAGATCAACGATGCCGCCCCTGATGATCTGCTGCTTTGTGTCTATGAAAAATATGAAAACCTGGCTGCTTCCAAGGGGATTTCCCTGCAGTTTTCCCTTGTGGATGCGGCTTACCGTGACTGCGCGCTGGATACGGAGCGCATCACACAGGTTCTGTCCATTCTTATGGACAATGCACTGTCTTATACCCCACAGGGGGGAAAAATCCTGCTGCTTTTGTCTCAGTCCGCACACCACACCATCTTTGCCGTGGCAGACGACGGGTCTTCCATTCCGGAGGAAGAAAAAGCGCATATTTTTGAACGCTTTTATCGCACGGACCATGCACATACTGACCACGATCACTTTGGTCTGGGCTTATGCACAGCACAGGAAATCGTTCGTGCACATCACGGAAAGATTCTGGTACACGATCCCCGTGACTGCTCTCCGCTGCCTGAAGGTTTTCCACGGGATCGGGGCGTTGTTTTTACTGTGGTACTGCACGGATAAATTTCTAAAATACTATTCTGCTTTGTTACAGCAGGCAATTCCCAGCCCGTCCGGTCCAATATGACAGGACAGCCCCAGCGACAGATTATCGCACATGACATCCATACCCGGAAAGCTTTCTTTGATCTGCCGTATCCACTCTTCCGTTACTTCTGCGGTAGAACTTGATGCAGCCATAAGATATAGTTTTCCTGCTTCATAAGCCTCCTTAAAATTCGTCTCAAATTCTTTTTTCATTGCGTCTATCATTGCTTTTCTCGCATTTTTCATTCCACGGCACTTCTGATAGACATCTAACTTTCCTACACCAAATTTCATAACCGGCTTAATCTTCAGCACATCTGCTGCCACCGCAGCAACTGAACTGATCCGTCCACCCTTTTTCAGATATGTCAGCGTGCTGAGTCCCACATAAATGACCATATGCTGTCTGTTTTTTTCGAGAATGTCTTTAATTTTCTGTGCACGATATCCCTTTTCTGCAAGCTCCACGGCATCGAGAACCGAACGGTGCATCGGTGTAGACACGCGTCCATTATCTACAACAAATACTCTTCCGGCATACGGCTCCTCCTGTGCCATTGCCTGTGCCGTCATGCAGGAACCGCTCAGACCGCTGCTGATCGGAATATAGACAAGTTCTTCATATTCCTGCAGCATGGCTGACCACATATGCATCACACTCTCCGGTGACGGCTGGGATGTTGCCACATCCGCACCTTTACGAAGCATTTCATAAAATTCCTCTCTGGAAATATCCACCCCTTCACGATATAATTTTTCATCAATATAAAAAGGCATTGGCAGTACGGCAATCCCCAGCTTAGATGCTTCGTCTTCTAAGATGCCACTGTGGCTGTCTGTCATGATTCCTGTTTTTTTCATAAAATAGTCCTGTCCTTTATCGTTTTGTTTTAGTATAACACAAAGCAGGGGACAATTATACTGCTGGCGTAAACTGTAACAAATATTTCCCCAGTTCCTCCAAAATCATCTGCTGGCTCTCCCGCGTGTGAACCAGTGCATAATAATTTCTTCCGTATTTTGCCTGTCTCTCCTCTTCCCGGATTCCTACGGCTCTTCCCTTTTCCGTCACACGCTTTATCTTTTCTTCTCCCTGCATGGTTTCCTCAAGATATCCTTTTTCCACAAGCAGCTGATTGATAAATGAAGCGGTCAGTTTCTTTCGATCCGTCTCCTCACATAGCGCATTGATCCGGTTTGTCAGTTCTGAAAGCATACAGGTGTCAGTCAGTTCCACCTCATCAAGTTTTTCCGGAGCGATATAAAACGACAGCTTCTTTTTTCTTGCCGGGGCGGCTGTCGTGGTATCTACTGTCATGCCGGAAAATGCCTCCGCTGTGGCGGTATCTCCACCATGCTCGTTTAAAAATGCTGTGATAACCTGTGTAAAACGCGCACCGTAGCTTTCGATTTTCTGTGCACCCATTCCGTACACAGCTGCCATCGCAGTGGAATCCACAGGACATTTGGCACACATATCTTTTAATGTCTTATCGGAGCAGATGATGTACGGTGGCACACCTTTTTCCACAGCAAGCTCCGTCCGACATCTGCGAAGCTGCTCAAACAGTTCCTGCCCTTCCGGTGTCAGATCAGCAAGCTGCAATGCCTTTTTCTTTTCTCTTCCGGTCTGGATATAAGTTTCTTCCGCCTCATCTTCCACAACCACACAATTGCTGCATTTTTCACAGGTACACGGACTGTTGTCCCCGAAATAGGACAGGATAAACTGGCGCAGACACTCATCGGTCTCGCAGTAACGGATCATCTCATTAAGTTTCCTCTGCTCATTTGCCCGCACCATGGGATCATCGGATACCTGCCCGGATGTGGATTTGTACTGCAACAGACGTTTGTTTATCATGATATCCTGTTTTGAGAAAAATAACACACACTCCGCTTCTTCCCCGTCGCGCCCGGCACGGCCAGCTTCCTGATAATAATATTCCAGACTCTGCGGCATATTGTAATGAAGCACATAGCGCACATTGGATTTGTCGATTCCCATGCCAAATGCATTGGTTGCAACCATCACACGGATTCGGTCATACGTAAAATCATCCTGATTCTTTTTCCGTTCTTCTAAAGACAGACCTGCATGATAGCGCCCCGCCGCAATACCATATTGCAACAAAAGGGCATACACACTGTCCACATTTTTTTTCGTGGCACAGTAGATGATTCCACTCTCATCCTCATGCCTTTTCACATAATTTAAGATACTGTTGTCCGTCTCTTTTCCGCCCTTGCGGTTGACCACACGGAAGAACAGATTTGGACGGTCAAATCCTGTCACGACTGTCACCGGATTCTGCAAATGCAAACTTGCGGTGATATCCTGCTTGACGCGCTCTGTGGCGGTCGCGGTAAATGCACTGACAATTGGACGGTCTGGCAGTTTTGCTAAAAAATCAGCAATTTCAAGATAACTCGGCCGGAAATCCTGTCCCCACTGGGAAATACAGTGTGCCTCATCCACTGTCACCATGGAAATGTCGGCATAATATGCAAAGTCGAGAAAGCGCGCAGTGTTGAGCCGCTCCGGTGCCACATAAATAATTTTGTATTTTCCCTGTGCTGCATAGGCAAGCGCCGCGTATATCTGGTTTTCCGTCAGGGAACTGTTGATGTAGGCTGCATGCACACCTGCCTGATTCAATGCCTTGACCTGATCTGACATGAGCGAAATCAGTGGGGAAATCACAAGCGTAATTCCCTCAAGCATCAGCGCCGGAACCTGATAACACAGGGATTTCCCCGCGCCTGTCGGCATAATGCCAAGGACATCCTTTCCCTGCAGGATTCCGTCCATCAGTTCCTGCTGGCCCGGCCGCAGGCTGTCGTATCCAAAATAGTGTTTTAATGTTTCGAGTAAATTCAATTGGTTCTCCTTGTTGTGTTTTTTGCTGCTATCCAGATGATCTTTTCTGTTTAGGTGCTAGGTGAACAGGAACCATCTGTATACAGTAAAATTTAAAAATTACTTGACTGTAAAATGAAATGGGGTTATTCTTTTTATATTAAGAAATGGGTTTTCACCGGGTAGGGTTTATGCCTGACAGGACTTGCTCGTTTCTTTTTTTATTTCCAGAACATCATACAGGTACTTCTTTCCACTGGAAGCGTGCCGTATCAATAATCGACCTGTAAAGATATTATATCTGTCCACTTCCCCATGATCATTATATACTGGCAATGCAAATCTCGTATCATACCGATACCAGCCCATCTTCGCATCGCGCGCGTGTTTTGCTTTGCGGTTATGTTCAAATACACCATTAGAAGCTATCTCTATCATTTCCGGTAAAATCTGTACTGCATTTGCTTTTGCCTTTGCATTCATCCCTCTTAATTTTTTCGTGTAAACAGATCCTGCATATTCCCCTGGCAATTCTGTTCCTATAAAAACAATTTCTTTATCTTCTGCAATACTATAAACCTCACCAACATATTTTCTGAGATATTTTTCGACATCATCCCAGGCTATTTTCTTTCCCTTAAATATAATATCATTTATCACGACAATTTTGTTTCCATCTGCATCTTTTACAACAGAAATATTGCGTTTTGTCCCCTCACTCATGCATGTTTCCTTTATTTTTCTGCAGCTCATCGTAATAAGCTTTATACCGGTACGCTGTCCTGCGGCTGATCTCCCCTTCTGCAACGATTTCCATAATTGTCATCCCACTCTCATATTTTACAGCAAAATCCCGGTAAGACGTCATCCATGCTTCGTCATGCTTTTTCCTCCCGCCGGTATTGCGATTTTTATATACTTCGAGTTCCGCCCGAAGCTGTTCGTTTTCCTGTTCCAGTTGCGCAATTCGCTGCAATGCACTTTTCAATGATGTAATTGTCATATGCCTCCCGTGCCACTTTTGTTTTTGACACGATTATAATCAATTTGCTTTCATGTGTCAATATCTGTTTCTGGCACATTTTCAAAAAATAATTTATAATGAAAGTGTAACAAAACAAACAAAAATTCTATTTATATATAGATTGCGCAATACGAGGAGGTGAAACAGGAAAATGCAAAAGAATACTCCACTTGAAACGATGTACATGGAGTATGCAAATACCGTAAAACATTTTTTAATTTCCTTATGCGGCAATTTTGATCTGGCAGAAGACCTGACACAGGAGACCTTTTATCAGGCATACAAATCAGCGCACCGTTATAACGGAAACTGTAAAATTTCGGTCTGGTTATGTCAGATTGCAAAACACTTATATTTTGATTATCTGAAAAAAGAGAAACATAAAACCACAGTCGGAATTGAACATTTAGAATCTTTTGAAGCAGTAAACAATCAGGGGAATCTTGAGGACACGTATCTCATAAAAGAAGAAACCAAAGAATTGCTATCCGCTTTAAGACAGTTAAAGCACCCTTATGGACAAGTGTTCTGGCTGCGGGCATACGAGGAAATGAGTTTTAAAGAAATCGGAGAAATTTTTGACAAAAGTGAAAATTGGGCGCGCGTTAACTATTTCCGCGCAAAAACAAAGATCAGAAAGGTAATTGAAGATGAAAATAACATGTGATATCGTAAGAGATTTAATGCCATTATATGTTGATGACGTCTGTTCTGACGACAGCCGAAAACTTATTGAAGACCATATAAATCATTGCAGCAAATGTCAAAACGAACTGGCAGCCATGAAAGATCCGATCGAATGTCCCCCACTTAGTGAAGTCGGAGACAGTAAGACTCCATTTTTTAAAATCAGAAAAAAAGTCCGGATCAAAATGATTGCTGCAATTATTTCTACCGCGTTTCTTGTAATGACTGCTATGTTTGCCATTCAGGAAGTAGGAGTACTTCACGACTTTTTTATGCCCATGGATATAGCATTCATAGATAACAACCATGGTTCGGATGAATGGTTTCAAGTACGCATAAATGACGGTGATTATTTGATTTTTTCATCTGTTTTTTATAAAAAAGAAGTAATAAATGACATAAACAATCCCTATGATATAACCATACGCATTCTAGATGAGAACCAAACAATTGTTTTAAAGGATACAACTATTAAACTTGGAGAATCCATAAATTTACATTGTTTGAAATACAATAAAAATTACATTGTGCAGGTAAAATGTAAACCCGGAAGATATAATTTAAATTTTACATAATCCATCACTTAATGATGATTTTAATGCTTTATGCTATTAAAATAAAAAATGGCATTGGTTAGGTTGCTCTAACTAATGCCATTTTTGAATGGAATATCCCCGTTTTGAAATTTTCCTCACTTACTGCATAACCATTGTTGTTTCGATTTATTTCTTCTCCAATACTTCTTGTGCCGTTTTTGCATCGTAGCCCAATGCGGTAAGTTTTTCTACGGTATCATTTCCCCTGTTGATCGCATCCAGAATTTCCAGAATTGATTCGCGGCCTTCGGTATAACCTGATTCATGCCCCTCTTTCCATATGGACTTTGCAAATTTCTTTTCATCAAATTCTGTTAACAGCATATGGCGCACCTCGCTTCGATTCTTGAGCAAAACATCCTTTAAAATGTCATGCCGGATACAATACGATATGGATTCATCAATTGCCTGCTCAATCGGCATTCCCCTGTCAATGTTCTGCCGTATCCTTGCAATAAACAAAGAATAATGCATCAGCCGTCTGCACTTATTCATCAGTTCGGCATTGTGTCCACTGTTTACATTAAGTATCCGGGCTTTGCATTCTAGCGCCGGTTCCATATCTTTTGCAGACGGATCACTCTCAAAAGCATCCGACAACAGAAGCGTATAATCATCCGGAATTTTCTCTGTACCATTGTAAAATACAATATACTGCGGCATCGGCAGCTTTACCAGTTTATGACCATACATATTCAGATCATGCAGTTTGATGTATTCATCATACAACTGCGCAAAATAAAGCAGCCCACGAACCGGCATATTCGGGTTTACAGTTGACTGATGCTCGTACAAGTTCATGGTCGATGAAATCATAAACGATTTATCATTTTTCATGGACATAAATATCACATCTTCCAACGTCGTAATCTCAAGTTCCTCCGGATTCTGATGATCTGTTCCGTTGATCGCGTTATACAGTTCGAGCAGATCCTCCTTATCCTGAAACACTCTCTGAAATAAGCGGTCCTTATACTTCCTGTTATGAAATCGGAACCTGCGTACAAACTTTAACCAGCTTTTTGTTCTTTTGTAATTCAATCACTGTCCTCCTTACATTATACGAAAAGAAAAGCGGTTATGCAATGTATTCAGTTTAATTCGTTATGGAAAATTTTAGCGATATGCTATGGATTTGCCATTCAACATTTTTACTATACAATACCTATTGTATTTTCGCAACTGAAATTGTATTTCATACTTAGAATTGTTAATAAGGTTCTGCTTCAAACAAACATAAGGACATATAGGGGAAAAAGTCATTTGTCATGTCCCAGCTATATAAAAAAGAAGGACATAATCAGAAAATTTTTCTGTATATGTCCTTCAACTGCTGTGTCATAATGTCCGTTTAAAAAATGCAATGATCTGCTGCCATACTTCATCCTGGAAAAACATCAGGTCCGCATGCTCTGCACCATCAAGCGCAAGCAATGTCACATCACAGCCGGCTGCTTCTAACGCATCATACAATTCCTCACTCTGCGAAAAAGGCACGGTACTGTCTTTGGTTCCATGAATCAGCAGGAATGGCGGCGCATCCGGTGTCACTTTGGAAACCGGGGAATTCTCATAAGCTTCCTGCGGATGTGTCATAACATTAAATCCCATCAGCAGCGACTCTGAAGACATGGCTGCCTTTTCCACATCATCATATGGAAAATGGGACGCATCGGTCGGCGGATACCACGGACAGGCCGCCTGTACCTGACTGGAATACTCCAGATACTCACCTGTATCCAGTTTTTTATCCTGATCCAGTGCTGCCATACATGTCAGATATCCTCCTGCAGATTCTCCCATCACGCCAAATTTTTCACTGTTAATCCGATATCTTTTTGCATATGCACGAAGATATCGGATTGCTGCCTTGATATCACACAGCTGCATCGGATGTGTTCCCTCGTTGGATGTCCGGTACTCTACGCTGGCAACAACAAACCCTTCCTGCGCCAGTGTGCCCAGATATGCCAGATGCGCTGCTTTGTCCATGCGCTGCCATGCGCCACCGCAAATCCATACAATACATGGATATGTCTTTCCTTCCCCGTCCTCCGGATAGATGAGATCCAGTTTGAGATCTCTCCGGCAATGACCGAACCAGGAATCAACCTGCGCATAAGTAATGTCTGTTGTCACAACATATTGTGGTTTTGTGGTTTCCGGTTTTAATATTTTCTTCATTATAATTTTCCTCGTTTCCGATGTAAAATTTCCTTTTCCTATATTTAAAGGGTTTCATATTAGTCTATACTAACCACGTCTTAACTTATCTTCGGACAATTATCAATCCAAATGAAACTGTGCGACAAAATCCCGGATCACATTGACGGACTGTGTGCACTCCTGCAGCTTGTCGTAACCCTCGGTTACAAGGTTCTGCGTACTGCCGGATTTCTCGGCAATACCGCTGATTCCGTCTGTGGACTGTTCCACCATGGAGTTGATGTCTGATACGGTAGAAGAGATCTCTCCAATGTGCTGCTCTAATGCATCCACTGCTTCTTTTGTCTGCTGCATGATCTGCTGGAATGTGTCCGCATCGGCATGATACTGCTCCCCCACCTGTGCGAAATGCTCATAATCCCCGAGAACGGTCTGTTCCAGAAATTCCATAATCGTTGTGAGGCATTCGGTCATGTTGGAAACCGAACTGTTGACCTCTCCTACAATCTCGTCAATTGTGGAAACGGTATCCAGTGTCTGCGTTGCCAGATCTCCGATTTCGGAAGCAACAACCGCAAATCCCCTGCCCGCTTCGCCAGCCCTGGCTGCCTCAATATTGGCATTTAATGCCAAAAGGTTTGTCTGGGAAGAAATCTGTTTGATGTTGTCTGTCAGCGCATTGATCTTCTGTACGGATTTCGCCTGCTCCACAGCGGCATCCGTCTTCTGTTTCATGACCGCATACATCTGGTCTGTCTTGTGGCGGGACTCCGTACTGATCCGCTCCATCTCTCCGGCACGCTCCTGGATCTGTCCGGAATTTTTCTCGCCGTCCTCTGCCAGCTTTTGGATATTGTCAGAGCTTTCCTTCATAATGCCCACATTTTCAACAATATGTGCTGCATTCGCACTCGTTTCTTCCATGCCTGCCGCCAGTTCCTGCGTAGCCGCCGAATTGTCCTCCGCATAAGCGCTGTTCTGTTTCATAAGCTGGTTTAAATTTCCGGTATTTGTTTCCAAAACCTGCTGCGTCTGCTGCAGGTTTTCCATCATCGCCCGGAGCTTCTTTCGCATATCGTGGATCTTTGTTGCCATATCCCCGATTTCATCCTTCTGCTTCCGCAGCTTTGCTCCAGCCTCTGTCGGGCGGAAATCCAATGCAGCGGTCTGCTCAATCACAGAAGTCAGCTGACGGATTGGCTTTGTTAAGCCGGTACCCATAACAATACCAATCACTGCCGAGAGAATAAATGCAACAATCATTGCAAGAATAATCATCTTTGCAAGTCCGTATGCCTCGGAATAAATCTCCGACACCGGTGCCGTAAGCACCAGCTTCATGCCATTGTCCAAATTGTAAAATGCAAATTTCTTGTTTACATTTTTATAGGAATAATCCATCGTCTTTCCCTGATTACCGTCATCTCCGATAAAATCCGCACTCTTAGAAAGCGAGGAATCCAGATCGGAAAGCTTTGTGCCCTCATCCGCATTTTTGTGGTACATGACTGCTGCCGATGCATCCGTCAAAAATGCATATCCACTCTGGTATACTTTTGTCTTATCAACCAGATCGGTAATCTGTGAAAAATCAATATCCATACCAACAATACCGATCGATGTTCCATCTTCTGCAAACAATGGCACAACGTATGAGATCATATAAATATTGATATTTTCATTCATGTACGGTGACATCCAGATAGCTTCCTTTGCCTGTACCGGAAGGTAATACCAGCCGACATGCTCCACATCGCTTTCATCATACATGGAAAAATCCGTCGGTGTCAGGCACTGCAGTTCACTGTCAACTGACTGGCGCTGTGCAAAGACACCGGATGTCGGATTGGAGTAATCCGGGTTATACCGCAGATATGCCGTCACTGCCCCATTTGTATGGTTCGCAAAATCAAGCACCGTCTGCTGTATCGTCTCGGTGTAGGTATCCGCATAATCCTTGCTCTGCCGGAACGAATCATAGTCAAAATTACTCATTGCAACTTCACTGAGCGTATCCACCGACTGCTCAATCTTCTGAATCGTGGAATTGATCTCTTCGGTCTTCTTCTGCCCGGTAAGCTGCATCATGGTCATTGCATCTTTTCCGGCTGTCCGCACAGAATTTGAAATTGCAATCACCCCGATCAGAACCGATGTAAAAAGAGAACAGATCAAAATAGATGCTATAAGCTTTGTCCGTACTGATTTCATAATCCTTTGCCTCCCAAACTCATTTTTTCTGTTGTTTTTATAAGTAGTCCCCTTATGTATTCCGAAAATCATCCAGTACCGGTATCTGCAGAACGGTGTCCCGGTAATTTTCACTTTCCATTATAACATACCATGCGGAATTTTTTAGATGTAATCGGAAATATATGGAATTTTATGAAACAGTACATCATCCAGACGATCTACCGCTTCCTGCTTTCCTTCAATGCGTTCAAGGGCATACAGACGCTCAGCCGTCTTGTATCCCAGTAAAAGGGTTGTCAGCGTGCCTATCTCCATTTTTAACTTATACTCTGCCGGTTCATCGGTCAGCATACATGTTCCATCGGAAAAACAGAGCCGGAAACTGCGGTTGTTCCACAAAAGCAGGTGATCCTCTATTTCAAGTTCGATATACAGTGTTCCGCCATCCGGATCACATGGATAATCCTGTAAAAAGCTCTCGATATCTATAATGCGTCCCATGGCATACGGCCGGATCGTTTCCTTGATATCCCCATCATCCATCTCAAACGCAATCGGTTCGCTGAAATAGGTATAGCCATGCACCGCATCGATCATGGAATCATGCGCGTGGATATACTCCCACAGCCCTTTTTTCGCCTCACGGTTTAAGTAAATCATTTCCTTGATATGCATGATATCGTTTTTGATCAGATAGACCATAAATCCGCATGGCTTGTCCTTGGTGTTATAGTAAACTGCCACATTCGTATCGTCCTCATCCCAGCGCCAGTATTCCTCCCACGCCAGTGCATTCCGGAACAGGCAGCCGTGTGTGATTGATGCAAAATGCGAATGCAGCTCATGAAAATCGGTATTGTCCCAGTCCACACGCCGTACATACCCGGGTGCTTTTACTTTCGTCGGAATCTGCCGGTCCTTGATATTGAAAGAAATTTTATTGGATATGATCTCCCAGCCCAGATGATGATACAGCGGTATGGAATAAGGATACAGGAGGGCAAACGGTCTTCCCTGCTGTTTCATATGTTCCAGACTCTGATACATCAGTTTTTTCATAATGCCCTGCCCGGTATATTCCGGATATGTACAAACACTCGTAACAAATCCAACGGGAAATACCTCCCCGTATATATTCATTTTCAATGGATATACGGCAAACTGGGAAATCAGGGTATCCCCGTCAAAACATCCCAGCACATCCGCACGCTCCAGTACCGGAAACTTCGACTGTTTGATCTCTTCATCTTTCCATCCGGTTGCCGTCAGTTCATCCTCCGTTACCTGAAAGGTATAGCGCAGCAGCGCGTTGTACTGATCCAGATCCTTCACATCCTTTGGTTCTAAGTAGCGTATGGCATAATTTTCTACCGAATTCATTTTTCCTCCTTCGGAATTTCTTCTTTAATAATGAATATTTCTTCTTGATTTATAAATTCTCTTAAAATTCCCTTAACACTATACTGTTCCCCTATATCAGTGACATCAATTTCATTTATACAAAGATATAACCATGGCAGCTTTTGGGAAAGCTTTTCCATAAGATCTACAATACCATATGTTGTAAGGCTATTCTTCGAAGTATAGACAGAATATTGTCTATGTTCAAATCCATTCATTTTCATAAACTGGCTTATGTCCCGATATGCCTTTTTATAAAACTTGGGATTGATGGTTATTTTAGGTCTCGGATAATTTATTGCCAAGTCCTTCTGGCTCAAATCAAAAGTAATTTGTTTTCGGCTTGAACCGTTTTTTGTATTATTTTCCATATTATGCACTTATCATCTGTTTTCTCTTTATTTGCGCTAAAACATCTTCACTTTTATTATTTTCGTTCCATGTGCAGGATGTTGCATAATTCAAAAACCACTTAGAACGTGTCAGGCGCATAATAATCGTCCACATATCAGAAAAATCGTTTTTCTTTTCTCCAGCGCCGAAAGAAAGGACTTCCCCTTCTGCCACACATGAAATATTTTTTTTACCAAATTCCATTTTTATAGTTTCATAAATATTTGACATTGTATATCCATTTTTCTCTATTATTTTTTTGTCAAATGTAAAATCTACTCTCAGCATAATCATTCCTCCCCGTATAATATTATTCTCCGATTCTCCATCATTTCTTTCAATTATATCATTGTATATATGCATCATCAATATCTTTCGCTGATTGTCCCTTTGGTTATGATCCGCAGACTGTCTGTCATGCAGACCATAATTTTGTTCTGCTTCCTGTAGTTTTATTTTTCTTTGACAGTTACTGTCATGCGTACCTTCGTGCCATCTTCTTTCGCATAAATATATGCACGTCCCCTGCCGACGGCGGTGATCACACCGGTCTCATTTACCGTGGCAACATTTGTGTTTGAACTGTAGTACTCCGGTTTGTTGCCGGAGGATACCGTCACGTTCGGCTGACAGGTTTCACCAGCCACTAACGAAATCTGTTCCTGTCCGACGGTAATCTTTGGCTTCTTTACCGTGACCTCACAGGTTTTGCTGACACCGTCGACTGTGACCGTGATGATGGCTGTTCCGTTTTTTACAGCGGTAACTCTGCCCTCATTGTCCACCGTGGCTACGCTTTTTTTATTTGTTTTCCACCTGGGAATACTTTTGGATGTGGAAGAAACGGATAACCGGAGCGTCCCCTTCCGGTAAAGGGATGCGGATGTCCGGTCCAGCCGGACCGTTGGCTGCTTTACCGTCACTTTACAGGTCTGGGCGGTTTTATCCGCTGTGACCGTGATGGTAGTTTCACCCGGTTTTTTTGCTGTGATCACGCCGTTTTCGTCCACCGAGGCGATGCTCGAGCGGGCGGATTTGTACGTGACCGGATGCCCGGTTGATGTCTCGGCTTTCAGCCGAGCCGTATATCCGTTCTCCAAGGATATGAATTTCTGACTTAATGTAATGACCGTTTTTTCAACTGTAACCCTGCAGCTTGCCTCCCCATTGGCAATTTTTGCAGTGATCGTAGCATTACCGGCCTTTTTCGCCGTGATCTTTCCATAAGTGTTCACGGACGCGACTGTGGAATCACTCGAAGAAAACTTTGGTTTCTTTCCGGTAGAAGTGATCGCAGTCAGATAATACTCGTCTCCAATTTTCATGGTCTTCGTGTATTTTGTCAGCAGAACGTATTCGTATCCGCTGGCAGCATATACTGTTGTGAGTCCGTTGTAACTGGAGAATAAAAGCATGGAAACCATGCAGAAGACAGCCAGTGCTGACTTTAAGAAGTTCTTTTTTGTGTGTAACATATGCCCCCATTTCCGGTTGCAGAAACAAACGGGACAATCAGCTTGTATAAAAATCTAGCATATCTTCTGCGGTTTGTAAAGAGATTTTTGTTATTCTCCAACCACAACCTTACAATCCTTCGTAAAACACGCAATTCCGTACTTGATAAAGTTTCTCATTCCACCCTGTCTCAGCCTATCCACATAGTCTTTTTCCTCTATCTGCTCCAGTGCTTTGGCACATGCAGCATCCACATCTCCATTTTCTGCATATTTGAGTTCGATTACAATTCCCTGATTTTCTTTATAAAAAGGTTTTTAATTTCCCTGTTTGGAATAGTCAGGCGGTATTTTCCGCTTTCTGTACGTCCCTGATGCGTCAGATATCCGGTAGTAAAAAGTACGCTCCACAGGTTTTCAATGCTTTTATCAAGCTCATCATATGTGAGTTCCAGCGAGATTTCGTTTTCAATGCATTCTCCTGCAATCAGACGCTCGATTTCGTTTTTGGTCTGGACATCCGCTTTGTCTATAAATCTGCGCACAGGCTTTTACAATACCGGATAACATCCCACGGACAGTAAATATCGGTGTTTCCGAAATGATAACCATCGTACCACTCCTTAACTTCCGGATAGTGGTCTGAAAACGTATAATCATCCAGAAGTTTTTCAACCTCATTGTCCGTAAATCCAAAACTCTCATCATACGGAACATTTAAAACCGACAAAACCTCGAAATTGTTAAGTCCTGTAAAAATACTTTCTTTGGGAATACGCAGGCATCCTGTTAAAACGGCAAACTGCAGACTATCATTGGTCTTTAAAGCCATTCCGAAAAGTCCCCTGATGAGTGAAACCATCTCCCGATAATAGCCATTCTGAAACGCTTTATCCAGTGGAACATCATATTCATCTATGAGGATTACGGTTTTTTGTCCATAATGCCTATGCAATAAATGTGACAGTATATATATGCTTGATGTCAGTATATTCTCATCCATAGAATATTTGCCATTATGCAATGCGACAATTGCCTGATACTGCTCCTTTTCATTATCAGATAGTTTGTCACTCTCTGACAAAAATGAAAAACGTTGTGCCTCTCTTCCTGCCAGCTCTGTGATACGATACCTTGCATCCTCATATTTAATGTCTTTCCAAAGCGGCGGGGACGGGTAAAAAGAGTCACTTTGCTCCAATCTTTTCATTGTAATTCTCGACTTACATTGATTTAAGAGGCTTGTTCGGACAGAGAAATTTTAATGTTCGTATATCTCCGGATTTGCACAGAAAAGTCTTTGTATAAACAATCACACACTAGATGTCCATGAATCGACATATCTGGGGACCCCTTAAAAAATCGCCTGCTGCCCAGGAACCATGCTAAGAAATTTATACCTAAGTTTATAAGTTGTTTCGAATTTTCATAAACTCTTTAGCATGTTGTCACAACCTGTTCATAATGCACTGGTAATATAAAACCATCAAAACAAAAGGGGCTGTTGTATTTTAACAAACGGTGTTGGGGTGCTGTCAGTTCCGACTAAAAACAATTCGCGAAAGCGATTTCTCTTATAGATCCGCCACAGAATATCTTTTCCTCCCTCTGTGGCGGGATTTTTTATGCACATTGCCTTCTGGATATTGGCATATGTGTGAAAATCTGCTGACTGAATTTTTTTCTTCTCTCTTTCGGGACATATGTATAAAAACTTATTGGCTATGTCCCTCTTCTTTTGCTTGTGGGACATATGCACGGAAACTTATCGGCTATGTCCCTTTTCTTTTGCTCACTGGGATATATACATGAAAACTTACTCACTATGTCCCTTTTCTTTTGTTTACCGGGACATATATGCCAGAAAAAACGCTATATGTCCCATTGCCGCGGACATAAGGGACATAATGCAAAGGAATGATTCTATATGTCCCACTGTGCAAAAAAAGCGAGACATAACAGAGCAAAAATTTTCTATATGTCCCCAGGATCGCCTTGCTTATTACCGTTTTTTGTATGTCACGGTCTCCTCCCCGCTGACATGCGACTGGTTGCGCTTTTCGCGCATGAGGATTTCTGCAATCTCACGCTGTGCTGTTTTTGAAATTCCTTTTTCTTTATAATAAGGCGATGGCTTTTTGTCTTTGCCCGCACTGTTTCTGGCAACATTTATTTCGCGCGGTGCATCCACCAGCAGATGTATGTTGTTGGCAGAGCCTCCGGAAAAAACGATTTTAATGTTATCTCCCAATGTAATGTATTCGCCCGGTTTCAAGCTCAGTTTCAGCATAAGAACCTTCATGTTTATTCCCCTTCATCCAGAGGATGCAACTCTCCTTATAAGAATGTTACATCTTGACGTGGGGATATATACGGATTACCATGCATTTCTGTACTATCACTCAAGAATCTGACTTCTATGAAAGGAGTAACAAAATGGGAACCACACAACCGATTCGAAATCGCAAGGAATTGCAAA
>ERZ1034969.128-NODE-128-length-53944-cov-114.300488_pt1 | contig 53944 bp, 44 predicted proteins | sample MGYA00520624_ERZ1034969 | MGnify/ENA primary metagenome ERZ1034969 (study PRJEB33766, sample SAMN09781776) | gut metagenome | biome: gut microbiome | host: Homo sapiens | place: Madagascar | study: EMG produced TPA metagenomics assembly of the PRJNA485056 data...
GGACTTGATTTGCTTGCGGTAAACGATGCCGGCGGCAGCGGCAAGGCCGACGGCGGTTCCTGCAACACCGCAGGTGATGGCAATGATACGTGGCTTCATGAGGACTCCTCTCAAAGCGATGCTATAGGCATTATCGCAAATGTCATACAGACCATATGCCGCATTCCGGCGAGTGGCATGGCATACCGAGCCCTAGAGCAGCGCAATCGCAACGATGCAGCATCCGAGCGCCAGAACAGCAAGGTCTGCCCGGTCAAAGCGATAGCTGCGCAGGCAGGTTCTGCTGACAGCCGGGTGCGCTCCGTATTCGCGGTTGACCATGGCGAGCGCGAGCGTGTCAGAGCGCCGCAGCGCGTTGCTAAACAAGGGCGTGATGACGGGAATAAAAGCACGTGCACGCTGCAGGGGCGAGGGACTGTCAAAGCGCGCCAAGCGCGCTTCCTGAGCGGCCTTGATACGATTGAACTCTTCGATAAGCACGGGGACAAAACGAAGCGTGAGCTGTATGGCGACGGTGGCATCGTCGGTGCGCAGGCCAAAACGGGCGAGGGGCCTCAGAAGCGCCGCGGCGCCATCGGCGAGTGCGGTGGGGGAGGTGGTCGCCATGAGCGTCGACGTTCCCAGCATAATGAGGGCAAAACGCAGCACGCAGAGCGCGCCAAAGAGCAGACCTCCCGAGGTGATCTGCACGGGTCCCGCCTGCAGCAGCAGAGTCCCCGATGCCGTAAAGAGTGCGTTGAAGACCAGGACAAACCCCATAAGCCAGCGAAATGGCCTGAGGGCACGAAGTGCCTGACGCATCGAGCTGCCGCTTGCGGCGAGCGAGGCGAAGGCGGTGAGCGCGACGGCGGCAAGGGCGCCGGGCTGCTGGGCGATAAAGCCGGCAATCATAAAGAGCATGCAGAATACAAGCTTGGTGGCGGGGTGCAGCAGGTGAACGAGGCTTGACCCCGGACGAAAGATGCCAAACGAGACCGCCTTGGACGCTGGCGGAGTATGTCCGGTTTCCACGGGACGTGCGGCCGTCACGCCAACGGATGTCACCTGGATGCCCTCGGAACTTTGCGGCAGCAGCATGCCGTCCTGCAGCCGAAAGGCCTTGTCGCAGATGCTCAGCACACGCGAATCGTGCGTGGCGATTACAATGCCGCGGCCGTGGCGTGCGAGTTGAGCCAAGCGCTCGAGCAGCAGCCGGTGGGCGCGGGGATCGAGTCCAGCGCTGGGCTCGTCGAGCAGCAAATACGGTGTCTCGAGTGCAAGCATATCGGCAACGGCGATACGGCGCTGCTCTCCGCCAGAATGGGCAAAGGGGCTTGTGCCGCCGATAGCGGCGAGATCAAACCCGACGCTGGCGAGCGATGTGCCAACGCGTCGCTTGACCTCGGCTTCGTCCAGTCCAAGATTGCGGGGGCCAAACGCCACCTCGTCAAAGACCGTGGCGGCAAAAAACTGCTGCTCGGGGCGTTGCTGCACGAGTGCCACGGTTTTGCGGTACGTACGAAGTTCATCCGCCGTGGGGTGTGTGCCAAGCGCGGTGCCGTCCGCCACGACAGACCCCGCCTGCACGGCAAGCGCTCCGGCAAGGGCACGCAGCAGCGTTGACTTGCCGGAGCCAGAGGTGCCTGCGATACCGATCACGCTGCCGGGCCTAATTTCCAACGAAACACGAGATAGGGTACAGGCGTCTGCTTCGGGATAGCGGACGGTTATGTTTGAGCAGGTTAACGACACAGTTCCTCCAGGCCGCATCGAATGAGCAGATCGCGCTGGTCGGCAAGATCTTGCACGGTACCCAGGTATGCGATGGCGCCCGCCTCGAAGACGGCGACTCGGTCGGCGCGCGCGACCTCGTCGAGCAACTGCGTGATCTGGATCACGGCAACATCGCGCTGGCAAAGATGATCGATGAGATCATTGACGGCCTCGCGGGCGGTCTCGTCGAGCATGGCGGTCGTCTCGTCAAAAATCATGAGCGAAGGGGTGAGCGCAACCAATCCCGACGCCGCCACGCGTTGTTTTTGGCCGCCCGAGAGCGTGGCGACATCGCGTTGCTCAAGCTCGACAATGCCAAGCTCGTTGAGTGCCTGCAAGACTTCTGAACGCATTTCGTCGCGGGGGACACCGCGGTTTTCGAGTCCAAAGGCGATGTCGTCTCGCACGACTGGAGCGACGATCTGGTTATCGGGATCCTGAAAAGCAAGGCCTACGGTGCCCTGCACGCACATAGCGTGCCCGTTCACGTCTTTGAGCAGCCCCGCAAGCTCGAGTGCACAGGTGCTTTTGCCACTGCCGTTGGTGCCGACAAAGGCGATGCGCTCTCCTGCCACGATATTGGCGGCAAGTGCAGCGCAATCGACGGAGGGACGTGTGTCATCGGCTTGCTCAATACCGGCGAGCGCACCTTCTGCCACCGCGCCCGTAATGCCGCCGGTGACGCAGGCGGCGACGCCCAGAACGCCCAGATTGATAAAGACTGCCGGGGTCTGCAGCGCCATGGCGGCAACGCCCAGCTGGCCTACATTGTGCAGCACGGCGGCAAGCATGCTCACGGGCACCAAGCCAACACCCGGCACGGCAGCAAGGGCGACCATGCCGATAAAGGCGAGGACCGTGCCGCCTAGGCTATAGACGAGCATCATGGGCGAACCAAACAAAAAGCCCGATGCAAAGACCTTGACGAGCGCAACGGCACCGGCGCTTTTGGCATCGAGCGTATAGAGTGCGACGACTACGGCCACGTTGGCAAGGCCCAGTTTAATGCCGGGCACCGCGACGGGCAGCGGAATCATGGTCTCCAGATAGGACAGCACCAATGCGCAAGCGCACAACAGCGAAACGCGCGCCAGGCGGCGAGTGTGTTCGATATCGACCATCTCCACGGATTAGCGCCCCACTACGTCGTAGGTGGTCTCGGCGCTCGCGTCGACGATATCGACGGTAAGCTTGTGCGGAAGGCAGACAATTTGCTCCCCGGCAGCGTCAATCCAGCCCTGGTGCACGCAGTCCTGGTTGGGACAGTCTGCTTCCTCGACGTGCACGCGGCCGTCTTTGATTTCGATGAGGTTGGTTCCCAAGTCGGTCGTAACGCTCTTGGTCGTGTTCTGGCTCAGAGGAAGCTCGTAGACGTTTTGCTCTCCATCGCGGATAACGACTGTGGCCGTGTCGGCGTTCGTGTTTGCTCCCATCAGACGCGTGGCGACCAAGCCGGCGCATGCGACGGCCGCTATCGCCAAAACCAGGATGAGGTTGAGTCTTTTGTTGTCGCGCCCATCGCGCGCACCTTTGCGCTTGACCATCATGGCTCCTAGTCCTGCAAGATCTTGAACGTCGAGCCGTCGCTCTTGGTGGCGCGATCGTCCATATCGACTAAAACGCCGCCTTCAAAGCGCTCATCGCTTTCGATGAGCTCCATGGCGCGGTCGTGGCCGAGCAAAAACAGGATGGTAGAGTAGGCGTCCCCAAGCACGGATTTCTTGGTCATAATCGAGGCGCTCTTGAGGTCGGTGGCGGCGGGGTAGCCCGTTTTGGGGTCGAGGATGTGGTAGTAGAACGTGCCGTCCTGCTCAAAGCCGCGCTCATAGAGGCCGCTCGTCACAAGGGAGCGGTTGCGCGTCTTGACGGTGGCGAGCACGTCGTCCTGCGCGCCGTTGGGGTCTTGCACGCCCACGTTCCAGGCGTCGCCGTCAAAGCTCTTGCCCATCACGTAGACGTTGCCGCCCAGGCTGATGGAAGCATCTCTGACGCCGCTCTTCTTAAAGAGCGCCACGAGGTCGTCAGTGATGTAGCCTTTGGCAATGCCGCCTAGGTCGAGCTTTGCCTCGGGATCGGCGAGCGTGACGGTGTTGCCTTCGACCGTGATGGTGCGATAGTCGACATGGGGCAGTGCCGCCTGGATGTCCTCATCTGCGGGCTTGACCTCGTTGTCAAAATCCCAGAGGCTCGAGACGGCGCCGATGGTGATGTCAAAGAGCCCGTCGGACTCCTCGGCGTAGCGGATGGCTGCCTCGACGACCTCGGCGGTCTCGTGCGCGACTTCCACGGGCTTGCCGCCTGCATTGTTGATGTTCCAGATATCCGAGCCCTCCGCGGTGCGCGAGAACTTGTTCTCAAAGTAGGTGCAGCGGTCGGCGACCTCGTCCATGACCTTTTTGCTGCATTGGGCGCTGATATTCACGACAGTGTCGAAGACAAAGAGCGTCGTGCTCTGCACCTTGGGCGAGCTGTCGGAGCCCGCGGAGCCCGCTTTGGACGCGGTTACAGAGCCCGAGTCGCCCTGCGTGCCCGAGCAGCCGGTAAGTGCACCGGCGCAAGAGACGAGGGCCCCGCCTGCGAGGGCGATAAACGTGCGGCGGTCGATGGTGTGGGGGGTCTGGATCATGGTGAGCTTTCTGGTCGGTGGCGTTACGGATGAGCCTGCGCCTGCACGACTCGGTGTTGACGGGGTGCCGGGCCGCGGGTGCGCGTGCCCTACATGAGCAGGTAGCAGAGCGCGGCGAGGATGGCAGCCTTGACGAGCGTGAGCGCAACCTCGGTCCCGAGAATGGCGGGCCCTGCGGGCGGGCGCTTGCGGGTGTTGCTCTGCGCGAGCTCGCTGGCATCGTCGGTTGCTTGATCGCGCTTAAAGCCGTCGAGCCGGGCGAGCGTCACGTTGGCCATGGGGCAGCCATCGGCGCAGCGCCCGCAGGCGATGCACTCGCCCGATCGCAGGTCGGCGCGCTCGGGGTGGATGCGCACCGGGCAGCTGTCCTGGCAGCGGTTGCAACCGCGCGCACAGCTTTCGCGGCGGCGGTTGAAAAGCGAGACCGGCAACACTGGCAGCAGCGAGAATATGGCGCCGAAGGGGCAGAGGAACTGGCAGAAGAAACGCTCGACAAAGGCCATCCCAACCATGACCGCGCCAAGCGCGGCAAAGGCCGTGGGCACGATGCCCTCGAGCGAGCGCGCAGTGATGCCGGCGAAGGCGACCCAGGGGCTCGCGCCCGAGACCTGGGGCCAGATACCCATCACGCAGAGGGCGCAGATGCCCACGAGGACGGCGTACTTGACGAGCTGGAGCGCGTGCTGCACGCCCGCGGGGAGCCGGTGCGCGCCCTTGCCCTCAAGGCGGAGTGTCCGGCGCAGCGGGGTTGCAAGCGCGTAGACGATATCGCCGAGCGTACCGAAGGCGCAGGCAAAGCCGCAGAAGAAACGGCCGAACACGCAGGTGAAGGCCAAGAGGGCCAAAAGCAGGGATAAAAAGCCGGTGAGCTCGATGGGTGCATGGCTCCCGAGCTGCGTGAAGATGTACTTGACGCCGTTGAAGGCGGCGTTCCAGGCGGCCGGGAAGCAGATGAGAAAGCCGAACTGTACGCACCAGCGCACACCGCGATGGAGGTACTGTCGGCGCAGGCGCTCCTGCATCTTGTTCTTGGGGTGCGCGATGACGTTTGCGCCGTTGCGCAGGCTCTCAAGGGTTCCCGCGGGGCGCTTTGCGCCGCGGGTCTTGGTGGATGCAGTCCTGGCCATTACTGCGTACCTCCGGCGTTGCTCTGCTCAAGCGCCGCATTGACGGCGTTTAGGATGCCGGCACTCGAGAACGTGGCACCCGAGACGGTGTCGACGTTGGTTCCCTGAGCATCGCAGATGGTCTGCGTGAGGCCCTCGGCCTGCGCAAAGTAGGCGGGGGTCTCGCCGGCGTGGTCCGTGACCTCGACGCTTTCGATGTATCCGTTCTCGATGGTCACGCGGCAGGTGACAGTGCCGCCGTAGCCCTGGGCGCTGCCCTCGAAGGTGCCGTCGGTGTCGTAGGCGCCGCGCGTCTGCGAGCGCTCGGCCTGGACAGCCTCCGCCTGGGTGCGGGCGTCGGCCTCTGCCGCCTGGGCGGCCCAGCTGCTGTAGCCCGCCACGATGGCGACGACGGCCGCGGCGTTGACGGCTTTGAGATAGAAATTGCGGTTGCGCCAGAGGTGGCGCCCAAGGAGGGCAAACGGGTTACGCATGGGCGCCAGCCTCCTCGGTGGCCCCGTTTGCGGCGGTCGGGTTGGCCGTAGGCTCATCGGGGGCGTTTGTCTTGTCAGAAGCGTCTGCCTTGTCGCCTTTGCTGTCGTTCGCGTCCTTATAAGCCGCGGCCGAGCGCGCGAGGGCGTCGGTGTAGGCGTTGGCGATGGCGCGGCTGGAGTAGGTGGCGCGCGCCACCACGTCGATCTTGCCAGCCTCGGTGCCCGCGAGCAGCTGCTCGGGGATGCCGGTGTAGACGGTACCGCGGAAGGTGCGGCCGTCGATGGCGTTATCGAGGTAGGGCTCGTTATCCTCGTCAAAGGGATCAAGCGCGTCGGAGAGGCTCTCGTCAGGCTTGCCGCCTACACCCTCGATATCGTGGATACCGGTAACCTTGCCGTCCTTAACGGTGACGGTGAGCTTGACGTAGTAGGGGCCGAAGACTTCGTCGTCCTCCTCGTTTTTGCAGAGGGCGTAGCCTGTAAAGTCGCCGTCGGCGTAGTGGACCTCGTCTGGCGTGTCGGGCGAGGGGTCCGGGTTGGGCGCGGGGTCGGGGCCGGGCGCGGGCTCGGGGTCCTTTGTGCCGGCTGCGGCCTGCTTAAGGCAGCCCTGGATGGCGCCCAGGATGCCCTCGCTCGAATACGTGGCGCCCGTTACGGTATCGACGTTGACGCTTTGCTTTTGCATGACGAGCCCGGGGAGCGCGTTCCAGGCGCGGCTCCAATACTCGGGCGTGTCGACCGTGTTCACGAGTTCTATGTTGGCGATCTTGCCGTCCGCGATGGTCACGCGCACGCTGACGGGCGTGTCCTCGCTGTAGCCCCAGGCGGAGTCGGTGTAGACGCCGTCTGCGTAGCCGCTGGCGGGCGTGAAGGGGTCGATGGTGTGGTGGGGCTTATTGGAGGAGCCGCCGGCCGCAGGGGCGGGGGCAACAGCCTCGGCAAGCCCGCCCGATGCCTTGACCAGTGCGTTTTTGATGGCCATGAGCAGGCCTTTTGATGAATACGTGGCACCCGAGATAGTGTCGACCGACGTCGACTGAGCGCTAATCACCGATTGGGTGATCGCCTGGGCTCGCCCAAAGTAGGCTGGGTCGTCTGCAGACGACACTATGTCGATTGCCACGATCTTGCCGCCCGCGATGGTCACGCGCACGGTGATACTGCCCCTAAAGCCGGTACCTGTGCCTTCATAGGTGCCGTCCTTGAGGTTTGCGGCGTCCATACCATAGACCGAGGGGTCGAGCGATTCGGTTGCCGGCGTTGCCGTCTCCTTCTGGACGTTGGAGGTGTCGACGGTCTTGAGGTCGGCGCCTGCGGCCTCTTGCGCGGGCGTGGCGGCGACCGTCTTGGCCACGAGCGGGGTGTACTGGGACACCACGAGGGCTACGGTTGCGCCCACGGCGATCGAGGGCACGATGAAGCCTGCCGTGGCGAGGCCGTGGCCGAGCGCCTTGGCTTTTGAGTGCTTGGGTTGGTAGTTGTCCATTTGTGGGTGGTCTCCCGTGGTCGAGTATGAGAAAAGGCCCGCAGCCCTGGTTGGGGCTGCGGGCGCTTGCGTTGCGAGCGCGTGGCGCGCGTTTTAGGCGCTAGTGCTGCATGCGGCGGCGGATGGCGACGCCGGCGGCCGCGATGGCGGCGCCGATACCGGCGAAGATGCCGACCGTGGCGATCTGGGTATCACCGGTGCCGGGGAGGCCGCTTGCGTCCTTCTTGGATGCATTGGCCTTCTTGGTATCGGTGGTCGTCGTGGTGGTCGTCGTGGTGCTCGAGGTGTTGCCCGTGGAGCTCTGGCTGGGCTTGGCGAGCGCCTCGCGGGCGGCCTTGAGCGCAGTCGTTGCCGCCTCGACGTCGGCAGCAGAGGCGTCGTCCTTCGAAAGCACGGATTGGGCTGCAGTCAGCGCGGACTGGTATGCCTTCCAGGAGTCGGCGGTGTAGTCGGACTCGTTCAGCGCATCGGCACGGCCAATCTCGACCTTAAGGTCGGTCTTCTGGTCGGTCGTTGCGGCCTTGGCGAGCGCGGCCTGAGCGTTCTGGAGCGTCGAGAGGGCGTTGGCAACCTCGTCGTCGGAAGCCGCGGGGCTTTCGTTAACGCCCTGGGCAGCGCTCAGCGCGTCCTGGAACGCAGCCCAAGATGCGGCGGTGTAGGTGCCCTGGTCGTTGCTCAACTTGGCAGCGGCCTCAATTGCGGCGTTGAGCGCCGTCTTGTCGGCCGACTTGGTGTAGGTGAAGCGCAGGTTGGTGGTGTAGCCGGTGGCCTCGACTTCAATCTGGTAGTCGCCGTTGGCATTGAACACCAGCGATTTATCCTGATTGGCGGCCGCCAGGTTAAGCGAGCCGTCGGCGTTGAAGATCTTTACCGCACCGCGGCCCTGCGCGCTGTACTCGGTACCGTTGACAGTGACCTTGGAGATGTTCGCGAGGTAGTTGGCAAGATCCTCGTCCGTGGCATCGTTGGCGGCGATGAGCTTAAGGTTTGCCGCGTCAAAGCTTGCGACGAGCTTGGAGCTGGTTGCTGTAAAGCCCGTGCTGATATCGGCGAACTTGCCACTCTTGTCGATGGCGGTCAGCGTGTGGCTGCCGGGCTTAAGAGCCGAGGCGTCAAACGTGACGGACACGGAGCTGCGCGCGTTGCTGGCGAGCGGCTCGACATCCTGACCGTCAATCTGGTAGGCGGCGTCAAAGCCTTCAGGCAAGGTGACATCGGCATTGACGGTGGCGTTGGCACCGTCAAGCGAGGCGTCCTTGGCCTTGATGGCGGCGTCGGCATCCTTGACGGGGACGTACTGGTTCATGGCAACGGTGTAGGTGCCCGTAGAGGTGTAGAACGTCACACTCTTGATGGTCTTGCCCATCATGGACTTGTAGTGCCGCGAGCTCAACGGGCTGCCGTGAGACTCGTTGACCAGGCCGCAGCTCCAGGCAATCTCCTTGCCCTTCCAGATGTTCTCGACGGTGCGCATGCCATAGCCCTCGGTGGTGCCGTCCGCATCGGCGGCATTGACCACGGCACCGTATACGGTCGCCTGGTTGCCGTCGGCGTCGACCATCTGCTCGCGCAGGTTCTTAAAGTCGATCTCGTAGTCGCCGTACTTGCTGGAGGTCTTAAAGTTGGCGGTGACGTTTTCAAGTTCGGTGGCTTTCTTGCCCTCGACAGCGCCAAAGTTCAGGTTGCCCTCGGAATCGGCGGTGAGCTCCTTGTAATTGGTCGGAACCTCGCCGGCGGGCAGCACGTAGTAAGAGTAGTTCGCAGACTCAAACAGGGCGTCCTTGCCCGTGTAGGTCGTCGTGGACTCCTTGCCCTTGATCGAGGTGGTGATCGTAACGGAGCTGTTGTCGGTCACGCGGGTGAACTTGGACCAATCGATGTCGCCTTCGCCCACCTTGACGGCAAACGTGGCGCCCGAGATATCCGTACCGTCGGAATTGACGTGGTAGGAGCCGCTCGCCAAGCTGGAGCGCGTCTTCTGCCGCGTAGCCGAGGTCACAATGTCGGTGCCGGCGTTGTTGCTCTCGGCGGCATAGAAATCGGCGTAGGGGATGTTCATGAGCACGTAGTCGCCGGCCTGGGGATACAGGCTCACGAGCGCGTCGAGCGCGCCCTGCAGGTGAGTGATCTGCTCGGCGGCCTCGGCTTCGCCCAGGTTTTTCTTGGCGAGCAGGTCCTTGGTCTCGGCAGTTTCGGTCTCGATGGACGAGGCGGTCCAGGAGTCCTCGGTGTACTTGGACTTATCGAGGGACGCCGCCTTGTCGTAGAGCTCCTGCAGCTTGGCCTTGGTGGCATCGGTCACCGGCTCCTTGGCACCCACGATGTTGTCATCGGTCGCGTGGAAGGTGTAGGTGTAATCGTTGTAGCCCAAGGCGTGGACGGTGAGCTTCCAGTAGCCGGTGCCGTTGGTGCCCTCGGGCAGCTGGCAGCGCTCGGATTTAGTGAGGCCCAGCTGAATGCCAATGGACTTGTGCATCCAGTTGTCGGCCGCGAACTTGGTGCCGTAGCTGGCAAGGGCGTTGGTGTAGGTCGCATCGTCGCCGTAATAGGTCCAGGTGACGCTTTGCATATTGGCGCCCAGGTCGCCATAGTTGCCGTTGAGGTCTACGCGCAGGAACTCGCCGTAGGAGCCGCTCGCGTCCTTAACCGTGGGTTTAATGTCCGTGGCGGTCTTGAGCTCCTGACCCTTGATACCCGAGTCGGTGCCGGTGGTGGCGGCGGCCGAGAAGCTGAAGGTTCCGTTATTGTTGGTCACGGTCTTAATGCCGTTGGTGTTGGCATCGACGTCTGCAACCAGGCCGGAGTAAGCCTGGAGGTTATTTTCGGTGTAGCCGCCGGCGAGCGTCTCGCCATTGGCGACAAAGCTGTGGCTCGCCTTAAAAGCCTCGAGGTCGCTGGTCTTGATTTTGACGGGAACGTACTTGAGTCCCGTGACCTCGTAGTCTTTGAGCGTGTAGCTTGCACCGTCGCAGGTCATGGCGCCGCGGTTCCACGTTACGGTCTTGCCGTCGGTCGTGGTGAACGACTTGCCGTCGGCGGCCCAGGTGGCCAGGTCAAATGTCGCGCCCTCGTTGGTGTAGATGGTAGCCATGCACTGGTAGCTGCCGCGGTGCAGGCCGTGGTTGGCGGTTGCACGGGTCACCACGTCAAAAGCGCCCTTGTCGGCCTCGTTGCGGGAATCGAGCTCGCTCGACGAAGCGGAGGACCCTGCCGCCTGCACGTTTTCACCAGCCCAATACTCGGCCCACGTCAGGCCAGCGTAGCCATAGGTGTACTCGTCGGTCGCAGGGGTCGACGGATTCTGCTCGTCATAGGCAGTCTGCAGGGCATTATCGACGGCAGCCTTGATGGCGTTGGACGAGATCGTAGCTGTGGTCACAGCGTCGATGTTGTCGGTGTTGCCGGCCGCCTCAATCTGCGCGGGAACGCCCTTTGCCTTTCGGCTGCCCTTGACAGCAAGGTTCATCTTCTCGTAGTCGTTGTCGCCCAGGGACTCGTAGTCTGCAACATCGACCTTGGTAATCTTGCCGCCCGAGACGGTGACGGAGACACTGACGTCGTAGGACTTGGCATCCCATTCGTCGCCCTTGTTATGCGGATCGTTGGAATCGGCCACGGCTTTGCCCGTGTAGGTTCCGTCAGCAATCTTGGACAGGTCGTACGAGGTGCCCGAGGACGCGTTTTGGCTGCTAGAATCGGTTGTGAGGAGGTTCGCCTCTTCGTTTTGGATGGAGACCGGCGCGTTGTTGGTAGCTTCGGTGCCGGTCTTCGTCATGGTTGCCGCAATTGCGGTGGTCGGGGCCATGGAGGTCACCATGGCGGTAATCACGGCTGCACGGCATGCGTTGCTGCCAAAGGCGTTAAGATGCCGCAGCACAGCGTTCTCTTTTTGCATATTGCCTCTTTCATCAGGGGTTTTACGTCGGATGCCAATCTCCTTTCCCGTGTTAGGGCACCCGTTTCTGCATAAATGTTGCTTAAGTATCTTAAGTTTGATTTGGATAACTTGCCAAACATTTGCCAGATAAGTTCTACGGGGTTAACAAAAATAACAGAAATTAACCTTGGGTAACTCACATACCTGCGATTGTGCGGGCGCATTTGCCGCGCATAAGCGCTACCCTAAACAGGAGTACGACAAGACCGGGAGGACGGTTATGGAAGATACGACTACCACACATGTGACAGCCGACGATATCGAGGCTGCCAACGACCTTATCGACTTTATCGAGGCATGCCCCAGCATGTTCCATACGGCGGCGACCATTATGGCCGAGCTCGACGAGGCGGGCTTTACCTACCTGTCCGAGAATGCGGCGTGGGATATCGAACCGGGCGGTCGCTATTACACGCAGCGCAACACCTCGAGTGTTATCGCCTTTAAGGTGGGCGAGGACTTGGCCGCGACGTGGGGCGAGGACGGCGTTGCCGGCGACTATCATTTTCAGCTCGCGGCGTCGCACAGCGATTCGCCGACGTTTAAGGTCAAGGCTGTGCCCGAGCTCGATGGCGCAGGCGAGACGCTGCGCCTGAACACCGAGGCCTATGGCGGCATGATCGACTACACCTGGTTCGATCGTCCGCTGGCACTGGCGGGCCGCGTGCTGGTGCGCGAGGGCGACCGCATTGAGAGCCGCCTGCTTGCCACCGAGCGCGAGGTCGCTATTATCCCGAGCCTTGCCATCCATATGAACCGTGGCGTCAACGAGGGCTTTGCTCCCAACCGATCCGTCGACCTGTGCCCGCTCATCAGTGCTGGCGAGCTCAAGCAGGGTGACTTCGATGCCCTGATCGCTGACGAACTGGATGTTGAGCCTGAGCAGATTCTGGGCCGCGACCTGTTCTTGGTCAACCGACAGGATGCGCGTATTTGGGGCTGGGCCGACGAGTTTATCTCGACGCCCAAACTTGACGACCTGGCCTGCGCCCACACCTCGCTGCAGGCATTTTTGGGCGCCGAGAACGCGCACGACGTTTCGGTCTTCTGCTGCTTCGATAACGAGGAGGTTGGCTCCGAGACCAAGCAGGGTGCCATGTCGACGTTCTTGGCTGACGCGCTGCGCCGCATCAACGGATCGCTGGGCTTTGACGACGAGTCGTACCATCGCGCACTTGCCGCCTCGATGCTCGTGAGCTGCGACAATGCACATGCCGTGCACCCCAACCACGCCGAGAAGTGCGACGCCCGCAACCAGGTTGTGCTCAACGGCGGCATCGTCATCAAGGAAGCCGCTAACCAGCACTACTGCACCGATGCCTTTAGCCGCGCGGTGTTCCAGGCCATCTGCGATGACGCCGACGTGCCCACGCAGGCCTTCGCCAACAAGAGCGACATGGCCGGCGGTTCTACCCTGGGCAACCTGTCGAACATGCAGGCGAGCATGCATGCCGTAGACGTGGGCCTGCCGCAGCTGGCTATGCACTCGAGCTACGAGACCGGCGGCGTGCGCGACGTGATGTACGCCATCCGCGCCCTCACCTCCTTCTACGAGCGAAACCTAACCATCAACGGCGCCGAAAGTGTGGAGCTCTAAAACCTGCCAAAAAGGGACAGGTTCATTTTGGCAGGTTTTATCTGGGCGAATGCAAGGGGTGAAACCGAACTAGATCGGTGATGCGTAGCCGCCGAGGTGCAGTATGCCTCGGCGGCTTTTTGTGTACAGAGTACGGCTAATGCTTATAAGTGCTTTACATGCTTTACGTATCTACCATAGAGTTTTATGATAGTTTTGAAGTATTAAGGAGGGGTCATGACCACAACCGCCGCTCAGATCAACGTACGTCTCGATGCCGATCTTAAAAGGAGTGGGGACGCCGCTCTCTCCAGGGCCGGTATGACGCCGAGCCAAGCGGTGCGAGCGCTCTGGCAGCTTGCAGCGTCACTGGCCGATCGCCCCGGTGCGCTCGAGGATATCCTGCTGCCCAGTCGTGCCCGGGCGAAACAGCGCGAGCGCGAAAAGGCCGCCAAACGTAAGCTCGAGCTCATGGATCAGGGGTCGAAGCTGTTCGCTGCCGCTTGCTGTGAGTCGGGAATCGATATGGTCAGGGCTCAGCCATCGGACGACGAAGAGCTCAAACGGAATGCCTATGCGGATCGCTATGGCGAGGAGATGAGCTGGCTCTATGAGTGAGACTCCAAAGCGCATCTTGGTTGACACCAACGTGTGGCTCGATTACTTCATTCCCTCACGACGCGGTCGTTCGGTGGCGATTGAGTTTTTACGCGATGCATGCACGGCGCAGGTTGATTTGCTGTATGCGGCGACATCGTCCAAAGACCTGTTTTATTTGATTTCAAGCGAACATAAGACATGGTATCGGCGCGAGCATGGTTCGCTTTCCCAAGATGCCGCTGCGGCAGCGACATCGCTTGCATGGGATTGTCTTAGCGTGCTGTCGCAGCTTGCCACGCCAGTGCCCTGTGACCTGAGCGACATCTGGATGGCGAGCAGGCAGCGTGAGCTCCATAGCGATTACGAAGACGATTTAATCATTGCGGCAGCGATACGCGCTCAAGCAGATCTACTGGTCACCAACGATGCCAAACTCTGTTCACACGCACCCGTCGCAGCAATGAGTGTAGAAGACGCAAAAAATTACTTAGCAACGCTCTAACAATTTAAAGATCCCACAGGTCGAACAAAAGTCAGCGAATGCCCACAGACAGAGACAGCACCAACCAGTGAAACGCCGCGGGTTGAACAAAGGTCAGCGAGAGCTCGTCTGGGCGAGCAAGGTGCCTTGAAAGAGGAGGGCATTGGCCTTCTGGCCATGCCCGACGATTGAAAGGCAGATTGCCGTCCAGACGGGGTCGCAGCGTCGACTGGTCCGCCGTTCGTTAGAACGGCGGAACAAGATGAGGTCGCGCCTTTGAAATTGAACGGCAGATTGGCCAAACGGCGGGCTCGCAGCGTCGAGCAGTTCCGGCGTTTGGTAAAACGCCGGAACAAATCAGTGCTCGATCCAACAACGTAAAGTTTCGCCGGCCTGCAGGTGACGCAGGTTCTCCGCGGCGATGTCGACCACGTTGTTGAGCGTGGCGGCCAAGTGGAACCAGCCGGAGACGTGCGGCGTGATGAGCATGTTGGGCGCATCCCACAACGGGCTTGTCTCAGGCAGCGGCTCGGGGTCGGTGACGTCGACCGCGGCGCCGGCGAGATGTCCTGACTCAAGGGCGGCGACCAGGTCGTCGGCAACCACAAGGTCGCCGCGGCCGCCGTTGGCAAAGAAGGCGCCCGGCTTCATCGCGGCGAAGAACTCGGCGTTCGCCAGGCCGCGGGTCTCGGGTGTGCTGGGCATAAAGGATGCGACGATGTCGGCCTCGGCCAGGCGCTCGGGCAGGGCGTCCATGCCGTCCATGTCCTCAAACACGATGGGGTAGACGAGCGGATGGCGCTTGATGCCGCGGACGTGTGCACCCATGCTGCGGCAGAGCGTGGCGAAGTGGCCGCCGATATCGCCCGCGCCCAGCACGAGCACATTGGCATTTTTGAGCGAAGTGACCGGCCCCAAATCCTCCCAGCGATGCTCGCGCTGCAAGTCGTGATAGCCAGGCAGACGCTTCATCATGGAAAGGACCATGGCAAACATGTGCTCGCTTACGGCCTGGCCATAGGCGCCCACCGAGCAGGAAAGCTTAGCGTCGGCTGGCACGGTGCCGGCGGCAAGGTAGTCGTCATAGCCGGCGGTCTGCAGTTGCAACAGCTGGAGGTGCTCGCACGCGGTAAGCAGGGCAGGGTCGATGTTGCCCAAGATCACGTCCGCATCGGCGACCTGCTCGCGCATGGCGGCGTCGGAGCTCGTGTAGATAAAGTCCTCGCCCGGAGCGCTCGACTCAAGAATTGCGCGATGGCGGTCGTTGACGGGCAGCAAAACCAGGATGTTCACAAGCAGTCCTCTCCGCTCAACCTACCAAAAAGGGACAGGTTTATTTTGGCAGGTTTTATCAGGCAAAACGTTCAAATAAAAACGCCGGATGCAAGACGAGCGTGCCCGTCGGCATCCGGCGCATCTACAGCTACCAGCTCAGCAGCTCGTAACCATCCTCGGTCACCACGAGCTGCACCTCGCACTGGGCCGAATCGCTGCCGTCCTTGGTGCGCACGCACCAGCCATCGCCCTTGCTAATCTTGATGTCGGGCGCCCCGGCGTTGACCATAGGCTCGATGGTAAAGACCATGCCCGGAGCCATGATGGTGTCCACATCGGGCGCCTCGGTGGTAAAGCCCACAAACGGGTCCTCGTGGAACTCCTTACCGATGCCGTGTCCACCGTACTCGCGCACCACGCTAAAGCCGGCGTCCTCGACCGTCTTTTGCACGGCCTCGGCCATAACGGACAGCGGCAGCCACGGCTTGACGGCCGCCAGACCCGCCTCCACGCTGGCGCGGGTGACGTCGACCAGGCGCTGGCGCTCGGCCGAGACTTCGCCGATGCAGAACATGCGGCTCGAGTCGCTAAAGTAGCCGTCTAGGATCGTGGAGCAGTCCACGTTGATGATGTCGCCCTCGTGCAGCACGTCCGTATCGCAGGGGATACCGTGGCAGACCACGTCGTTGATCGAGGTGCACACGCTCTTGGGATAGCCCTCGTAGTTGAGGTCGGCCGGCGTGCCACCGTGCTCGACGGTGTAGTCGTAGATCATCTGGTCGATCTGGTTGGTGGTCATGCCCGCGGCGATGTGCTCGCCTACGTAGTCGAGCACGCCCACGTTGATGGCAGCGGAGCGCTTGATGCCCTCGATGTCGGCGGGCGTCTTGTAGAGCGTACGGGGCAGAACCTCCCAGCCCTCCTCCCACAGGCGCTCGAGGCGCTCGTCGAAGGCGCTATGGCATTTCTTATATTTTTTGCCGCTGCCGCACCAGCAAGCGTCGTTGCGGCCGGGTACGGGTCCTTTGTCATACATGGCTAACTTCCTTTCATTCGCAGCTAGTATAGCCCACCCACGTGTCCATAAAAGTTGCGGTGATATAGTTCCGATTTAAGCGGTTTAACAGCACAAATAGGAACTATATCACCGCAACTGATGGGGCGGGATGGCGGCACTAGCCGCTGCGTGGTTTTGCTAGTAGCTCACCTGGCAGGGGATGCCGAGGGCTTGGACGCGCGCGGCAATGGCGTCGAGTGCCTCGGGCGCCGCTTTGGCAAGGCCGGCGACCGGTGTCTCGCGCGCGACCGTGTAGATGGTCGTTTCTTGCGGGCGAATGCGCTCAAGCGCCGCGAGCCAGGGGGCAACGTGCTCCTCGCCGGTGTTGTCGATGAGCTTGCCCTGATACTCGCCGGTCAAAAAGATCGTCTGGATAATAACGTGACCGTCAAAGCTTGCGAACGTCTCGACCTGGTGCTCGACGTCGTAGGGGCCGACGGGCTGGTCGAGTAGCTGAATAAACGCCGGGTCGACCGTGTCGAGCTTAAGGATATTGTCGTCGACCATCATGAGTGCATCGTGCACCTCGGGACGGTCGGCGCGCGTGCCGTTGGAGAGCACGGCAATCTTGCTGTTCGGCGCCAGCTCGTCGCGCAGCGCCACGGCACCGGCAATCGCCTGCGGAAACTCCGGTGCGGCGGTGGGCTCGCCGTTGCCGGCAAACGTGATGACATCGGGGAGTTCGCCCTCGGCGGCCATCTCGCGCAGCTTGGCTTCGAGCGCGTCGAGCACCACGGCGGCGGTGTTATACGACTCGTGGCAGGGACGCTCGGCGTTGAGGCCGTTTTCGCAGTAAATGCAGTCGAACGTGCAGATTTTGCCGCTGGCCGGCATCATGTTGACGCCGAGCGAAAGCCCCAGGCGTCGGCTGCGGACAGGGCCAAAGATCGGGCTGGCATTCAAAAACGTAGACATAAAAAGGTCCCCTCGTAACGTTTGCACTCCAGCTTATCACCCTGCGAGCGGTTGGATATGGGGCACCCCGATCAAACTCAAAAAGTGGGACAGCAAGCGCTGCTCTGCCGCTTGCCGATTAAACCTGCTTCCAAACACCGAGAACTTCGCCAACATATACCGTGTGAAAATCACGCTGAGGATAGTTGTCGTCGATAAGGCGGCGATCGACAAAGCCCCCTTCCACAAGAGGCGCCGCATAGAGCTTTTTGCAGGTGAGCACGAGCTCCGATTCGGCGATGGCGCAAGCCCCGTCGAGCTCGATTGCCGTGAGCTTGAGATGCTCGAGCTTGTCGCCGTCGCGCCCGCTTTTAGCGCCAAGGTAGCCAAGTTCGCGGCGGTGCCCCTCGCCTAGAAAACAGATGGAGAAGTGGTCGCCGTGCTCCATAAGTTCGTGGGTGTAGCGCTGAGGTCGCACAAAGACGGTGACGGTGGAGAGCCCCCGATGGGGCGTGCCTTCGCCGCGCCGCTCCCAAAGCGATCCCATCTGCCCCCACGAGATAGTCATGGCGTCATGAGGGCCGTCTGCGCTCCCGCTTACGAGTGCGGCCCATTCCAGCCCAAACTTGGTTGCAGGATTCATTTGCAAGGTTTCGATTGCGATTTTTTCCAACATGTTGAACTCCCTTACGCGTTGTCGTTCTGTGGCCATCTGCGGTCTTGCATACGTTCGGCTTTTGGGGCCGGCACTTGCGTGCCGGCCTATCCTGCTGATGATGAATAGTGCGACAGGTCATATATTCCTCATCTTAATGGCGGCGTAAAGAGGGTACAAAATGCCAAGTTAGTTCCCTTTTGGTTAGCGGGATGATGCCGAAGCGATGGTTCCAGAGCACCAAATCTTGCAGTTTTGTCTTACAAGATTTATGCTTTCTTGCAGAATAGAACTGCAAGATTTGGAGTCGCCATGCCGTTTAACTCATTGGTGGAGGAGAAAATTCTTGACTTTGAGAAGCTCGGTATACCAGAGGTTTTCAATCGCGATCTTAAGCTCCTTCCCATTCAAAAGCCTGCGCGCAACAACCTTGCACAGGTGCTTGTGGGTACGCGCCGGTGTGGCAAGACGTTCCGTCTTTTTCAAGAGATGCACGACATTGTTGCGGCGGGCTATAACCCTCAGAATATTCTGTACTTCAACTTTGAAGACGAGCGTCTCAAGCCGTATTCGGTGGCGCTGCTTTCCGATGTGCTCGATACGTTCTTTGCCATGCGTCCTACGGCAAAGGAAGAAGGGTGCTTTCTCTTTTTCGATGAGATTCAAGAAGTTCCCGACTGGAGCCTTTTCTTGAGGCGTGTTATCGATTCAACTGAAGCAACGGTCTACGTCACGGGTTCCTCATCAAAGATGCTGTCGGCTGAGCTTGCCTCGGAGTTCAGGGGCCGCTCGATTTCCAAAGAGCTTTTCCCATTGAGTTTTGCTGAGTTCGTTCGTTGGTCGACGGGACAATCCGTCAGCGCTTCCGATGGGTTTTCATCGACTGACGCAGCTGTGCTGCGAAATGCGCTTAATGATTATCTACTTCGTGGCGGTTACATCGCAGCGCTCAAATTGCCCGCCGCCGACGGCATGATACTCATGCAAGAGTACGCGTACCGCACGGCGGCGATGGACGTGATCGAGCGATATAACCTGCGAATGCCGCAAGTCGCGGTGAGCTTCCTCACCAGGTGCCTCGCCTCGTCTGGACGCGAGCTCTCTGTGAATAAGATCGCGCACGAGTTAAAAAGTCGGGGAGTCTCGACATCACGAGAGACGCTGTCAAGCCTGCTGTCGTATTACGAGGAGGCTTATTTAGTCTTTTCTTTGGGTGATTTGAACCGAGCGCTTGCCGATAACCCTCGTTCTAGCTCAAAGGTTTATTCGGTCGATCCGGGAATGTTTGCTGCGTTCTCAAAAGCGGCAAGCAAGGAAGTGGGCCAGCGGCTGGAGACAGCGGTGTTCAATAGGCTCCGTCGTCTAGCACCGGTCGCGCGCACGGGCTCTCTTGCCCGACTGACGTTTGAGCACGAGAAGAAATCTCATGAGATCGATTTTGTGATGGGGGATGCCCTACTCGGTGATGCGTATCAGTTGATTCAGGTGAGCACGGAGATAACGAATCCCAAGACGCTGCAGCGTGAGGTGTCAGCCCTTACGGCGGCCATGTCCAAATACGGCATCGATGAATCGGCTATCGTAACAATGGATACCGAAGATGCGATTGAAACCCAATCGGGAATCATTCGAGTGGTTCCTGCTTGGAAATGGCTGATTGACTAATTGTGCTGCAAGTAAAGGGCGCCAGACGGGTAGAGTAAACGCGTTCGTTTCTGTACAAATGACGCCAAAACAGCCAAGCCACACCTTGACGCGGCCGGACAGCGTTGACGATAGGACCACAACATGGATTTTACGGTTGAGAATGCGGGCACCGCGATTGCCTGTCGCGAGTATGCCGGCCCGGACGTGCCGTCCGATGCGCCTGCTCTGGTATGCGTGCACGGTGCCTGCGTCGACGGTGTCTTTTTTGACGGCATCGGCCGCGAGCTCAGCCGCGACTATCGCGTAATTACCTACGACCGCCGCGGTTGCGGCGAGAGCGGCGACGCTGTAGACGGACGCTACGACCTCGCCGCCCAGGCCGCCGACCTGCAGGCCGTTATCGAGCATATTGGCGCTCCGGCAAACGTGCTCGCGCACAGTGCCGGTACGCTGGTGACCCTGGAGCTTCTCCGTGCAAACCCCGACATAATCTCGCGTGCGATTCTGCATGAACCCGCCGTGACGGATGAGGGTGCCGGCCTGGGCGCGGCCCCGGTTTTGCTCGAGATGATCGCCGCGGGAAAGGTCTCCAGGGCATTACGGGCCTTCCTGGGCGCCATCGGCGATTCGGACCCCGAGGCCCCCAAGTTAACCGAGGCAGAAGCCAAGCATGCCCTGCGCAACGGCCGCAGTTTCATGGCAAACGAATACGGGATTACTATGACCTGCGTTCCCGATTGGGATAGCGTTCGCGCGTCAAAAACGGTGGCCGCCGTGCTCCTGGGCGAGCTCTCGATTGGCACGCCCCGCGAGGCTGGTACGCGAGCGGCTGCCGAATATCTCGATTGTCTTCTCGTGACGATCCCGGGCGCGCATAACGGTCTGCGCGATCGCCCGGCAGCGGCTGCCCGGGCTGTCCGTGGCATCCTGGGGCTCTAGCATCCGCAAACGTTTCGGCCGTATTAACAAATGTGCTCAAAACCTCACGTCTGCGGTTTCAATCGCGCCGTCTGCCAACTCATAAAAATGTAGCAGCATTCACGTACTTACCTGCATCGACAAGGTGTTACCCTTGTAGCATTTGGAACCCACCGCTACCATGCGAAACTATCGAAAGGGCCCCATATGCTCAATAATCACGAGGCCAATCTAACCGACGAGGAGGCTGCCGCCGAGGTCGCCCGTGTCGCGAAGACCTACCCCGTGGTGCGTTTGCTGTCGGCCGATCAGGTCAAGAGTGACCGCAACTGCCTGCTCGCTGGCGATCGGTGCCCTTGCCTGCGCCAGTCAAGTCTTGAGGCCATGGCAAGCTCCGATGAGATATCGGAGCGGCTGCTCAGCGACGGCGTTGAGTACCGTGCCCGTGTGCGCTCTTTGACGGTCGAGGGCGAGCCTCACGTTTTGCTGATGGTGCGCCCTATCGATGAACAAGAGGCCGCAGAAGAGGACCTTGTCTACACCGATGTGCTGACGAGCGTGCATAATCGTCGATATTACGAGGAAAAGCTTCGTAGTGCCCGCATGAACGCTGGCGTGGCGATGATTGACCTCGATGATTTTAGGGTCTTCAACGATACCTGTGGCCGTCATGCCGGCGACCTTGCGCTCGGTGCTGTGGCGGCGGCCATTCGCGGCAGCATTCGCTCGACTGACGAGCTTGTGCGCCTTGGCTGCGACAAGTTCGTGGCCGTCATGCCCAATATCCCCTCCGATGACTTTGCGCGTCGCCTGCGCCATGTATCCGATGCCGTTCATGCCACGATCGTCCCGGGCCATGAGCGCGTCAGCTTGTCAGCGTGTGTGGGCGGCGTTCGCATTAACGGCGAGACGGTCGATGAGGGCGTAAGCCGCGCGGTTCAGCTTTTGAGCCACGCCAAGGCAAAGCCCGGTACGGTCGTGACCGACAACGACGCAATCGCGACTTTCCAAAGCCAAAAGCCCTCGATCCTTATTGTCGATGACTCCGAGATGAACCGTGTCATCCTCAACGAGATGCTCAAGGACGAGTATCACGTCCTGGAGGCTGACAACGGCCGCGCGGCGCTCGATATGGTCGACCGCTACGGCGATGAGCTATCGCTTGTGCTGCTCGACATCATCATGCCGGGCATGAACGGCTTTGAGGTGCTGGGCGATCTGTCACGTCGATCTGCCGCCGATAACCTGCCCGTCATTATGATTTCGAGCGAAGATTCCGACGACGTGGTGCTGCGCGCCTACGAGCTGGGTGCATCGGATTACATCAACCGTCCGTTTAATGCGCGCGTCGTGCGCCGCCGCGTGAGTAACACCATCCGCCTGTATGCCAAGCAGCGTCGCCTGACGAGCTTGCTGTCTCAGCAGTACAACGAGCGCGTCAAGAACAGCCGCATGCTGATCGATATTATGGCCGGCGTCATGGAGCTCCGCAACGGCGAGAGCGGCCTGCACGTCACGCATATCGAAAAGCTGACCGAGCTGCTGTTGGGCTGCCTGGTGCATCGCAGCGACAAGTTTCCGCTCGACAACGAGCAGCGTTCCACGATCGCTATGGCCTCGGCGCTGCACGATATCGGCAAGATGTCAATCGACGATGCGATTCTCAACAAGCCCGGACGCCTGACGTCCGAGGAGTTCGAGATTATGAAGACCCACACCACCCTCGGCGCAGATATGCTGCTTGAGTTGGGCCGTCAGCATGCCGGCAATTCCTTGTTGGAGTACGCATACCAGATCGCGCGCTGGCACCACGAGCGTTGGGACGGCAAGGGCTATCCCGACGGCCTTAAGGGCGACGACATTCCCATTGCCGCGCAGGTGGTCTCGGTGGCCGACGTATACGATGCGCTCACGAGCGTGCGCGTGTACAAGGACGCCATCCCGCACCAGGAAGCGATTCAGATGATTCTGGACGGCAAGTGCGGTGAGTTTAACCCGCTACTGCTCGACTGCCTGCTCGAGGTGCAGGACCGTATTGCCGAAACGCTGGCACGCCCTGCCGACGTCGTCGCGTTTCCCACGATTTAGTTTGATCGAAGGAGTTTCATTCCATGATTTCCATGCGTGAAGCGTATGAGAAGATCGGCGCCGATTACGATGGCGCATCCGTTCGGCTGATGGGCGAGGAGATGCTCGCCCGCTTTGCCCTTAAGTTCCTGGATGACGAGAGCATGGACAAGTTCGAGGCCGCTATGGCGGCAGGAGACGCCGAGAGTGCGTTTATGGCCGTGCATACACTCAAGGGCGTGAGCCAGAACCTGGGGTTCGACAATCTGTACGAGCCGGCGGTTGTGGTGACCGAGGCGTTGCGTAATGCCGATACCGTTGACGGCGCCCGTGATGGGATACATGCGCTACGGCAGCAGTATGCGGTAACGATGTCGGCCCTGCGCGAGGCGGCTGAGTAAGGGCTTGCAGGCCTTGTGCCGCCCAGAGTCCGTTGATGTAGACATAAAAGGGCGTCCCCAATGACTATGAGCGTGGATAATCTCCCGTTTTAGGCCCGGTGGCGGCCTCAAAGTGGGAGATTATCCACGCTCGTTCGATACGTGTCCAAAAATCCACTCTCACCCCTTCTGATTAGTGAATGGCCTATGCGCACTGGCGGGGCTTACCGCATGCAATCCATATCGTTGTTCGATAAACTGTTCGAATAACGATAGATTCGATGAGGGTGAGTGTATGTCCAACAGCGTTCAGCGTATGGCCAAGGCGGGCGAGACTGTAAGGAAGCTTGGCTTTTGCATGGCGGTCGTTTTTGCGGGAATGCTCGTCGCTTTTGCCGCGTTGGTTGTTTACGTGATCTGGTATGCGGTTACAAACGTTGCTTCTGTCGATTCTTTCGGTGTCGTGACGCTTCTCGATGGCGGGTGCATCGTTATCCCAAGCGGACTGTGCCTGGCGCTCGTCGTGGGTATTTCGCTTGTCGTTTTGTGCGGGATCAGCCGTAACATCTCTCGGGGCGTCTCGCCCTTTACCAAGACGCATGTGCGGCTTATCCGTGTTCTCGCGCTTGCCTTTGCTGTTAACGCCGCGGTTTCGCTTGTTGGTGCCTATGGATCGGTCAATCTCACCATTGGCGGACTGGAGCTTTACATCGTGCCTCATTCCTTTGTTATTGAGATTTGCCAAGGCGCTACCTTTGATGCGGGGTCGTTTATCGGCGCAGTTGTCTGTCTGTTTATCTCGGCGATTTGGAGTTATGCCTTGCTGCTCCAAGAGCAGTCTGACGAGCTTGTGTAGGAGGAAACATGAGCTATCTCATCATCGAGCTTGAGACGCAGCTGCTTAAGACCGGAAAGACCAGCGCTGATCTGATTCGGGCGACGGGGCATACTCCGGCTAATATTTCAAAGCTTAGAAACGGAAAGATAAAAGCTATTCGCCTAAAGACGCTTCTCGATATCTGTGATGAGCTTGATTGTCAACCGGGAGATATTATTCGGCGCGTGAGCGAGAAAGAGCTTGAGGAGCTTATTGTCGAGCGCGCAAAAAATGTCGTGAGACAGATGCGGGATGGCGGAGGCAATGAGGCGTCGCTTCCGACATCAGTCTTTGCTGTCGATTTGAGCGACGAGTAGCTTAAGACGAACAACTAAAACGAAATATCAGCGTGAAGGGACCCGTGTCTAACACGGGTTCTTTCTTTTAGATTATCTTGACAAATATGAGTTATCGAAAAACAATAACAACTATGGAAAACGATAAAGTAAAGAAGGAACGATATGAGCGGTTTTGCTATCAAGCGGAACGGGAGGCCAATGAACGTATCAACGATAAGGCTATCAAGGGTGTCAAAGCGCTATGGGAGGCGCCGCGTTTTGCATGACGTTTCCTTCGAGGTACATCAGTCTGAGCTCTGCGCCCTTGTTGGTGCAAACGGGGCGGGCAAAAGCACGCTTATTAAAATCGTATTGGGCCTCTGTGAGCCATCGTCGGGGAGCGTGGAGCTCTTTGGAGGCAAGTCGAAAAAAGAGCTGAGCCTGATGCGGACGCGTGTCGGCTATGTGCCAGATTCCAGCGGAGCATACCAATCCCTTAGTGCGGTTGAGAATCTTCAAATCCGATGTGCGGAATGGGGGCTCGATGAGAAACGCGAGGTTCCTCGCGTCTTGGGCCTAGTCGGGCTGGACGTCGATGAGAAAAAGAGCGTGAGCAGTTTTTCTTTGGGAATGAAACGGAGACTGGATATAGCTACGGCTTTGTTGGGCGGCACCGACGTACTAATTTTCGATGAGCCGGCAAATGGATTGGATCCGTTGGGCATCGAGAGTATATGGGCCCTTATCGGTCGATTGAATCGAGAGCAGGGTAAGACCATGCTCATCTCTAGTCATGATTTGGATGAGTTGGCATCGGTTGCAACAAGCTGCCTGTTTATTCATGACGGCGAACTGCTAAAAAAGGAATCGATGGACGTCATAAGGGATGAGGCGTCGTCCTTAAAAGAGTATTACAGGCGCTTGATGAAGGCGGTCTCGCTATGAAGCGGGCGATCCATCCCATAAAGGCAGATATGATGCGTTTGTACAGGATGTTTCCGGCGAAGCTTGGTCTTGCGCTTATGCTGGCGTTCGGCCTTCTCTTCGGTGTCTTTCTAAAAAACGGAACAACGTTGCTCGCCTTTGGCAATAGCGTTTTTGGGGAGGATATTGGTTTCGTCTGGAATGTAATCGATCCTTCTGCACCCGATGAGTCCCTTGTGCGCAGTGCTTTTGCCGGCACCTCTCTGTTCGTTCCGCTCATCGTTTGCCTGGCGATTTTACAGGAGCGCGGCTATGAAGAGGGATACCGAATTTCTTCAGCAAGAGGTCTTACCCGCTTTTATGGGGCTCTAGCTCATGCGCTTTCGTCTGCTTTAATAATTGGCGCAGCATATAGTGCGCTTTGCTTTCTTCTGTTTGCAATAGCCATAATACGTGGAGGGCATAGCTACGCGCATGGCATGCTGGCTGCATTTTTGCCTGCAATGATAGTCAACGCCGTATTGGTGATATCGGTTGCGCTGGAGACGGTGACCATCTATCGGATAACGGGCAGCGCTGTATTGAGCGGGGCCGTGGTGATAGTTGGATTTGTCATGAGCTTGACGCTCTACGGAGCCTTCCTTCAGGCACCTATACCATCCTTGCGATGGATCTTCTTCCTTCCGGGGCCGTACCTTGGAGTCGGATGTGCCCTTGGGTATAGCGATATGGGGCAGCTGACGCTTCTGGGATATGGCGTGGCAGCCAGCTGTCTATCGGTATTGATTTACGCTCTCTTGAGCTTTCGTGCTGGGGGTGTGCTCAATGGCTCGTCAGATTAAAAGATTCCTCCATTCAGAATTGAAGCACGTGAGTAAATGGACGTACGCCTTAATCCCGGTAATTTATGCGTGCATGGTGGTATTGCAGCTTAATTCTTTCCCGATGTGGTTCTGCAGCCTCCGTGAGAACAGTTTCTTGGGCTTCTTCCCAGACCCGACGCTTCGGCTATCGGCGGAGGATGTCCTTCTATTTGGTAATGCAGAGGTTTTTCGCGGTCTGCTGTTCAACGTAGCCCCGTTGGCTCATGCATTGTTCTTTCCGTTCATCGCGGCTTGTATTGTGCCGCGCTTTGTCAGTTCGGGCTTTGTCGAGGAACCGTGGGGGCTGTCGGAGGCTCGGGGAGGGAAGCGGGCGTGCGCTATCGTTGCGCGAGCGATACTGTCTTCTTTCGCCCTTTTGGGCGCGTTTATCCTGACGAGTGTCGTTTTGTACTGTCTTAACTGTGCAATCGTTTTGGATGCTCAACAGCATCTCAACCTGCATGTATTTTGCTATCGACTTGTTCTTGCAGCTGTTGCCTGCCTTGCATACGTGGTCTCTTGCGTGATCGTTGTTTCCTACTTTGGATCCGGCTTCGGTCCGATTGGCATGCTGTTGCTTGTCAACGTCGTAACGATCTACATACAGGTCGGAGCCAATTCCATGCTTCCGCTTCCAGCCTCGATGCTCATGTGGATTTGCGGCGTGACCCCGTTGGGGATTGGTCAATGCACCTCGATTTTAATTGACTGCCTGATTAACGTAGCAAGCGTTCTTGCCATTTGCTTTACCGTCGACCAATTGCGGTCGAGATTTCTTTGACTTTTTGCGAGGGATGATTATACCGAGCATACCAAATACAGGGGGGGCGGGCACTGTAGCTGGTGTCCGCCCCCCCCCTGGCATGGAAGGTTTAAGCCTGTGTGGTTCGCGAGCTAGCGGGCTTGCTTAACCTTAGCCGCTGCCTCGACAAACGACTTCCACAGGTTAAAGTCGGTCTCGAGCGTCTGCCAGGTGTACTCGGGGTGCCATTGCACGCCCAGGCAGAAGGGCTGGCCCTCGACCTCGATGCACTCGGGCACGCCGTCGGTTGCCTGGGCGACCAGGCGCGTATGCTTGCCCAAGCGATCGACGCAGCAATGGTGCGCCGAGTTGGTCTGGATGAGCTTGTGCCCGCCGAGTGCGCGCTCCAGCAGCGAGCCCGGTACGACCTCGACGGGGTGCACGGGATCGTTGAGCACGTGGGTGTGACGCCACTGCGTGCGACCCTCACGCGCACCCAGGCTCGGCACGTCCATGCACAGGGTGCCACCGGTGGCGACGTTTAACAGCTGCGTGCCGCGGCAGGTGGTAAAGAGCGGTTTTTTGGCGCGGAGCACCTCGTTGACCAGCTTGAACTCAAAGCGATCGCGGATCTCGCAGCAGAGCGTAGGGTCGTAAGGGCGCTCGTCGCCCCAGCGCTTTGGGTTGACGTCCGGGCCGCCGGGGATGGCGACGCCGTCGGCGATGTCCACGTAATGACGGATGACCTCGATATCCTCGGTGATGGACATCTGCAGCGGCAGGCCGCCGGCGGCAAGGATGGCATCGACAAAGACGCTGGCGATCTCCTCGTTGGGGGAGAGCGTCTCGCTCAAAAACGGCTTCGCCTCTTCCCAGCGCGGCGCGACGAGGATAAGCGGACGGTCGGCGGGGGCGACGTCAACATGCGGGGTATAGGACGATGAAGTGCGAGTTCCGATCATAGGTGTAACTTTCGAATCCGGATGGTCATGGCAAGCGGGCGAGCGCACGGCTGGTTAGTGGCCCTTGATGGAGTTGAGGAAGTCCTGGGCGCGCTTGGTCTGGGGATGGTCGAAGAACTCGTCGGGCGTGCCGGTCTCCACGATCTGACCATCGGCCATAAATACGACGCGGTCGGCTACGCGGCGGGCAAAGTTCATCTCGTGCGTAATCACGATCATCGTCATGCCCTGCTGGGCCAGACGAACCATGACCTCGAGCACCTCATTGATCATCTCGGGGTCAAGGGCGCTCGTAGGCTCATCAAAAAGCATGGCCTTGGGCTGCATGGCAAGCGAGCGAGCGATGGCCACGCGCTGCTGCTGGCCGCCCGAGAGCTGTGCGGGCACCTTATCGGCCTGCTCAGCCACGCCCACGCGGCTCAGGAGGTCCATGGCGCGCTCGCGAGCCTCGTCCTTGGACACGCCCAGCACGTCGACCGGACCCAGCATGACGTTCTGCAGCACGGTCATGTGCGCGAACAGGTTGAACTGCTGAAACACCATGCCCAGCTCGGCGCGCATGCGGGCAAGATCTTTGCCTTCTTGCGGCAAGGGCTGGCCCTCGATGAGGATCTCACCCGAGTCGATAGTCTCCAGGCGGTTGATGGTACGGCACATGGTCGACTTGCCCGAACCCGAGGGGCCAATCACGACAACGACCTCGCCGCGGTCGACCGAGAGGTTGATGTCATTGAGGACATGCAGATCGCCGTAGTGCTTATCGACATGCTTGAGCTCGATCAGCGGCTGGTTGCCGGAAGCGGAAGTGCTCTGTGCCATAATGCTCGGCTCCTTATTCCTAGAAATCGTAAATCGTTAGCGGATGATGGTCGCGCCGGTCTTGTGCGAAACGTAGACGGCGGCCTTGTTAATCGCGACATTGATGAGGATGTAGATGACCGCGATCACCAGGTAGACCGACACGAGGGCGTCGTAGTTGGTAATGAGCACGCGGGCATTTTGCATCAGGTCGGGGTAGCTCACCACGTAGGCGACGGTGGTGTCCTTGACCACGACTACGAGCTGCGAGATCAGCGACGGGATGATAAACCGAATCGCCTGGGGCAGCACGATTTTAAAGGTGATTTTGGCCTTGGAGAGGCCGAGCGCCTGGGCTGCCTCGACCTGGCCGCGCGGTACGGCGTTGACGCCGGCGCGGAAGATCTCGGCCAGTACGCCGGCTGCGGCGAGGGCGACGGGCAGCGTGAGCATCCAAAACGACGGCAGCGCGATCTTGTACTGGGGCAGCACCAAAAAGAAGAAGTAGATGAACAGCAGGCTCGGTACGCCGCGGAAGAAGTCGGTGAGCACGCGGCAGACCAGCTGTAGCGGCTTGATGTCGCTCGTGCGGCCGAGCATAAGGGCGAGGCCCAGCACCAACGCGATGGCGCCTGCGGTGAGTGCGACCTTTACCGTGCCCTCAAAACCGGCAAGCAGGAACTTCCAGGTGGTGAGGTGCGTAAAGAAGTACCAGTAATGGACCGAAAGCTGGCCGGTCACATAAAAGCGCTGCAGTACCAGAGCGATGAGCGCGGCCACGGCAACAAGTGAGATGGTGGTGCCGACGCGAATCTTGGCGCGCATCTTGGGGCCGGGAGCCTCGTAGAGCGCATCGCGCATGGTGAGCGCGGAGGTGGAGTGCTTGCTCATCGGAGGATCATCACCTTCTTATCGATATAGTTGCCAATGTGGCTCACCACAAAGGCCGTGCCCAGGTAGCCAAGCGCCGAGATAAAGAACGCGGCGACGCCGCCGAGCGAGCGCGTGTTGATGTAGCTCACCACGCCGGTGAGCTCCTGCGGTTTAAGCGGTACCTGACTGCCGAGCGCGGTGGTGAGCATGACGGCGATAAAGAGGTTGGTCATGGGCAGCACGCTCGAGCGCAGCGCCTGCGGAATCACGATCTTGGCGAGGATACGGTTGAAGCTCATGCCGAGTGAGCGGGCAGCCTCGACCTGGCCGACGCCGACGGTGTTGATGCCGCTCATAAAGTTTTCGGATCCAAAGGCAGAGCCCAGCAGCACCGTGGCGACGATGACGCAGGTGCGGTAGGGCAGAACGACCTTGAGCGGTGGCAGCGCATAGACGACGATGATAAGCAGCGCGATGCCGGGGATGTTACGGAAGACCTGGACATACAGGTCGCCAAAGACGCGCAGCGGCTTGAGCGGCGACACGCGCATCACGGTGACGGCGACGGCCAGCACCATGGCGATGGCAAACGACTCAAGCGTCATGCCCCAGGTTGCTAGCAGCGCGTCGATATAGTTCTGGCCATAGAGCGACCAGAGCTCGGAGAGACTCATGCGGACCTCCCGCCGGTAAGGAAAGGGGCTCCCGTGTGTACGGAAGCCCCGACAACTCAGTGAGGAAACAGTTTAGCGCAATAAAGCGCATCGTGCGTTTCCGTATGGTTTCGTAGCGGCCGTTACTAGGCTCGCTGCCTAGGCGCCGATCTCGGGCAGCTCGGGAACATTGGTGTCGCCCGTACGGTCGCCAATGCAGATCTGCCACAGCTCGGTCCAGGTGCCGTCATCCTCGATCTTCTTAAGGAAGTCGTTGACAAAGGCGACACCGTCGGAATCGAGCGGCAGGCCGATGCCGTAGGGCTCCTTGCTGCCGAAGGGCTTGCCGGCAATCTTGTACTTGCCGGGCTCGCGGACCAGGGCGCTCTGCTGCATGTTGTTGTCGATGACGTAGGCATCGACGCGGCCCTGCTGGAGTGCCTGACGTGCCTCCTCGTCGGTCTTGAACTCCTGCTGGCTGGCCTTGGGGGCGAACTCCTCCAGGATGGCGGGGCCGTTGGAGCCGGACTGGACGGCGACGTTCTTATCGGCTAGGTCGTCGACGCCCTTGATGTCGTCGTTATCGGCGAGCACCAGGATAGCCTGCTGGGTGTAGTAGTAGGGGCCGGCGAAGGAGACGAGCTTCTTGCGCTCGTCGGTGATGGTGTAGGTGGCAAAGACAGCGTCGACCTGGCCGTTCTGCAGGACGGACTCGCGCGTGTCCGAGGTCACCTGGGTGATCTCGATCTTGTTCTCGCCCAGAATGTAGTTGGACAGGAGCTGCGCGATGCCGGCATCGAAGCCACGGGTCTGACCGTCTTTCTCGTTGAGGAGGGAGAAGAGCGTGGAGGTCTGAACGCCACCGATCTTAAAGACGCCGGCGTCCTTGACGGCCGTGGCCCAGGTGCTGGCGGCGATGATATCGTCATCGGCCTTGGGGCCGTTGTCGACGAGCTTGTCGAATGCCTTGGCGTCGAGCGTGGTGGAAGCCTCGGTATCTTCGGAGCTCTTGGAGGAGCCAGCGGCGGAACCCTTGTCAGCCTCGGCGCTGGTGTCAGAGCAGCCGGCAAGACCAAGGCCGGCGACGGTTGCGAAGGTGGCGGCGACAAAGCCGCGGCGGTCGAGAACGACCTGCTGGGAGAGGTTCTTGCTCATGGTAGAACACCTTTCTCAATAAAATCCCTAGCGGTTGAGTAGAGTTATACCCCATCCCGCTCAAATGGGTCAACACGAAATAACTCAGAAACATACTTGTCTTATAGGTTATTCTACCTACCAAAAAGGGACAGGTCTATTTTGGTAGGTTTTATCTGGGAAAACGTCGGTTATTGCTGCTGAGACGGCGTTTCGCGGACGGCGTGGTCGCTCGCGGCGGTCGTTATAATGGCGGCAACACGATATATATACGTGAGGAGATCGTTGCATGAACGGCTATACATTTTTCGCGCCGACCAAGGTGTTGTTTGGCGCGGGCAAACTGAGCGAGCTGGGCGCACAGAAGCTCCCCGGCGCCAAGGCGCTCATCGTCACAACGGGCGGCAACTCGGTCAAGCGCTTTGGATATCTGCAGCGCGTGGAGGCCGAGCTCGACCGTGCTGGCGTGGAACACGAGCTGTTCGACCGTATTGAGCCCAACCCGCTGCGCGAGACCGTCAACGCAGGTGGCTGGATGGCGCGCACCCATGGCTGCGACTTTGTGCTGGCGCTCGGCGGCGGCTCGGTCATGGACGGCAGCAAGGGCATCTGCGCGGTGGCGGCAAACCCGCACACGGACGCCGAGGGCAACAAGTGTCCCGGTGATATCTGGGACTTTGTGAACGGCGGCACCGCGCTTGGGCTGCCTATCCCCAACGATCCGCTGCCACTGGTGTGCGTGACCACGACGGCCGGCACCGGTTCGGAGGCCGACGCGGGCGGCGTGATCTCCTGTGAGGAGAATGACGAGAAGCTGCGCTTGGGCGACCCGCGCCTGTTCCCGGTGCTTTCGGTCGTCGATCCCGAGCTTATGGTGAGCGTTCCGGCGCGCCTGACGGCCTACCAGGGATTCGATGCCCTGTTCCACAACGTTGAGTGCTATATCGCCAATACCAACACGCCCATGGGTGACATGGTTTGCCGCGAGGGTATTCGACGCGCCGCGGCTTCGCTGGCTGCGTGCGTGAACAGCGGCGATGATCTGGATGCGCGTGCCGAGCTCGCTTTTGCCAACACGCTCGGCGGCTATGCCATGGTGTGCTCGGGCTGCGCGGGATGCCACGGCCTTGAGCACGGTATGAGTGCACATCATCACGACCTGCCGCACGGCGCCGGCCTCATCATGATCGCGCGCGCCTACCACACGTGGATGATCGATCACGGTGCCGCGCCCGAGCGCTATATCGACATGGCACGCCTGATGGGTAATGCCGAGGCAAGCGACCCGCACGCTTTTGTCGCTGAGCTCATGCGCCTGATGGAAGCCTGCCACGTGGCCGACCTTGCCATGAGCGAGTGGGGGATTACCGCCGATGAGCTGCCCGCCATCGCGCACAATGCCTTAACGACCAACGGCGCCTTGTTCGGCCACGATCCCATCGCCCTAACCGACCCCGACGTCGTCGAGATCCTCAAACAAAGCTACCGCTAACTACCTTGCTGCTTTGTCTCAATCTGTAACATCTGCAGCCATTTTTGCCGAGTAACTGTTACAGATTGAGATTTTCTCTTCAGGGGAATTCGAATGTCTCAATCTGTAACAGTTAGACGGGAATTCGGGCCATAGATGTTACAGATCGAGATAATCGCGTCGCGAAAATATAAACCTCCGCAGGGGTGCTTCCCTTGCGGAGGTTTTTCTACTTGTTTAGTAGCCTTACGGCCTCGGCGGCCATGGTCTCGACCGTCATGCCGTTCTGAGCGAGCAGCTCGTTGGGGTCGTAGCGGTCGGGGAATCCCTTGGCGATGCCGAAGGTGCGCGTGCGCAACGGCGTGCATGCCAGATAGCACGCGACGCGCTCGCCCCAGCCGCCGTTCAAGATGCCGTCCTCGAGGGTGACGACAACGCGATGCTCGGCGGCAAGGCTGTCGAGGAACTCACGGTCGAGCTCAGTTGCATAGCGCGGGTTGACGAGCGTGGCCTCGATGCCGTACTCGGCAGCCAAGCGATTTGCCACGCGCTCGCCCAGCTCAAAGAAATCGCCGAGCGCGAGCACTGCTACGTCGCGACCCTGGCGCACCACGTTGTAGCGAACGGCGCTGTAGTCGGTGTCCTCGGCAGGCGCCAGATCGGGGCGGCTTACCAGGCCAATGCCCGGTACACGGATCGCTACGGGATGCTCGCGGTGGTCGAGCGACCAGCTCAGCATGGACAGAAATTCCTCCATGCAGGCCGGTGCCAAGTAGTGCATGTTGGGAAGACCGCCCAGCATGGAAATATCAAAGAACGAAAGGTGCGTCTCGGACGTAGTGCCAAAGATTGATGCGCCAAACACTAGGATCGTCGCCGGGGCATCGTTGAGGCACAGGTCGTGCCACAGCTCGTCGTAGGCGCGCTGCAAAAACGTGCCGTACACACCAAAGACTGGCTTGGCGCCCGAGTGCGCAAGCGCGGTGGCAAAGGTCACGGCGTGCTCCTCGGCAATGCCCACGTCAACAAACTGCTTGCCTGCCGCGGCGCGAAGCTCGGGTGTAAAGCCCATGATGTAGGGCGTGGCTGCCGTGATGCCCACGACCTGCGGATCGTGCTCGATGGCGGCGCTGAGCGCCTCGCCCGTAATGTCGGCATAGGTGCGCGGCGCAGGTTCGCTCGGATGGCCCGGGCAGAGCTTGCGCCCAGTCGCCATGTCAAACGGACCCACGTGGTGCCAGCGCTCGGGGTCGCTCTGGGCCGGCTCAAAGCCCTTGCCCTTGGCGGTGGAGACGTGCAGTACGATGGGATGATCGATATTGCGCAGCTCCTGCAGCGCGTCGACCAGGGCCAACACATCGTTGCCGGCGTCCAGATAGCGGTAGTCGAGTCCCATCGCGCGGAAAACGTTGCGCTCGCAGGTGCCGTTGCTGGCGCGCAGCTCGGCCAGATTGCGATACAGGCCACCGTGGTTTTCGGCGATGGACTGGTCGTTGTCATTGACGATGATGATCAGGTTGCTGTCGAGATCGGCGGCGTTGTTGAAGCCCTCAAACGCCAGACCGCCCGAAAGCGAACCGTCGCCAATGATGGTAATGACGTTGTAGCTGTCGCCCGCCAGATCACGGGCGTGTGCCAAGCCGCAGCCCAAGCTCACCGATGTGGAGGTGTGGCCCATGGCGAACAGGTCGTGCTCGGACTCGTCGGGATTGGCAAAGCCAGAAGCCTCACCATAACGCTCCGGATCGATATAGGTGTACGCGCGCCCGGTCAGCGCCTTGTGGGCGTAGGTCTGGTGCGAAACGTCAAAAACAATTTTGTCGGTGGGGGAGTTAAACACGCGATGGAGCGCGACCGTGAGCTCAACGACGCCCAAGTTGGGGGCAACGTGTCCGCCGACAGCGGCGGAGCTTTCGAGGATGGCGTGGCGGATCTCGCCGCAGAGCTGCGGGAGCTCGGCGAGATTAAGAGCCTTGACGTCCTCGGGCGTTGTCGTTTGCGTAAGCAGCATCGTTGTGGGTTACTCCATGCGAATCGAGCGCCGGCGCTCCCTCGGCCGGCACAATTGCACAAGACAGTCTCGCACATTTTGGCGTTTGATATGTGACGGCGGCGCGGTAATTCGCCAACTGGTGGGGCAAAACGTTTTGTCCGATGCCATACTGATAAGTTCCATGATGATTTTATTCATTGCGTGCAGGCTGTGGCTTGCCGCCGAGCGCCGCCGGAAGGAGGCCGCATGTCCGATACCGTTCGTGCCGAGAAAATCGCGTGCGAAGTAGACCATGCTGCCCGTCAACTGGCACAGGTGGGCCGTCTGGACCTGACGCGCGAGTTTATCCAGCATGGCGATGTGACGGTGTATACGCATGTGACCTCGGTGGCGCGGGCAAGTCTGTCCTTTGCCGAGCGCTTGGGCCGCGTCGGTATCTCCGTCGACCGCTTGTCGCTGCTGCGCGGGGCCCTGCTGCACGATTACTTTCTCTATGACTGGCACGATCCCGACCCAAGCCATCGACTGCATGGCTTTCGGCATCCGTTTTTTGCCCTGGCGCGTGCCGAAGAGGATTTTGAGCTGACGTCGCGCGAGCGGAATATTATCGTACGGCATATGTTTCCGCTGGTACCGGTGCCGCCGACGTGTCGCGAGGCATGGATTGTGTGCCTGGCGGATAAATGGTGCGCGCTGCGCGAGACGATTGCCGGCCGTCTGCCGCGCAAAGACAGGGCGGACGATGACGTGAGCAGCGAATCGAACGAAAAGAGGAGAGGGTAGACGGTGGGGACCGCGATCGACATGGCATTTGACGGCGCGACGCTTGCCGCCTGTCCGCTCTCGGCGCTGGTACTCTCGTTTGCCTTCTACGGTTTTTGCGGCTGGGTATGGGAGTCGACAGTCTGCGCCATGCTCAACCACGGACGCTTTGCCAACAGCGGCTTTTTGCTAGGGCCGTGTTGTCCCATCTACGGTGCGGGCGGCATCGCGTGCTGGTTGCTGCTGCGTGGAATCCCAGACGCCTCGAGCCAGTTTGTCGCTGCCGCGCTCGTATGCAGCCTGATCGAATATAGCGTGGGCGTGCTGTTGGAAAAAACGACGGGTGCCCGGTTTTGGGATTACTCGCACCTGCCGTTTAACCTGCACGGACGCATCTGTCTGTACTGGGCCTGCGCGTTTGGCTTGGGTGCGTTGTGCATTTGCCGTTTAGTGGAGCCGGCATTGCTGGGGCTGCTTGGCCATCTGCCGGTGCTGATTGTGCGGCTGTCCGCCTTTATCGTCGCGGTCGCGATGATGGTCGACGCGGTGTGCTCGTTGGCGAGCTGGCGGCGTCTGTCTGATCAGCTGGAGCGCGTCCGGGCCGACCTTGCCGACCGCATCAATGAGTCGCTTGCCGATGCCTCGGACTCAATGCTCGAACGTATTCCCGATTCTACGATTGACTCGGTGGCACAGACGCACATCCGTAGCCGTGCCGTTAACGCTTGGCTGGCCGAGCTGGGCGACGCGGCGCTCGATGCCCTGCGCGAGAAGGCTTCGATGCCGACGTTTATCTCGGATGGTGCTCGCGGCCTGGCGCTCGCTGCCCGCCGCGTGGCCGATGCCGCGCCGAGCGTGCCCCGTCCGTCGCTCACCCGTCTCCGTACCGGCAAGCGCATGAGCCGTCCGGTGCCGAGTGTGTCGCTCAGCCGTCGTGACCTGCGCTTCTTTAACGCCTTCCCGCGTCTGCGTATCAATCGCTACGAGGGCGTCATCCGAGCTACCGACCTCCGCGACCGAGCCCGCGAGCTGTTCCGCCGCTAGCCGGGACGAGGCCAAGCGCGCTCTTCTCGTTCGCACGTTTCCCGTTCGTTTCGCGTCCGTTGCCGCGCCGTTTCCAAGATTGCGGCACCGTTTCCATTTGACAACGCAGCGTTTAACAACGCCGTATCTGGTCTACACCAGTTGCCCCTCGGCCGCATAATGGGCGCCGACAACGTCCATGCGACCAAAGGGGAGCGAATGTACGATACGGGATCGACAACGTTTATGCTCATCTGCACCATGCTCGTGTTTTTAATGACACCGGGTCTGGCGTTTTTCTATGGCGGCCTGTCCAGGCGCAAAAATGTCATCAACACCATGCTTATGTGCTTTGACGCCATTGGCTTGGTTGGTGTGCTGTGGATTGTCGCCGGCTGGTCGCTGGCCTATGGTGGCGACGGCACGAACCCGTTTATTGGAGGCCTTGACCAGCTGCTGTGCCTGCCGGTACTCAACCAGGTGCTGCAGGCGGCCGAGGGCAATGCCGCGGACGGTGCCGTCTACCCTCAGATCATCAACATCGCCTTCCAGATGGCGTTTGCCATGATCACGGCCGCTATCGTCACGGGCAGCCTGGCCGGTCGCGTTAAGTTTGGGGCCATGACGGCCTTCCTGGGCATTTGGCTGCTCGTGGTCTATGCGCCGCTCGCTCACATGGTTTGGGGCGGCGATGGCTCCTTTATCGGCGACATCATCGGCGCACTCGACTTTGCTGGCGGCGACGTGGTGCACATTTCGTCCGGCCTGACGGGCCTGATCCTTTGCTTAATGCTCGGCCGTCGTCGCGGTTTTGGCATGGTGAGCTACCGTCCGCATAACGTGCCGTTTGTGGCTCTGGGAGCCGGCCTGCTTTGGTTTGGCTGGTTTGGCTTCAACGGCGGCAGCGAGTTTAAGGCCGACGCCGTGGCGGCGCTCGCCATCCTCAATACCGTGACGGCCAGCGCGGCGGGCATGGTCTCGTGGCTTGTCGTCGAGCGCGTGCACACCGGTCGCCCCACGCTGGTGGGTGCCAGCACCGGTTTGGTTGCGGGCCTCGTGGTGGTCACGCCGGGCGCGGGCTTTGTCGAGCCGTGGGCGGCGCTGGTCATGGGCCTGATCGTCTCTCCCGTCTGTTACCTGGCCATCAGCCATCTCAAGACCAGGTTCGGCTACGACGATGCACTCGACGCGTTCGGCTGCCACGGTATCGGCGGTATCTTGGGCGGCGTGCTCACGGGCCTGTTCTGCGTGCCGGAGCTCTCGTGGACCGGTAAGGGTGGCCTGTTCTACACGGGCGACATGTCGCTGCTCATCTCGCAGATCCTGGGTATTGTGGTGACGGTCGCCATTGTGTTGGTGCTCGATTTGGTGATCGCCGCGGTGGTCAAGGCGCTGTTCCACGGCAGCCTGCGCGTGGACGAGGCCGACGAGGCGCTGGGCTTGGATGCCAGTCAGCACGGCGAGAGCGCCTACCCTTCCTTCTCCGGACTCGACTGACGGCTTCCCCAGGCACCGCACCTTGCCGTTCAAACCGTCGCGCGGCTTCCCCAGGCACCGCACCTTGGGTTTCAAACCGTCGCTTGCGTACCAAAGTACGCGGCGCTCCTCTTTCAACCCAATCTGCGGCACCTGGGAAACCCGCCGCATTGAATGGCAATTCATTTCTTTTATTGAAGAGAGGAATTCACTATGAAGAAGATTACGGCGATCGTTCGTGCTGAGAAGCTTGAGGTTCTTAAAGACGCGCTGTTTGCTGCTGATGTTCGCGGCATGACTATTAACCAGGTGCAGGGCTGCGGTGCGCAGCACGGCTGGAAGGAGTACGTGCGCGGCAACGAGCTGCTCGTCAACACGATCCCTAAGGTACAGTTCACCCTCATCTGCGCCGACGAGCACGTCGATGGTATTGTCGGCATCATCTGCAACGCCGCGCGCACCGGCGCCGTCGGCGACGGCAAGATCTGGGTCGAGCCGGTCGAAGAGGTCATCCGCATCCGCACCGGCGAACACGGACCCTCCGCGGTGTAGGGTCGTCCGCCTGCCATCCGCAACGTTAAAATACTGCCATGAGGCACAATACTTGCGTTGCGGATGGGCGGATTATGGGTCGCAATAAATATCCCGAAGAGACGGTCGCGAAGATTCTCGATGTGGCGCTGGAGCTATTCTGCGCGCAGGGTTACGAGGGAACGAGCATTCAAGATATCGTTGACCGCCTCGATGGCATGACCAAGGGCGCCATCTACCACCACTTCAAGAGCAAAGAAGATATTTTTAATGCCGCATTTGATCGGGCGATGGCTCCTATTGTTGAGCGCCGCCGCTCGATGCTTGGCGTCGGTAATATGACCGGAGCCCAAAAACTCAAGCGACTGTACGCGCCCGAGTCCGTCGTTCCACAAATTGAGCTATGGGCACGTATGCGTCCTGCAGCAGATCCGGTAAAAAGCTCGCGTCTACTGGCGATGCAGTACCAGGGCTCGTTCGACGAGTCGGCCGATGGCTATCTCTTGCCAGTGATCGAGGAGGGCATCGACGATGGCTCCATTGCGTGCGAATGCCCGCGCGAAGCGGCTGAGGCCGTATCGTTGTTGGCGAATCTTTGGCTGCTGCCGCTGTTCCGTCCGCTCGAGACCAAGGATCGAATGCTCGCTCGCGCTCAATGTTTGGCGCAGATGGCTGCCGCGGTGGGACTCGATTTGGGGGAAGAAGTGCTTCAGACAACGGCGCAGATTTGGGACGTATGGGACCGCGCCGGGTGGTAATATAGATACCAACGGTATGTAATAGATTTGAACGGGCAGCTCCGGCTGCCCTTTTCAAGTCGATAAATACATACTAGCGGTATGTATTGGGGCGGACTTATGGCTGGGCTGAGAGACGTCGACGTCTCGTTGAAATCAAAAACAGTGCGGTCAATCAGGCTCGCGGAACTTCTGGTTGCGCAGCTGTGCACGTATTCGATGCTGTCGGCGCTGTGCTTTGCGTATCCACTTTACTTGTTCGATTACAGCGGATCGTCAACGTTATATGGCGTCGTCGTGGCGATAGCGTTCATACCCGGCGTACTCGCAACTCCGGTTGGCGGAATTTTGGCGGATAGGGGAAGACATCGCGAGGTCCTCGTGGCACTCGGCATTGCTCTGATGACTGCATCACTGCTGTCTATCCCCATGAAGCGCTCGTTGCCTCTTGCGGTCGTCGTAGTAGCGATACTTTGTGTTCAATATGGTGTTCAATCGCTGCTAAAGCCAATGCTCCAAATGGAGACGGTGCGCATGGCGGGTGAAGAGAAGGTTGAGCGGGCCACTGCATTGGTTTCGCAGGTGACCATGGTGAGCAATATCTTGGGTCCTGTGGTCGGGACGGCAGTCTATGGGTGCTTTGGCATCGATGCTCTTTGCACAACCGCGTCGATGGCGTTTGCGATGTCAGCTCTGTTGTTTGGGGGCGCACTCAAGCAAAATGCCTCATCTGAAACGATGGGAGACGGCGCAACTCGCACGACATACCGAAACGATTTTTGGGAGTCGATTCGGTATCTGTTGCAAAATGCACCATTGGTCGCTGTGATTTTGCTTGCGGCCGTTTTGAACCTTGCGTTGATTGGGCTAACGATTGGCGCTCCCATTATTGTTACAAAGCATCTCGGCATGCAATCGTCCTGCGTTGGGATAGTTGAGGTGGCTATGGGCTTGGGTGGTCTTGCCGGCAGTGGCTTGGTCGGCATTTGGCCGCATCGTTTTTCTGTCAATGGCATATGTCGATATGTTGCGATGATCTGTTTTGGAGTCGTACCGATTATTGTTACGCTACTGTTCGGCGCAGATGTATGCGTGTTCACCGTGTTTGCGGTTGGTTCGGCATGGATCATGGTGTGGGCAAGCATTGCGTCGGTTGAAATCACCGCGTTTGTTCAGCGGGCAGCGCCGACTGAGCTCTGCGGAAAAGTGCTTTCGGTCGTTTACATGGTCCTTTCCTGCGCAACACCTATCGGCCAATTGACGTACGGGGTTGCATATGATCGATGGACACCGGCGATTGTATTCGCAGCCATGTTGGCGGTGCTGACGTTGACGACGGCGCTGTTTTATCGTCTGAAAAATCGCTTGCGGCGATTGTCTTGACGCGCTGGGGCACCGTGAATTTGCGGAGGCAGTGGCCCGCCGCGCCGGGACGGCATTGTTTGGGCATGCCTCTCCTTCGTCTACAATATCGGGCAGACGAAGGAGAGGCATGTCCATGATCAAGATGTTCGCGAGTGACTTAGACGGAACGCTGCTGAACGCCCTGCACGAGGCGGATGGGACCATCCGCCGTGCCATCCGCGAGCTGACCGAGGCTGACTTGCATGTGGTTCCCGCGACCGGGCGCTCGACGCTGCCGATCGGCGAGCATGGCTTTACGGGGCTGGCGCTCGATGCCTGCTGCTCCAATGGATCCATCGTGCGCGACAGCCATGGCGAGGTGCTCAAGACTTGGACCATCGATCCGCAGGTCACTGAGGAACTGCTCAAGGCGTTCCCGGACATTTGCTTTGATTGTTCCACGCCCGACGGCATGTTTTCGAGCGGTTCGTTCGAGATGCATCAGGCGGGCTTTAAAAAGGACAGCCCCATCAAGCGTATTGTGATGCGCGGCATGCGTGCGCGCGGCGGGTATCACGAGGAGCAGTATTTCGACCAGTCGATCGGTGACATCCTGCGCCACGATGTATGCAAGATCAATTGTCGCGTGACCTCGCCCGAGCTGGAGCGTGACCTTAAGGCATATTTGGCCGAGCGATCGGACCGCGTGGTCAACGCGCCGTTCGATCCGGTGATGTTCGAGATCACGGACGTGGCATGCAACAAGGGCGAGAGCGTGGCCTGGCTGGCGGGCTACTACGGTATTGCCGAGGACGAGGTCGCGGTCTATGGAGACGGCGGCAACGACATCGCCATGCTCAAGCGTTTCCGCCACAGCTACGCGACCAAAAACGCAAGCGATGCAGCTAAGGCCGCCGCGAGCGTGACCATCGGCAGCTGCATGGTCCATGCCGTCCCCAAACACATGCTCGCCACCATGCGCAAGCAAAACTCCCGCACCATCATCGAATAATGTGACAAAGGGGCTGTCCCTTTATCACATGGGAGATACCGGCTTTTGGCGTATAGGACTGTTACGCTTTCGCCACCAACAAATTTCGAGTTATTCGGCCTGTCGGAGGTCGTTAAATGGCTAAAGATGCCCTCTCGGGAACATTCATGCCTCTAATGGTGTTTGATTCGGTGACGTAAGTGCGCAAATGGGCATGTATACGCTCAAATAAGGACAAAAACCCTCAGATAATCTCGGCGGTGCATTTATACAAAACCGGTAGCGTGGCCGAATAACTCGAAGAATGTAGTTGGCAGTTCGGCGACAAGCTCGGGTATGGCAAAGGAACTGCTCCTTCGCCATACCCGAGCCCCGATCTTCTGAAATGCGAACAAACATTCGCATATCTAACTGCGCTTTGATAGAATCGGTATCGTTGACGGCAGTTCCATGTGCCGGGCAGCGCTCTCCATCTGATGGGAGGTGATGCCCATGACCGATTTGATTGATTTCGTGAGGCTCCTGACCGCATTGGTCTCGCTTTTTACGACGCTTATCGGACTTTCCGAGGCACTCAAGCAACGCTCGAAGCAACGAAAGAGGGGTCGCCGCCGCTAAGGCGTTGACCCCCTAATGCAAACAACGGCGCTGCCCAGCCAGCTACAACTTGGGCTGCCGTCGACACTATTCTACCCACGAATGACATTTTGGACAATCGGTAATGCCGCTCCAAAAGCCAGGCGGGTTGTGACAAAGGGACTGCCCCCTCGTCACATCCCAATTATTGCCTTTACGTGTTGATACACACGGTGTGCAATAATACTCGCACTGTGCAATAGCGCACAGGCTGAGTAACAAGGAGGACGCTTGTCCCAGCTCGAGAAATGCGATCGCCGGTCCCTTCGCTCGCAGCGTGCCCTTCGCCAGGCACTTGCCAGCGAGCTTGCCGAAAGCGGCGACCTTTCGCGCATTAATGTCGCGTCGCTCACCGAGCGTGCTGGCCTTACGCGTCGCACGTTCTATTCGCATTACCGCGATATCCCCGACTTTATCAATCAAATCGAGGACGGCTTGCTGGCCGAGATCCGTGAGCGCATTGAGCTCATCACCGCAGCTCAGCTGCCCGATCTCTATCACAACATCGATGAGCTCGAGCCGGCGCCCGGTTCGGTTGAGCTGCTGCGTTATCTTGCGGCCAACCGCGACTTAATCGGTGCGCTGCTGGGGCCGGGCGGCGACCAGGCCTTCATTAAAAGGATTATCGACACTGCGCGTGAGGCTGTGGTGCCGCGTGCGCAGACGGGCATTTTGGGCCTGGCGCTGGGCACGTTCTTTGACTACTACGTCACCTACGTCGTGAGCGCCGAGGTCGGCATGATTCAGCGCTGGTTTGAGCGTGACCTTTCCGAATCGCCCGAGGCCATGGCGCGCATCATGACGGTTATCGCCTTTGTGCGCCCCGGTGACCTGTATGGCCAACCCATCGATATCAACGTGCCGGAATACGGCATGAAGCTATTGAACTTGCAGCTCGAGGACGCGGCCGACACCGCCGCAACCGTCGAGTCCAACAACTAAGAGGAGAGACAATGAGCAAACTCGCCGAAGGCATTAAGGACCGTATAGTTGCTGCCGCGCGCGAGGCCGCGCCCGCCGTGGCGGACGCCGCGCAGAAGGCCGCGACCGCTGCTGCCGAGAAAGTTGTCGAGGCTGTTGCCGAGGCCAAGAACGCGGCAGGGGAGACGTCCGTCGCTAGCGAGCCCGTAGCCGCCGCTGAGCCCGTAGCCGCCGCCCACGCCCCCGAAGGCGCGATTTTCAACCCCGAGGCCGCCCGCGGCAACCTGCACCTGGGCATCGACGTGGGCTCCACCACCGTTAAGCTCGCCGTGCTCAACGACGACAACCAGATCGTCTACGCCAAGTACCAGCGTCACCACACCGACGTCCGTGCCTGCGCCCGCGACCTGTTCGAGGGCGCTGCGACCGTGCTGCCGACGGCCCAGATGACCTGCGCCATTACCGGCTCGGGCGGTCTGCTGCTTTCCCAGTGGCTCGATCTGGAGTTTGTCCAGGAGGTCATCGCCAGCAAGCGTGCCGTCGAGACCCTTATCCCGGCCACCGATGTCGCCATCGAGTTGGGCGGCGAGGACGCCAAGATCATCTACTTCGATAACGGCATCGAGCAGCGCATGAACGGCACCTGCGCCGGCGGCACGGGCGCGTTCATCGACCAGATGGCAACCCTGCTGCACACCGACGCGAGCGGCCTCAACGAGCTCGCGGCCAACGCCACCACCATCTATCCCATCGCCAGTCGCTGCGGCGTCTTTGCCAAGACCGATGTGCAACCGCTGCTCAACGAGGGCGCCCGCCCCGAGGACGTCGCCGCTTCCATCTTCCAGGCCGTCGTGACCCAGACCATCTCGGGCCTGGCGTGCGGCCGTCCCATCCGCGGTAACGTCGCCTTCCTGGGCGGCCCGCTGCAATATCTCTCCGAGCTGCGCCACCGCTTCTACCTCACGCTCAACCTGGACGAGGAACACCGTATCGTGCCCCAAAACGCTCACCTGTTTGTGGCGAGCGGCGCCGCCATGGCGCACGAGTCCAACAAGCTCAGCACGTTCCCACAGCTCATTGAGGCTATCGATGCCCTGGGTGACACACAGGGTGCCGAGGTCGAACGTCTGGATCCGCTCTTTGCCACCGACGAGGACTTTGCCGAGTTCAAGGGTCGCCACGACCAGGAAGTCGTCCCCAAGGGCAAGCTCGACGGCTACACCGGCCGCGTGTTCATCGGCATCGACGCCGGTTCCACCACCATGAAGGCCGCGCTCGTGGGCGAGGACGGCCAGCTGTTGCACACCTGGTACGGTAACAACAACGGCGACATCCTGGGCACGGCCAAGGTCATCATGGCCGATTTCTACAACCACATCCCCGCCGGCTGCACCATCGGCCACGTGACCACCACGGGCTACGGCGAGGCGCTGCTCATCGAGGCCCTCAAGGCTGACTCCGGCGAGATCGAGACCGTCGCGCACCTGCGCGGCGCCAAAGCGTTCCTGCCCGGCGTCGAGTTCATCTTGGACATCGGCGGCCAGGACATGAAGTGTCTGCGCGTCAAGGACGGCGTCATCGAGCACATTATGCTCAACGAGGCCTGCTCGTCGGGTTGCGGCAGCTTTATCGAGAGCTTCGCCGTCTCTATGAACATGGACGTGCGCGCGTTCGCCGATGCCGCCATCCATGCCAAGGCCCCCGTCGACCTGGGCAGCCGCTGCACGGTCTTTATGAACTCTCGCGTCAAGCAGGCGCAAAAGGAAGGCGCCACGGTGGGCGACATCGCGGCCGGCCTGTCTTATTCCGTCATCAAGAATGCCCTGTTCAAGGTCATTAAGCTGCGCGACCCCAAGGAGATCGGCAGCCAGGTGATCGTCCAAGGCGGCACCTTTATGTCCGATGCCACGCTGCGCGCGTTTGAGCAGCTCACCGGCGTGCATGCCGTGCGCCCTGACATCGCCGGCTGCATGGGCGCTTACGGTGCGGCCCTGCTTGCCCGCGATCGCGCCGGCGCCGACGGCACTTCGACCATTCTTTCTGCCGAGGACATCGCGCACCTCACCGTGACGCAAAAGCACGTCCGCTGCGGTCGCTGCTCCAACAACTGCCAGCTTACCGTCAACGACTTTGGCGGCGGCAGGCGCTTTATCACCGGCAACCGCTGCGAGAAGGGCGCCGGCCACAAAAAGCAGAAGACTGAGGCCCCCAACCTCTTCAAAAAGAAAAACGAGCTGCTCTTTAACCGCGAGGTGCTGAGTCCCGACGAGGCCCCGCGCGGCACCGTGGGTATCCCGCGCGCGCTCAACATGTACGAGAACTACCCCTTCTGGCACGCGTTCTTTACGCGCTTGGGCTTTAGCGTGCAGCTGTCTGACCAGTCGAGCAAAAAGACCTACCAGGCGGGCATCGAGTCCATGCCGTCCGAGAGCGTGTGCTATCCGGCCAAGATGAGCCACGGCCACGTGATGAACCTTATCGACCGCGATGTCGACTTCATTTGGATGCCGTGCGTGCGCTGGGAGCGCAAGGAGGATCCGACCGCCGGCAACTGCTATAACTGTCCCATCGTCATGAGCTATCCCACGGCGCTGGCGCTCAACATCGACGAGATCCGTGAGCAGAACATCGAGTTCCTGTACCCGTTTGTGCCCTATCACGACAAGACCGAGCTCAAGCGCCGCCTGTACCAGGTGCTCGCCGTCGACCGTGTGGCCGATGCCGAGGCCGGTCGCGGTCGCGTGCGCGGACCCAAGATCACGCGCTCCGAGGTCGATGCCGCCGTCAATGCTGCCTTTGAGGCCGATGCGCGCTTCCACGAGGATATCCAGACCATGGGCGAGGAGGCCCTTAAGTGGGTCGAGGACCACGGCGGCCACGGCATCGTGCTCGCCGGCCGTCCTTACCATAACGACCCCGAGATCAACCACGCCCTGCCCGAGCTTATCTCGAGCTTTGGCTTTGCGGTCTTTACCGAGGATTCGCTTGCGCATCTCGTGAAGCCCGAGCGCCCCATCCGCGTCGTCGACCAGTGGATGTACCACAGCCGCCTGTACGCCGTCGCTCGTTTTGTGACGATGCGCAACGATCTGGACCTGATCCAGCTCAACTCTTTCGGCTGTGGTCTGGACGCCCTGACCACCGACCAGGTGCAGGAGATTCTGGAAGCCAGCGGCAAGATCTACACCGTGCTCAAGATCGACGAGGTATCCAACCTGGGTGCCGCGCGCATTCGCATCCGCTCGCTCATGGCCGCGCTTAAGGACCAGGAGGCCGAGCGTTTGGCCGAGGCCACGGCAGTGGGCGAGGCCTACGAGCAGGGCGATGCCGCGCCGGTGGCGCCCTCCACGGATGCCCCCGCGTTCGCGAGCCGCAAGTACACGTTCGAGGCCCAGCGCGAGAGTGCTTCGACCGCGTGGCCCAAGGTACCCTTTACCGAGCAGATGCGCGAGGAGGGCTACACCATCCTGTGCCCGCAGATGGCGCCGATCCACTTTGACCTGGTCAAAGAGGTGTTCCGTGGTGCTGGCTACAACTTGGAGCTGCTGCCCTCGACCGATCACGATGCCGTCGAGGCCGGCCTGCGCTACGTGAACAATGACATTTGCTATCCGTCGATTCTGGTGACGGGCCAGATTATGGAGGCCATCGAGAGCGGTCGGTACGACCTGTCCAAGACGGCCGTGGTCATCAGCCAGACCGGCGGTGGCTGCCGTGCCACCAACTACATCGCGCTCATTCGCAAGGCCCTGCGCGAGAGCGGCCACCCCGAGATTCCGGTGATCTCGCTTTCGGCCGTGGCGCTCGGCGAGGACAACCCCGGCTTTAAGATTACGCCGGCGCTGCTTAAGCAGGCAGTCTACGCGGTGCTCTTTGGCGACGTGATGATGCAGATGCTCTACCGCTGCCGCCCGTACGAGGCAACGCCCGGTGCCGCCAATGCGCTCTACGAGGAGTACATGGCGCGCGCCCGCAAGCTGGCGCCCAAGTTCAACCGCCACAACTACACCAAGCTGTGCCGCGAGGCCATCCGCGCGTTCGACACCATGCCGCTTGTGGGCGAGGGCACCAAGCCTCGCGTGGGCGTGGTCGGCGAGATCTTGGTCAAGTTCCATCCCACGGCCAACAACCACGTGGTCGATGTCATTGAGCGCGAGGACTGCGAGGCCGTGGTGCCGGGCCTGCTCGACTTCTTCCTGTACTCCATGAGCAACGCCGAGCTGCAGAAGGATGAGCTGGGTAGCTCTGCTACCACGCGCGCTGGTATGCAGGCGCTCATCAAACTCGTGGACTGGATGCGTACGCCGGTGGAGGAGATGCTCGAAAAGTCCCGCCGCTTTGAGGCGCCCGAGCGCATCGGCACCATGGCCGATAAGGCCCGCACGGTGCTTTCGGTGTGCAACAACATGGGCGAGGGCTGGCTGCTCACGGCTGAGATGCTCGATCTGATTGACCACGGTGCGCCCAACATCATCTGCACGCAGCCCTTCGCGTGCCTGCCCAACCACGTGGTGGGCAAGGCCGTGATCAAGGAGCTGCGCCGCCAACATCCCGAGAGCAACATCGTCGCGGTGGACTACGACCCCGGTGCATCCGAGGTCAACCAGCTCAACCGTATTAAGCTCATGATCAGCGTGGCAAAGGAGAACATGCGCGCCGGCAAGGGCTTTAAGCTCGAGAAGGTGGCGCCGCTCGCGATGGACGAGGTCACCGGTCAGATGCGTGCCCACGACGGCTGTGCGAGCTGCGGATCTGCCAGTGAGGAGGCCGTTGCATCGGTCGCCAAGCGCCTGGGGCGCGGCATTAAGAAGTAGCTGGTCTGCTATGGGCTAGATATGAGACAAACGGGTGGTAGCCGTAGCGGCTGCCACCCGTTTTTACTGGACAGGGACCCCGAGATAATGAACAGGTGTAGCCGTTCGCGGCAAAAAATCGTCCGTTTATAGAACCCACCCCCAGTGCGCGTCATCCTTACGGTTGAATAAATACACATCTATGGAATTACGCAAGAGAGGACCGTTCCTATGAGCTACAAGACCGTTTGTGTTGCCGGTGGCGGCGTGCTGGGAAGCCAGATTGCCTTTCAGGCTGCCTACTGTGGCTTCGATGTGACGATTTGGCTGCGCAGCGAGGGCAGCATCGGCCGCACCCAGCCCAAGATCGATCATGTGCGCGAGGAGTACATCGCGGCTATCGAGGGCATGGCGGACGGCACGGGTGAGTGGTGCGCCGGTATCGCCGATAGTGGCCAGCCCTTCGACAAGGAAGCGGCACTCGCCGCTGTCGACCGTGCCTACTCCACACTCAAGCTGGAGCTCGATCTTGCCAAGGCAGTGGCCGACGCCGACCTGGTCATCGAATCTATGGCCGAGGACACCCAGGCAAAGATCGACTTCTACAAAAAGCTCGCCCCGGTTCTCCCGCAAAAGACCGTCGTCGTGACCAACTCCTCCACGCTGCTACCGAGCACCTTTGCCAAGTACACTGGCCGCCCCGAGAAGTACCTGTCGCTGCACTTTGCCAACTCCATCTGGAAGAACAATATGACCGAGGTCATGGCCCAGGACCAGACTGACAAGCGCTACTTCGACGAGCTCGTCGACTTCGCCAACGACATTCGCATGCTGGCGCTTCCCGTCAACAAGGAAAAGAACGGCTACCTGCTCAACTCCATGCTGGTGCCGTGGCTGCTTTCGGTCCTGGACCTGTACGTCTCGGGCGTCAGCGACCCCAAGAGCATCGACCTCGCGTGGACGCGCGGCACTGGCGCTCCCAAGGGTCCGTTCCGCGTATTCGACACCGTGGGCATCCAGACGGCGTACAACATCGTTATGCAGTATCAGAAGGTCCCGGGCCTGGTGAGCCCGCTGCTCAAGAAGATGATGATGCCCTACAACTTTAAGGCCATGGCATCCGTCCTCAAGAAAATGCTCGACGAAGGCAAGCTAGGCGAAAGCTCGGGCGAGGGTTTCTTCAAGTACTAAAAAATGACCTCTCGGGGACGGAGGAAAACGGATCATTTTCGGCCGCCAACAGTGAGAAGATGGACCCAGAAATAGAAAGGAGTGGCAATGGGCCGGCTCGGGCTTTGAAGACAAGTTATTGCAGGCCCAGGGCGATTTCTCGCTCAATGCAGGCCAGCACGGCGTGACGTATCTGCCGAGTTCTGACACGGCAGCGATTGGTCGCTACCAGGTGCTGCTATACGACAACAACTTTGGTGCGACCGAGCGCTATCCCAAGTTCGACTGGGGCCAGCTGGGCGCCGCGGTGGTGACCGACTACAGCAAGGGAACGCATTCGTTTGGGCGCATCTTTACGGTGGACGAGGCCGCGCGCACCTACGAGCTTGTGGACCAGATCGCAGTGCCGTTCTCGGGTTATGTGAGCAGTGCGCAGCGCGTCGGCGGTTCGAATAGCACGCTCGTGGCATCGGGCATGGCCAAGACCTTTGCCGAGTACGATCGCTATGGACTGCCCATCACCACCTACGAGATGGAAGCCGAAAAGTACATCTACCGCGTGTACAAGTACGAGCTGTAGGGCCGCGCTTAGGTTTGACCAATGGAGTATGAAAACACGCCGTTCGCCGATGCCCCCTCCGCGAGTGGCAGCCATATGTTTTGATATCAGAACATATAGTTGTCGCCAGCCTGTTGGCGACGTTCCCCCTGATATCAGAGGCTCCAGGTATGTTTCGCGCTCCGTTAAACAACTATCGATTGGGCTAACATGGACCGCCGTGCTATTTCGATAACCCTTGCAGTGGTCTGCCTGGCTGTGCTCCTGGGCGCTACAGGGCTGTTTGCTATAAGCCGAGAAACGTCCTATATGCAGAAATGCGCTTCCGAAGGGTTTGCCGTTGACGGTTACTATCGGGATGACAAAACGAGTCTGGAAACCCTGGCCTTTCTTGAAGAGGATAACCATCGTTGGCAACTGGTCGACAAAGACGGAATCTGCACAGACGGGCAGTTTAAGCGTACGGACGATCCCAATATCCTGGTATTAAAGAAGGAAAACGGCGAAGAATTCGGCACGGTCCACGTTGCGTATATATCGCGCCGATGCAATCAAGGGCAGATTTACCTAATTAGAAATACTAAGGTGACCCGATTTTATCTTGTGAGCACCGATCCGGCGTTTACGGTGGAGTCTGGCGATGTCGATGCGGACGTCTGATTCACGGCAATAAAACAGCGAGCGGGGCGCGGACGTGAACTACGTCCCGCTTTTTGCATGTGCCTGCGTCGCGTCTGAGCCTCGCCGCGACTTGCGCCTGTGCGCGGGAGCCATCCCATGCTCCGCATCACTTCACATCGAACTCCACGCGATCGAGTTCGGGCACGTTGAGGTCAATGAGCTTGCGGGCGACGTGGCAGTCGTGCGCCCCAAGCGCCTCACTCGTTGTCACATGGGCGACAATCTCGCGCTCGACGATGCCCTCCTCGTCCCCTTCGGTAGCCGAGGTCTCGACGGCGACGGTGTAATCCTTAAAGCCTGGCAGTACCGCGGCAAGCTCGCGTGTGGTCTCGGTGACGCCATAGCCGTCCTGCACGCCGGCCTGCGCCGAGCCAATGGAACCCGCCGTCATGACGATGCAGGGGATGGCGAAGATCGCCGTGCCCACAATAATGCGGCGGCGCACCTTGCGTGACAGCTCGTCGACCTCGGCATCTTCTTCGGCGGTCACAATGCCGTCGCCGTTGAGGTCGCGCTTGAGCGGCACGCGCAAAAGAAGCAGCACGGCTTCGGCCGCCAGTGCGATAAAGACCACGTTGATGCCAAACTCGTAGAGGGCCGAGAGAAACAGCGGCCCGCTTGCGATGGCGATGCCATAGCCCGCCGCGCACAGGGGCGGCATGAGCGCGGTTGCCACGGCCACGCCGGCGATGAGCGTGGCGGGTTCCTGATCGCGCGAGTTGCCCAGGCCACCCGCAAAGCCGCCCGCGAGCGCGACGGCAAGGTCCCACACAGTCGGTGTCGAATTGTCGATGATGGCGGCCGTGGTGGTGCCAAGGGGCGAGAGCTTAAAGTACAACGTGGATGTGACCAGGCAAAAGGCCATCTGTAGAGCCAAGCCCGCGACGGCCTCGACGGTAATCTCGCGGTCGAGCGTGGCGATGCCATATGCCATGGCAAGGACCGATCCCATAAGCGGGCAGATGAGCATGGCGCCCACGATGGCGATGTCCGAATCGATATCGAGGCCGATGCTCGCGATGAGCATGGCGATGATGAGGATGCACAGATGTGAGCCGGTCAGGCGCGCCCCGTTTACAAAGCGCTTACGGATTACGTGATAGGGCGCGCGCCCCTCGCGAATGTTGAACGCCTGCTTCAAGAATCGGTTGGCGTTCTCCATGGCCTCGCTGTGGGCAGGGCGGATGCCGTGACGCCGATGATGGCGCTCGCGCAGTCGCTTAATCTGTTGTTTGTCGAGTTCCATGCTTACCTCGTTTAGCTTCTGAGCCGCTTCTTGCGTCTGTCGTCTTTACTCTACACCGCGTTAGGCGAGGTGTCAGACAAGGTTTGTTGACCTGGAAGTCAGGCTAATCGACATGGCTAAAACGCCGTGAGAATCATAAGAGTCAAATAGACAAAAAGCGCGGGGCCGGATTGTTTCCGACCCCGCGCTCTGCGTTGGCGCGTTGTTGTTCTGCTTACCCCAGCAGGCTCAGGCCCACGGAGACAAACGCCAGGATAACGCCGACGATGGACTCGCCGCCCAGCAGGCCGCTGGCAACGACCAGGCCCTGTTCCTGGAAGGCGGCGTCCTTGGCAGCCCTCTCCTCGTCAGAAAGACCAGCGGTGGCGTCGCGGTGGGCGGACCACTTGTCGTAGGCGAGCTTGACGCAGGAGCCCAGGAATGCCGTGAGTGACATGTAGAACGGCAGGTACACGCCCAGGCCGATCATCATGGCCGGAATGCCGAGCCAGTACATGACGATGCCGGCGATAAAGCCGCCAACGAACCACGGCACGCTCGGGATGCCCGAGACCATGGTGGCGACAACGCTTGCCTGCGCGGCAACAAAGCTCTTGTCGGGGCCAAAGGCGTCCGGGCCATAGGCGGTGACGAGCGCGACCATGACGGCTGCGGCGACCAGGGCGCCCACGATGCCGCCGATGGCCTGGCCGATCCACTGTGCACGCGGGTTGGTGCCCAGCACGGCGCCGGCTTTAAAGTCGTTCATGACGTCGCCCGCAAGGCCGCACGCCACGGCCACGATGCCGGCGATAAAGAACAGTTTGACCTGAGCGATCTGTGCGAAGGCTGCCACGATGAGCATGACGATGAGGCCGAAGATCTCCATGGGGTCGATGCCCGTCTGGCCGCAGCTCTGCGCGCTCATGATGGTGGTGACAAAGGTGAACAGCGTGACGATGACGGCCGGAACGGGGCCAAGGTCAAGCACGATGGCGATGATCACGGCGATGGCGGCAGCGCCCAGGCCGATGATACCGGCGTCGAGCTTGAGGGAGCCCGAGATGAGCGACTGCTCGTCGGTGTCGGTGGAGCTGTCGGCGGCGAGGCCGCGGACGATACCGGCGACCTGCGGCAGGATGTCCTTGAGGACGACGGCGACGCCAAAGCCCATCATGAGGCCCATACCCAAGGACTTGACGATGCCCTGCGCGGTCACAACGTCGAACAGACCGGCAGCGGTGCCGCCCACAATGATGCCAAAGTTGCCTAGCAGGGCACCGGCAAACCAGAAGGCGACCGGGGCGAAGCCCACGAGGAAGCCGACGGAGAGCAGCATGGGCGAGTTGTAGATGCCAAAGGTCACGCCGGGAATATTGAGCGTGCAGAGCATGCCGGGCACCACGCCCAGGGCGTCGCGCAGCACGCTATAGATGCCGGCGATGGCCATGGAACCAAAGAGCTGCTTGCCGGTTTTGCCGCCAGCCTCGGTTGCGCGCAAGGTCTGAGCTGCGGCGTTGCCGGTGGGGAACTCAAGCGCGGCGTCCACGATAAAGTGACGGTGGATGAGCGCGGTGGCCAGCAGACCCAGGATAGTGCCGGCGAGTGCCACGATAAACATGTCGAGCCAGCTAATCTGGTCGGCATAGCCCAGCATCCAGGCGCCCGGGATGGTAAACGCCAGACCGCCGGCGACCATGGCGCCTGCGGACATGATGGTGTGGGTGACGTTTGCCTCGTTGAGGCTGGCGTTGCCCATGAGTTTGAGGAAGAACAGCGAGATGACGGCAGCAAAGACGATCGGCCAGGGGAGTGCGCCCATCTTGAGGGCGGTGTAGGCCGAGCTTGCCGTGATGATCACGCAGCCAAGGACGCCGATGACGACGCCGCGCAACGTGAGTTGCCCGCGCATCGAAGCGCGGTTCAAGGGATTGCTCATATAAAACTCCTTTGCGTATATCCGCTTCCCCCGGGAGCGCCGCTACGGATACGGCGCGGGAAGTCGGGTTACCAAGGGCCGCCGCGTGAGCTCGCGCACGACCGCGCACCAGTATAGCCGCAAGCTAGTCATTTTGGGATGACTGGTTTAGGTAGGCGATATACTGCTGGGCAGACGAAAGGAGCGCCGACGATGCTTAATGGGTGCGCATATATATTGACGGTTGACGTGGGCAACACGTTCATTCGCTTTGGCCTATTTGCCGAGGATTCGGCCGCGGCGCAGGAATGCCCGCTCGCGACGTGCGAGATTACCACGCCGTCGAGCATTACGGCCGACGAAGCGCGTATGCGACTCGCTCAAGTCATGGCCGCGCTGGCGGCCGATGCGGGCATGCCCGGCGCGCTCGTTCCCGCAGCTGCAGTGCTGAGTTGCGTGGTGCCGGCGCTCGAGCGTCCGTGGAAGGCGGCACTTTCCCGCACCTGCACGGGGCGCGTGCTCACGGTGGGGCCGGGCCTCAAGACCGGCATGCCCGTCCACTACGACGACCCGGCCGAGATCGGCCCCGACCGCATCGCCGACGCCGTGGCGGCCCGTGCCGTCTACGGCTCGCCGTGCATCGTGATTGACCTGGGCA
>ERZ1034969.130-NODE-130-length-53606-cov-21.868649_pt1 | contig 53606 bp, 41 predicted proteins | sample MGYA00520624_ERZ1034969 | MGnify/ENA primary metagenome ERZ1034969 (study PRJEB33766, sample SAMN09781776) | gut metagenome | biome: gut microbiome | host: Homo sapiens | place: Madagascar | study: EMG produced TPA metagenomics assembly of the PRJNA485056 data...
GATAATAAAAATATAACATTAAAAAATCCCGAAGCAGCCATGCCGCTTCGGGATTCAACTTAAAATATCAGCTTATTGATTTTTTGTCCTGTTACTTAAACAGATGAGGAACGAATTCCTTGAAACATCTGCGCCAGGTAAGCCACTCATGATGAGTGCCTGGAGAAACATAGACATCAAGCTTGATGCCCAGATCCTTCAGCTCCTTCGCCATCTTCTCCGTGCCGAAGTTCTCTTCAGAACCGCAGCCCATGAACATATAGTTTATCTGACTGTTGAACTTCGCTGCATCGGCAAAAACGCCATTGAAGCAGGTCTTGACATCCACACCGAAAAGCGCTCCGCTGAAAGTTCCCAGGGCTGAGAACTTATCCAGATTCGGCAACACGGTGTTGAAAGTCTGGCAACCGCCCCATGACAAACCAGCCATCGCACGATGGTTTCTATCAGTATAGGTGCGGAACTTCTTATCTACCATCGGAATCAGATCTTTGATGATGACATCGTAGAAAGAAGCACCATAGAGCTTGCGCTCCTCATCTACATCCTTGCCAGGACGTGGTACGAAAGGCTGCTTCACATCACCGCTCTCCATTACCACAATCATAGGCTCAGCCTTGCCTTCGGCAATGAGATTATCCATGATGTGCTGCATATAGCCCTGATGGCTCCAGCCCGTCTCGTCCTCTCCCATTCCGTGCTGCAGATAGAGCACTGGATAGCGCTTGGTGAGATTGGTTTCATATTCTGCAGGCGTATAAACCATGGCTCTGCGGAACTTGCCCTGAGATGCAGCATAGTAAGATACCGAACGAACCTGACCCTGAGCTACTCCCTGCTGAGGACGATAGTAGTTGCCTTCGGCTCCCTCAGGAACCTCCAGACCACCCGCCTCACGGCAGCAGCCGAAATAGGTTTCGCTGGCTGGATCAACCACCTGCACACCATCTACATTCAGGAAATAATAGTGGAAGCCTACTACCAATGGGTCAGAAACACCATACCAGTCGCCATCCAGATCCTTCTTCATCGGATATTTCTTTCCGCAGATGTCGAAGATTACCTGCTTTGCCTCCGGTGCATGGAGCTTGACGTAGGCACGGCGGTCTTTATCCACACGCGGATAGTTGGCATCCGGAATGATACCGAGCAGCGAGAGCATCATGTTGGCATAACGCTTACCCATGGTGCGATAGCTTTCGGCAATGAAATGCAATCCGTCGCCACGCTGCGGACATCCCTTGGAAGAGATGACGTGGGCAGTAGGGATGGTCTTGGCGATGTCATCCACAATGGCGATATGCTGCCAGCAGCTGCCACCCTGGTCTTTCTGAACGGTTTCGCCCACGAGCAAAGGTACATCTTCTGCCTTCAGGTGCAACTCTTTCAGAATATCGTTATACACGGTCTTCACACGGTTAGGCCAGTTGGCATCGCCATTGTTGGTTTCACCCTGATGCAGCAGGATACCCTTGATAACGCCCTGCTTCTGGGCAATCTTGGCAAGTTCGATGAGTCGGGCGTATGGATTGCCGTTATACTGGGAAGCGAAGTTCTTCATCCAGTCGGGCTGTTTCTTCAGGTACGCCTTGCAGGTGCGCTTGTCGAAGAGGTCGATGCTGGCACCGCCCACAGCCACGGTGATGGTACCCACCTTGATGCTGTCTGGCAGGTTATCCACCATCTTTCTTCCGAAATAATCTACAGGAGTAAGGCCAGTGCTTGGTCGTGCCTGAGGAGGAACGGCAGTATGCCACTGTCCTTTTTTCCATCCAGCCTTTTCATCATCCACGGCATACATTGCCATGAATCTTGGATTTACTCCTGTCCGGTCGATGTCTTCGATGGCGGCATTACCCTCCATGTTTGACTGTCCAAAACAGAGATAAATTTGAAAATTTGGGTCAGGCTTATCCTGCGCCTTGGCTCCATTTTTCTGTGCCATCATCGTCATCGGGAGGCACATCATCAACATTGATGCTACGAATGATAATTTGTTCATACCTTCTATTTTATTTAATCACGATTTTCTTTCCACCATGAATATAGATGCCCTTGGTAGGACGAAGAACTTTTACACCCTGAAGAGTGTAGTAAGCCTTATCTGCAGATTTCTTTACGGAAGCTACAGTTGGCTTTTCAATGCCAGAAGCGATATAGGCATCGTTGGCTAGATAATAGCTTGGACCATTCCAGTTGGTACTCCATCCCTGAATATGCCTTGCAGAGAAATCGGCGTTGGCAATGAGGTTTTCTGATGTTCCTTCCTTCACCAGTACCAGATCATCAATATCGAGTGTACCACCGTATTTACCGAATACAAACTGGAAGGTATCCAAGGTGAAGTTGGTTGTGAAATTCCAGGTCAGCGTCTTCCAGTCGCCAGCCTCTATAGGATAGGCTGCCAGATACTGCACATCATCGCTTCCACCCCACTGGTTCTTGTTGTTGCTTGCATTCCAGATAGGCCAGAATGCCAGCTCAGCGCAATCTGCTGAAGTTCTCACCTTCAGGGTCAGCGTATACTTGGCATCCTTCTCCAAAGCCTTTGGCAAGGTGTAGATTGCCTGACGGTCCCAGAGGTTCTCGCCCGCAGTACTCTCGTAACGGATGAAATAGTTGCGGTTTTCCACAGGCACCGAATGCTGGTTCAACTGATGACGCTTGAAGAAGTTCCACAGTTCCTGGGTAGAATTTACCCCGTTAGGATCATTGGAATGCCAATGTCCCTTACCGTCGATGGAGATAAGGTTCACTTCTACATCATCGTTCACATTATTATATATAGTACGGGTATCATTTGCTGTTTTTCTGCCGGAAGGATAAGGACGGATTACCTGCGGATTGCTTGCATCGCAACCTTCGTAGGCAGCCCACTTCTTTACATATTCTTCGATACTAGGATAGCCGCCAGCCATGTGAGAAGGGTCGCCCGTATATTTGAACACGTCATCGCCCGTACCATGGATATGCATGATAGACACCTTGCGGTTTGCCTTAGGCTGCTTGCCGATATCCACACCACTTACTGGTCCGAAAGCAGCAATCTTATCGCCAAGAGTTTCCAGGCAGTGGTAACCCAGCCAGCTACCCATGGAGAAGCCCGAGAGATAGATACGGTTCTTATCCACATTGTGCTTCAGCTCCATATCCTTCATGACAGCCTCCACAAACTTGACATCACCAGTACCGCCGGTATCCCACATTCTGTTATTACCCAACGGATAGGTAACAATAAAACCCTCGGTATCAGCCAGCGCATTCCATTGCGTCTGCTTCTGCTGATACTCCGGGTCTTGATTCATACCATGAAGAGAGATTACCAAGGCTGGTGATTTCTCTACATTCTTTGGTACATAAGTGAGGGTCTTGCGAATAGAAGTCCCCACTTTCACCTCTTCCCAGGTCTGTGCCGCCATCTGGAGGCACAGAACCATGAGGAGAGATGCGAGCATTGAAAGTCGCTTCATCTGTTACTTGATAACCATCTTTTTACCATTCTTGATAACGATACCCTTGTAACCTTTGCCTACCTGCTGACCAGCAAGATTGAAAGCCTTGCCATCCTGCAGCTTGACGCTCTCGATGTTAGAGATACCTGTGGTTGTAGTAATCAACCAGGCACCGAGCACAGAAACCTTTGCAGGATTCTTTTCTGGGTCGGTATACTGGATACCCATGGTCTTGATGACAGCATCTTCCTTAGTGGTGAAGGTTGTCTCATCGCTGCCGTTGAATGAAGGCCACTCATGAATATCATCCTCGTAATCTACACACATTTGGACATTTGGAGTTGGCTCAGCCAATTTTACCTTCACGGTAACATTGCTCTTGCCAGCCAAACCGTTGATGGCAAGCTGCTGCCACTGAGAATTAAAAGATACCACACCCTTATAAGCTACTGTGTTATCAGTACCAGCCCAACCTGTGAAGGAGGCATTAATTTTCTTTTCAGTACCGTCAGCAGCAACCAAAATCATCTTCTTAACTTTCAGGTTCACTTCCTCAGCATCGGTATGCTGCACGCTTACACCTACGATGTAAGGATGCTCCTGGTCGAAAGAAAGTTCAAACTTCTTGGTAGCTCCATCGCCCACAGCTCTTCCGTAGACAGGAGTTGGATCGCCTTCAGCATCAGCAGAAGCCTTCCAAGTATAGTTTACCTGGCAGTTGGCAGGAAGCGGCTCTTCGAACTCGAGGATATACTTTGGATAATCTGCAGAATTGACATTGCAGGCAAACTCTGCTGCACCCCACTGCTTGGAGATAGTGAAGTCATAAACATCAGCATCGTAGGCAAAACCTGCATTCCAACCACCACCCAAAACAAGAGGAGTCTCAGTCTGAGCATTCACATTAACTGCCAACAAGGCAGCTGCAATCAAAGTAAAAATCTTTTTCATACGCTTTTGATTTTAAGTTTATTGATATTAATTGTTCATTCGTGGAACGAGAAATGTTTCTCATTTCCGCACACAAAAGTAACAGAAAAGGCTGAAAAAGACCTTGCGTGGTGTAACAAATACTTTGTGAGAAGCCCCAAATAGGTTTGATAGCCAACATTATAACGAAAATGATACACCATCAAACCTATTTGAAGAGGGAATCACAACAAAGGAGTCATATAAATCGGTAAGAGGAGCGTTTGTCCATCTTTCTTCAAATCCTTTGTATACAAGAGATATCTCTTATCTATTCGATCAGAATATTTAGCACAAAACTCGTCTAGTGACTTATGAGTATTATATCCTGAGGATTTCACCTCTATCGGATAAATTTTCTTTCCTCTTGAAAGAAGGAAATCCACTTCATAACTTTTATGGCTAGTGGCATGAGGGAAAGTATAATAATAAAGTTTATTGCCAGAAGCTACCAACATCTGCGCTACAAGATTCTCATATACATATCCCATATCACTACTCAGCTTATCACTCAAGAGCTTTTCATAAATAATATTTTCAGTATGATCTTTGTCCCAAAAGGCGAGAGTCACAAAAAGCCCCGTATCTGCCGTAAACATTTTATAGAAATTACCATCACTATGAAGAGCCAGACCTACATTCGGATCATTGGCATGATAGGCAAAATTTACAACCATACTATCCTTCATTTGCTCCAATATACCCATTATGTTCTTACGTTCAGAATCATCCAACACACTAGCTACTTGGTATCTAGATGCATTATTATTCAGCTGAGCAGGTATATTAGCAAAAAGTTTAGCTGCTCGTCCACTATTGTCGATCTTTCTAAAATCATCCAAATAGAGTTCCAAAATTTCCCTTTTCACAGCATCCGTCTTACTAAGATTATTCGTCTCAAGATATTCTTTTACAGCTTGTGGCATACCACCAACAAGCATATAAAGGCGAAGCCGACGCATAGTTTCTCTATGAGCAGCTTCCAAAGGAATCCGTGAATCAAAAAATTGTTTGAGCAAGGGCATCGTAACTTTATCCCCTAAAGCCCAGCAAAATTCCTCAAAGTCCATTGGATACATTTCCAAACGCGTCTCTTCACTTGGGATGATAATGTTAGCTACATTCTTTTTTATACTAATTAGAGAACCCGTCTCTATATAATCGTATCTACCATCAGCCACTAGATGTTTAATAGCTTGGCGAGCCTTAGGACAAAGTTGCACTTCATCAAAAATAATCACAGACTTTCGCTTCTCCAAGACCACCTGATAAATAGACTGAAGGCGAAGAAAGATAAAATCTAAATTCATTAAATCTTCAAAAAGATCTGTAACTGCCTTTGAAGCCATAGAGAAATCAATCAATATATAGCTTTTGTACTCTCGCTCAGCAAAAGTACGCACTATAGTAGATTTTCCTATGCGTCTTGCTCCCTTGATAAGAAGCGCAGACTTCCCCTGACGCTCTTGCTTCCAAGCAAGCATCTTATCATATATTTTTCTTTCAAACACCATATTTGCCATAACATTTTGATTTTGAGTGCAAAGATACAAAATATTCCAGATTCCCCAAATGTTTTTGCCCAAAATGTTCCAGATTCCCTAAATGTTTTTGCCCAAAATGTTCCAGATTCCCCAAATGTTTGGTCAAAACAGAGGAAATCTATACAGATGAGTGTCTTATACGTGAAAAAGTTGTCACCTTTAGGATGGTCCTCCAACAACTGAAAACACTTGTCAATCTACCTATATATTATAGCAAGGACAATTCAACCCAAGAAGTAGACTTCATAGCCCAGGCTGGCAGCAAAATATTGCCAATAGAGGTAAAGGCAGAAGATAATGTAAAAGCCAAGTCATTGGCAGCATTCATAACCCACGATTTCGCTTCCTATCACCTGAAAGGCATCCGCTTCTCCATGTTAGGCTTCAGAGAGCAAGACTGGATGGAAAACGTTCCCCTCTATGCAGCCAGAGCCTATGTGAAAGATTTTGGCACGAAAACGCACTTTTTCTCGAAAAAAAAGTGAGAAAAAGTGCGTTCTCGTGCCATTTTAAGGAAAAAGGTCGGTCGTGTCTTCACGACACAACCGACCTATCACGACTAACATCTTTTTTCGGTTAATCTTTATATGATAAAACCTAAAACTAATGTCTTTTATTTACCTGCAAGACCATCAGCAAAACCACCATAAGCAGGCTTGCGCTGATAGTTCAAGTTCCAAAGACCAACAGGCTGACCCTTACGCCAACCGCTGTCTGCTGGTGCATCGGTGAGACACCACTGGCAGATACCATACTGCTGGGCGGTAGGAACGATAGCGAAATACTGCTCGATAATCCACTTGTAGTATTCTGCCATAGCCTTTTCCTTAGCCACACGCTCTTCAATAGGGAGTTTCTCCAGCTGAGCAGTAGTAACATCATTACCCTCAGCATCAACATAGCCCATATCAAGCTCTGAGATACGGACGAGCTTGCCTGTCTCAGCCATGATCTTGAGCATGTTCTGGATGCCCTTCTTCTTGCTTTCCAAGGTCTGTGGATTCTCGTAGTAGCTGATGTGCATCTGCGAACCAATACCATCAATTTTGGTGTTATAGCCGAGTTCCTGCCCCTTCTTTTCCCAAACACCAATCCAGTAAACGAGCGACTTCACTTTTTGGTTGTTATCCCAGTCTGATTCCAGATTGTAATCATTGATGAAGAGTTTGAGATCTTCAGGGTTTGTTCCCTCTACCGCAGCATAGGCATCACGTGCCGCCTTCTCTACGATAGGACCATACATCTCTGGTGTGAAGTAATCCTGCCAGAAGAAATCATCCGGATTATTCTCATTGGCAGTCTGGAGAGCATAGAAGCCATTCACATTGCCACCACCTGAGATAGCCTCGTTGATGAGATCCCATGACTTCACCTTGCCTTCTGTAGCCTGCATCATGCCGCTTACCCATTTGTTCATTGCCCAGGTAAGGGTATCAGACTTCTCTTGAGGAGTGAGAGGGATAGAATTCATCTTGACAATCTGCTTTACAGAGACAGACTTCAAGTCGAGTGTTGCATCGAATGTCTCTGGCTTGAGGATGAAGTCGTAGTTACCACCCTGTTCAAGTGTCATCTTGAATCTAGCTGTTGTCCAACCTTCCTTCAGAGCTACACTGCCTGTGAAACTCTCGGCATTACCGCCCCAACCGTTCTGAACTGTCATCTTGATGTTTCCTGCCTTGGTTGACTTTATCTCTACATCAACAGCATAATTGCCTGGTTTGAGAGCCACTCCGGCAACACAGAAGAACTGAGACCAGTCGCCTGTCGGTACGAAATGCATGGAACCATTAATGATTTCAGGAGCACAGCCCATCTGATAATAAGGGAATGGACCATCCTGATAAGTCTGATATTTTACCTCCTGCTCCATCTCCATGGCAGGTGACTCGTACTGACCGACAGTGACAGACTGCAAATCAAGTGTGCCGTCAAAAGTCTCAGGCTTCAGGATGAAATCATAGTTACCACCCTGAATATCGTTGAGAGGAACCTCGGCATCAACCCATTCGTTAGCCTTAACGGTAAACTTCTGGGTGATGTTCTGAGCATCACCACCCCAGCCATTCTGTGCGGTGACTGAAATCATACCTTCCTTGGTTGACTTGATATGCAAGATAGCAACATAGTTGCCAGCCTTCATGCTACAACCCGTCATACAGAAGAACTGAGACCAGTCGCCTGTTGGTACGAAATGCATGGAACCATTGATGATTTCAGGAGCACAGCCCATCTGATAATAAGGGAACGGACCATCCTGATAAGTCTGACGGGCAAATTCCTTGAAAGTCTTCTGGGTAGGATCAATATCCAGTTCCTTATCAGCAAGAAGTTTCTCAAGCCATTTCTTTGGCTGCTGAGCATGCCAGGCAAGGGTATGACCATAAACTGATAATCCTGCATCCTCTGCTGCGGTAACAAAAGAAGATACCTTACTGAAGTCCATCGCACCCTGGTCGTTGACACAAGAAGCCATCTTCATGGCATTGCCTGCAACAATCTCATCAAAGTTGTGGGCTGCAAGACGGAAGAGCGGACCCTGCTGGTTGAACTCATCCACGCCGAGTGCACCACTCACCTTAAAGCCAGGATGAGCACTACGGTCCAGATTCTCCTTCAGGGGAGCATAGTCGTTGAGGTACTCATACTGAGCGATGGTCTGAGGCTTCTCTACATCATAGTTCCAGTCATCCCAGTCTGCACAGCTGCCCAATACAAATGGGCAGACCAGTGCAGATATAATATATTTATTTACTTTCATACTACTAAATTCATTTTCATTAGTTGTGTTACGAAATTACTTCCATGACTCAAGCTTGTTGCCACGAGACATCATAGACATCACATAGTCGCCAGAGATAGTCCATGTCTTCTCGTGCTCAACATCACCGGCGTTGGTCACTACAGTAGCATTAAACTTGATCTTCAGACAATCAGCCATTCGGTTCTTGTCGCTGAAATCCTGAATGCCACGAGGAGCAAAAGTACCGTTACCGATTACCTTTCCATCCTGAAGAACTTGGCAGTTTTCTCCATTGAATGCCAGAGTAATGGTCAATTCCTTCGAAGCATCAATCTGACTCCAGCTATGCGTATTGTTATCATACTTCCACTCCTTTAGCAGATAAGAGAAAGTGATGGAAGATGTGTTGAAATCAACTGTTGAAACCACATCCAAGTCATCCTCATTCTTGTGAGTGATGGTTTTCAGATCCTGGATATTGGTAGTTCCAGTCTTGCAGTACATACCTGAGTACTGGTTCTTGTACTTCACACAGATGATCTGATAGTTCTGCTTTGGAAGAATAGAATCCCCTGTCAAGGAAGAAACGAGTCTGACTGGCAATACATAGTGAGTAGTAGCAGCCTTTGGGTCATTGAAGAAGGCATCAGTAAGATGCACAGTTGTACCACCGATGATTTTTCCCTTAGGAATAGTCAAGGTGTTAGGGTCCTCCAGGGTATAGTAGGCAGAAGGAAGCACCTCCATGCCACTACCTTCCTCGAGAAGAGTTGGATCTATCTGATAGCTAATCTTGCAATCCTTGGTATTCTTGTAACCACCGCCCCAAGTAGCCTGCAGCTTAAACTGATGAGCATTATCATCGGTGTTTACAGCCTCATCGTCATTACCGAGAGTGATGACACGGATAGGTTTCTGCATAGAGAAATATACAGATATCTTACCATTGTTACCACCGTTGGCTGTTCCTCCCTGAAGATTATCTTCCCAATCTCCGTTGGAACAAGAGGTTGAAAGACCCAACATCAAGGTCAGGCCCATCATTACAGCTCCTATTTTTCTGAACATTTTATTCATTTGTTTATTCATTTATGTTAGCACTGTTATTCTTACCATCCAGCATTCTGAACGAGTGATGGGAAATTAAGAATCTGGTCGTATGGCACAGGACCATAGAAGGCATTCTCCTTGAAGTTACGTGTTTCCACTGAGATTGGAGTATATTTCTTGCCTGCCTCCTCGTTGGTGATGCTCATACCCTTTGCCTCTTCTGTAAGGTTAGCCTTCCAGCGACGGAGATCCCAGAAGCGGAAGCCCTCGAAGCAAAGTTCGATACGGCGCTCGTTTCTGATCAGTTCACGCATCTTTTCCTTGCTCTGTGCACACTCTTCCAGGTATGGATCTTCACCAAACTCTCCCAAGCCTGCACGCTCACGGATTGCCTTGATTACATCGTAAGCTGAGTAACCAGAACCTCCCTTAGGACCGTAAGCCTCATTGGCTGCCTCGGCATAATCCAGATAAAGCTCTGTATAACGGATGCGGGCTGTATAATGATAAGCCTTGCCTTTTACTGTAGGATCCAGGTTGATGTCCTGACGGAGAAGTTTCTTCATATAGTAACCTGTACGGGTTGACTTAGAAACATCCTTATTGAGACCATCGAGATTGGCAGCATTGTCAGCCTGTGTATTGATGACAGCATTTCCCGAACCTGCTTTCTGTCCGTTATAGATAATGTACTTAGCCAGGCGAGGGTCGCGATTAGCATAAGGATTAGCTGGATCATATTCGCTGTTGGCATCTGTAATAGGATAACCATTGGCTGCAGGGAATGCATCTACAAGATTCTGGGTTGGATTGATACGACCCTGACCATAGATTGATGGTGGATAGTACTTAGTCTCCAAATCATTACTCTCGCTCTTCTCTGTACGCCAGAGTACTTCCTTAGGACATTCTGCCGCTTTAAGATTCTTCATGTTTGGGTCTGCATACCACTCCAAACCATTTGTATCGATGCCTGAGATGCCACCATTGAGGTCGAGCACTTCCTTGGCATATTTGGCAGCCTGCTCGTAGGTTACGCCGCTGCCACTGGCAAAGGCTGGAGATGCAGCCATCAAGGTAGCCTGGGCAAGAACGGCACGAGCGATACGACCACTTAAGCGTCCGGCGAAGTTGGCACCAAGTACACGATTGTAAGTAGCCTTTGTAACTGTATAGGATTTGCCAAGGCAACTAACGGTCATGGTCTCATTATCCGTATCCTTGTAATCAACAGGGAGTACACGTACAGCCTCTTCTGCATCCGCAATAAGCTGCTTCATACAGTCGGCATAAGAAGCACGCACCTCCAGGGAATTGAAATCTGAGTTTACATTTGTTGGCTCAAGATCGTTAGGCACACCGAGGAGTGTTCCATTGGCATCTAAACCGCCATGGGCACGAAGCAGATAGTACATGAAGAGTGCCCTCAAGCCCTTTGCCTCGCCGATGTAACGCTGCTCATACATGGCACGCACAGCCTCATCGCTGTTCCAGTTTACCTTATCCACATTGGCAAGGAAGAGGTTGATATACTGGATGGCAGCACGACAGTTGCGCCAGGTTTCCACTGGGTTGCTGTTTGAAGTCCAGCTATCTACACCAGTCATCTTGCGGTAGCTGTCGGTAGCATCGTTGCTCACAGCATCATCTGTAGCGACATCATTGAATGAATAAGAGCCGTTCGGAAGACGTGTATAGGCGTTGCCAAGCACACCGTCAGCATAGTCAGGGTGTTCGTACATATACTCGAAACCGAGATGGTTTTCGATGGCAGGCTTAAACATGTCGTCACAGCTTGTCAGTCCTATCGAAAGAACCAGTCCGAGCACCACTCCACCAACTTTATATTTTGATAGTAAGTTGTTCATCACTTTTGTCATTTAATTTTCTTAATTTTCTATATTAGAACTCAACCTTTGCACCGATGGTGAAACTGCGGGTTTGAGGAGCAGAATCTACATTGCGTTCCATCTGCTTGCGCTCACCGGCTATCGTCAGGAGGCTGCTGCCATTAACATATACCTGCAAGCCCTTCACCAAAGCCTTGTCTCCGAAGAGAGACTTGCTGAAATCATAGGTAAGCTGCACGCGGCTCAAGTCGATACGGTCTGTAGAATACATCCAGTAGTCGGAAGTACTGAAGTTGTTATCTCCACTCTGTGTCGTCAGACGAGGATAGGTGATAGCCTCACCGTTCTTGTATTTACTCTCTGTCCAGGCACCGAGTACCACATCACTGTACTTTCTCTCACCGTAAACCCAATTGTAGGTATCGTTCTTGATGGCATTTCCACCAAACTGACCAGTCAACATGGCGAAGAGAGTGAAGTTCTTGTACTTCAAGGTAAGATTCATACCACCGGTGAACTTGGCGCTCCAGCGACCGATAACCACACGGTCCTTAGAGTCGATAACACCATCACCATTCTGGTCCTTGTATTTCAAGTCACCAGGCTTCACGGTACCGAAAGAGCTCTTAGCCTCAGCATTGTCAATTTCTTCCTGACTGTTGTAGTAGCCTAAGCACTCATATCCCCAAAGGGCATCAGTGAGCTTGCCTTCTGTACGCATGTAGTCATACTCAACATTCTCTGCAACCTTCAGGTTCTTTGAACTGTTGGTCTGTCCGAATGCCTGGATGCCATATTCGAAATCTCCCACCTTGTCTTTGTAACCGAGAGAGAAATCGATACCTGTGCGGCGGTTCTTACCATAGTTGATGTATGGCACGAATGTAGATACAGGCCAGTAGGTATGCATGTAGCTAGGATAAATGTAGTCTGGCTGAACGAGCAAACCATCAGTCACCGTGTTATAGTAGTTCACGGCAAAGCTGAGTCGATTGCCGAACAAGGCACCATTCAAACCTACGTTGAACTCCTTGCGCTTGATGAAGCCCAGCTTGTCGTTACCACCACGCTGCGAGTCTGAAGTCTGGATACTGTTGTTGGCATCAGACCATCCCCACCATGTACCGGTAGCCGTGAAGATATTCTCATACATGAAGTACTCTTTGATATCAAGATCCTGGTTCAAGACGGTATAACCTGCAGTAAGACGGAGGTCATTGAGCCAGTTTACATCCTTCAGGAAATTCTCTTCAGAGAGTCTCCAGCCGAGAGTTGCCGATGGAGAGATGGCATTGCGGTTGCCCTCAGGAAGCTTTGCCGAGTGTACCACATTGGCAGCCAAGTCGGCATAGTACTTATGTGCATAGTTGTATGACACGAGAAGTCCCAGGTTGGCATTGCTTACCTTGTGATACTCACCGCTGATGGTCTGCTGATAACCATTGGCGAGCAAGGTGGCATTCACATTGTGATTGCCAAAGGAGTTTACGTAGTCAAACTGTCCGGTCCAGGCAAGCGTCTGGCGCTCTGCTGAGTTGCTGGAGTTCAGCGTACCCGTATGCTTATCCTCACCATACTGAGTGACGGAACCGATAACCTGCTTGCCGTCAAACTGAGTCCAGCTGGCACCGAAGGTAGCATAACTGTCGTTCAAGGATGTGGTGTATGACGTAGAATAGTCAACAGCAAACATGGTCTTGAAGCTCAAACCCTTGAGTACAGAAGAGAGATCAAACTTGACACCAGTATCAAACTGCATCTGGCGGGATGTCCAGGTGTTGTAACCTGCAGCATACATATCTGCGAAGGCATTGGTCTGGTCTTCCTGTGTAGCACCCAGGAAATACTGTCCGGCTGGCAATCCCACAGGATTGGTGATGATATTTCTTGAGTTATTGATGAGAGCCAGAGAATTGGCATCCATCGGGTCAAGATAAGACAGCGGGATGAATGGAGCCACACGGTTAGGGCGCAATGTAGAAGCTGCCTTCCAGAATTCGCTGTTTGAACCATGCTGGTTATAATAGGTAGCGTTGGCATTCACCCAACCAGAAGCCCAGTCAGCGAGCTGAAGGTCGACGTTACCACGTACGTTCAGACGGTCGGTATAGTTGTTCTTTCCTTCACCGAAATTCAGGAAATCACCCTCGCGGTAGTAGCTCACGTTGGTATAGAACTGTGCAAACTTACCACCACCTTCGAACTCCGCCGTCACATCGTAGCGAGACTTGGTCTTCTTGAGATAATCAGAATTATAGAACTGCTGGTTTGGATAACGGTAAGGATTGGTACCTGCAGCCGTGTTATAGATATCTTCAGCTGAATATTTAGCAGAAAGACCATCGTTGGCAAGTGCCTGATTGTAAAGCGTCATATACTGCGCACCATCGAGATAGGTAGGATAAGACTTCGCTACACTCATCTGATAGTTGGCACGGGCGCTTATCTTCAAAGGTTCAACCTTTCCACGCTTTGTTGTGATGAGGATAACACCCTTTGCAGCACGGCTACCGTAGAGAACAACGGCAGAAGCACCCTTGAGAAAGGTAATGTCTTCTATCTCCGTTGGCAAAACATTGTTTGCATCACGTGGCACACCGTCAATCAGCACGAGTGCATCACCCTGGTTCCACAGCGACCCGTTATAACCTGCAGCCAAAGCCTGCATATTGTCGAGGCTATAGGTATTGTAGTTCTTCTCCAGCAGATTCTTCACCTTCACCGTGCTGACAGGAGTGATTACATCACGGGCATCCGCCTTGCGGAATGCCACGTTGATGGTGTCTGCTTCTGAGGCATCCTGTGCCATCACTCCTTGTGCAGAGAGAGCGAAGAGGGAAACCGGAAGAATGGCTTTATATCTTGAAATTATGTTGTTCATAATTTTTTCTTCTTTATTCTTTTAATTGTTTTCTTGATTCACACTCTATTACCAACCTGGATTCTGGAACATCTCAGGATAGATACTGGTGTCTTTCTTCTTCAAAGGCATCCACCAGTGCTTGCTTGTGAAGTGGCGGGTGAGAATGGTCTTCTCCTTGAAACCGGAAACCTCAGTGTTCTGTGGATTCTTTGGATCAAACTCGCCTGCACGTACAAACTCCTGAGAGGTCTTGATATTGTATGGTGCCTTATCGAGAAGCAACCAGCGACGCAAGTCATTGAAACGGTGACCTTCGAAAGCAAGCTCTACGGCACGCTCGCGGCGAACCTCATCCATGAACTTGTCCTTGCTGCCGGTAAACTTGGCTGCTACGTCTGCAACACCGGCACGCTCGCGAATCTTATTCACTGCATCGAGAGCTGTGAGTGAGCACTTGGCTGAAGCTGTGGCTCCACCTACGGCTGCACAAGCCTCAGCATACATCAGATAACAATCGGCAAGACGCAGATAAGGCACGTCAATATACAACTTGTTATAAGTATTACCCATATCATATTGGTTAGCTATCATAGGAATAAACTTATAAAGCAGGTAACCTGTGCGGCTCTCGTTGATATCATCACGATAAGTACCACCTGTATAGAGGTTGGCATATCGGTTGGCATCCGGTTCGATGGTTCCCTCTACCACCTTTACTCCATCATATACGATGTCGTGATAGAAACGTGGATCACGGTTCTTCCAAGGATGGGTTGGGTCGAAGCCAGACTCTGGATCATCAAGAGGAAGACCATTCGCCATACCATAATAGTTTACGTAGTTGGCTGTAGGCTGTGAGAAAGCCTGACCTTTTGTAAGAATCTGACCGCCAAACTCGTTGACCACTCCGAACTGAGAGTTCTGCCATGCATCGGCAGGAATATCACGGAGAATATTCTCGGTAGATCCTGGAGGAAGCATATTCTTGTTCCAGGTATAGAACAGGTCTGAGTAATTTGCAAAATCCACGAGTTTGTACTGGGTCTGTCCAGATTCTACAAGAGCGAGGAGTTCGCCAAGAGCCTCAGCAGCCTGCTGTGCATAGTTGGTATCGTAATCGTAGGTGCTGGCATTGCCGTTTACATTCATCTTGTCATCACAGTTCTTCACCAGTGGAGAAGCTGCCCACAAGAGTGATTTGCCTTCATAGGCAAGTGCAGTGATTTTGTTGATACGGAATCCATTCTTACCTAATGTATTGCGACCTACAGAAGACTTATCCCAGTCGATAGGCAGAAGCTCTGCAGCCTCACGGAAGTCTTTCGCAGCTTTCTCGGCACATGCCTGGCAGGTTTCACGAGGAAGAGTCATTGGCTGGTCAGGAGCTACGGTATGGTCAATATATGGCAGACCGCCGAAATACTGCATTAACTGGAAATGAAGCCAACCACGGAAGAAGAGCAACTGACCTTTCACAGTGTTCTTCTCCTCCTGAGTGGCTGCGGTCATCAGATCCATATTCTCCAGACCCAGATTAGCCTTACGGATGCCATACCATGCAGCCTTCCAAAGACCACGAGAAAAACGATAATTATTAGCAGCATCGCTTGGATTCAAAAAACTTGACCCCTGATCCATGAAGCTTGCGCCCCATCCGTCATATTCCTGCTGCCAGCCCCAGAAGTCACCCTGGTCAATCTTGTAGCTCATGTGGTAGTTAATACCCACAGCCTGGATATCATCCTCACCCCAGTTCCAGGACGTTGTCCAATAACTCTTGGAGAAGTCAGGAATACAAAGATAAAGCTCTTCTGTAAAGCCCTGAAAATTCTTGAAATTCTTGAAAGCATCCTCTGCTGAAACATCCGACTCCGGAGACTTGTCAAGATAGTCTGTACAACTGGTAGTCATAGCGAGAGAACATCCTAACGCCAACGCCATGCAGACAGACTTATATTTAGAAATTATTCTTGTCATAATATATAATGTGTTATATTAACTCTGTTTACAACTCTAACTTGAAACCGAAGTTGATACGCTTCATTGTAGGGTAGGCACCCTGAGAAGCAAGACCTGTACCTGCGAAGTTCGACTCACGGTCGTCAGGCATGTCAGTCCAGAGGAAGAGGTTGTTACCATTTACATAAACCTTCAACATAGAGAGACCGAGACTCTTGATCCAGCCGTCGTTCCAGGTATAAGCTACCTCCAGGTTCTTCAAGCGGCAGAACGAACCATCGTAGAGGAAGCGGGTACCCTCATAGTAACTTGGAGTAGAGTTCATGCGGAGTGAAGGAATGCCGTCTGGAGTTGATGGTGACCAGTGAGCACCCTCCTTAAACACCGTGTGAAGGTATGGCTTAGGCAGTGAGTTGAATGCTACATAGCGGCTCACGTTGTTTACGCCATAGAACTGCGCATAGATACTGAATCCCTTGTAGTCAATACCGATAGTGGCATTGTAGGTGTTCTGAGGAGTACCTGTAAAGCCATAAGGCGCACTATCATTGGTATCAATCACACCATCACCATTGAAGTCGGTGATGATATACTGACCTGGCAACTTCTGGTTGTCGTTGGTATTATGAGGAGTCATGGCGATAACATCGTCCCAAGACTGTGCTGTACCATTGTCGAGATAGCTCTTGCCCTGTCCGATGGAGAATCCCACGTTCTTCTGGTATGCAGGAAGCAACTCTGGGTCGTCATGCTCGGTAACCACATTCTTTGCATGAGTCATGTTCATGTTGGCATAGGCATGGATACCGTTGGCAAAATCATACTTCAGTCGAACTTCAAGCTCATAACCTGTAGTCTTGGTCCTACCCTTGTTCATGTAAGGAGCAGAAGCACCGAAATAGGAAGGCACCGAACGGCTGCCGCCGGCAATCATGATGTCGGAACGCTTCTCATTGAAGAATTCAAGCGAACCGGCTACGAGACCACCGAGGAAAGCATAGTCGATACCGAAATTCTGTTTGATTGCCTTCTCCCAATGGATATCTGGGTTACCTACCTTCGATTCCTTATACCAGGTGTAAATGGATTCGTTGTTTGGGTTGGTTGAATCAAGATGGGTCTTGCCACCATAAGCCCAAGTGGTCTGGTAGAGCCAGCGTTCCCATACATTATCCTCACCAATCTCTCCATAAGAGTAGCGAAGCTTGAGGATATCAACCAGGTTTCTGCCGAATACCTTTGCCTCAGTCACTGGCTTGAACCATTTCTCGTTGGCTACGTTCCAACCGATAGCACCAGAATTGAAGAAGGCGAAACGATTGTCCTTGGAGAACTTCTCTGAACCGTTATAGGCACCGTTATACTCGAACATGTAGCGATCGTCATAATTATAGGTGGTACGGAATGCCCAGTCCTCACGGTAGTTGGTAAACTGAGAACCCGTAGCACGCTCAGAGCGGTTGAACACGCCCATGGCTGTAACATCGTGCTTGCCGAACTTGCGTCCCCAATAGAGCTGTGCCTGATAGAAGAGGTTACGCTGGGTAAGATTGTTGTTGAGCGCACCTGCATCAGTCTTCCATGCGATGGTCTCCACGAAATCAAAGTTGTTGTTGCCGGCAGGCTTCTCCTTATAGGTTACCACACCAGTAACAGGGTCGATATACTTATACTGAGCTTTATTGTTGAGGTCGTTGATACCTCGGCTTGCCTCCACAAACACGTTATCCCAAGATACAAGAGCAGACACTTTCAGCCCCTTTGTAATAAAGGAAAGATCCTGTTCGAGCGTAAAGTCGGTGTTGATACGGGTTGTGGTTGTTGCCTGCTCACCATGAAGTGCAAGATTGGTTACAGAGTTGGGTGAACCTTGATCATCTTTTGGGTAATAACCCCATACACCATCACTATATTGTGGCAGGAATGTATCATGTGGTGCAGAGTAGGCTGCCTGCCAAAGCTGGGTCTCTGCCCATGAGCCCTTTTCAAGTCCGTAAGGAGACTTGCGGATACCATGGCTACCCGAAAGGTTTGCCTTCAGCGTGGTAGTCTTGGTGAGCTGGAAGTCGAGATTGGAACGAACGTTGATACGGTTGAATCCGTAACCACTGGTATAACCACGATTGTTATCCCACTCGCGGAAGAGGTCACCCTCGTGCTGATAGTCGATGGCTGCATAATACTTCACTGCCTTGGTACCACCAGCGATATTCACATTGGCATTATAAGACATGGCATAGTCCTTGAAGAGTTCCTTCTGCCAATCAACATCCGGATAACGCTCGCTCATCAGCAATCCGGTCTCCGGATCAATACTGCCTGCAGGAGCATTATATTTGTTGATGAAGTCGGTAGAGCGGATGTCACCCCAGCTTGAAGGTGAAAGTCCCAACTCATGCTTGATTGCCTTGTTCACATAATAGAGCGCATCGGCTGAACCGTAAGTCTCAGGCAACTTAGACACCAGCTTGATCGCAGAGCTTGCACTGGCTGAAATCTTAGCCTTGCCTTCTGTACCGCGCTTGGTGGTAATCAGGATGACACCATTCGCACCTTTCACACCGTAAACGGCGGTGGCAGAAGCATCCTTCAATACAGAGATAGACTGCACAGAGTGGATATCCACACTCGACATAGGGCGCTCGATACCATCCACAAGAATGAGAGGGTCGGAAGAGTTCCAGGAGCTCACACCACGAATTACAATCTTAGGATCCTCATCACCAGGCATACCTGATGAAGATGATGTAATCACACCAGGCAGATTACCTGTCAGGGCAGAACCGATGCCAGAAACACCACCTGCGCGTTCCAACACCTTACCTGTGGTCTGGGTAATGGCACCTACGACAGAAGCCTTCTTCTGCTGACCATAACCAACGACTACAACTTCACCGATGGCATTGTCGTCTTCAAGAGTAAGTTTGAACTCTCTCTTCTTACCAATCTTTACTTCCTTGGTCTTCATACCTACGTATGTAAATACGAGGATAGAATTCTCTGAAGGAACACTGATACTGAAATTACCATCTAAGTCGGTGACAGCACCGACACCGGCGTTTCCTTTCACTTTTACAGTGGCACCTATCAGAGGCTCACCTGTACCGTCAACAAGATTACCCTTGACCAGGATCTTCTGCGCCTGAGCATTCAGGCTACAGAAAGCACCCACCAAGCATAAGGCTGCTGTCCGTTTCATTGTTAAGACTTGTTCAATCATGTTCTATTCATTTTTGATTTATGCTTAATTATTTTATGTATTTACAGTTTATATTGTTTATTCGCGGCTGCAAAGATAAAGGTTTCATTTCAGATGCACTTTGTCTCTTGTAACAGATACTTTGCCGTTAATAACAAACTTTAAAAGAACGAATCTTACCAGCTTTTAACACTTGTTTTATTACATAGACACCTTTTTGAGGTTTATTCACTTTTTCACCAGCTATATTATAATAATAGGTGGCGACAACCTCAGCATCGTTCACTTTTTGCTCAATTCCCGTGTCTGTTTGTTTCATGTACCATTCCTTGTACCAGTTCATGCAGGCATAGCCGCAGCACTCTTCAAAGAGATTGTGCTTCTTGGCATTCTGGAAACCTGGAATCACCTTGCCGGTCTTCAGATACTCATCGATGTCATAATACTCCTGCGGATGGGTAAGGGTCATGCCGATATTGCCGAAATGGTCGTGAACAGCCTTCCATGCCAATCCCCATTTCGAGGTTGATGCCGTTGCCCAGCTTCCCAGGTTTGGCTGTGTCCACTGGCCCCATTCGTTGTAGTGACCTTCACTCTTCTTGTCGGGGTCTTCCGGACTCCAGTCTATCTCCGTTACCATGATAGGCTTCGTCTCTACCATCGGCACCTGACTCTTGAAGTTGCGGATAAAGGTATCGTGATCGTAATTCTTATCGGTCATATTTCCATACCAGCCGGAATAAACATGTACTGCATAAGAGAAGTTGTCCTCGCTGTCGGTGATAGGATGCTTGGCGTAGTCCTGGTACTGGCTCTGATAACCTGCACCCGGAACCCAGATAATTCCCTTGAACCCCTGCTCGCGAATCACCTCCACCACCGGCTGGAAGTAATCATGCAATGCTTTATCCGAATTAGATCCATCTCTCAGATGAACCCTCACCGGCTCGTTGGCAAGTTCGATGGAGATCAATCCAGAGTTCTGCTGGATATACTCATCAGCAGCAAAAGCTTTCCATATAGCCTTCAGATAACGATTATATTTGTCGTCAACGCTGATATCGCCCGGGCAGACACCCGGTGGACGAACGATGACGTAGAGTCCGTGGGCGATGGCATCCTTAATTAATGGGATATAGAGTTTCTGCAGATAGAGGCGGTAGCGCGCTATACTGAACGCCGAGATGTCAGCCTCATTCTCTGCCTTCTTCGATGGATCGTTGGTCCAGCAAGGATCCATGTGCAGACGGAACACGGTGCAGTAAGCTCCCTGCTCCTTGTCGGTAATAGCAGCAAACTGCTTAGAGAAATATTCCAAGCAAGGCTGGATGTCGGCTTCAGAATAGTCAGCCTTCCACTGCTGCCATCTCCAGCCGTTGAAGTATCGGTTTGGCGTATCCATCACGCCATGCAAGACAACCGTCTTACCTGTGGCATCGACAAGGTTCTTTCCTTCTACATGCAGGGCAGGAAGATTGTCAGCCGCATTGCCAAGCAATGACACCATGGTCATCGCCAAGCCAAGTATTATTTTCTTTTTCATATCTAGTTATTGTTTTTAGATTCTATCATATTTTGTAAAATAGAATGGCGCGTAATCACTACGCACCATTCTTAGAAAACCAATTAATCATGAGCCTATAGCAACATGATATCTTAAATGTTATAAACCAAATTAAATCTAAACGTTAGTAAACCTAACTATTAATAAACCTAACTATTAAACCTAACTATTAATAAACCTAACCTATTTTAAAAACAAACTTTTTTTTCAGTTGCAAAGATACTGCTATTATATAATATGTACTTTATTACAAGTAACGATTTCTTTTCTAATCGCTTACAGGATGTAACAAATACTTTACGACATGTAACATTTTCATCACGCAAAGTAAAAAAATCCTTGTTTTTACTTGAATAATCAAAAAAAAAACACTATTTTTGCACTCAGAAAAAGCCAGCAATAAGCTCGCATGATAAACCAATAATGATTAAACTAGCAATGAATACAAAATGCCAATTAGTCGTGAAAAGTATCCTTCTGATACTCATTCTATCAGTTTTCTCTATCCTCCCGTCATGGGGGCAGAGCGGTAAGCTGTTCAATACAGACAATCAACTATCAAGCAATCTTGCCACACAAGTGTTCCAAGACAAGAGTGGTTTTATCTGGATTGCTACCCGTAACGGACTGAATGCTTACGATGGTTACCATATCTCTATCATGAAGAAAGATTTGCCCAATAGTCCGGGGCTGAACAGCAACTACATTAATTGTATTACACAAGACGACAAGGGACATATTATATTAGGAACCAACAACTCTTTGCTGGCTTTTACGGGAAGTGAATTCCGAAAAATCCCTATGTTCGACTCGAAAGGCAAAGAACTCACCACATACGTAACCCTGGTTTATAGACTCCGAAACAAGGATATTGCCGTTGGAACATCCGGATATGGCATCCTGCTCAAAAAGCCGGATGCTCAAGTATGCCATGCAATGAAGGGTGATGTGGAAAAACTGAAATACATCCACAAATTATTGGAAGATAAACGGGGCAGACTCTGGATTGTCACCGAAGACGGAAAACTCTACCGCAAGGAAACAAACGGTAGAGTCACCTCCCACTTTGTCGGTACCGAAGGCGTGAACGCACAGGATATCCAGCAGGACGCCCTGGGCAACATCTATCTCGCCAGCAAGAACCAGGGCGTACATCTGCTCAGGGCAGGAAGCAACGTCTTTACCCGAATCAGCAGCATCGGAAACCTGCCCATCGACAACATCTATATCAGCCGCAACAACAAGCTCTATATCGGCAGCGACGGACTGGGCATCTATGTATATGACCCTCAGACCGGATTCCTGCAGGATAACCCTCTCTTCAGCCGACTGGTGAACCTGGCCAAGAGCAAGATAACCAGCATCATAGAAGACAATCAGGGCAACATCTGGGTGAGCATGCTGCAGAAAGGCGTGTTCATGCAGAGCAACATAAAGAACGACTTCAACTACATGGGCTTCCGCCTGGGAAACCGCAACGTAATTGGCGAAAACTGCGTTACCAGCCTCAGCATCAACCAGGGCAACCAGGTGTGGGTGGGTACCGACAAGGATGGCCTATACCTATTTAATATAGCAACCCGCAGCGTAGAGGGGCATTTCCTGAACCAGAACACTGTGCTCACCCTCTGTAAGGACCAGCAGGGCAGAACCTGGGTGGGAACCTATACCGACGGTCTAGGCTATATGGATGCAGCCGGAAGCTTCCACCCCGTTGATTTGGGCATCAGCAAGTCGGTGGGCATCTTCGATATCAAGCAAGACCCACAGGGCAACATCTGGATAGCCACCATGGGCGAAGGTCTCTTCTGCCTGCAGAAAGACGGAAGCCGAAGGAACTACAAGGCTAAATATGGTGCAGATAACAACCTCAAGGTCAACAGCCTGCCCAACAATTACCTCGTCAAGATGGCCTTATCAAAGGATGGCAACCACGTGTATATAGCCACCTCTGTGGGACTGGCGTGCCTCGACCGCAAGCGAAACAGCTGGGTTTCCACCTTCAAGGGCATCAACTGCCTGAACAAGAACAGTTTTTCGCACTGCGTGTTTGTAGATAGCAAAGACCACGTATGGTATGGCACCGAGGATGGAGTCTTCTGCTTCGACTTCAGAAAGGGAATAGAGCCTAAACATTATTCCACAGCCCAAGGACTCACCGACAACGGTGTGGCGAGTATCACAGAAGACAACAAGGGCAAAATATGGCTGGGTACCAACAGCGGACTCAATATGCTGAACCCCAAGGATGGCAGCATCATCAGGTTTTATACCGAAAGCGGACTGCAGAGCAACGAGTTCAGCGATGCTTCCGTATGCACCACCCAGGATAAGAAGGTGATTCTGATGGGTGGCTCTGGCGGAATCAACTGGTTCCAGGCCGACCGGGTAAAGCAGCACCCATGGCAGGCAAAGGTAGTTATCTCGGGCTTCGTGGTCAACAACAAGGCAGTGACCCCAGGCATGGAGTCGGGCATCTATACCATCACGGACAGCTGGGTAACTGTGGCACGGGAGTTCAATCTCTCGCACGATGACAACACCTTCTCCCTGCAGCTCTCTACCTTCACCTATAATAATGTGGAGCAGATAAGATACGCCTACAGCATCAACGGCGATGCCTGGCGCACCGTGCCAGCCGGACAGAACGAACTTGCCTTCTCGCACATGGCTCCCGGCAGCTACAAATACCGCATCAAGGCCATCTGCAACGGCTACGAAACACCGGTGAAGGAGTTCACCATCATCGTTCACCCAGCCTGGTATGCCAGCATCTGGGCAAAGCTCTTCTATCTGCTGCTCCTCATAGCAGCCATCATGCTCTACCTGCGCCACCGCAAGCACCAGATGGAAGACCAGCTCATCCTGCAGCAGCACATCCACGCCGAAGAGATGGGCGAGGCGAAGATCAAGTTCTTCATGAACATCAGTCATGAAATCCGCACGCCGCTCACGCTCATCATCACGCCGCTGCTCTCGCTCATCAAGGAAGACAAGGAGCCTCACCGACAGGGCATCTACGAGATAATCCGAAAGAACTCTGAACGTATCCTCCACCTCATCAACCAGATGATGGACCTGAGAAAAATAGACAAGGGACAGATGGTGATGCGCATGTGCCAGACCAACATGGTGGCGTTCATCAACGAGGAATACGAACTCTTCAGGCAGCAGGCTCTGGCCAAAAACATCGACTTCGAATACCAGCACGACAGCGAAGAACTGCCCGTATGGATAGACCGTAACAACTTCAACAAGGTGATTATCAACATCCTTTCGAACGCCTTCAAGTTCACCCCTACGGCAGGCCACATCCTCCTCTCGCTCACCCACACCGACCACCATGCCTACATCAGCATCAAGGACAGCGGCATCGGTATTCCGAAGGACAAGCTGGAAACCATCTTCCAGCGCTTCTACCAGAGTCCTAACGACCCTAACGACCGCAACATCGGTACGGGAATCGGTCTCGACCTGACCCGTTCGCTTGTGGAACTGCACTACGGAACCATCTCTGCCCGCAACAACGAGGGCGAGAAGGGAAGCAAGTTTGAGCACGGAAGCGAGTTCATCATCCGCATTCCATTGGGCAAGGATCATCTCAAACCTGAAGAGCTCATCGAAGAAGAAGAGATGAAGAAAGAGCAGAATAATGAACTTGCTGAAGCAGAACAGGAAGAACAGCTGGCAGGAAACAATGACCAACCTGTCGAAACCTTGAACAATTCCGATACTACCTCAGCCAAGGGAACCAAGGCAGAAATCGTCATTGTGGAAGACGAAGAGGATATTCAGGATTACCTAAAGGCCCAGCTCTCCAGCGACTTCAAGATTCGCGCCTACCCTAACGGAAAGGTGGCACTGAACGAGATTCTGAAGAATAAGCCAGACCTTATCATCAGCGACATCATGATGCCGGAAATGGACGGAACCACCCTCTGCGCCAAGCTGAAATCAAACATCAACACCAATGATGTGCCTATCATCCTGCTCACGGCAAAGAGCCGTGAAGAAGATCAGCTGGAAGGATTACAGACCGGTGCCGATGCCTACATACTGAAGCCATTCAATATGGACATCCTGCGCCGCAACATCATCAACCTGCTCACCGTGCGCCGCACTTTGCGCAACAAGTTCACGGGCAATGAAAGCCAGAATCACCAGGTAGAGCAGATAGAAATCCAGACACCAGACAATTCCCTGATGCAACGCGTGATGGAGGTTATCAACGAAAACATCAACGATTCTGACCTGAGTGTGGACATGATTGCACAGAAGGTGGGCATCAGTCGCGTGCACCTGCACCGCAAGATGAAAGAGCTGACCAATCAGACGCCACACAGCTTCATCCGCAACATCCGTCTGCAGCAGGCAGCCAAGTTGCTGAAGGATGGCAAGCAGAGCATCACCGACGTGATGTACGCTTGCGGTTTCTCCAATTCCGCAAGTTTCAGTACCATGTTCAAGAACCTCTACGGCTGTTCTCCTAGAGAATACATGATGAATGCCATGAAGGAATAAAGATGATAAACAATAGGAAAAAGAATATGTAACAAAAACAAGACTATATGAAACGTAGGAAAAACTCTTGGTTACATTTCACAATGAAAGATTTCAAATAAAACCGTAACTTTGCAGCGGAAAAACCAGTATGGATTCTCTCCCTGGTTTTCCGCTGCATTTTTTGTATAATCTTTAAAATCAACAATTATTATAATGAAGAAATTAGCAATCTTATCGCTTTCGATGATGCTTGCAGCAGGAGCGCAGGCACAGACAGCAGAGTTCGACTACTTCAAGTATGCCGGCAATGATGCCCGTTTCAATGTCGAGATAGACAAGACGCATCAGTACTACAACCCAGTATTGGCAGGATTCTATCCAGACCCATCCCTCTGCCGCGTAGGTGACACCTATTATCTGGTGAATTCATCCTTCACCTTCTTCCCAGGTGTGCCTCTCTCTACCAGCAAGGATTTGGTAAACTGGACTCCTGCCGGCCATGTGCTCACACGCCAATCGCAGGTGCCCCTGAAGGGTCAGCATGTATCAGGCGGTATCTTCGCACCAGCCATCAGCTATAACAAGAAAAACAAGACCTTCTATATGATTACCACCAATGTGGGAGCCGGCAACTTCTTTGTGAAATCAAAAGATCCTTCCAAAGGCTGGAGCGAGCCTATCTATCTGAAGAAGATTGACGGCATCGACCCTAGCTTCTTCTTCGATGACAATGGCAAGGGATATATCGTTCACAATGGTCCGGCAGTTGGCGGTGCCGACTATGAGGGACAGCGTGCTATCCGCTGCTTCGAATTCGACGTGAAGGGCGACAGCATCAAGGGCGACTTCAAGGAGATTCTGCGTGGCGGAACCCATGTAGAGGCTCGTCCTATCTGGATTGAGGGTCCTCACCTCTTCAAGAAGGGCAAGTTCTATTATCTGATGTGTGCAGAAGGTGGTACAGGCGGTTGGCACAGCGAGGTGATTCTTCGCGCCAAGAACCCAATGGGTCCTTGGGAGGAATGCCCAAACAACCCTATCCTTACCCAGCGTACTGGACTCGATCCAAACCGCAAGGACCCTGTATCCAGTGCTGGTCATGCAGACATCGTAGAAGATGGAAAGGGTAACTGGTGGGCTGTATTCCTGGCTTGCCGCCCATACGAGGAGGATATGTACAATACAGGTCGCGACACCTATCTTCTGCCGGTAACATGGAAGGATGGTTGGCCAGAGATTCTTGCCAAGAATACACCTATTTCTACGATTGGTGAGAAGGCTGGCTTGAAGCCTGCTGCAAAGAATGAATTCTCAGGAAACTTCAGCTATACAGACAACTTCGAGTGCTGCAAGGATGCCAACAAGTCTTGTGAAGCAAAGAAAAAAGCGAAGACTCCAAAAAATGGTACTGTAAACAAGACATGTTGTACCAATAAAGCCGGTTTGAAGGATTTAAATCCTAGATGGATGTTCCTCCGTGATTTCGTAGATTGCTATCAAGTAAAAGATGGCAAACTGGAATTCAATCTCTTGCCAGGCAATATCTACAAGCGTGAACCGATGTCTGCCATCTGGGCTCGTCAGCAGCACGGAACCTTCACAGCCGAGACAGAAATCAACTTTACTCCTCGCAATGACAAGGAGATAGCCGGTATCGCTCTTTTGCAGAAAGAAGACCACAACTTCGTACTGGGCAAGACCATGAAGAAGGGCAAGCTGATGATTACCCTGACCCGTGCCGAGAAGAACAATGCCCTCATTGCTTCTGCTCCTATCAAGGCTGGCAAGCTGAAGCTGAAGGTTGAAGGTCATGATAGATACTACGATTTCTATTATGCAGAGGAAGGCGGTGACTGGCAGCTGCTCGCCAAAGGCGTGGATGCCAGCAACCTGAGCACCCAGAAGAGCGGTGGCTTCATCGGTGCCTGCATCGGACTCTATGCCTCTTCCAACAAGGAATAACAGATATCATTATAAAACATAAAAATACAAAAAGACTCCCCGAGCTTTTCGAGGAGTCTTTTGTATTTTTCCTTTGTATAAATTTATTTATTCTTCACAATATCCAATGTCATTTTACCTACCCAGATGGCATTCTTACCATTCTGATCTACCGGAACAGGTTTGCCATCGAGATTGTTCAGGTATTCCAGCTGCTTAAAGTAGGTGTGGCTATGACCACCCAATATCAGGTCGATGTTGCGGGTAGCTGGTGCTACTTCAGAATCGTCAATGCCATCAATCTTCCATCCCAGATGAGAGATGCAGATAATGACATCACACTTCTCCTTCTTCTTCAGAATCTCCGTCATCTCATTCGCTTTTGCAATAGGATCGAGATACTTGATGCAGCCGTAGTTCTTCTCAATTACCAATCCCGCCAGTTCCGGACCAAGACCGAAGACGCCAATCTTCAAACCCTTGCGGTTGATGATTGCATATGGCTTGACGATATCGGCAAGCTCTGTACCCGTAAAATCATAATTTGAGCATACTATTGGGAACTTCGCCATCTTGAAGAGACGAACCATATTGTCAATACCGAAATCGAACTCATGATTACCAATGGTAGCTGCATCATACTTCATCTCGTTCATCAAGCCAACCTCTACATCGCCCTTGAAGAGAGAATAATAAGGTGATCCCTGTGAGAAGTCACCACTATCAAAGAGCAGGAGATCAGGATTCTGCTTACGCTCTTCCTTAATCATAGCCACACGACGGAGGAAACCGCCACGATTGGCTGTCGCTGTATCTGCCAGGTTGGGATTGATAGGCATCACGCAGGAGTGGGTATCATTGGTATGGAGCACCACAAGCTGCTTGACAACCTTCGCCTCCTTCTTAGCCTTAGCCTGTATAGTAGCTGGCTGCATCGCGAAAGATGCCAAAACCAGACCGATATATAATAATGTATGTTTCATCTGAATTCTCAATTATAAATTATTCATTATCAATTATTCATTCACCACCACGCAGCGGCCTTCAATCTTTGATTCCACCTCTTTGCCCTGCGCCTGCATCTCACGGAAATAATTCATGATGATATATCTCACGTTGTTCTCTCGCTGCTTAGGAGCCAGCACATCCGTACCGCTCTTGAAAGCCACGAGCTGGTCGTTACCCTCAGCCAGGTAATCAAGCGTAGCAATACGATAACTCTTCTGTGGGTCAACAGGTTCACCATTTATGGTAACGTTCATCAGCTTACCTTCCTTAGTTATCACCATTCTCACAGCGCTGCTCAAGCCTTCACCGCCACGATGCGCTATCTGCAGGAAGAGTTCGAGCACCTTGTCTCCGGTCAGAGTGAGGAAACAGATCTTGTTCTCGAAAGGAGCCATGTCGTTCACATCACCTACCGTAACCTTACCCTTGGCAAGATTGCTCCGGATGCCGCCCATATTATAAACGGAGAATACCGGCTGCTCATCAAACTGCTTTCCACCCCAGACCAGAATATCGCAAAGCAGGTTACTGAGCTCGCTCTCAGGGCGATGACGGGTCATATCATGAGCGATGCTACCCACCACAGGACCCATGATGCTATCCACCTTGCTCTTATAAGGGGCAAGAAACCCTGCAGCCTCAGCATCAGGCTGAGCATCCCATTTTTTATCTACCAATATACGGGTTCTCTCTACCTTTGCCACCTTGAATTTCTGTGCAAAAGCAGGACTTGCCATCAGCAGCATGGTTGCAGAAGCAAGCAAAATCTTGATACTATTTTTTTCCTTCATACTTAATACAATAAATACTTTTAGAGTGCAAAGTTACAAAATAAATCTGCGAAATCTGCGAAATTTGCGAAAAAATTCAATGACAGTAGTAAAGAAAACAAAAAAACTGCGAGGAAATCGAAAGAAAGTATCTGAAAATTTGCGAGATACGAGAAAAAGTCGTAACTTTGCACCCGCTTTTCGGCGTAACCGCTGTTGTCAGGGTAGAAGTGTTACCCGTCCATGTTGCGTTGGAACGACAAACAATTTTTAATTTTATACAAAAAATGGATTTGATTAAAGTTGCTGAAGAAGCATTTGCAACCGGCAAGAAGTTCCCTGAGTTCAAGGCAGGTGACACTATCACAGTCGCTTACAAAATCGTCGAGGGTACTAAGGAGCGTATCCAGCTCTATCGTGGTGTAGTTATCAAGATCTCTGGTCATGGTGACAAGAAGCGTTTCACAGTTCGTAAGATGTCTGGTACAGTAGGTGTAGAGCGTATCTTCCCTATCGAGTCACCAGCTATCGATTCTATCGAGGTGAACAAGCACGGTAAGGTACGTCGCGCTAAGTTGTATTACTTGCGTAAGCTCACAGGTAAGAAGGCTCGTATCGCTGAGAAGAAGACCATCGCTAAGAGCGCTGAGTAATTTTCTTAGTTACCTATTAAAATTAGAATTTGAAAAGGGCATCCCATCTTCCGATAGGATGCCCTTTCTATATTTCTATATCAATTTTACATCAAGAAAAATACCCTTCAACCTGAGTGAAGTGTTTTGCTTATTCCCCGGTGCTATAATTCGTCAACCCATCATCGGTACCATGCAATGCTCCCTGGAAATCCGCCCAACTTTGGAAGCCGGCAAGTAATGCCAAGCGGTTGAGTGTCTGCGCCGAAGGTTTTTCCTTACCCTTTAAAATATCCCACACCTTGTGTAGCACTTTTGTCTTACTATGCTTCTCATCGTGCTGTACGTGTGCCTTGCCGAGCTTCTTCTCTAAAGCTACGGCGAGAATTTTCAAATCATTCTTCATTGTGATTTTCCTTTCTCAAATTCTCAATTTCTCTATTTCTCAAATTTCATTTATTCTAACAGGAGGCAAAAGTACATAATAAAATCGAAACAAGGTAATGTTTTCCTGATTATTTTTGTTTTTACCACAAAAAAGTTGTAATTTTGCAGCAGAATTCAATTATATTTCTTACAAGATGAAAGAATTAGCACTTAAGTACGGATGCAATCCGAATCAGAAGCCTTCTCGCATCTATATGGATGACGGAAGGGAACTGCCTATCGAAGTTATCAACGGCCGACCAGGCTACATCAACTTCCTGGATGCTTTCAATTCTTGGCAATTGGTCAAGGAACTGAAGGCTGCTACAGGAATGCCTGCTGCCGCTAGTTTCAAACACGTTTCTCCTGCCGGTGCTGCCATCGGTTTGCCACTGAGCGACACATTGAAGAAGATTTACTTCTGCGATGACGTAGATTTCGAACTTTCTCCTTTGGCTTGCGCTTATGTTCGTGCTCGTGGTGCAGACCGCATGTGCTCTTACGGTGACTTTGTTGCCCTGAGCGATGTATGCGATGAGGCTACTGCCCTCCTCATCAAGCGTGAGGTAAGTGACGGCGTTATTGCTCCTGGCTATACTCCTGAGGCTATTAAGGTGTTGAAGGAGAAGCGCAAGGGTACCTACTGCGTCATCCAGATTGATCCTGACTACGTGCCAGCTCCTATCGAGCACAAGCAGGTATTCGGCGTTACCTTCGAGCAGGGACGCAACGAGGTGAAGCTCGATGATCCAGCTCTCTTCGAGGATATCCCTACCAAGAACAAGAACTTCACTGCAGAGGCTAAGCGCGACCTGATTATCTCGCTCATCACCCTGAAGTATACTCAGAGCAACTCTGTATGCTACGTAAAGGATGGTCAGGCTATCGGTATCGGTGCCGGTCAGCAGAGCCGTATCCACTGTACCCGCCTTGCAGGTTCCAAGGCAGACGAGTGGTGGTTGCGCCAGTGTCCTAAGGTGATGAACCTGCCTTTCAAGGAGAAGATTCGCCGTGCAGACCGTGATAACACCATCAATGTCTACATCTCTGATGAGTGGGAAGACGTACTGCAGGATGGCGTTTGGGAGCAGTTCTTCACAGAGAAGCCTGAGCCATTGACCCGCGAGGAGAAGAAGGCTTGGATTGCACAGAACAAGGGTGTAAGCGTTGGTAGCGATGCTTTCTTCCCATTCGGTGACAACATCGAACGTGCTCACAAGAGTGGTGTTGAATACATAGCAGAAGCAGGCGGTAGCATCCGTGACGATAATGTTATCGATACTTGCGACAAGTACGGCATTGCTATGGCGTTCACTCACGTTCGCCTCTTCCATCACTAATTTAAGTGAAGAACGAAGAGTGAAGAGTGAAGAATTCAACGGCTTTACTTATCATAAAGTTCAAAGTTCAAAATTCAAAGTTCAAAGTATATGAGCGATATTGACGATATTATCATGGGCGGCATGGTTTTCAAGGGAGGCGGCGGACCTAAGAAGGACGACGACGACAAGGTGAAGACTAAGGCCAAGAAGAAAAAGTATATTACGGGTGCTCACGGCAGCGGCTCTGCCCGTCAGAAGGCAAAGTATCGCCAACAGAGAGCCAACCGTAAATCGCAGAAGAAGAAATAATCTCTAGTTCTATCTTTGTCTTTCTGTAAACACAGAAACAAAGATTGATAAAAGATTGATAAAAACATTCGCCCGTGGGGTGCTGGGAGTTTTCCCTGGCAGCCCACGGGCGAAGTTTTTTTATTCTAGTTCAGTTACTAGTACTTTATCTGTTCTTGACGCTCTTCACACCCTTTCCCTTAGTAAGATGCAGGGTGGCAGCCTTGAGCTTGTGGTTGCTGTGGTCGAAGATGATGGCTGGGTCGAGGCGCTTGCCGCCGAAAGACACCTCGAAATGGAGATGCTCTGTGGTGGCCCTTCCGGTACGGCCCGTAAGACCGATTACCTGGCCTGCCTTCACCTTATCACCCTTCTTCACCATGTTCTTACTCTGATGGCTATAGAGCGTTTCCAAGCCGTAGGCATGCTTGATGCGGATGCAGTTGCCATAGCCGTAGTAAGGTCCCGAGGCTACTACCTCGCCATCGAAGGCGGCATAAATCTCGTCGTTAGGCTTGGTCTTCAAATCCACACCCGAGTGACGGCGGGCACCTCCGTATGGACTGATGACACGGGCATCAGGCAATGGATATGACCATGCCTTATCCTCTATCTTCTCCAAATCGAGACGGAAGGTGTTAGTGATGGTAAACGGATCGTTCACCTCGTCAGGGTCGAGAGTCATGGCATGATCGCCTGCCCGGCTGCCCGACTTCTTATTTGCCCCCTTATCATTTCTATCACTCTTATCATTTCTAGAAACGGAGGAATCCTTGCCGCCTATCACCGTGATGTTGATGCGGCTGCCTATCTTGCGGAACTGCACGGTCTGTCGGCGGAGCTTATGACTCTTCAGTTCGATGATGGTTTCCGGGTTGATGCGTGCACCATTCACCATGATGGAGAAATCGCAGTAGGTCTCACCCTCCTTGGTACCCACGATGGCGATGGTTTGTCCGGCATCCACATGCTGTCCCACCTTCATCAGGTTCTCGGCATTGTTGGCATACACGGTTTCCAGACCATTGTCGTGACGGATGACGATGACATTACCCATCGACTCGGTTTTGCGCGAGAGTCGCACATAACCTTCAAACATCGCCTTGACGGCGTCGCCCTTCGAGGTTTCAATGCGCATCACGCTATTGCCATTGGTAAGGCTAGCCTTGCCCACAGGAAGCGGGAAGGAATATTCCTTGGCACGGAATATCTCAAAGTCAACATTGAAGGCTTGACTCTGGGCAAAGAGGCCTGGCGTTGCGATGCTCACCTGCTGCTGCTCGGCGGCAGTAAACTCATTTTTGGCGGGCATGAAACTGCTCAGGGATAGCATCAGCATGCCCGAGACGGCTACAAGCCCCAATCTCTGTCTTAATCTACTCATTATCTCTATCGTTCTAAATCTCTAAATTAACTATAAATTATAAACTATTAACTGTAAACTATTAACTATAAATTGAAAAACATCCACTCCTCCCTCTTCGTTTCATAGAAAAGACAGAAATGGATGTTATCATGAAAAATCTTATTTTATTTCTCCAGGAGGATGGCAGTATAGATTCTGCCGCTCTCTGTGCCCAACTTGCGAGCAGAGAAATACTCGTCGCTATGCTGGAAGGTACAGATGCCACAATCCTGAATGTTTTCCTCGGCTACACCACAGTGCAGAAGAATCTGCTTATTGCAGAGAGGCAGATTGATATGCCACTTCAGGGGCTGAACGATATTACCTTCGGCAGCCAGGCGATCACGCTCAGCAGGATCTGCAGAGAAGGCAGCATTAGGGCGCTGCTCTGCAATCTCTTCCATCGGAAAGGCAGCCTGCTCAAAAGCCTCATATACCTCATCTCCCACCTCAAAACTGTCGAGAGAAATGCCAGGACCTATCACCGCCTTCAGCTTCTTGGGATCTGTCTTATAGGCAAAAGCCATCTCCTGAAGAGTCTTGTGAACGATACGAGCCAAGGTCCCTCTCCATCCGGCATGGATGGCGGCGGCAGCATGATGCTCCTCATCATAAAGAAGCACCGGGATGCAATCGGCAGTAGAAACGCCAATGCATACACCAGCCTGATCGGTCATTATTGCATCTACGCCTTCAAGTACCATCTTACGGATATTCTCAGGCATGGTAAAAAACTCATCTGCGATATTACGCACCTCTACTCCATGTACCTGATGCGGCATGATGAGATGGGCTGTATCAATACCCAACTCTGTGGCAAGACGCTTGCGGTTTTCAGCCACATGTTCTGCATTGTCACCGCAAAACTCATTGATATTAAATTCGCCATAGTTGCCCTGGCTTACTCCATCCTTACGGGTAGTAGAGAAAGCCTTGACGCCTGAAGCTATGCTATATACTTTGAACATTGAACTTTGAACTTTGAACTTTATGATTAGACTTTTTACTTTGAACTCCGAAAACAGAACGTTATGACTTTTTGGGCATATCATAAAGTTCAATGTTCCAAGTTCAAAGTTCAAAGTCAAGATTACTCATATTCGAAATCATCGAGGTCATCAACATCCTCGATTTCATCCTCATCGATATATTCAACGATGTCCTCACCCTCAGCTTCAAGTTCCTGCTGGAAGCGGGACATGTCCTTATCACGATGCACGAGGGTATCCTCGGCAGTAATCTCCTGCAGCTTATTGCTCTCAGAGTTCAGTTCCTTCCAGAGTACATCCTTCAAATCCTGAATGCCCTGTCCGGTAACAGAAGAAATGAAGACTACAGGAAGGTCGGTAGGAAGAGTATCCTTCAACATCTCGATGAGCTCATCATCCAGGAGATCACACTTGGTGATGGCAAGCACACGGTGCTTATCGAGCATCTCTGGATTGAAATTCTTCAACTCGCCCAGCAATACCTCATATTCCTTCTTGATATCATCTGTATCGCCCGGCACCATAAAGAGCAGCAGGGAGTTGCGCTCGATATGGCGCAGGAATCGCAAACCTAAGCCCTTTCCTTCGCTCGCACCCTCGATGATGCCAGGAATGTCGGCCATGACAAAACTCTGGTGATCACGATAATCCACGATACCCAGTGACGGTTCGAGCGTAGTAAACGGATAGTTGGCAATCTTAGGACGAGCACTTGACACAGCACTCAGCAAGGTAGACTTGCCGGCATTAGGGAAACCTACCAGACCCACATCGGCAAGGAGCTTCAACTCCATGATGATGGTCATCTCCTGCATAGGTTCTCCAGGCTGTGCATAACGAGGCGCCTGATTAGTGGCAGAACGGAACTGGAAATTACCCAATCCACCGCGACCACCCTTGAGAAGCAGCACTTCCTGACCATCGTATGCGACATCGCATACAAACTTGCCGGTCTCGGCATTATACACCACAGTACCACAAGGCACATCAATATAGATGTCCTTGCCATCGGTACCATGACACTTGTCACGTCCTCCATTGCCACCATGCTCGGCGAAGAAGTGGCGCTGATACTTCAGATGCAGCAAAGTCCAGTAGTTGTGGTTGCCGCGAAGATAGATGCTTCCTCCACGTCCGCCATCGCCACCATCAGGTCCACCATTAGGTTGGTACTTCACGTGGCGCAGGTGCATGGAGCCTTTACCACCCTTACCAGAGCGGCAGTTGATCTTTACATAATCTACGAAATTGGATTCAGCCATTTATTTTTTCTTTTTAATTGAATGAATAAATCTTCTTAAATTTGAGCGAAAGATTCTTCTTTTATTTAACGAATAAATCTTCCCCACTGCTCTGCGGGGAAGATTATTTTATCTTGATTACAAGTTGTCGATGACATTGCAAACACGAGCGAAGATCTCATCTACTGTACCGAGACCCTCGATGTGGTGGTGGATACCTTCCTTCTCATACCAGTCGATGAGCGGAGCAGTCTGAGTGTGATAAACATTGAGACGCTTCTTGATAGTCTCCTCGTTATCATCAGAACGGCCACTTTCCTTACCACGGTTAATCAAACGAGCCATTAACTCATCCTCAGGAACAGCCAACTCAATCATGGCTGCAATCTTATGACCGCGCTCAGAGAGCATCTTCTTCAAAGCCTCAGCCTGTGGAGTAGTACGTGGGAAACCATCGAAGATAACACCAGCGTGCTCCTTACCAAAGCTATCGTATACACTTGCGAGGATGTCGATCATCAACTCGTCTGGAATCAACTGACCATTGTCGATAAATCCCTTAGCTGTCTTACCAAGCTCTGTACCATTCTTGATTTCATTACGAAGTACATCACCTGTTGAAATGTGACCGAGACCATACTTCTCAATCATCTTGTCGCTCTGTGTACCTTTACCTGCACCTGGAGCGCCGAAAATTACGATATTTTTCATTTTTACCTTAATATATATAAATTGTTTTATGTTGTGTCAGATTAATATTCATTCATCCATTTCTGCCCCCAAGGAGACAAAAGTATAGCAATCGTTACACCAAAGAAAACAGTGAACATACCTAAAAAGATTAAAGTGTTCATACTTATATCCTCCTATTTTTATTATTAAACTTAGTATATTTTTTACGTCTTTCTTCTTTCTCTTTTTTACCTTTCTTGTCAAAATACAGAGCGACCCAAAAAAGCCCCACTGCCAAGATAAAGCTAACCAGATAAATAAGCCAATGAAGTTCTTCCCCAATATCTCCAACAAAAGTCGTTATAAACGCTGCTGTAATAAGATACTTGGAGACATCCAAGCAATAATCACTAATTTTCTCCCACATGCTTCACCCCCTATTCTTCTACAATCGTGTAGATGTCGCGGAGGTTTCTGCCTTCTTGGTCATAATCTAATCCATATCCTACGATGAAATCGTTAGGAATTTCCATCACGGCATAGTTGATGTCCAAATCAACCTTCAGGTTGCCTGGCTTTACGAGCAAAGAGCAGACTTCGATACTAGCCGGATTCTTCTTCTTGAGTTCATCTATCATGTGGACCATGGTAAAACCAGAGTCAACTATGTCTTCTACAATGATGACATCACGGCCTTCCAGGTCCTGGTTGATGCCCATGAGTGTCTTCATGCTGCCAGTAGAGGTGGTACCCTCATAGGAAGCATACTTCACAAACGAAATCTCGCTCGGTACCGTAATCATACGCATCAAATCGGCTGCGAAAATAAACGCACCATTCAACACTGCCAGGAATACCGGCTTCTTACCTTCGTAATCCTTGTTGATACGGTCGGCTACGACCTGTACTTTCTTCAGAATCTCAGCTTCAGGAATCGATGTTTTGAAGCTCTTATCCTTGATTTTTACTATGCCCATCGTATTTAAATATAATATTTTCTGCAAAAATACGAAAAAAACATGAAACATCATGCTTTCATCCACCTTTTTTTAGTACTTTTGCATTTAGAAAGCAATAAATGTCAAGGTTTTTACCCAAACATCATAGTTTTAACATAAATCGAAGTATGAAGATATTTACAAGTGCTCAGATACATGAGCTAGACAAATACACCATTGAGCATGAACCCATCTCATCGCTCAACCTCATGGAACGCGCTGCCAAAGCTTTGACTCGTGCCATCGAGGAAGAATGGACCAACCGCACACCCGTGGTCGTCTTCGCCGGTCCCGGCAACAATGGTGGCGATGCCCTTGCTGTTGCCAGATTGCTCAGCGAGGATGGATATCAGGTGAATGTATATCTGTTCAACGTACACAATAAACTCTCAGCAGACTGTGCAGCCAACAAGAAAAGGCTCCAGGAAGCAAAAAGAGTGAAATTCACGGAAGTCGTTCTCAACTTCGATCCTCCACAGCTCGAAGCAGGTACGCTTGTGATTGACGGTCTCTTTGGCAGCGGACTGAACAAACCGCTGGCTGGAGGTTTTGCTGCTATGGTAAAATACATCAACCAGAGTGCTGCCAAGGTGGTAAGTATCGATATTCCTTCGGGACTGATGACCGAAGATAATTCCTACAACATCCATTCCAACATTATCCGGGCTGACCAGACTCTTACCCTTCAGCAGAAAAAGCTCTGCATGCTGATGGCAGACAACCAGCAATACCTGGGGCATCTGAAAGTACTTGACATCCGACTTTCTACAGAATATATCAAGAATACAGATTGCAGATACAGCATCCTTGAGGAAAAGGACATCAGACTACTGATGCATCCCCGTAATGATTTTGCGCATAAGGGCAACATGGGCAATGCACTCATCATTGCCGGAAGCTATGGCATGTGCGGTGCATCGGTCCTTGCTACCAAGGCATGCTTGAGAAGCGGTGTGGGCAAAGTGACTACACATACGCCCAAACGCAACTACGAGATTATGCTGATAAGCGTACCGGAAGCGGTACTTCAGATGGATTCTGAAGAAACCATCTTCAGCGAGCCGGTGGAAACAGAGAACTTCCATGCCATGGGCATCGGTCCTGGACTGGGAACCAACGAGACTACCGCCATCGCCCTGATAGCGCAACTGCGCCGTGCCAGCTGTCCGGTAGTCGTAGATGCTGATGCATTGAACATTCTCTCCAGCCACCGTGCCTGGATGCAGCAACTTCCAAAGGACATCATCCTCACACCCCATCCAAAAGAACTGGACCGCCTGGCAGGCAATGCCAGCAGCAGTTGCAGCGAACGACTCTCAAAAGCCTGCGAACTGGCTGAACGACTTCAGGCGTACATTATATTAAAAGGACACTATTCAGCCCTCTGCCATCCGGACGGAAAAGTAGAATTCTGCTCTACCGGCAACAGTGGCATGGCAACAGCCGGAAGCGGTGATGTACTTACAGGTATCATCACAGCCCTCCTGGCACGAGGATACAAGCAGGCAGATGCCTGCCGATTGGGAATGCATCTACACGGTCTGGCAGGCGACCTTGCCGCAAAAGACCTGGGCAAGGAAAGTCTCATTGCCAGCGATATCATACAATATCTGCCAAAGGCATTCCTGAGAATGGAAGACTAAGATTTAGGAGAGGTTTCCCTTATCTGGGAGATTCTCGCTTCCAGGACCTGACGCAAATCGTCCTTTCTATCCATATTCAATTTCTTACGGATATGGCTACGCTGACTGGTGATGTTCGACTCTGATTTATTCAGCAAGTCGCACATCTCCTTCAGTGTTTTTCCCTCATAAACCAGCTTACAGATTTGTTTTTCACTATTGGTAAAGCCTTCGCAAACCTGATTCCATAATATTTTATCAGTTTCTTCCTTACGGATATGCTCTGTTGCTTTATTAATAATACGTTCACGTAATTCCGGTGTCAGATGTTCCATCAGGCTACCGGTTTTATCTACTTTTGAATCCTCCATATTGGCAATCATATCCAATGCTTTCTTTTCAATATTGGTAATTCGCTTAGGCTGGCGCAGGTTTCGGGTAATTTCCTTCATTTGGTAGATTGCAGCATAAGTCACCAGTATAAAGCCAAGGAAAATCGCCTTGACACTAAATAGCGTAGACATACAATTATTGCGGGCAAAAAAGAAGGAGATGACCGGCAGCATACCAATAACAATTACCAAAGAAGTCTTTTTCAACTGTTGCGTAAGGGCAGTAATGGCAAGTATGAACATAATAAATATGTTACTGATAATGCTCACTTCATCCGTTTCGCATCCAAAAATAGAACAGAAAACTGTATCAATAGCCAGTTTGGCAAACAACAAAAGATAAACGGAAGATATACCTATAGAGAAAGCGAGCTTTCTTTTCCAAATGGCAAACTGCAAGCCCAGCAATATCAAAGCATGAATGACAGTAAGGCTAAGTCCCCATGGTTCTCCCAACACGATGAACAAAGATAGATGGAATGGGATGATAAACATCTCAGCTAAAGTAAGCAACAGGAAAGCAATGACACGGTGACGATCGACGACACCGCAGTAAATCGGGCACAGATGGTGCTCAACTCTCAATATCAGATTTATAATACGAATTTTTAGTTCCATTTTGGCTTGGTATGCATTAATTTCGTTTACTTATACACAAAATTACGGATTCATGTTCTTTTTAACATTTTATCCGTTTCCAGAATAAATCGCTGCAAAATTACAACATTCAATCATAAATCAATCATAAAAAAGAGAAAAAATGTAGAATTTAACAACTTTAAGTATAAATCAGTGGTTTAAATGATAAGAAAAAGCATTTTTCAGTATTTTTCAGGGTAAAAAAGTTTGGAGGTTATGCGAATTTCATATACTTTTGCACCGGATTTCAGAACGATGAGGATAAATCATCAACAGAAAGTAGAGGAAAAGTAAATTGAAAAGGATTTGAAGTGTCTCTACATTTATCCAAATTTTAAGTGTAAGTAAAAGTAAATGAGTAAAAGGTGATGAAAAGTCGCCCATAATATTATTAAGTTTTAACTAAGAAATCATGAATAAAAGGATTTTATTTGTGCTGTTGGCTTTCATCGGCTTCATAAGCCCAGCCATGGCACAAAAGGTGGCCGTAAAGACCAACCTGCTGTATGATGCAACAAGCACCATCAATCTTGGAACAGAATTTGGGCTATCACCCAAATGGACTCTTGACGTCTCTGCCAATTACAATCCTTGGACCTATTCTAATAATAAGAAATGGAAACATTGGTTAGTACAACCTGAGGCGAGATATTGGTTCTGTAATAAGATGATGGGACATTTTATAGGATTCCATACCATTGCTGGTTCCTATAATATAGGTAACGTCAATGCAGACTTTAAGTTTCTGGGCACGGACTTTTCCAAGCTGAAAGATTATCGGTATGAAGGATGGTTTGTGGGAGCTGGCGTTGCTTACGGATATTCCTGGGTGCTGTCCAAGCACTGGAACCTCGAAGCAGAACTTGGCGTTGGATATACTTACAGTAAATCTGACAAGTTTGAATGTGCCAGTTGCGGAGAAAAGTTGGAGGATGACAAGACCCATCATTACGTGGGACCAACCAAAGCCGCACTCAACTTAGTGTATGTTTTCTAAATTCAACAATAGAACATTTAAAGGAAAGTACCTATGAAGATTTCATATCAGATAACAGAAAACTTACTCGGAGCCTTCATGCTGATGCTTGCTTTGCCTGCCTCAGCAGACAACAGAAGCGCAAATGAGATTCAGGAAGGCAAGAATATCCAGGTAATCAATAAGGTAATCAAGAAAAAAGGCAACAAGGTTAGTGTACAGATGGACCTCAATCTTGACAAGGTGATGCTTGGCAGCAACAAGGGATTGGTTTATACACCGATGATTGTCAGTGGAGAGGATACGCTGAAGATGCCGGCGGTAGAAGTGATGGGACGCAAAAGATACATCTACTATCTGCGCAACCAGCAAACAGCAACCCCAAACCCACTCGTTGTGGCACAGCGCAACAACAAGAAGCCACAAACCATCCACTACGCTTACACCGTTCCTTACAGCAGCTGGATGAAGAACTCGCAGATGCTCGTGGCTCACGACGCCTGCGGTTGTAACCAGACACTGTTGGACGAAGGCATCCTCAACTCCTTGGGCAATGCACTCTCTACCCCAGATAAACTCTATCATGCCTATATAGAGCCAAAGGCAGAGGCTATCAAGAGAAGACAGGAAAACGGTTCAGCAAAACTGAACTTCCCTATCAACAAATGGGATATCGTTTACGACTTGGGCAACAATGCCTCTGAGCTTGAAACAATCCGCAAGACGATTGATCTCGTCAAGAATGATCCGGATGTTACAATTACATCTATTATTCTTCACGGCTATGCTTCACCGGACGGAAGATACGCCAACAACGAGAAACTGGCGCACAACCGTACACAGGCTCTCAGAAATTATCTGTTGAAGACCTATCCTATTGATCAAAAACTGTTTGCGATAACAAGCACAGCTGAGGATTGGGAAGGAACCAGAATTTTTGTAGAAAGCCATGACATGCCAGCCAAAGAGCAAGTATTGAGCATCATGAACAGCAACCTGACTCCTGACGAAACAGAAAAGGCTATCGCTTCAAAAGCAGGAGAAGCTTTCCGCTATCTTGTGAAGAATGTATGGCCTGGACTGCGCCGTACGGACTACACCATCAAGTATGATGTAAAGGCCTTCAATCTGGAAGAAGCTCGCAAGGTCATCAAGACACGTCCTCAGAAGCTTTCGCTGCAGGAGATGTATATGGTGGCACAGAGTTATCCTAAGGGCAGCGATGAATTCAACACGGTCTTCGATATTGCCGTAAGAATGTATCCGGAAGACAAGCTTGCCAACCTAAATGCTGCCTATGCTGCCATCGAACGTGGTGACAAGGTCAGCGCAGAGAAATATCTCAAGAAGGCAGGCAACGGTGCTGAAGCAGATAATGCCCGTGGTTGTCTTGCAGTCATGAATGAGGATTATGAGACGGCAAAGACTTTCTTTGAGAAAGCTTCTGCTGCAGGTCTCAAGGGCGCACAAGAAAACTTGGAGAAGATTCTTCCAAACTTGTAAGCATACTATCAGATTTGTTCATAAAAAGATATAAGTTATAGATAATAAGGATTGTTATTGGTTTAAAAACAGAACCCAACCATTTGTATGCGAAACATTTTTAGGAAATAAATAAGAATAAAATATTAATAACGTTTTAACAAATTAACAAGTAAAAGATTATGAAAAAAGTTAATTTGCTCGTAATGAGCTTAGTTTCAGCCGCAGCTTTGTCTTTCACAAGCTGCAGCAGTAATGATGATTTGGCTGGCAACGCTGGTCAGAAGAAGGTAGATGGTTTCTACATGACTTTGAATGTACAGACTCCAAAGTCAGATGGTACCAGAACTGTAGTAAACAAGCCTACAGTGGATGCAACTGCAGCAGAATCAGATGTAACAAGCGGTACAATCTACTTGGTAGATGCTACTGGTGAAGTTGTTTTCAAAAAGGAAATCACAGAAACAGAATGGAAAGCAGGTAAGCCAACTCAGGGTAATGATGGTTCTACCAAGATTAAGATTGAAGTAGATAAGGTAGTTGCAGGTGCAACATATAAGGTATACTTCCTGGCTAACGCTACAGATGAAAAGCCATGGAAGAATATCTTCACTGCAACAAATAAGTTTGCTAAGCCATACGATACAGACAATAAGTTCGCAATGTTCAACCAGAACGACGGTACAGTTGATGGCAATGGCTATACTGTAGTATTTACCGATGACAACAAGAAGGAGGCTAATGCTGCAAATATTAAATACAACAACGCTGTAAGCCCTATCAAGATTGAGCGTTTGACAGCTCGTATTGATGAGCCAACTTCTAATGTTGCTAAGATTGTAGCATACACAAAGGATGATGCAACACCTGCAGAGAAAAAGGCTATGGAAGATGCTGTTAAGAAAGTTGAGTCTATTAATATGACTGGCTACGCAATCTCTAACTTGTCAAACAAGAGCTATATCATGCAGAACTGGACTGCAACAACTCTGAACATCCCTTCAGACATCACATATTATCAGCCAACAAAAGAGTTCGGTACAGCTACTTTGCTTGAGAACGGAGACTACTTCACTGCAGCAACTACTCCTAATACTCATAAGGATTATGTATTTGAGAACAACTCATCTACTGCAGCAACTTCAATGTACTTCGAATATACTGTAAAGCTCAAGGATATGGCTAACGCAGACTTCGAGGATGGTACATTCTACCGTTACAACAACGTTATCTACAAGAGCTTCGCTGACATCTATAAAGCTTACAATGATGTAAAGGGACTCTTCGGTGGTAAGACTGCAGAACAGATGAAGGCTGAGGTGACAGCAGCTAAGGCTGCACCAACTGCTGAGGGTGATCCAACTGTAGAAAGCAAATTGGATAACTTCCGTCAGACATACAAGATTGAAGTCTTCAACTGCGGTAAGACATACTACAAGCAGGCTATCAAGGATCAGTACATCGGTTACGAGAATGCTATCCAGCGTAATAGCATCTATCGCTTGACAGTAAACAATATCTTTAACGTAGGTGCACAGGTTCCTAACGGCACACCAGACAAGGAAGGTTTGTTCTATCTTGATGTTACTGTTTCTGTTAACCCTTGGGTTCTCAATACACAGGACGTTGACTTTAAGTAATATTCCGTCAAACCAGACAGATAAAATATAAATACTTATATATATACCAATACTCTCGGGGGAGCAATCCTCCTCCGAGAGTTTATCAATCAAAACGTTCGTTCTGAAAAGCAACGAAAACATTCAGAAAAGATAACTAACATTGCCGCCCATGTATAAAAGGCGGGAGATACAAAGACGTGCCGTCATACCCCCAACCCGAAAGACTGGCACTTTTCATCCTTAGATAATAACGATGCCGAAGGCAACGAAACAGAGAGCTGATGAAGCAAAGATATTCGCTACCTACGGCACTCTCTATATAAAATAAGTAAAAGATTATAAAAGATAAAGAATATGGCACATTTCCTCAACAACAAATGTTGCAAGCTAGTTTGCATCTCAGCCATCGCACTCACTTCGCTTTCATCATGCATGAAAGATGATATCACGGGCTGTCCTACCCCAAAGTTGTCGCTCAAATTCGACTACACTTACAATGTTAAGGAAGCCGATGCATTCTCTGCAGAAGTGAAAAACCTCAACGTTTATGTGTTCGACAAGAACGGCAAATTCGTTGATACCTATACAGAGTCAGCAGACAAGTTTGAGTTAGGTCATCAGATGGAAATCACAGACCTACAGAAGGGCAAGTACACCTTCGTCTGCCTGGCTCGTGACAAGCAGCCTGCACTTGCCGGTACTAGAGCTGACGACGATGAGACTGAGTTTACATTCACACAGCTTACTCCTGGTATTTCAACCATTGAAGATCTGCAAGAGGAAATGGGTAAGAAGAACGGAGATGCTTCGGTCAACGACAAGCAGTTTACCGCTCTCTATACAGCCCAGGATACCGTCAGCTTCGATGGCACAAACGATGCACAAGGCAAACTGAGTCTGATGAAGTGTACCAAGACATACCGAGTGGTGATGCTTCCATTCGAACCCGACCAGAAAGGCTTTACCGCAGAAAACTTCGATGTAGAGATAAAAGGTTCTGCTGCCCTCCTCGACTATAAGGGCGACAAGGTAAAACCAAAGTCAATCACATATCTTCCATTCGACAAGAAACTGGTAGAAAACCACAGTGGCAAGACCGAGGTGGAAGGCGAAAACGTAGAAAAAGCTTTGGTTTACGACCTCTCATCATCCCGTATGTTTGAGACCAAGGACGACAACAAGAGCCGTGGGGCTATTGGAACCAATGATTATGACGACAAACGCATCGTCATCACAGACAAGCGAACAGGCAAGGTTATCTTCAACCACTCCCTGCCTTGGTTTCTCTCACTCTGTGCGAGCGACCGCTACGGCAAAGACTGGACCGACCAGCAGTATCTGGACCGTCAGGACCACTATACCCTGGTGTTCTACGTACCTGCACCAAGCTCCAACTACAGCATGGATGCAAGAATCAAGGTAAACAACTGGGTTCTGAACCTACAGAATACCGACCTGGGAAAATAAGAAAAGATAAGTATAAGTAAAAGAAAGAAAAGATGACTAGCTATAAAACTACTTTGACCAAGATGACCCGCCAGATTTGTACGGCACTTGCTGCTTTGCTCATGGTAGGCACTATGGCATCTTGCTCAGAGAATCAAGATACAGAGACAGCTCTAAGCGACAATGCCTATCTGAGCCTCAGCTTCTCCAGCCATTCAGCTACTGGCACCAGAGTTGGAGAAAGCCGTACGGAAGGTATGCTCGCAGACAATGAAAGTAAAGCTGCCCCAAACTCAGAGAGCGACATTCACAGCATCAAGGTGTGGGTGTTTCAATCTGGCACAAACGAAGATGCCAATCCTATTGCATATAAGGAAGAAGCATTGAAAGATATTAATGGCAGCTACAATTTGCAGCTACGTTTCTTAAGAAAGATAGCAGGTAAAGAGGTAGAAAATATCGACCTCTACATCCTCGCGAATTCCGAAAGTACCAATATAGAAAGCAAGTTGAACGGTAAGGATTTCAGCAGCATCACCCGCAAGGAGTTGCAGAATATCTGCTTTGACTCTACTTTTGGCATTCAGGAAAATGGCAATCCACAGAACACAAAAGTTCCTGAAACAGGTCTCCCTATCTCTCGTGCCATCACCAACATTTCTGTAGAGAATCATGTTGGAACAACCGAAGCAGAGGCAAAGACCAAAGGAATCAAGATTCCTCTGGTTCGAGCCATTTCCAAACTCCATTTTTACTTTGCCCGCAAATCGGGTTCTGATGCCAATACCAGTCAGGTAAAGGTAACAAGAATTGAAGTAGAAGGCAATACCATCCCTACTGCCAGCTATGTTTTCCCCGATGAGGCAGAATATGATGAGAACGGTTACAACCAGGACGTTACTAGTCAGAAATACAACAACGCTGGTACACCTTATGTACCAACCACTCTGAATCTGGCTGGTGTAGAGAACAAAGATATCAGGGAGGTGGTTGATCCTATGAAATTCATCAGGAAGAGCAATCAGACAGCCCAAGAATATCTGGATGCTTTTGATAAGGAAGGAATCATAACTCATGATCTCTGCTATCTCCGTGAGACCAACAAAGCCATCCGAGGCACCATATACTATTCATTAGATGGCGGAGCTACAGAAAAGAGCGAAACCTTCCATATTCCTTCTGACGGAAATGCCATCAGAAACAGGGAGTTGGTAGTTTATGGCTATTTCCTCAACGGACAGATGGGTAAACTCACCGTTACACCTAGTATCCAGGAATGGCAGGATGGAGGAACATTCGATTTCATCGATGCCTCTACAACCGTAGAAATTCCTAACGGTGACAAGACCGAATGGGGCTACAAGGTATATTACGGTTTCCCTAAACGCGGACCAATGATTACACTCCAGAATATCGACACCAAAGGTCAGCCATGGATTCTCCAGACAGACAACCCGATGTTCGGATTCGTACAATGCGACCAAAATGGCAATTATCCGGAAGATACGCCTTACTACGATCCCGAAATCACAAAGGATAATGATGGCAAGAATCCAGTAGGAAAAACCTACAAGATAGAGGATTTCATCATCAACCAGAATGGTGATAAGAAAACACTTTACTTCTATGTGGTTCCCAAAAACAGACTGGATCTGGCAAAGCCACATAATGTAAAGGCGCAGGTGTTCCTAACCAAATATCCGAACGATAAGTTCGTCCTGAATCCAGGTTTCCAATATAAAGGATGTAAAGAGGGAAAATTCGCCGGTAAGGATATTCACTTTGAACAAGTATTATAAAGACAACAGAAAACAATATTCATCATGAAGAAGTTATATAAAGACATAAGATTCGCAAAATGCATCTTGGCTCTTACGGCAGGATGGCTCATGGCAGGATGCTCGGCCGAAGACGAACTGGGAAACGGTTCGGCTGCACAACAGCTGAGCATCACTCCTATGGTCAACGACCTGCAGACTACAAGAGTGAAGGAAGAAGAGAATCTTCATGAAAAAGCTCTGTCTTCTCTTGACTTTAAAATGTTCGAAACGACAAATGGTGATTGTAGAATCGACCGCCAGTTTAAAAGTCCAGCAGAAAACCAGGCAGAGGTACTGGCTTCCGGCAACTGGAAGGAGAGTCAGAACCTCCAGCCAGGTCAAAGTTACGCATTCTATGCAGCTGCCAACACCAGGCAGAGCCTGCAAGGCAAAAGCCTGAATGAACTTCAGAATGCTACCCAGCAGGACGAGGATATCTGGAAGCCTTACTCGACAGACAACAGCGAGAAGCTGTTTCTGATGAGCAGTCATGATTCATACCAGATTACAGAAGAGGCTGAACAGGATATCCCGGTAGAACTGGTAAGAGCCGCTGCCAAGATCAAGCTCAACATCTCTTCTACGGTGAAGGATTACCATATTTCAGACGTTCAGTGGAAACTCATCAACTACAATACCAATACTACCATCTTTGCTGGTCAAACCGCAACTCCATCTATCATATCAGACAACAATACCTGGAGCACGGCAGCATCTGCAAAAGATGAGAAGGGGAATGATGTCTTCACGGTAACCACCTACAGTTATTCCACCCAATGGGAAACTCAGAAAACAATGCCACAGATTGTAGCAAAGGTCAACTTCAAATATAAGGACAATTCAAAATCTGATATCCAGAAGGAATTGAATATACCGGTTCGTGACCCTCAGGGTGACAAGAAGTTAGACCGCAACTATATCTATACCGTCAATGCCGTCATCAAGTATCTGGATACCAATACGGATATCGATTACGACGGAGATACTGATTATCTGAAATGGGAGATTGCCAAATGGACCCAGGGGGAAGATACTTATGTGAAGGGAGATAAAGCCAGCTTCCTGGTGGTATATCCTACCCAGCTGAACCTCAAAGCTCTGACTGATTGGAATAAAGAAAACTGGTGCATCGACTGGTTTGCTTCCTCCAACTGCAATACTGATAACAACAGACAGGCTTATTACTTCGATAAATATGGTTATAAAAAAGAAGATCAAAATCTGGTAGGACAGACTATCAGTCAAGTGAATACAAGCACAGGAGATAACAACCGAGGAAGAATAACTATCCACGGAAGTAAACCTGAGCAAAACACCATTCTTTATATCAACTTCCTGGTCAAGACAAATGATGGTATCAAATCTCAGAAAGTGAATGTCAGGAAGTATCCAGCCATCTATTCGCTCAATGTGGCAAATGCCGATGCTTCAGATAAGAGCAACACCCAAAACCGTCTTTACACGGTACAGTTTACAACCAATCAGGGAATCAACGATTTCACTGTAGCCAAGCCAAAACTCGATAGCGAGAATATGTCTACAGACAAGACTGTTTCACCTGCCTTTATCATTGCATCTACAGGAAATAGCAACGAAACGGCAGAAAGCAACGAGGCTGCAAGAAGATACTGCCAAAATTACAGCGAGAGGGCTACAACGTATAAGAACGAACCGCTAGAAATGACAGGTTGGCGACTTCCTACCCGAGACGAAGTAAATCAGATTTATCAGTTGGCAAAACAGGATAAAGCAATTGATAGTCAGGTACTCAAAGGTGAAAACTATTGGACGCTCGATGGAGGCAAGACTACCTACAATAACAACCAACCGGCAAAAGGCACATACGTTCGCTGCGTTCACGACCTCACCTTAGAGGAAATTGAGAAAATTGAAAACCAAGGTATAGAATAACAGAAGGTAAGCAAGATGAAAAAATATAAATTATATATCGGAATCATGACGGTTCTGTTAACAGCAATGTTAACAGGCTGTTCTGACAACATACCCGACAATATTACTTCTCCTACCGAAGCAAACGAAACAGAAGAAGGTTACTATACGGCAAGCTTCAACGTATCCATCCCCAACTTCGAACAGCAGGTTACCCGAAGCACCCTGTTTACGAATGAAGGCATCGGGAAAAACTGCGTAAAGCTGTTCTGCTTCGATGAGGAAGGTCAGTTCGTGGGTTTTGGAAAAGTCGGGGAATTCGGTGAAATCAAAGGTTTCAGAAGAGACGCAAACGGCACCATCATACAAAACGGCGACAAAGATATCGACGATAATGGACAAACCACCCCTCGAAATTTCTCTGCCCAGATTCCCAACAAGACGGCTCGCATCCATCTGGTGGCAAATACAGAAAGCCAGTACAAGACCATCGACTGGGATAACCAGTCAAAATGGGTGGGTATGCACGAGAATATACTGATGACCACCTTCGAGACAGAGTATGGTGAGGATCAGGCTGCGCTGACCCGATACTGGGGCTACATCAAGGAAGATTCGCCAGAGAAGCTCAAGGAATATCTCCGCCAGGATAATACCAAGCAGGATTACATCATCCATCTCATCAGAGACAGAGCCAAGATTTCGGCAAGATGGAGTGATCAAGCCAAAGCAGCCAATTCAAACCTCAAAGACGAGGACTTGACGATGACTGTGGTGAATGGTATGGCATACGGAACCCTCGCTCCCTTCGACCGTAACAACCTGCGCTTCGATAAGACTACAGGTGGAAGCAACTGGGAATGGTCCGTGGATTATGTAACTCCTGCCATCAGTAACAAAAGGTTGAAAGGTGATAGAGGACAGATGTATAATCCTACCGCAGCATTCGAAGAAAGAAACCTGCCTACTGATCCGGCAAAGGTATTGCTGAAATACAACGAAAGATGTTACCTGATATACTTGCAGGATCAGGACAACGTTCCTTATGCCATCAAGCGAAATTACGAATATAAAATCATCATCGACAAACTGGACGAAAACTATGGTAAGGAAAGTTTGGAGGAAGCGCTGAAAAGCGCACCTGTCAATAATCCTTGGATTAGAGTGGAACAATACATTCCGGGAGTGATAGATGGTAATTTTGAACTCTCCATCAACGAAGGCACCTATCAGACCACCAATGCAGCTTCCGGTTCTGAACAAACCATCCAATTCACCTATAAGGGCGATGATGCAGCCAACAAGCAGCCTACGGATTTCAAGGCTTTATGGACTGAGAACCTGTCATACGGGACGGTGGATGCTCCACAGGTTACTGCCTATACCTACAATGCCTCTTCCAACACCGGAACGGGTACCATCACCTACCAGCTGGGGACGGTAGATGAAATCTGGCGACAGGGTATCATCCACCTCATCGACACGAAACATGGACTGAACAGAAACATCCATCTCTACAGCATCAGCGAGGTAGACTATCAGGTAAAGGCAAGCGCAAACAGCTTCGAGTTTACTGTTCCTGCCAACTACCCGAAGGAGCTGCTGCCAGTAACCGTGAAGTTTGCATCGGGCGATGTAGTTCCCGAGGGCTGTGACATAGAGTACAGTTCTACAAATGAAATTGGCAAGACCTGGGACTGCTGGTATGTATTCAAGGCTGGTGAAGCTGGCAAGACATATACTTTGAACTTGAAAAACGTTCATCAAAACGCTACGGGCAATGCTACCTACTACGTGAAGATGGACAATGCCAATCAAGGACAAGCAAAGAAGTATACTTTTACATATTAAAATAGACATATCGTTTAGGTTTATATAACCCCAAGAATATTAATAAAATAAATTATCATTTACTATAACAAATATTTTGCGGAGACATAAACTAGACTGGTCGTTGGAACTGTAGTTGCCGAGGTGATCTCACCCTCTATGGTTCCGCGACTTTTTTTATTACTTTTTCCTTGCCACATTCATTTATTTTTTGTAATTTTGCAACCGATTGAAAGCAATAAAAGCAAAAGAAAAGATGATCAAAAGATTTATCCTCCTGAGCTATCTAGTAATAGCCTGCGCCTTGACTCCTGCCAAGGCACAAAACAGTTTTCCTTATCCTACACTGCCAGACACCTTGCGCAGCGTAGAACTGCGTGCTGCTTATCTCAGCGAGCATTATTGGGATAACTTTAACTTTGCAGATACACTGGAACTCAGCAATAAGGAAATGGCAGAGCAGGGCTTTGTCAACTTCATAGATATTCTTTCACGCTTTAACCAGCAGATTGCCCAGAAGGGCATCGCTGCCTTTACGGCTAAAGCTTTCATACAGAAACCATCCAAGGAAAAATTCGAGACTCTCATTGAGCATTATTATGAAAATCCGGAATCACCCATGCGCAATGACAGAATCTACAGTCTCTTCCTGGAAGACATGGCGAAATCACCATACTTTGACGAAACAGAAAAGGAAAGACTCAACTTCAAACTGAAGCAAGCCAGAAAGAATCTGCCTGGCACTACTGCCATAGACATCTGTTTTACACAAGAAGACGGTAAGACCTGTAAACTGAGTGAGTATAAAGAGAAGAAGATTATCCTATATTTCCATGACCCGGAATGCGAGAACTGCCACAAGGTGTCTGCATGGCTCAAGAAGCAGGAAATCCCTGCTGACATACAGGTAATAAGAATTGTTGCAGATAATCGCATCAGCGCCATTTACGGGCTCAAGGCTATGCCAACTATCTACCTGCTGGATAAAGGGAATAAGGTGATATTAAAAGACTGCACTCCAGAACAACTCATCGAAACGGTGCAGCAAAAATAAAAAGCAAACTAGACTGGTCGTTAGAAGCGACACTTATTTGCATTATAAACTAGTGTTATCATTTACTACTATATTTCTGTGTTATCAAATACTTACTATAAGTAACAGTTCAAAATTATCTTTACATATAGTAGGAGGGTATGGCATCCTTGCCATACCCACTAAACCAGCAGGACAATTCTGGCAGAGTGGGTATGGCAGGGATGCCATACCCTCCTACAGATTGCCACTCATATATAAAGATAAATATGACCACATACTTATATATTAACCTATACATATTTATCTATTAACTAAGCCTAATAGGGAGCTTAAGGCATAAAAACTATACTAATTATGAAGAAGAAGATTTTTATGATGTTGTTTCTTTTAGTGTCACTTACCGCAAATGCTCAGCAAACTTTCAAGGCAATGGGCAAGGATGTTTCTTTTGGTATGCGTGGTGGTATTACAACAAGTTATCTTACAAACAACGACAATAGTGATGGAAAGATGGGATGGTGCTTTGGTGTTGATTTCACAGTTCCATTCGATGAAGTTTGCAAGAATTTCTCAGTCCAACCCTCTGTGCTTTTTGTGTCAAAAGGTGATGTGCTTTCGCAAGATGGTGATGTAGGTGATGGCGATTATGCAAATACAGAGGCTACTATAAATGCTGTTTATATGGAAATACCTATCACGGCAGCCTACAAAATACAACTTGGACGTCGATTCAACATAACACTTAACACAGGTCCTTACATCGCTTTTGGTCTTGGTGGCAAGTCTAAACTTGAGACAAATGCTACGATTGGCGGTTCTCCAATTAGTGGTGGCTTTGATAAAGGAACGTTTGAGTCTTGCAAGCGTTTTGATTATGGCTGGGTATTTGGCATACGTTATGGTTTCACCAAGACACTATCTGCTGGTGTTCAGTTTGATTTAGGCATGTGCAATACAGCAAAGGAAGATGGTAAGGAGAAGAATTTTGCTGGTTTGTTGTACGTAGGTTGGACATTCTAAACATACAAGATTATGAAGAAACTATTATTGTTCTGTATGCTCCTTGTGTCTTGCATTACTATGGCGCAGGAACAGAAAAAATACGCTATTGGCGATATTTATAGAGAAGGGGGTGTGGTTGGCATTGTTGTGAAAGTGACTGACGATGGCGAGCATGGACTCCTTATGTCGCTTGATGAAGGAGAGGTAAGATGGAGTAGCAAACCTAATGGTGGATTATTTGATATGGTTACAGGTGCTACTGATGTAGAAGAAGACGGAAGAAAGAACATGGAAAAGGTGGAATCCTTCATTAAGCGTATGGATTTGTCGTGGGACTATTTTCCTGCTTTCAGATGGTGTAGAAATAAGGGAGATGGTTGGTATCTTCCAGCTACTAATGAACTTATGGGGGTGTAATTTAAACTGTGTCAAGGCTTGTTCTTAACTTTCATTCCCACTCC
>ERZ1034969.132-NODE-132-length-52526-cov-69.185055_pt1 | contig 52526 bp, 85 predicted proteins | sample MGYA00520624_ERZ1034969 | MGnify/ENA primary metagenome ERZ1034969 (study PRJEB33766, sample SAMN09781776) | gut metagenome | biome: gut microbiome | host: Homo sapiens | place: Madagascar | study: EMG produced TPA metagenomics assembly of the PRJNA485056 data...
CTACAACCCCTATTACCCCCTATAATCCCCCTAACATCTTCCGTGCTCCCCTTTCCCTCCCCGTGTGTTTAGCGCGTCCGCGGGCGTTATATGCGCGAGCGCGCGCGTTGACGGAGCCGGGTGTGCCATGATAGTTCAAAAGTGAATAAATAACAATTAGCCAGCAGAGCAGACCGTAGGCGAGAACTGGCGTAAGGTTCGGACTGGTGGATGGTCTGCGACTATTCCAGACATGGAGAATTGATTTCATTTTGCAGTCGGTTGAATATGTAGAAATGTTGCATTGACTATTCCTAGCATAATGCTATGGATTTGTTAAAATACCATAGTGCGTTACTGGGAATTAAATCGAGCAGGAGCATACCGAATCGGATGGTACGACTATTACAGCAGAATAATCCCTAGATAGTTACTAGGATATATAAGCGTATATTATAATAAGTACAGTTGGCATACGAATTTGGTATGGCTTGCGGATGAATAAACTGATGAATATATGCAATGAATTGTGATTTTTATGCAGTCTGATGACTTAGCGACTATCGCACGTCTCTTTTCCTAAAAGGCGAACGACTATTTCTCACAAAAAATACACGACTATTTGACGATGATTCGCAAGAAAACGCTACGACTATTACTCTGCGACTATCAGCGGACAGCTAGTTACTATACGATATATAGGACTTTCAAACGGTAGTCATCTGACGACTTTACGACTATTCTACGACTATTGGCTACGACTATTCCAGCCGGGACGCTACGACTATTGTTCGCCCTTATTGGCTATCGGGCGACAGCCCGAAAAGAGATGCGGCGGGAGCCGCCAATGGTTCCGCGCCGCCCGCCGCGCCCTTGTTGCTGGACTGCCCCGCCGGGTAGAGGGTGCCAGACTGACCCGGTGCCAGATTGCAAGCCGCCGGGCTGACCCTGTACAGGTGGAGACGCTGACTCCTCAGCAGGTGCGCAGGGCACAGCGCTTGCCAGCTATCCGCAGACGGTAGGAGCTGACCCCGCCGGGCTGGCATGGATCTATAACAGGGGGCACCGCTACCCTTATATACATTATTATAATAGGGCGTTGTGCTGCCCTGTACAGCGTCCAGCGTGGCGCAGGTAGCATTATAGCCGCTTGTGCCGGTCTGGTATCTGCGGCGGTAGAATGTGGCAAATCACAGGGAAAGCACCTGTAAAGCCCCGTGCGCTGTTTTGCGGCGTGGGCGGTAAACTGCATTGACAGCATGAAACACACTGTAAACGCTTGTATGGGGCTGTATTGCAACAGTGCAAAATAAAAGCCCTGCATCCTCAGCAGATGCAAGGCAAAAAGAAAAACCCCGCCACGTGGGCGGGGTGGGGATGTGCTTATTATGCGTTATAACCGGGGTGCAACGCGTCATACAGTGCAGTAGTTGCAAGCACCTTGACGGGGATAATTGCGCGGGTGCCGTCTGCCTGCGGTACAGACAAGGATAGACCGGCTGCAATGGTGTTATCAATCGCGCCGTTATAATCGCGGGACGTTGCCCCCTGCTGTGGATTGCAGAGCACATATACAGTTGCCCCCATACCATCACGGGCGGCATGGTCAGCATACAATCCGTTAAGGGTGCAGCCGCTCACCTTATAATCCCCCTCGTGCACGTCTGCGGGTAACTCGATCATAACGGCCTTGCGATACGGCACGCCTTGTGGCTTGTGTACTGTCCAGCCCTCTGCCGTTAGCTTGTCGATACCTTGCACACCCTCCGGGCGGGTGCTGACGCTGGACACAACGCCATAAGAGCGGGACACGGTGCCATTGATTGCAACAACGGCGTCAATAATAATCTGAGCGCATGACATAATAATTACCTCCTGCGGCTTGCAGCCGTCTTATTAGTTAGATTGTATCATATTGCAAGCCCCATTAACAGGACTTGCCAGAAATATTTTGCCCTTTTGGGCTGGGGCGGGGTTGCTTGACGGTGCAGCCCCGCTAAAGTGTCCGGGCGGCGTCCTTATTTGGACGCTTTGAAAAGCGCAGAGAAAAACCAGAATAAGAACAGGATGCAAGATAAAATCATGCGCGCACCTCCATCCTAACACCAAAATTGGTAAAGGTGCGACGCTGCGAGATTGTGACAGGTTCAAGGCCGTTTGTGCTGATACCATAGCGGGCGCACTCTTTAGCGGTGTACAGTTCCCCGCCGATTAGATACCGCTTGACCTTGCCACAGTAGGCACCAGCGGACACGACCGCCCGCCCGTCAAGCCCTGCCGGGATACGATAATATAACATAGCTTGCACCCCCTTATACCACGCTGAACCGCTTGTAGCTGGTTTTGCTGCTACACTCTGCGTATACATCCGGGTGCAGCGTCTTGAGTAGCTTGCTATCAAGCCGGACGCTCTGAACGTCCTTATACATCACCTTGCAAGCGCCTGCGACAACCTCCGGCGCTCCCTGCATCATAGCAATAATTTCATCTCGCAGGCTGTCCCGCATCTGCTCCGCTTGCTCTGCAAGCCGCTTATACTCTCGATACTCGTTGCATTTTTGCTCTAAGTCTGTCATTTTTTAGCCCTCCGAAATTCCTTTATTTTCAAATAGCATTCTCAAGTTGCGCTTTTCATATTCTCTCCAATTCTCACCGATTGCAAGCGCTAAGTTTTGCGCCCAAAACGGAACGCCCGCCCGGTCAAGCTGGCCAAACAAAAAATGGATTGTTTTATCTGCCTTGTCTAAAAATCCGATGTCGTCCGGGTCTTTTTCCCTACAATAGGAGATCTCAGCCATCCAATACACAAGGGATTCTAACAGGCCGTATGCCTTTTTATTTGCCGTGTATGTCATTTTGTGCGCCCCCTCAGCTGTTGAGAAATGCAATCATCACAAGCGCACCGCTAATCATGCCGCCCACATACCAGATGGCGGCCCATTGGGTTGCATCTAGTACCAGCATATCACTGCACCCCCTTGCAATACAGGCCGTTGGTGCGGCAGATAGAGCGGATACGGTTGCAAGCCTGATACAGTGCGCGGGCTTGCACGTCAAGCCACGTTTCCCGGCTGTTGGGCTCATACGTCCCGCCGTGCTTGCGCTTGAGTTCGGAGGGAGTGCAGACACGGGCGGCAATATCGGCGTTATAGCACAGGGAGCAGCCGCCGTTGCTGTACTGTTCCCAACAGCTTGCACCGTTGAGCGCCCACCGCTCAAGTTCTGCACCGTCAAGGGGCAGGCGCTCCATATTGTCCGCGCCCTCCTGCACATCGTCCAGCAGGTCAAGAGCGTACAACGTGACGGCCTTATTCCATGCGCTGCGATCGTGGCGGGCGTTGAGTTCGGCGCGGATGGTATCGGTTAGCGCGGCATAGTCGATGGTCTTTTTCATGGTTTTGTCCTCCTGTTATACGGCAAAAGCCGCTATATATAGCGGTGGTGGTGTTGTGGCGTTGTGTTGGTCAGCAGTTGTCACAATCGTAGATTGCACAGACGTGCGAGGTGTACACCTTGTTATTTGCGCGAGTGTACACGGTTGTGGACGTCTTAACATACAGCCCGATCATGCCGTCATAGGCAAGGGTTTTGTACTCGCGGCCATCTGCACCGGTTGCGGTGCAATACGCCTCGTGTCCGTATGCGTCGCCGGGGTGATAAGAGTAATTTTTCATGGTTTTGTCCTCCTGTTTTGGTTCAATGGGGTTTGTTCTTGTTTGTGCCTCTATTATACTATCAATAGGGTTATATGTCAATAGATAGATAGTAATTTACTATCACAAGATGCAACAAGATATTTGTGTGATATTTGTACAATTTGCTATCAATATACCATGCCTGTGATAGAGCTATCATAATACATGTGATAGAGGGGTTGCGCACTCTCCAGCCCCCTGCGCCATCCCGGTCTGCCCCGCGCGGCCTGTCTGGTATCGGGTGCAGACCGGTGCAGCGTGTCCAGCGTCCGGGCGTGTGTGTCGGTGCGCTGCCTGTCGTGTGCAGTCCGTCCAGGTGCGCTGGGGGTGGCAGGGGTACACCGGCGGGGCATAGTGGGCAACAGGGTGCGGGGCGGGTGAGTCGCTCTACCACCGAAAAAAATAAAAAAGACCAACAAAAATAAATGCCCGGTTCTGTGCAAAGCGTCAAAAAATCCAAAAATAACAAAAAGACCCCTCTCCCGGTCTAATCTGTGTTATACTTGACCGTAAGAAAGGGGCATTGTAAAATGGCAAAACTCGTAAAATGTAAACACTGTGGCGCAAGGATAGCGGCGACCGCTAAAGCTTGTCCGCAGTGCGGTGGAGAAAACACACCTCCGAAACCTGTTTATCAAAGATTTTGGTTCAAAGCCATTGCGGTAATGTTCGTACTGGCTTTTATTATGGATTTAGTAAATCCTCGTGACAAAACGAATGTTGCGGCTAGTTCAGAAAGTGAAAAGCCAATGCCATCTGCTGCCTCATCCGCAAAGGCAGAACCCGAAAGCTCGTCGGCTATTTCAAAAGAACCTATAAAAGAGGATGGGTCTTTTGTTTTAGTTGATGAAGTTCTTGGCGATTATGGAAAAGAAGAAACAAACAAGAGCGGATATAAATATATCTGGTACATGGTTCCAACTGGCACATACGAAGTTGAAAATCAAAACAAAGAAGCGACAGTATTTGTGGTGTCTGATGCAAACTCTGATGATGTGAGCGATGTACTGAAATTTGAAAAAGCTGGTGAAAAGCAGAATGTTACCGTTAAAGAAGGCTATCATATCGAACTTTCGATTAGCGCGGAAGTCTTGCTAACACCAGTTAAATAAATGGAGGAATCTACAATGGCTAAAAGTAAAATGACAACGTGCAAGCACTGTGGCTCAGAGATTGCCGCAAGCGCAAAAGTCTGTCCTCACTGTGGCGGCAAGAACAAGCCGCCCATCTACAAACGTTGGTGGTTCATTGCAATCATCGTTCTGATTGTTTTGTCTGCCATTGGCGGCTCTGGTAGCAGCTCTAGCAGCTCTGCAAGTAGCAGTAAAGCAACGTCTAAGGCAAGCGCATCCACCGCTTCTTCTGTTGAGTCTGTGCCGGAAATCAGCGAGGACGATTACAAGGCAGAGTGCCAGACCGTGGACTATAAGGAACTGTGCCGTTATCCTGAAAAGTATGAAGGGACAAAGATTGTAGTCAAGGTAAAGGTCTCGCAGATTATTGACGCAAACTTCTCCGGAAGCGAAAAGGCATGGAGAACCTACACAGACAACAGCGGATATGGCTTCTATGCCGATGACGAGTATTATATGCTGGATAAGCGTGGTGGCGATGCTGTGAAGATTCTAGAAGATGATATTATCACCGTCTATGGTGAGTTTACCGGGCTTGAAAAAATCACAAGAGCATTGACCAGCACCACCGATGAACTGCCCCGCATTGAAGTCAAGTACGCAGACCTCGTAGAGTAATAATCCCATAACACAAAAGCCAGCGGCTAGATGTTCTCTAGCTGCTGGCTATATTTTTACTCCAATTACTATCAAAACTATATTGACAGTACTATCAAAATATGATATAATCTGTGATAGAAAGAGAGGGCGCAAAAATGAAAGTTGGGTATGTAAGAGTTTCGACAGCCGGGCAAAACACGGCTCGTCAGGAAGTCATTATGGAGCAGCTTGGCGTTGAAAAGGTGTTCATTGATAAAATGAGCGGAAAGAACACCGATCGCCCGCAGTTGAAAGAGATGATGGCGTTTGTTCGTGAGGGCGATACTCTTGTGATTGAGAGTTTCAGCCGTCTGGCACGTTCCACGAAAGACCTTCTGGAAATCGTTGAAGAACTTGAAAAAAAGAACGTCAAGTTCGTCAGCCAGAAAGAGAACATCGACACTTCTACGCCTAACGGAAAATTTATGCTGACCGTGTTTGCGGCTCTTGCACAACTGGAACGTGAAACAATGTTGGCACGGCAGAAGGAGGGAATCGAAATCGCAAAGGCAGAAGGTAAGTACAAGGGCAGGAAACCTGTCGAAGTAGACGAAGAAAAGTTCCGGCAGCTCTATAACGACTGGCAGAACGGAAAGACTACGCCAAAGATTATGATGAATGAACTTGGGTTAAAGCCCGCTACGTTCTGGCGCACGGTCAAAAAGTATCGTGAAAAGTATGGCATCACTGATGCGGCCACCACACGCAAGTATGCCAACAAAGAAGAAAAATAAAAAGCAGCGACCCACCACAGGCCGCTGCTACAAACAAGAACCACCAATCCCTTAACAGGATGATAGCACACCAGTATTATATCATTTCTGCTGAGGTGTGGCAATACACAATCGACAAGAAAGAGAGATTATCATGAAACAGATAAACTGGGAAGAATCGGAAGGCTGCAATCGGTTTATGAAAAACATAACCGCTGGTATATTGGAGTACGTTCTTGAAATTGGAATTGACGAAGCGGTCAAAGAATGCGTCAAGGACAATCCGCTTTTGGACAAGTGCCCTCATCTTGAATCCTACGCAAAAGAACACGGGTTCATCTGACCCGCCAGACATGGTATCGGATTGCTGAACAGAGAAAGGCTGGATAATATGCAGGGAGAAGAACTGATTGTTAAGAACGGAAGCATTACGCTACGGTCTATGCTTGACTTTGGAGGATTCCTTGAAATTAAGAGGTTCTTGGAAGCCTGTCATTCGGAAAACTGCACCGTAACCTTTGCAAATGAGGAAATTGTTATTTTTCCGAATGAATACGATGCTGCTAAAGACGCTTTCGTTTTTATTTACGGTACGCTGGCAGAAAGACATGACGTTATCGAAAAGTATCTCCGCTATAAGCTGATCCTAGGAGATGAAGAACCAAAACCCACTTTACATAGTCAGAGAAAGGGGTAAAGCATGAAAACCGTAAAATTGTCAGAGCAGAGTTTGAAACTCATTGAAACGTTGTGTGATTACACCGACAAGCCTGATATTCTTAACGCTGTAGCTGATGCCTTGTACTATGATGCAGACGAGTTGAAGCGTAGGCTCAATCAGCTTGCGGAAGAAGTCAAATAAACCGAACACTCCATCCGCTAAAACGAATTTTGGTAAATAATTTTTCCAAAATAGCATTATAAAAACCGAATATTTGATTTTTGTGCAGTTGTAGGCACTCTTTACATTTTCAGGTAGGGGGTGCCTATTTTTTATGCAGCCAAAGCAGTGTATCGCCATTATTGATAGCATCAAAGCGTATGCAAAGCGGAATCCGACAGAAGCACAGGTCTACGAGGACTGGTTTCAGGCGGTGGTGAACCTGAGAGATGCTTTGCCGCAGGACAAGCGGTTCGATGCCTACAAATACTCTGGTGAACTGCGCTCCGTCTGTGCAGCCATGATGGGCAAGATGAAAACAAGCGAGGACGTGGCGAAGGTCTATGATATTATCGGTCGGACGTACCTATTTGAAGCGAAGGATGTGTTCGACAGCTATTGCATCTACCTTGAATGGAACCGTGCACCGGAGAAGAAGTTCTATCAGCCGAGAAGAAAGGTGTTAAAGACCGTTGCAAATGCCTTGCAAGACCTTGCAGATGACAGGCTGGACTTGCTGGCAATCTCGATGCCGCCCGGTTGCGGCAAAACGGCTCTGGCTATTTTCTATTTGACATGGCTTGCTGGAAGAAATCCTGACGAACCTATGCTCACCGGCTCTCACTCAAACAGCTTTGTGCGTGGCGTTTATGACGAGTGCTTGCGTATATTCGACAAAGACGGAGAATACCTGTGGAACGATGTTTTCCCGGACGTTACCGTGTCGAACACAAACGCAAAGGACTGCCGTATTGACTTGGGAAAGAGAAAGCGCTTTGAAACGCTGGAATTTACTTCTATCGGTACTGGCAACGCTGGTCTGTACCGTGCGTCCACGCTTCTTTACTGCGATGACCTTGTGTCCGGTATTGAGGTTGCTCTTTCCAAGCCCCGCCTTGATAAGCTTTGGGAAACGTACACCACCGACCTTAGACAGCGTAAAATTGGCAACAAATGCAAGGAGTTGCATATTGCCACGCGCTGGTCTGTCCATGATGTTATCGGCAGATTGGAGCAGAACTACGGCGATTCCGACAGGAATAGATTCATTGTTATGCCAGCAATGGACGAGAAGGACGAATCGAATTTCGATTATGACTACGGCGTGGGATACAGCACCGAAACGCTTCGTAAGCAGCGTGAAGTTATGGATGAAATGAGTTGGAAAGCACTGTACATGAACCAGCCTGTTGAGCGTGAAGGTCTGCTGTTCCCTGCCGATGAACTGCGGTATTTTAACGGCGTTCTGCCTGACGGCGAGCCTGATCGCAAGCTGATAGTCATGGATATTGCATGGGGCGGCGGTGACTTCACAGCCTGTCCTATCGCTTATGTGTACGGCGATGCCGTGTTTATCCCAGACCTTGTGTTCAACAACGGTGACAAGACCGTGACCAGACCGGAGGTTGTCGGCAAAATCATACAACATAAAATCAACGTGGTGCGTGGCGAAGCCAACAACGGCGGTGACGAATACTGCGACGTGGTAGACAGCCAGCTTCGGCAGCAGGGTTATCACTGCTCTGTCCGCAGCCAACGTGCGCCCAGTGGCCAGAGCAAATTGTCTAGAATCATCCAGTATGCGCCGGACATCAAACGGTTTTACTTCCTTGACGAAAAGCACCAGCCGAAAGAGTACAAAGCGTTCATGGAACAGGTGACGATGTTCACGCAGCTTGGCAAAGTCCCGCACGATGATGCACCGGATAGCTTGGCGCAGCTTGCCGATGAACTGTACAACGGAATCAGTAAAATCGAGCCTGTCAAGAGGCCTTTTTGACTAAAAACACAATATATTGTGTTCGCTGGGTCTATTTATTTGATTTTACCACTTGACAAGGCTTATAATGTACACAGGAAGTTTTGCAGCTTCCCTTAAAGGAATAGCTTGCACGCGGGGTTTTGTCATTTTTACCCGCGTGCGTGTCAACAAGCATATTCCTCCTTTCACCGGTGGAGGTTTGTCACTCTTTCCCTTCACCGGGCTTTATATGTTGCGTTTCCGATTGATTTGGGAATGCCAGCCTGTCTCCCCCACGGCTGGCGAGCAACGGTTCGATTCCGTTACGCAGCACAACCATCTTCTTTGCGTGGCTTTCTATTCTCTGAATCCTCCACCGCTACTCCCGGCTCTCGATGCAATGGTTAGGCATGACATTGCAAAGAGCAGCGGTTAACCAATCAAGCCGGGTTTTTATGTTGCATTAGCTCAGTCAGGCTAGAGCACCCGGCTCATAACCGGGCATACACTGGTTCAAATCCATTATGCAGCACCAAAATTGCAGCCGACCCGTTTTACGTCTGTCCGACAACTGAATGCAAGGGCTGCAATGGTTTTCTTCGGGCGAAGAATAGCACGGCTGGAAGTGCGAATAGTTTCCCAGTAGCTTCCAACAGGTCTGTGCTCAACAGCCTGTTTCCAGAAATCCAACGAAAGGAGCACAGATGGTAGCAAAAGTCAGATGCAAGCGTCCCAGAAAAGACGCACACGGCAATCCTTGTGATTGTGGTCGTTATCTTGGCGAAGTAGAAGGCAAGTTTTCCCTTCTGTGCCCTCTTTGCCATTGGATTACAGTCGGAGATTCAAACCTTCCCAGGGAGACATGGGTTTCCGTACCAAAGTTTAAGAACTGAATAGCTTTTTAAGCGCAGTTGTAAGCGCAGTGAGATAGACCTTAACAGGTTTGTCTTGCTGCGCTTTTTATTTTGCCAGAAAGGAGGAACGCATGGCTGAGTATCAGATGGTTGTCAATGGCTTTTTGAACGAGCCGTTGACCGGGCGAAGACCGATTGAAACGCCGGAGACGGAAATCAATCGAGCGAACGTGCTGAAAGTGGTTATGGGCAAGGCGGAACCTATCCATTTGCTGAACAAGAACGAAATTCGCTTTTTGCATAACTACTACTTGGGCAGTCAGCCTGTCCTCCACCGCACGAAAGAATACCACGCTGAAATCACCAACCGCATTGTAGAGAACCATGCCAATGAGTGCGTTGGCTTCTACACGGGCTACATGAGCGGCACTCCATGCTCTTATGTGCGGTCTGAAACGGCAACTGGTGACGGCGAGGAGATTGCTCGCTTGTCCAACGCCTTGCAGTATGAGGGCAAGGACGCGCTTGATCGGCGGCTCTGGCAGTGGATGTTGGAGTGCGGACAGGGATACCGCATTGTTCTTCCTGACAAGGGGTACAACGGCAACTACCCGGACGAAACACCCCTGCTGGTGGACGTTCCCGACCCGGACATGGCGTATGTGATTTACAACTCCGGCATCGGTCACAAGTCCATTGCCAACGTGCTGCACATCCCACGCAATTATCAGAACGACTTGAACGACCTGATTTGTGTGTACACGCCAAACCAGTACTTTGAAATCGACAACGGCAAAGTTACGAAGTCGGAGAACCATTCTCTGGGAATGTTGCCCATAGTCGAATACAAGCTGAACCCAGAGCGGATGGGTCTGTTTGAACCTGCAATCCCTGTTCTGGATGCCATCAATGACCTTGAAAGCAACCGTCTGGACGGCGTAGCGCAGTTTATCCAGTCCATCATGGTGTTTACCAACTGCCTTGTGGACGAAAACGCGCTAAATCAGGTCAAGGAATTGGGCGCAATGTGCCTGAAATCCACCTCCAGTTTGCCCGCTTCTGTCTCACAGATTGCAAACGAGCTTGACCAGCAGCAGAGCCAGACCCTGCTTGATTCCATGTTGAACGTGTACCGCAGTCTGACCGCCATGCCTAGTGCCACTGGCAGTGAGAACGCAACGTCTGACAATGTGGGCGCAGTTATTGTCCGCAACGGCTGGAATCACACCGAAGCAAGGGCGCAGCAGTACGAGAATATGTTCAAGTATGCTGAACGTCAGAGCCTGTCTGTGATGCTCAAAATCCTGCGTGATACGGCTGGTTCTAAGCTGATGGCAAGTGACATCAACATCAAACTGCCCCGCCGTCAGTACGACAACCAGCAGAGCAAGGTTCAGATTTTTGCACAGATGTTGCAGCAGACCATTGACCCGCAGCTGGCGTTCACTACGCCCGGTCTGTTCCCTGACCCGCAGGCTGCTTATGAGATGAGCAAGCCCTTCCTGATTGCTTCTGGCAAGCTGGGCGAGGACGGGAAAGCACCGAAGCCACAGGAACAGCCCAAACAGGATGTTACCGACACAAATGTCGGGAACATGGCAGATGAATAAACTGGCAATGTAAACAAAGAAACAGAGGGTAAATAACCCTTTGCTATAAACACGGCAGGGAAGCCGGGATACAAATTTCGCAGCGTTGCAGGGAAGCAACGGTAAAAAAACGCAGGAGGAAATTAACGATATGAAACTCAATGTGTTGCTTGGTGATGCCTACAAAGAGGGCATGACCGCCGATGAAATCATTTCTGCGCTTGAAAAGGTTGCAGACCCTAGCGCAGAGGTTGAGAAGCTGCGTAACGCCGTGACGAAAGCCAATGGCGAAGCTGCCGAGTACAAGAAGCAGCTTAAGGCAAAGCGCACCGATGACGAGAACGCCGCGCAGGAACAGGCTGACAGGCTGGCAGAGATGCAGAAGCAGATTGAAGCCTTGACCGCCGACAAAGAGAACCTCGTCAAGGAAAAGACCCTTGCATCTTACCGTGAGAAGTTCGTTGCACAGGGCTATGACGCTGAACTTGCCAACAAGGCTGCGTCTGCACTGGCTGACGGCGACATGGACAAGGTGTTTAAGTTCCAGTCGGAGTTTATGACTGCCCATGACACCGCATACAAGGCTTCTCTGCTTAAGGATATGCCCACACCTCCGGGTGCGGACGGCAAGGGCGGCTCTGACAGCGAGGGCGTGGCGTTTGCCAAGAGCCTTGCACAGCAGAACGCAAACACTTCTAAGGCATCGAGTGACGCAATGAGTGCTTTTCATTAACAAGGAGGAAAACATGAAGTTTACCCGAAACACGGTCAACGGAATCAACGATACCATCCTTGCTTCCAATGACTACACCGCCATCCCCTTTACCGTGACCGAAGCTGCTGCGGTTAAGGCTGGCTATCCCATGACGCTGGCTGGCAAGAAGGCCGCTGTGTCCGGCGACACTGGCGCAAAAACCATCAACGCCGATGGCGTTCTGCTGTATGATGTTGACCCGGCAGAGAACCCCAACGCTGCCCTGCTGATTCGTGGCGTTATCGACACCAAGAAGGCAGCGGCAAGTTCCAGCTTCACCTTTGACGCTGACGCAATCAAGGCACTCAAGACCGCCGTTCCCGGCATCTTCTGCCGTGACAACATCAGCGTGAACGCTTAATAGGAGGTAAAACAACATGGCACTGAATCTTAAGGAAGTCTTTGCCCCGGCTGCGATTGCCGCCTATTGGACGAATGACCCCACCAATGCGATGCCTTTCGCATCTGACGCACTGTTCCCTGCTCAGAAAAAGGCTGGTCTTGACCTGAAGTGGATTCGTGGTCACAAGGGTGTTGGTGTTTCTCTGATGCCCAGCGCATTTGACGCAAAGGCTACGTTCCGTACCCGTGAGGGCTTCAAGTTCGATGAGACCGAGATGCCGTTCTTCCGTGAGGGCTACCATCTGGACGAAAAAGACCGTCAGGAAATCCTGCGTGTTTTGGACAGCAACGACCCCTATGCTCGTGACGTTGTGAAGCGCATTTATGATGATGTAAGTGACCTCATTACCGGCGCACGTATTGTTCCTGAACGTATGGTGTGGCAGTTGCTTGCTCCTGCTAACGGCACTCCAGGCATCACCATCAAGGCAAACGGCGTGAACTACACCTACAACTACGACCCGGACGGCACTTGGAAGAAGTCTAACTACAAAGCACTGACCACTTCTGCAAAGTGGGACACCCCTGCTTCTGCCACTCCTATTGCTGACCTGATTGCTGCGGCAGATGCCGTCAATGACGCAACCGGCGAAGAGGTCACTCGTGTCTTTATGAACAAGACCACGCTCGCAAAGATGATTGCTACCGATGAGGTTAAGAATCGGTTCCTTACCATCAACAACCGAACCACTTCTGTGCTTACTCCCAATGAAGCAAAGGAAGTTGTTCGTCAGGCGACCGGTCTTGAAATTTTCACCTACAACAAGAAGTATCGCTCTGAAAGCGGCGGCGATACCGCAAAGTATCTGCCTGACGGTTATGTTGTTCTGGCTCCCGACGGCAAACTCGGCACGACTTGGTACGGCACCACCCCTGAGGAAGCCGACCTGCTGTCCGGTCAGTCCGGTGCATTTGTGTCCATCGTGAACACTGGCGTTGCCATCACTACCGAGTTGACTGTTCATCCGGTCAACACCAACATCTACGCTTCCGAAATCGTCCTGCCGTCTTTTGAGCGCATGGACGCTGTGTACTGCATCAAGGCTTACTAAGGCGAAAGGAGGAAAGCAGCATGGGAGACCAGTATTTCGAAGCGGCAGCCAAGCTGGGGCAGTACATCGCCCCAGCACTTGACCGTGAAGTCACGGACGAGGACTACCTACTCTTCGACCTGCTGCTTGATTTCGCCAAAGACAAGATATTTGCACAGGGCTACCCATTCGGTAATAGACCGGACGAGCTGCCCTCGCAGTATCAGTCGTTGCAGATACGCATTGCAGCGGAACTGTACAACCACATCGGCGCAAACGGACAGACGAGTTATACCAACAACGGCATTACTCGTGTGTGGGAAAGCTCTGATGTGGCGCAGTCCCTGCTAAATGAAGTGGTTCCGAGAGTAGGTGTTATCGGCTGATGTTCAATGGAAGCCCGCTGGATAAACGCCCACTGTGGTATTCAAACCCGGTCGGCGAGAAAACACCTGTTGTGGACGAGTGGGGCAACGAAACCGGTGAGACATCGCAGACGTGGAGTGACCCCGCAAAGCTGATGTTGAATGTTAGCCCGCCTACCGGTTCTGCGGAAGCAAGCCCTTTTGGAGCGTTCACGGATTACAGCTACGTTGTCAGTTCGTCCAGCAAAAAGCACAACACACCGCTTTATGAAGGTACGCACGTCTGGTTTCAGACGGATGTTTCAAAACCCTTCAATTACATTGTGGTCAAGGTCGCAGAGCATATCACGGACACACTGTATGCGCTGAAAGAGGTGGCTGCAAGTGAAAATTAAAGTGAGGTTGAGCGATGCCGGACTTCGTGATGCGGAACGTCAGATACAGGTTTACAAAGCCACCCTGAATCAAAAGGCGCAGGAGCTTGCGAAAGCACTTGCACAAAAAGGCATTGATGTTGCAACGGTGCGGTTCGCTAACGCACAGTATGCTGGCGACAATGACGTGACGGTTGAACACGACCCGGTGCAAACGCCAAATGGATTTGCAATCGTGGCACATGGCAAGTCAGTCGCCTTTATCGAGTTTGGTACTGGTGCGCACCACAACGGATATGGCGGTGAACTACCGCCCGGTGTTGGGGCGCACGGCTCCTACGGTCAAGGCAAAGGCGCTGGCAGACGTTGGTACTACTATGGAGACTCTGGTAATGCTGGAATCTATGTGGATACCGTCCCCGGCAAAGGTCAGCTGAATTACACCAGTGGTAACGATGCAGCTATGGCTATGTGGGGAGCTGTTGAAGAGATGGCTTCTCAGGTTGAAGCAACGTGGAGGGAGGTTTGGAATAGTTGATTGATTATTTCAATTCTATCTTCACGGCTGTTGCTACGGAACTGAGAAAGCAGATTCCTGGCATTTTCGTTACTGGTGAAATCAACGACAGCAACGTCAAGAAGTTCCCGTGTGTGCAGATAGAGGAAAACAGTAATCTGCCTGTACACATTGATTCTGCCAGGCATAGCAAGTATGCTGCCGTTTCCCTTCGTGTTCGCGTCTACTCCAACAAGGAAACAGGACGCATTGCAGAAGCACGTTCCATTGTTGGCATCGTGGATTCTATTTTCGAACCAATGAAATTTTATCGCAAGTCATTTGCCCCATTGAATGGGCTGTATAACAATTCCGTCTATCGGATTGATTGCAGCTACGGGGCAACAATCGGAGAGGACGGAATGATTTACCGAAACTAAGGAGGTAAACATTCTATGAGTACTGCTATCTCCGGTCTGAATACCACCCTGTATTGTGGCGACAGCGCAACCGCTCTGACGAAGCTGTGCGACATCAAGGATGTGCCCGACCTGATCTCCGAGCCGAACCTTCTGGATGCAACCACCCTGTCTGACCCTATGCAGGTCAACATCTTCGGCATCATCCAGAGCGACACCAAGTCCTTCACCGCCAACTACAACAAGGATGACTACAAGAAGGTCAAGGAAGCTGGTTATGATGAATCTTCTGAGAGCAACACCGTGAAGTATTACGCCCTGAAGATGCAGGACGGCTCCGGCTTCTCTTGGCAGGGTATGCACCAAGTTGGCCTGTCCGGCTTCGGCGTGGACGAGGTTGTGGAAATGACCATTAACTGCATTTTCACTAAGAAGCCTGTGTTCAGTGAAACTCTGACTATCGGCGGTTAACCCGCAAAAATCGAATCAATCAAACCGGGCAGAACTGAACAACGGATTTGGTTCTGCCCCTATTTATAAAGGAGAGCATTTATTATGGCTGCTAAGGTTATCAACTTTCATTCCCCTGATGGCAAGAACACTTACGAGCTGACTTTCACCCGTGACAGCGTGGAAGCTACTGAACGTGCAGGCTTTCAGATTGGCCAGTATACCCAGATGACCAATCTGCTGTCCAACTCTCGCACTCTGTTCTACGGCGCTTTCATCGCCCGAAACAAGGGTATCAAGCGCAAGGTTGTTGATGAGATGTTCCAGCACGTTGAGGACAAGGAAGACCTGATGAGCGTTCTGCTTGAGATGTTTATGGACGCTTCCAAGTCCCTGCTGGCAACTGACACTGAGGACAAGACCGTAAAAAACGCAACGTGGGAGATTGTGTAACCGCACAATCTCGGGAAGCAGACGGAGAGGGAGAGCCATTCTCCTTCTCCAAGCTGTTCCATGATGTAGAAGCCTATTACATCTCCATTGGCATGACTTATGACCAGTTCTGGCACGGCGATGTCTGGCTGGCAAGGGTATACCGTGATGCAGAGGAGCTGCGGGAGCGCAGAGCCAACACAGAAGCGTGGAGAAACGGCTTTTACATGGCATCTGCGCTTTCCTCTACGGTTGGCAATATGTTCCGAAAGAAAGGGTCTAGCCCCATCAAGTACATGGATAGACCGATTCCCCTTACTCAAAAGGAGAAAGACGAGTATGAATACCAACGCGCAGTTGAGGCGCAGGAGCGAATCAAGAGAATGATGTTCTCTATGATGGAAAGTGATGGTGGTAGTGATGGCTGATGTTGATATTACGAGCTTATCCGTAGAGATTTCTGCGGAATCGCAGGGTGCAGAGCTTAATATCGACAAGCTCGCTACCGCCATTTCTAATTTGCGGACAAAAGGCAATGTCACAAAGGTTGTGAACAGCCTTGACAAGCTGGCAGGCTCCATTGCAACGCTGAAACAGGCATCCGCTGGAATGTCTGGGCTGGACAAAATCACGTCTTTTATAAACAGTCTTGTTAATGTAGACCTTACTCAAAGTGCAAAAAGCATTCGTTCTGTCGCTAATGCGTTGAACCGAATTTCTTCTGTCAATCTTGGAAACATTGATTTCTCTGAGCTTGGCAGTAAAATAAACAGTCTAAAAAAAGCCCTTGCATCCATTTCTTCTATTAGTGATTCTTCTATAAAGAGCTTACGCGGTGTAAGCAACGCAATCAATTCCATTGCTAAAATTCCAAGCATTACAAAGAAGCTAGACGCTAAAACGCTTGATAATTTTGCGAAAATTTGCAAGAAGGTGGCATCTGCCATTTCTCCCCTTGCTTCCAAGCTGGACAAAGTAGGAAGCTCTTTCTCTGCACTTCCGTCTAAAATCAAAAGCACCATCAACTCGACAAATCGCCTTTCTTCTGTAAATCAGAAAGCAAGCGCTAGTTTCGCAAGTTTAGCAAGCCAGTTGGAAAACATTAAGAAGCGTGCGGCACAGCTTGTTTCCTTGAAAGCTATTTCTACATATCTTGCCAATGCTGTTGCAAAGTTTAATGATTTTTATGAAGCAACGGACTTGTTCAACAACGCAATGGGTGAGTTGAGCGGTCAAGCGACAGAGCTTATTAGCAAGATGGAATCTCTGCTCGGCATTGACCCAACGGAAGCGATGACGAATATCGCTACGATTCAGAGCCTTGCGACCTCGTTCGGTTTGGCAAGTGATAAGGCATATATCCTTTCCAAAAACTTGACGCAGCTCGCTTACGATGAAGCGTCCTATTGGAACAAGGATACTGCCACTACGTTTACGGCCATTTCTTCTGCTATCTCTGGCGAACTTGAGCCTATCAGACGATTAGGTGTTGACTTGTCGCAAGCTCGGTTACAGCAGGAGCTTCTTTCTCTTGGCTTTACGCAACAGGTATCTAGCCTTTCACAGGCAGATAAAGCGATTCTTCGTTATATCGCCATTATGAAGCAGACCACCAATATTCAGGGCAACCTTGCACAGACCATTAGTAGCCCCGCCAATATGGTGCGCATTTTGAAGTCTGAAATTTCGCAGCTTGCAAAGGCTGTAGGCCAGCTTCTTTATCCCGCATTTAAGGCGATTCTCCCAGTTCTGATTGCAGCAGTTAACCTTATCAAAGAATTCGTGGTTTCTCTTGCATCTGTGTTTGGACAAAAAATCGAGTTTACTGATTTTAGCAAAACGCAGAAAGACATTGGCGGTGTCACAGACGCTATGGACGATACCACCGATGCTACAAAGGCAGCAGCAAAAGCGGCCAAAGATTATACGATGGGCTTTGATGAATTAAACATCATAGACCCTTCGCAAAGTTCTGGGTCTTCTGGCTCTGGCGGTAGCGGCGCTGCTGGCAATCTGCTCGGTGACGTTGACCTTTCCCAGTATGATATGTTCAAAGATTATGCTGGAAGCGCTATTGATGAGATTAAGGCAAAATTAAAATCTCTCGATTCTTTTCAAATCGGAACCCAAATCGGTGAACAGCTAAATAAACTTATGGGCATGATTTATAACGCTATCCATTCTGTTGATTGGGTCTCGCTTGGAGCGGTTTTTGCAGATGGCGTTAACGGGCTCGTGAATTCTGTAGACTGGGATTTATTTGGCCGATTACTTGCAGACAAATTCATTATCGAGTTTGAGCTTCTTGGCGGTTTTCTGTCTCAGCTTGACTGGGCATCTGTGCTTAACGCTTTTATTGATGGCTTTTCTGGGTTTTTCCACGAACTTTCAGATTGGATAGCAACAGTAGATTGGACTGGTGTTGGGAAGCAATTAACTGATAAGATTTCCGATACTTTTCAAAATGTTGAAATTGAAAAACTTGCAAGAGTTTTTTTTAATTTCGTTACTGACAGCATTAACGCTGTTTCTGATTTCTTGGCTGGCACAGATTCTTACCAGCTCGGTCAAGACCTCGTTGACTTTGCTATTAGAGCCGTTACTTCTGTAGATTGGGCCGGGTTAGCTCAAGCCATCGGTCGTTTCTTTGGCGAAGCGTTCATCGAAGCACTTGACTTCATGGGTGGTCTGGTTTCTCGAATTGCCGATTATTTTGAAAAGAAAGTGGCAGAGGGGCCGTTCGATATTGTTGGCCTGAATATCGTCTACGGTATTTATTACGGCATTCAAGACGCAATCACGAATGTTGCTTCTTGGATTTTTGAAAATGTGTTCAGCCCATTTATCAATGGTTTTACGTCTGCCTTTGGAATTCATTCTCCATCTACCGTAATGGCCGAACAGGGCGGTTACATTATTGCTGGATTAAAGAAAGGCATTACGGATGCTATTTCTAGCGTAACTGAAACCGTAAAGAAGATTCTTTCTGCAATCAAGAGTGCATTCGACAATTTTAGTCTTTTTGATATTGGCAAGAATCTGATTCAGGGTCTTATTAATGGCGTGAACAATATGATTGAAACGGCCAAAAATGCTGTCGCAAATGTTGGAAATGCGGTCATTGATAAGGTCAAGAACGTGCTCGGCATCCACTCCCCTTCTACAGTGTTCGCAGAAATTGGCGGTTACATCAGCCAGGGTCTTGCAAACGGCATTGCCGCAGGGACCGGGTACGCTGAAAATGCGATGAATGGTCTTATTGACGCCGTCCGGGAAAAAGGAGACAAACTGATTGACTACGGCGCAGACGTTGCCAATGGGTTTGTTGACAACATGGTCAATACGTTTGACTCAAAGTGGAGCGAAATCGACAGAGGTCTCAAAAGCGATTTTATCGGCACAATCAAAGGCATGATTGATGCGGTAAAAAAAGGCGACATTCAAACCGTCGCTGAAAACACCGCAGCCATCATTTGGCAGGCGATGGGAGAGGAAAACCGAAACCAGGTCAAGTCTTATGCTTCCAACCTGGTTTCCAACCTTACCAGTGCTCTCAAGACCGTTAGCTCCAAAGCGTTTTCTTCCGCAAAACTTGTCGGGAAAAACATCTTAGCCGGAATCACCTCGAAGTTCGGCGAGATTTCCGCACAGGTTGTTGGACTTGGAAGTAAGATTTCCGCATCCTTTTCTTCTTTGATTGGACCCATTTCTGCGTCTGGTAAAGCAATCAGTCTCGGCCTTTCCTCTGGCGTTTTGAGCCAATTCCCATCTATCATCGCAGGTGTTGCTGGGCTTATCGGTCAGATTGGTGCTGCGTTTATGGGCATCTTGCAGACAATCGGCAGTGTATTGACTTCTCTCGGTATTCCGACTGGCGTCATCATGATTGCTGGAGGCGTTGCGATTGCAGCTGCTATCGCTGGAATCGTTGGAACACTTGTTGGGAAATACGGCACGAGTTCTAGACCATCCGTGGACAATAACTACTCAAGCTATCCTGGCACGAGTGATTACGATTCTGCCAATGGCTCCAATACATCTGTCGGCAGCTATTATCCAAGCTCTTCCGTTAGTGGAACAAGCTCCGCTGAACTTCGCAGTGCTGTTCATGATGGCTGCTATAACGCATTCCTTGACATCTTCCAGCGGTACGGAAACGAACTTACCGGAGGGAAAGAACTTAAGATTTACCTTGACGGCAAGCAAATCACTGCATCTGTGGAAAAGCGGCAGTCAGAACGTGGAATGCAGATTATGGGAAACGAAGTTTACAGCTACTAAGGAGGTCTACGTTTTATGCAATCTCTCGTCACGATAAATGGCAGAGAAATACCGGAGCCTTCTTCCTACGATGCCACAACAAGCACTATAGTCGATTCTGGACGAAACGTACAAGGCAAAGTCGTTGGGTCTGTGGTGCGGCCTGATGTTGCAAAGATTTCCCTAAAATGGAATTATCTCACCGCAAAGCAGTGGGCAAACATCATCGGGCCGTTTACCACAAACTTTTACTGCACTGTTCGGTTTTATAACCAAGCGACTGCAAGCTACACGACAAGGCAAATGTACGTTTCTGATAGAACCGCAGGGATGTGGAGGCGATCTCCGTCCAACGGAAACGTCATGGGATGGGTTGGAGCGGCCCTTAGCCTGGTTGAAGTTTAAGAGAGGTGATTATTTATGAACTTTCAGCCTTCCGACAAGTGGCTTGAACAATACAACAACACACTTGTTCCGGAGATGTTTGTTCGTATCACTTACCACGTTTCTGACGATAAGGCACAAACAGATGCAATCGCTAGTTCTGTTAATCAGGTCTCATTCAGTAGCACTTCATCAGTTACCGACCTGGATGCTTCTTCTCCGGTCAGTTATGCCACAGGAGAACCCAATTTGTGGGTTCTCGATGGGAGCAAGGTTTTGGTCCCGGATTCTGAACCGTATGAGAATGCTGGTTATGTAAGCATGGATTGCGTTTCCAACGCAAATCATCCCGTCATCACTTTCTCTTTTAGCAAAACACACGCCGAAAAAATTCCAGGGGTCACAATCGTATGGTCGTCCGTTTTAAATGAGTTTGCGAAGTCTTTTAAATTGACGGCCTATAACGGTAGCGAGATCGTTGCTTCAAAACAAATCAACGATAACCGCTCGGTAGAATCCTCTGTTGATTTCGAGGTTTCTGGATATGATTCTATCAATCTGGAAATTTTGGAATGGTGCATCCCAGATCGTAGAGCCAGGGTAGAGCAAGTAGAATTTGGCCAACGTATTCGATTTAGCAAGGCAGACTTGCTTTCCTACACCCACGAATCAAAACGTGACCCGATTTCTGGTCAGCTTTCTAAGGATTCCGTTTCGTTTTCTATCGACAATTCCGAACAGCGTTGGAATCCTGTAAATCCGGGTGGACTTTACCAGTACCTTTACGAACGTCAAGAGATTACGGTTCAGTATGGCATGGACTTGGGGGATTCCATCGAATGGATTGACGGAGGAAAATTCTTTCTTTCCGGTTGGACAATCCCGGCAAATGGTATAACAGCTTCGTTTGACGCCAGGGACGCCTTTTCTTTCCTCCAGGATTCTAATTATACCGGACACACAAGCGGAACTCTTTATCAAATGTGCTTCGATGCATTAGAGCTTTTGGATGTTTCCGGTGTGTCTTACGAAATCTCGGAAGAATTAAAGGACTACTCGTGCGACATCTCCTCCGACGCTTCTTCCTACAAAAACGCAGACGTTCTTCAGCTTGCTGCAAATGCAGCTGGAATGGCTCTTTACCAATCCAGAGACGGAGTTATTCACGTTGAACGTGTTCCGATTTTTCCGGTCACGAGGTCCGGCGTCGAGGAAATATCGCTCTTGAATAGCTTTAAGTACCCTGAAATAACGTTTTCCACGAAAATAAAGAACGTATCGTGTAAGGTCGGAAATGAATCCATTCTTTATCCAGCTGGAGTTAGCGGAAACGGTGCAACTCAAAGCATAAGCAATCCGCTTATTTCAAAATCCGTATCTTCTAATGCAAAAAATGCGTTAACTGAAACATACGCACTTCTCTCTAATAGAAGAAAGGTAAACTTGGAATTTCGTGCAAGTCCGCACATTGATGCACTATCTTTTGTCAGAGCAAATCATCAGTTTGGGTATGCATCAAATGTTCTAGTGACTGATGCAAAGTATACCTTTAACGGCTGTTTTAAAGGGACGATGGAAGGGTATATGGTGGAAAGTGTAAGTGCTCTTAGACTTGACAGAAATTCCGCTTTCGTTGCTCCTGAAGAGACTGTTCGGCTGACCGCAACGCTTGTGCCATCGTCAGAGAATTCTCCGGCAATCGGATGGGAGGTTTCCCCTCCTGACGTTGTTTCTCTATCCGTCGTTTCCAACAAAGGAAGCGTTTCCGTTTGTGATGTTTCCTTTGTTTCTAGCGGAAATGCTGTAATCACAGCTTCCGTATCTTCTGTGTCCGCAAGATGCACTGTTATCAGCCAGGCTCCATCCTTGTCGGATATGCCGGAAGGCTCGTCTGTTTACATTCAGGAAAGCGGGGCTGATGTAGAATTTGTCGTCGCAAAACATGGGTATGAGCCTGACTTAAATGGTCCCGGAAGAACGTTTCTTATCAGAAAAGAGCCTCTTGCTAAAACGGTATGGAACCAGACACACGTCAACACATACGACGGAAGCTCCATCGACAAGCTGCTGAACGAAGATTACAAAAACAGATTTAGCGATGCCGTCAAGTCCGCAATGGGGTCTACCTCTTTCTACTACACGGTAGGCGGTAGCAATACCGAAATTAGAACGCTGTCTCGTAGCGTCTTTCTCCCTTCTATTTATGAAATGTTTGACCCAGAAGATAAAAACGCAGATGTTTATGTAAATGGGAGTAACCCATTTTTCAAAAAAGAGGGTTCTGTATTGCCAAAGCAAACTCGAAAAGTCTTTGTCCAATCGTATGATGACGCCCTCTATCACATTATCCGCAGATGGTCACGTTCTCCTGCGCTACGAGATTTTGATGGAAACATCATTCACGGACAACTTGTCGGAACATACAGTCTCGGAACGAACAATAAAGGTAATGCCTTTTTCTCCACAGAGCAGTACAATGCGTGGAGTTCCAACAAATTTAGCCCCGCTTTCACGCTCCCTTCTACTACAAAAGTTGGGAACGCCAAAAAAATCTTGCTTTAAGGAGGTATTATGTCGGTCTGGATTACAGACAGAAGCCAGGGTGATATTGACCACTTAAAACTCATTTATAGCAAGGCTACAAATGGGACCTGGACGGACAAGGAAAAGGCAGAGTGGGTTTCCGGTATGAAAGGAGCTATTGACTACAGGGATTTTTCAAGGATAGAAGCCGGCATATCCGAGCTTGCATCATTGCTCGGCACAAACGTGGATGTAAAGACGGATTGGGGCGTAAACGGGTATCTTACCACATCGGATGCTTCCAGGTGGCTGTCAAACATTGAATCTATCCGAATGAAAAATTCCGGTAGTACGCAAATAGCAACAACGCCTACTTCCATGAACAGACTTTCGTTTGAAACAATGAATCAAATTGAAAGCATTTTGGCAAACATAGAATCGGTTGCCAAAACATACGTCACTTTTTCTGGCGAATATATGACTGGGGAGGGACAATATGGTTTTTGAAGACCGTGTGGCAAAATATCCTGGCAGATGGACGTTAGTCCGTGAGGACGGGTCGTCCGAAGTTGTAACGCTCGTTAGAAACGATGAGCCCATAAAAGACGGCACACCAATCAACGCATCCACTTTAAATGAGCTGAGTACCGTTGCCGGGGCAATCAACGCAAAGGAAGAAGCCGTTACTGCGGCGCAAATCGCCACATCCGAAAGAGCAAAGGCAGAACAGGCGGCCGCCAATGCCGCAAATGAAGTTAAAGCTGACTTAAAAGAATACTCGGACAATGCTGCATCTAGTGCGGCTGCTGCTGCAACCAGTGAAAGTAACGCGAAAACGTCTGAAACGGAATCGGCAAAAAATTTGCAGGGCACCAAAGAGTACTTTGAGCAGGTGCGCACCATCACCATCGGTGCACAGGGGTGGTATGCCACGCCGGAAGCCCTGAAAGCTGCCGTCCCTGTGGGCGAAAATGGCTGGTGGGCAGTCGTTGGCGCCACAGATACCATTTGGACGTGGGACAGCGACACGAACACATGGAAAGACAGTGTGCAAAAAGCAGACCTGTCTGACTACCTGACACAAGATCAAGTCAAAAAGCTGCTTGAGCAGTACATGCCCCTTCGCCCCGCCACAGCGGACCAGCTGGGCGGCGTGAAGGTGGGCGCTGGCCTCGGCGTGACAAATGACGGCACCCTGAGCGTGACCAGCGTCAACGGCTTTACGGTAAAGGCGCAGACCACCGACCCCGGCGTGGGCAGCGCCCTCGACACAGGCACTGTTCTGCTGGTGTACGCATAAGGAGGTGGACACATGAGCATCTATCTCGGTGCCGGGAACACGGCACACAAAATGTCCAAACTCTATGTGGGCGTGGGCGGTCATGCCCGGCAGGTACAAAAGGTGTATGTCGGCATAAATGGTCAAGCCCGGCTCGTCTACCAGAGCGGCAGCCCCATAGGCAGTCTGGCCGTGGGCAGCACCGTCAAGATTGCAGTTGATGGTACGGATTACGACTGGCTGGTGGTGCATCAGGGCTTGCCCAGCAGTGCATACGATGCAAGCTGTAACGGTGTCTGGGTTGTGATGAAGGACATCTATACCACCAGAACGTTCGGCAATAACAACTCCTATAAGGATTCCAGCATCCATTCCTACCTGAACAGCACCTTCTACAACCTGATTGATTCTCAGATTCGAGCGGTTATCAAGCAGGTCAAAATTCCGTATACCAATTACTCGAACAACAATGTGATGAGCGGTTCTAACGGGTTGAGCTGCAAGGTGTTCCTGCTGTCTGGCACGGAGGTTGGTTTCAGCGGCGTAAGCTACATGACCACCGAGGGCGCAAAGCTGGCCTACTTCGACAGCGCAAGCAAGCGTGTTGCCTACAACGGCAGCAGCGCTGACGATTGGTGGCTGCGCTCTCCGCTCACCGACGGCAGCTACTACGTCTGGCGCGTCAAGTATGATGGTTCCTGCGGCAACTGGTCCTGCTACAGCACCTACGGTGTTCGCCCCTGCATAATTCTGCCGCAGGACGCGCTGGTGGACGAGAGCGGCAATGTGATTGGATAAGGAGGTATAACATGGACAACAAAATCGAGCCCGGTTACACCGCTCCGGCGGCAAAAGCCGACTACACCGCCATTGCGCAGGCCGTGAGTGAGCACAACGATGCCGCAGCAACCGGCGAGCACTACTGGGGCGTTGCACTGGCAAACGGCACCTACACGGTGTACGAAGCAGGCGCTGTACCGCCCCCGCCGACCACCGAAGAGCTGGCCGCGCAGGAAGCCGAGCGCAAAAAGGCCGAAGCCCGCGAGAAGCTGCCGGAGCGTGTGGACGCGCTGCAGGCCGCTCTGGCCGACGCGGACGCTTTGAACCTTGACCAGGACTACCGCCTGACTCTTTTGGAGCTGGGCGTGACCGATGATGAAACCACCTAACAGAAAGGAAGGACCACTATGGCACTTTATAACACCTGTAAGCGTATGATCGAGCGCGGCCAGACCGCGGGCATGGCAAAGAAGCTGGATATCTTCTACGCCGCCAACAAGCTGACCGATGAACAGTACGCAGAGCTGACCGAGATGCTGACCGAAAAGGAGGCGCAGATCAATGCCCAGAACAATTCTTGACGTGAGCAAATGGCATGGCAGCATTGACTGGGCAAAGCTCGCGGCTGCGGAAGCCCAAAAAGTAGATTAAGGGGTTAGAAGAAATCAAAATGGAAAAACTTTTTGAATTTCTGGCGTGGCTGGTAAAGGTGCTCTTCGGCGGGGACGGCAAAAGCCCTGCGCCGGAAACGCCCAGAGAGACGACTCCAGTTGAGGAAGCCTTCACCGGCTGGAAGGGCGACCCGCCATACCGGTACATTGACGTGAGTCGGTGGCAGGGAAAAATCAAAATGGAGGGCTGGGCGCAGGTAAAAGCGGCAGGTTACAAAGGCGTGATGCTGCGGGCCGTAGGGAGCCGCAACGGTGTGCCCTACATCGACCCCACCTTCGAGGACAACTATTCCAAAGCAAAAGCGGAAGGGCTGGACGTGGGCGTGTACTACTACACAAACGCCTCCTGCGAGAAGCTGGCTGACGAAGAGCTGGCTGTACTGCGGCAGGCGCTGCGGGGCAAGGAGCTGACTTTGCCGGTGGCGTTGGATCTGGAATCGCCGAGTCTTGCCGGGATGCCCTATGGGGACTTATCCAATCTGGCAGCCTACCATCTGGAACAGATTGAGAAGCTGGGCTTCTTCGCCCAGCTCTACACCTACACGAGCTACGCCAACGTCCATCTGGACATGGCAAGGCTTGCAGGTCGGTGGGACGTATGGCTGGCGGACTACACCGGCAAGACCCCCAAGGTTAGTTTTAAGTACAACGCGCACCAGCACACCAGTAAGGGCCGTGTTCCGGGCATTTCTGGCAACGTTGACCTCAACGTGACCACACGCAACTACCCGAAGATCATCTGTAAGAAGGGCCTGACCCGTCTCCGGGAGGGCAAATGACCGAAAAACAAGCTCTCGTTTGGATGCTTGGCATCCTGGGCAGCGTGTGCGCCGGAGCTATCACGGTGGATAAGGTGCTGGACATCATCCATAAGTACCTCAAAAAGGCAAAGGAACCGGACACGGCCCAGAACTTGCGGCTAGATGAGCTGGCCCGCCGCATTGGAGCCTTGGAAAAAGGATATCTCTCTCACGGTGCCGCATTGACCCGAGACCTTAGCCGATTTACCGAAATTGATGAGGTGAACCGTCTTACCCTGGAAGCCGTCCGTGCTTTGCTTGAATCGAAGCTGACCGGAAACAACGTAGCGGCAATTCAAGCGAGCAAATCGAAAATTGATAACTACCTGATGGAAGGAGTAACAAATCATGGAAGCAATGCTTAACTTTATCCCCGCCCCCGTCGCCCTGGTTCTGATGGTCCTGGGCTTTATCTCCCTGGCAGTGGGCGCAATTCGCCTGGGCTACAAGCAGTACGTCAAAGCCTGGGCCCTGGAGCTGGTGACCCTGGCAGAAAACAGCATCATGGGCAGCGGCCAGGGTGCCAAGAAAAAGGCACAGGTCTTTGCCGCTCTCCGCTCCGCCCTGCCGGACTGGCTCAAGCCCATCATCACGGACGAGGTTCTGGACAGCGTAATCGAAAAGGCCGTCAGCATGATGAAAAAGGCACTGGCAGAAAAGAAGCCCACCATCAACCAGTAAAGGAGCACTATATGCCTGTACCGATGTGCGGAATTGTCGCCGCGTCCGCAAATGCCATGAATCAGGCTCGCAAGCGTGAAAAGACATGCAACCTGAAAGGCGACAATGAAGAGTATTGCAAATACTGCCTTTTGGGCAAAGATGGCGAGTGCATCGAAAAGCAGGCAGATAAGGAGTAACACCATGAGCAGCACTACATACGAGCATCCCGGTGACGTCACCGCGATGTACGCCGCACGAGAGCAATTTCGTCACCTCACGAAAATGGTCTGTGTATGTCTTCGTGGCCTCACGAAAACATACCATTTTGCCGTCATTGGCAAAATGGTGCGCAACGCCGGACAGCTCCCGCAGCCTTTCTGGCTCGGTGCTGCCTGTGGCGGCGGCTCGTGTAGTGTTGCCCGCTGCGCTGCAAGGACTTGACCGACAGCAGATGACCGCCGCCATCAAAAGCGCACCGCTTGGGAGGGTTGACCGAAAGATAGCTCTTTTGCGGTACGTTGAGCGGCTCCCGCTGCCGGACATTGCAGCACAGACACATTACAGCCGGACGGCGATAGGCTACCGGCTGAAAAGCATTGACAAAATGCTGGATGTGTGATATACTAACTGTGTTCAAATCTTTCTGACAGTAAGCGCGGTCGAAAGATACTGCCTGCTTGTACTGCAATACAAGCAGGCTTTTCTTTTTGCACGAATTGTGGTATAATTATCTCAACAAATCCTCCCGGCCTCTCGGAGAAGCGCATTAGGGTGGATATCTGAACCCGCTAAGCCTCTCGACGATGCGTATCATGGCGGGTCTTTGAGGCTATGTAGCTCAGTCGGTAGAGCCAGGTGCGCCCCACCCATTGTCGCTGGTTCGATTCCAGCCATAGCAAGTCCGAAAATGCTTGAACGGTTTTGAATAGTGCGCATACGTCAAAATTGCGATAGCAGAAGTAGGCATTTTTTAGTTGATACAGTCTCCCGCCCGCCTACTTATAGTGCGTACCATGCGGGAGACGCCTTTAGGCTTGAAAGGTTACGGCCTTTGTAGAGAGCGGCATCACCTGCGGGCGGTTCCGCTCTTGATTTTAGATTTTGCCGTTTCGGCGGCATGAAAAATCCCCTGCTTTGTCGAAGCCCTGCGTTTCACGCGGGGTACTTTGTAGGCAAAGTGGGGGATTTTTTGCAAGTAAAACGTTCAAACTTTCTATTTTGGCATCATTTTATATAAGTATATTTATATTTTTAAACGCTCATGCGGATTTTTCCGTGTGGGCGCTTTTCTTTTTTGTCCTTCGTTGTACCTTCGTTGTCCTTCGCTTTTTGCTGATGCAGTACACTGGATGCACAAGGAGGGATGTTTTATGAGCTATTATCCGACACCCGGAACGCCCTACGTTCCACAGCAGCCTGTTAATCCTTACGGCGGCATGGGCACAGTAGGCCTTACCACTCCCCTACCGAATACGCAGATGCAACAGGCGCAGCCGCAGCGTCCTCAGCCGATGAATGGGCAGCAGCCTGTTCAGCAGTCGGCGCAAGACGGCGGTTGGTTGCTCGGCAGACCTGTTTCCAGCAGGGAAGAATTTTTGGCAATACCGTCAGACTTGTACGGAAGATGGACGTATTGCCCGGATTTGCGTAGTGGGGTCATCTACTGCAAACGTTTGAATCCAAACACTTGTGAATCTGACGTGTTAGAGTTTTACAGTCCGGAAGCATGGCGGCAGATGCAGGCACAACAGGCACAGCAGACCGTTGCACCGACACAACAGTATGTGCCTATTGAACAGTACAACGCCCTCGTGCATCGTCTGGAGGAACTGGAAAAGTGGCAGAAGAGCTTCTCTAAGCCCTCTGCCACAGCGAAGAAAGGAGAATAAGCAATGTCCTCTCCGTTTGACATGATTACTCACAGCCCCATTATGCAGCTTGCAAATCTGGCTCGTGCCGGGCAAAACCCGATGGGGCTTATCCAGCAGTTGGGTGGGCAGAGCGCCCCCATCATGCAGGGCTTAAACCTGATTCAGGGCAAAAACCAAGCGCAGCTCCGAACGATGGCGCAGAACCTCGCTAAAGAACGTGGCATCGACCTAAACCAGCTGGCAAGCGTCCTGAACCTGACGCTGCCCCGATAAAGCGTCCCTCTAAGTGAAACGCTTCTCAGTTTTGCGGACTTGACTAAAACCGCTTTGATTTGGCTTCGCCCATCGCATACGGCGGTGGGATGGCATAACGCAAAACTGAAAGGAGTTTTGTTATGGACGATTTTGCAACTGGCTATCTGGCCGGGCAGGACGGCGGCAATAACAACGGCGGATTCTTTGGCAACGAAGGTCTGTGGGCGGTTATCATTCTCGCTATCATCTTCGGCTGGGGTACGAACGGCTATGGCCGGAATGGCGGCGACAACGGCATGAACAGCTACATCCCCTATCTGGTCGGCACTGGCGCAACCGGGCAGGGCGGTGCAGACACCCGTGCGGCTCTGTCCGAGGGCTTCTACCAGCAGGACACCTCCCGCTCTCTGGCCGGCATCCAGAACGGCATCTGCACTCTGGGCTATGACCAGCTGGCACAGATGAACGGCATCAATGCCAACATGGCAAGCGGCTTTGCTGGCGTGAACAGCGCCATCTGTCAGCTTGGCTACCAGAACGCACAGCTCGTGAACGGTCTGGAACGTAGCGTGTCCAACGGCGACAATGCCATCAACCTTGCCATTATGCAGGAGGGCAACGCTCGGCAGGCTGGCCAGACCGCACTTGCCACGCAGCTTGCATCTTGCTGCTGCGAGAACAAGCAGCTGATCGGCGACGTGAAGTACACCATCGCAACGGAAGACTGTGCTACCCGTCAGGCTATCGCAGACAACGCCCGTGCGGTTATCGACAACTGCAACGCGAACTACCGCGCTATGATGGACTACTTCACGCAGGATAAGATCGCCACTCTGACTGCTGAGAACCAGAGCCTAAAGTTCGCCGCTTCTCAGGATCGGCAGAATGCGTTTCTGACCACTGCAATGAACGCCCAGACCGATACCATCCTGAACCGGGTCAATCCTCGTCCGATTCCCGCTTATCAGGTGGCAAATCCCAATTTGGGCGTGAACTGCTGCGGCTGCTGCTGACCAACACACTCCCCGATAACACCGGGTGAACCATCGGGGCAGGGGTAAGACACCTCTGCCCCTGATTTTTTAGGAGGAAAACATTATGGCTTGCAAAACAAGCTGCAAACTCTGCCCCCATCTGGTTCTGAGCCAGTCTGTCACGTTTTCCAACGATACGTTGACTATCAATATCCCTGCTGGCGCATACCAGAACGGAGAAAAGTATTGCATCGTAGTTGCCCAGAGCATCCCGGACACGACCACCATCAACGCCCCCGTGGTCATTACCATCGGCGCAGGAACTACCTCATACCCTCTGACCGACTGCAACTGCGCTCAGGCAACCGCTGAGAGCATCCACACCCGCACCCGCTACGCCACCCGCGTTGCAACGTCTGCGACCGGCACAGGGGCGTTCAAGTATCTTGGCTGCTTCTGCCGTTCCCACGCTGGTGCGCCCGCGTCTATTTCTTGAGGAGGTGTAGATTATGGGCAAGACTAATTTTCGCCGCATGATGATGCTTCGTGACCATGACAAAAACCGTGAGCCGGAGCGCGACCGCCTTGAGGAAGAGCGTGACCGCAGGGAGCGTGAGATGGAACGACGTCTGCGTAAGCTGGAAGGCGGCAACGACCGCTATCCCTACTATCCGCAGGAGGAGAACCGCTACATTGACCCCTATCCTATCCCCCGCTACCCTGACGTAGAGAATGGGCGTAGAATGCCGCAAATCGGCTTCTCGCAGAACGGAGACTGGGATAAACAGTCTGGGCAGTATAAGCGTGGCGGTGCGGACAGCCGCTCCATCAAGATGCCACGCCAGCACCTCACCCACGATGAAGCGGAGGAATGGTGTGACAGCATGGTGAACGCTGACGGCACAAAGGGCTGTCACTGGACGCTGGAACAGACGCAGGACGTTGCCAAACAGCGCAATATCACCTGTGACCCAAACGATTTCTGGGCTGTTATGAACATGATGTACTCGGATTATTGTCAGGTCGCAAAGCGCCAGTCCGTTGACACTCCGGGCTTCTACGCTGACATGGCAAAGGCGTTCCTTGAGGACGCAGATGCCGCAGATGGCAAAGCGTATCTCTACTGGGATTGCATTGCTGATAAGTAAAGCAAACCCCCTGTGCGGTCATTGTGACTACACAGGGGGTTATTGTTATTTCCAAATCATAAAGCACTTATTCTCTACGCAATCTTGAAGGATTTCTTTAAAATCTTTGAACTTTGCGGGATTTTCTCTACCTGCATATCCGTAAATAATGCTATCGTCATAATCACCTATAACTTTCAAGATTTCCTTGCAAGCACCATATCGGATTTTTCCATCGCAATCAGACTGGTAAAGAAAGTCTGCGATTTTAATTGGAAGCTCCTTTCTTTCAATCATCCGCTCCGTCTCGTCATCGTATGATTTAAGAGCGCTTTCTTTTTCGGAAGAAGTTATTCTGAAAATTTCGTCAAGCTCTTGATAGTGCTCCCCGACTTCTTGGCTAACCAGTTCCGCAACTTTCTTTCGCAATCTGAAAAAGCCAGAATAGCTTACATCCATCTCTCGACCCGTCTTTTTGCATTTGATAGTCAAACCAATGCGTCAATCCTCCAAGAAATTCTCTTGATTCAGAACTTGATTTACAATTCGTTCTGTACATTCTTTGATAACCGTAGATGCAGGGACATTATCTTCATAAGCTATGTTTTCATATTGTGCTCTTGCATATTCAAAAAACCTTTTAGAAAGTATTTCTGCATCCGCACGACACAATGGCTTTAATTCGTATTGCAACGGAAATCTTCTTATAAGTGCAGGGTCAAGCCTATCAAATCGATTTGTCGTTCCAATAATAATGACGTTATTCGGCAATCTATCCATTTCCTGCATAATCGCAATAACCACACGGTTCATTTCCCCAACGTCATCTTTTTGCCCACGAGCCATGCCGACTGCATCTATTTCATCAAAGCAAAGAACGCAAGGAGCGGTTCTCACATAATCAAAAATTCTTGCAAGGTTAGATTGCGTTTGCCCTAAGTGCGAATCAACTAGACTTGAAAATTGAATCCTCAAAAACGGAAGTTTTGCTTTATGCGCGATATACCTAGCCAGCATGGTTTTTCCGCATCCGCTTTGCCCATAAAGCATCAATGCTGGCAAATAAGGAATGCCCATTTCGTTCAGTTTTTCAGATGCTTGATAAATAGCAACGATTTTCTGCGTTATACTTTTTTCTTCGTTTCTAAGAAGGAATCTTGCTTCTGGAAATTCTTCTGTATCCTCTGCAATCAAAAGATGCTGTAAGTTATATGGCAATTCAATAAATTCTCTTTTGCTTTCCAACTTGCGAAACATATTTTCTTTGAACTGCTCATCTTTTTTGGATGATATAGAATCCAAAATGATTTTAACGGTTTTTTGTGCGTTTCGCATATCGCCATCGCAAACAAATCGAATAAGGCATCGTTCGCTATCATTCATCTAAGAAATCCTCCAACTCAATCTTTCCATCTGCCGCCGCAGCAGCCAGAGCGTACACGAACTGTCCAATCGTCATGCCGTGCCGCCGTGCTTCACGGTTGATGTACTTGCGTTCCTCCTCGCTCATAAGGATGGTAATGCGCTTTGAACGCTTGCCATCGCCGCTTGCAACGCCCTGATGCGATACTGGCATCGGAATTTTTTTCTTTGCCAGACCAGCTTCTACCAGTGCGCCGGACACATCGCCTTGTTCGATAAGACGTTGGACTTCCCTCGCCTGTTTCAGCTTCTTCGGCTTGCTTTCGCTGACTATGGCATTGCTTGGCTGTGTTTTACTGTCTTTGGCTTGCTTCGGCTTAATATCGCTTAATGTAGCTTCATTAGGCTGTGCATGGCTGTCTGTGGCATCACTGGGCTTAATCTGTTCATGTTCGGCTTTATTCGGCTTTGCTTGGCTCACTTCTTCTTCCTTTGGCTCACTTCGGCTTAATGCTGATTCCGAAAAAACAGGCTGGAAATCAAAGCCGCCAAGCAAACCTGAGGATTTTTTGCTGGTTGACTTCATTTTGCTTCCTCCATCCGTGCTCCGCAGTTTGGACAAAATTTGAATGGGACTTCTTCTAAATCTTTAATTTTTGCGAGTTTCGTTTTATGGGGATAAAACCATTCCTCGTCATAGCAAGCCTGACAATTCGAGCAAAAGTACGAGCATCCTAAATCATCGTCGTTTCCTAAAAGTTCCCAATGCCCAACTGCTCTTTTGACAACTTCTGTATTAGGCATTGTTATCCCCCTCCACAATCATCTGCGCCAACGCCTTGAAATCCTCTGCGCTGGTGCTCTTTGCCGTATCACCGCTAAACAGGCTGTGCCGTTCTGCCTGCGCTTTGCGAACGCCCATAGACGGTCTAATCTTCACGTCCAGCAGGGTTGTGCCCATATTCTGTGCAATCACAGGAAGCTGTTCCACAACCTCTTTGGACAGGTTCTCACGGCTCTTGTACTGGTTCAGAAGCAGACCTTCAATCTTCAAAGTCGGGTTGAAGTATCTGCGAACATCGCCGATGGTCTGCGAAAGCTGGCTCAAACCAGCCAGTGCGTAACGGTCTGCTGTGATGGGCACGATGATGCTGTTGGCGGCGATCAGTGCGTTCACAAGCGCAAGACCAAGCTGCGGGGGAGTGTCCAACACGATATAATCGTACTGCTCAGACACGCTCTCAAGGGCTTCTCGTAGCCGGAAGTTCTTTCCCATGTCACGCACAAGCTGCTCGTCAATGTCCTTCAAGGCGTTGTCAGACGGCAGGATGTCACCAGCTTCACAGTGCTGGATGCCCTCCTCAACCGTGCCTTGCCGGGTCATCACATCGAACAGGGTACACATGTCCTCTGTCTGTGCGCCATAAGTGTCCGTTGCGTTGCACTGGGCATCGCAGTCCACCAGCAATACCTTCTTGCCAAGCAACTGCAACGCACCAGCCAGACAGGTGCTTGTTGTGGTCTTGCCTGTACCGCCCTTCTGGTTGGCGATAGCTATGATTTTTGCCATTTTATCACTCTTTCTTTATTCGTATATCGGCATTTCTGCCCACGCTGTCACTCTTGCGATAAAGCAAGCGTCCGAAGAAATGTTCAACCTCTGAAACGATGTGCTTACAAACTCGCCTTTTTCAATAAACGCTGCGGCTGTGTTTGTTGCCGTTATAGATTCGTCTTTCAGATAGGTTGTTTTTACCGAACACAAGAACAGCCCTTTTGTTCTTTCAATGATTTCTGGCGTTGGCATCCCATCATCTTTAACGGAATACCACACAATTTCCTGCTTCTTCATACCGCTCCTTTCTGCTTAATACACTGCGTCTGACTACTTTTGCAACGCTTCAATAAAATAGAACGCTGGCATATACTTGTCTACAATACCTGCCTTGTCTACGCTTCTAATCAGATAGCCAACAGGTCTGTCCGGGAACGGAGACCTATCCAAAGACAAAATATCCTTATACGCAGCCTTTACCGTGTCGTAAACCGCTTCTCTGCGTCTCGGTAGCTTGATTTCAGGATGCTCTTTCTTCATCCACTTCTCAACCACTTTTGCCACGTCAATGCAGTCTTGCTTTTCCAGTTCGTCACACACAGACCAGTCAAAATTCTCGTATCCGCTTCTGCGAGGCTTCCTGACGGCTTTTTGAGGTTCGGTCAACACTTCGCTTGCCTGTGCTTCAATCAACTTCTCAGACGCTTTAATTTTGGGCTTAAACTTGACTGCCACAGCCTTTCGTGCCACAAGAACTGGTTCGTAGGTCACAACAATGTCAGACATGGCATTGATTTCGTCCACCGCAACATCAAGCACTCGCTTGCGAAGGTTCTTATAAACATCGTAGCTAGCTTCCATTGCCCCAAGTTGCTCTCTCAGTTTTTTCAGACTGATTTCATGCGGTTTGTTGTCCATATTCAACCAGTCCCGAAGAATCGAGTAAAGCAAGATGCTGTACTGTGACTTCATTCGTGACGTGTAACGCAGCCGATACCGAACATATCCGCTTTCAGCAATGTCGAAAAAGATGGAGCGAAGGTCTGGGTTGCAGGTAATTGCCACGACGTAAGACCTTGTTTCTGGCACATAGTCCAATTTTGCCCTTGTGAATAGGACAAAGCTTTCAAACGTGCCCTTTTCCTTATCAATCGGAATCGACACTGTGTTGCCCAGAAAGTGCTTGATTTGCGGCTCAATCCTTCGTGCATCAAGGCTTTTCAAACCAAGCAGCTCTCTATATTCTGCAAGAGTGAATTCCACACGGCTACTGTTTGGGTCTCTCGGATTTATTCTTGATAGGTAAACCTCCAACAACCGAAGTTCTCCTGCGGTGTAGTCCCTAAACTTCGCCCAAACAAGAGATTTGCTTTTCTCGACAAGGTTGTTATCTGATATTTTTGGCATCTGCTCACTTCCTTTAATGGTCTAAAAACAGTATATCACAAGTAGGGGGACGTGTCAACGGTTTTTGTCCCCCGTGGCTTGTCTTTTCGTCCCCCATGTCCTCGTCATTTTGTCCCCCATGACTTGTCAAAACGTCCCCCGTGGCTTGTCTTTTTGTCCCCCATCTACATATTATATATTAAACAAGAAATAAACAAGAGGTTAAATATCATCGTTAAATAGTCAATGACGATAATTTTCAACAATTTCTTTATTTTTCCATTCCAGCTTGTTGATAACTCAACCTTCCATTTGCTGAATAATGCCCTTCCAGTAACGATTAGTCTTATCTAACGTGTACAAAAAGTGGATGGAAAAGTATACCTAATCTGCACAACGGGGGACGGATTGACGAGCCGACCAATCACAGGCAATAGATTGACGATAATTCGTTATTTATTCCGCGCAAATATTGCCGATTCATAGACTATGGGGGACGGATTGACAAGGCAAATTTTCCCGATAGGTGTACAAAAAGTGGATGAACATGGACAAAATGTTCTTAAAAACTACGATAATTCGACAATCATCCACTTATATTATTGGGATTCACGGTATAGGAATCGTTGGACTTCATAGCAGCTTCCGTTCCGGCGTCTTGTGCCTGATAGAGAATTTCCATCTTTGGAGCAGTTCCGTTCGGGTCCGGGTCTGTTCCGGTGGCCTGTGCTATCTCATAGCTACCGGACACCATCCGGCAGACAGTGACCCTGTCCTTGAGCGGCGTGTGGAGGTTTGCCAGAATCTCCGTCAGCACACCAATGTGGTCTGAGCCGTGATCGCCGTATCGGATGTATAGCAAGGCGTCCACCTCATAGGAAGAACACTCCTTGATGCCCTCCATCAATATTTGGCGCTTCTCGATGCCGGTCAAGTCATCCTCTAGGTGCTCCAGTAAGCCGGGATGAATGCAAGCGTCCATATACCGAACCGCTGATACGCCGCAGCAAGTGAACCAGCGCATAGCCATTGGCAGGGAGATAGCTGCCAGACCTTGCTCCCAGTTGGCGATCGTGCCACGATTCACGCCCATTCGTGCCGCAAGCTTTTGCTGGCTCAAACCGGAGCGCATCCGTGCCAACTCCAATGCTTTGGCTGTTCTTACTAAATATTCATCCATAAATTCCCACCCTTTCAACAAAATCCGGCAAAACTGCTGGATTCGACAAGCCAAAAAATGGAAAAAGCTGCTATGGAGAACCAACAGCAGCCTGTGTTATAACTGTACCATCGAAAAAACAATCAAAATAGGAGGTAACAATATGATTATCATTGACGGAATGCCCGCATCTGAACCGAACGAAAACAAAACGCCGAAACCGTGGGAGGGTTAGTGTATGAACCAGATTGACACCATGCTCATTCCTTATGCCCGCCAGACCGCCTTAAAGCTGGTCTACAACCTCGCAAACAACGACGCCGATAAGTTTGCTTACGAAGAAGCCAAAAACGTTCTGGAGCGTGCCGTAGCCGCCTTAGACGATGGGCGAGACCCGGCAGACAGCATCGAACGCATTGACGGACAACTCGTAGAGCTGTGATTGGAGGAAAGATGGACTTTACGAACGGATTCTATAAAACCGAAAACCCTGTTGTTCTTGAAGAAGTGAAAACCTTCCTTCAGTCAATGGAACGGCGTGGAGCAACCGTGAAAGACTTAGACGATGCCATTGTGCAGCTAAACAATGTTTCGCACAGCATCAGCACAAGCGCTCTCGTCAAAGCAGATGCGCTGGACGATTTACCGGATAACCCCTTTCGTTCCATGCTCAACGGAATGTTACAAAGCAAAGGGTAATTTAAACTTAATGTGGCTCTTAATCATTGTCATTGCAATTTTTGGCTTCCCTGATGTGAAGTAATGGATGTGAAGAAAACGTTCGATTTTTACAAAGTTGTTTAAAATATATTGACTTGACAACTAAAAGATGTATAATCGTATCAAATGAACATCTGCACTTGCCGATCGGGAGGATATGCCACAATGAGTGAACAAGAAAGAGCCAAGATTGACCGATTTATTGCATGGCTGCTGGAACATCCAGAGAAGATTCCGGTAGCTGAACAAGCACTAGACCTAAAATAACAAAAAATCCCTTGCGCAGAGCTACACCAGCCCGGCACAAGGGATTCTTTTTATTCTACCGGGCATGAACGTTACATCTTTTCGATCAGGTTCATAAGCGCTTCACGCTGTTCTGTCGGCATAGATTCAAGTTTTCTTCTAATTCGCTCCACTGTTACATCGACTTCACTTTGTGGCTGCTGGGGCTGGTTTTCTTTTTGCTCGCCAGTGAGAAGGTAGTCCACCGATACGTTGAAATAAGCCGCAATCTTAGAAAGAACCTCTGCGGATAGGCTTTTGGTTCTCCCGGCTTTCAGTTCGGAAAGAAAACTGCGGCGAATCCCAATGTTGCCACAAAGGGTTCCGTCTTTAATGCCCTCATTTTCGCAGAGTGCGTGGATGTTACTGTACAAGTCCGACATAAGAACACTCCCATATTTGTGCAAGTATACAAATGCACAGAATTTTGTACAAAAGAGTTGACTTGTACAGAAGTCTGTACTATAATACAGACATGGGCAGTACAGAACACTGTACGATATAAACTCTCTACACCCTTATATTAGTACAGCTTTCCGTACTTGTCAATAGATTTTGGCAAATGGAGGTGGAATTTTGAAAGAAAACTTCCGTTCTGGCTTTGAGCTGAAAGTGAAGATGAAGCTGTTGCAGCGAGGTATGAAGCAAACGGAGCTAATTCAGGCGGTTCAAAGCGATACTGGATTGTTCCTTGATGATTCGTACCTCTACAAGATTCTTCGTGGCGAGCGAAAGCCGGAGAAGATTATCCAGAGCATCTGCAAGATTCTTGAAATCGAACAGAAGGGGGATTGAATATGGAGCGAATTATCACATTGAAAGTAGATCTTGAATACCCGGACGAAGTGCACCACGCGATTGACGAGGTAGTTAAAGTCTGCGAATCGGACAAGCTCAAGTGGACGGCAGAGGAACTTGCTGAAGCAAAGCATCTGGCGATGCAGATTATGCAGCAGCTGTGCTTGGATGGGTACAGCATTGAATGGTGCAGAATCACGGAAGCATATTGCTATAAGGCAGTTTCTGTTTGGCTCAGTAAGCCGGATGACGATAGTTTTAAGCGAAATGCGACGTGCTGTATCCCTTCCGCTTCGTTTGACACTTGGATTGCCAAGTGCGTCTGCCTGTGCCGTACCACTTGCAGGGATGTGCCCGCGTTTATCGTCAAAAAGGCTGGTGAATGCTGGTGACGTGTTTTTACAAAGCACCTAGCCGTAAGCGGCGGTTGAAGCTGGCGATGGCAGCGGGCGTGTCCCGGAACGAAGCCAACAAGGTGCTGTGGTTTGAGAAATCCATCAACCAGTGCTTTGAACGGCATAACCGGGAAGCAAGGCTGGAAGAGGAGATGCAGCGTGGAAGAAAAGTACTGTGAGCGCTGCGGGCTGTATCTTGGCGTTGTGAGACCGACAAGAAAGTATTGCTCAGAATGCAAGCGCAAGGTCGATAAAGAACGCGACAGAAAGCGTAAGAAGAAGCAGGAAAAGACATTTCCGTCCATCGGAGAAGTGCAAGCCCTTGCAGACAAGCTGGGCAAGCACTACGGCGAGGTGTCGCAGATGCTTGCAACAGGGGAGCTGACCTATGAACGGAAAGTACTACGGTAAGCGGGAAATCCGCTGGCACAGCCGGGAGAAAGACCGGCTGGAATGCATCCAACGCAAGCGAAGGATGGCAAACAGTGAAAAAGGCAATAAGAAACTTCAACAAAAGCAGCCCGTGGCAGAAACGCTGGCAAGAGCGTGAGCCATTAAGACTGGAACACATTGAGAAAGAAAGAGTGAACAAAAATGAAAAGAATCAAGGTAAGAATCACATTCATCGAAGCGGTTCTCGGCACATGGCCTAGCAATCAGAACATTGCCAGAGAGTTTATCGCCAGCAAGTCCCCTGACGCAGCAACCGTTGAGGACGAAGTGGCCGCTCTTGGAGCAGACGCCGTAGCTGACAAGGGCATGACTGTGTTTCCTCGCAATGAGAACGGCGAACCTATTCTGTACGATTACCAGATTAAGGGATTCTTCAAGGATTCCTGCGGGATGCTGTCCAGAATCGGCGGCAAGACCGAGACAGGCAAGAAGAAAGCTGTGAACGAATCCGGAAAGCTGACGGCCTACAAGAAGGTCATTGATGGCCTGATTTTCGTTCAGCCCCGCATGATTCCTATTCATGTGAACGGCGAGATTACCGAGTGCCAGCGTCCGCTGCGCGCACAGACAGCACAGGGCGAGCGTGTAAGCCTTGCCAACAGTGAGCAAATTCCCGCTGGTTCGACCTGTGAGTTTGAAGTCATGCTGCTGGACGAGTCCCACGAGAAGGTGGTGCTCGAGTGGCTGGACTACGGTGCTCTGCGTGGCATTGGCCAGTGGAGAAACAGTTCAAAGGGAAGGTTTGAGTATGAAATTTTGGGTGGTTAAATGACACTTCGACAGAAGAATGTAGAAATCTATTGGGCTTGGAAGTCCATGAAGCAGCGAACACAAAACCCTAATTGTTCTGCCTACAAAAACTACGGAGCAAGAGGCATCAGAGTGTGCAAAGAATGGCAGACATTTGAACCGTTTTGTGAATGGGCGTTATCCGCAGGATGGAATAAAGGGCTTGACTTAGACCGAATCGACAATGATGGAAATTACTGCCCTGAAAATTGCAGATGGGCTACACGGCAAGGCAACGTAAACAACAGACGTGTAACAATTTTAATCACAGTTGATGGCGTAACGAAATCTTGTAGCGATTGGGCGAAAGAGTCTGGAATCCCAAGAGGTTCGATAAAAGTTTGGCACGAAACAAAGGGCAACCAATATGTGCAAAAGAGGATAAAAGAAGCGATAAGAAACGGATATACACCAAAAGACTATTCATATTCGCACGGAATTCCAGTAAAAAACACGGAAGACGGATGCGTTTATAAGTCCATCAACGAAGCGGTTCGGAAAACTGGGGTTTCGATTCATTCAATCCGAAAAAGCTTGAAATCTGGCAAAGGCCGCTATACCTACGAAATCCTCAATTAACCGCTAAGGCGGGGTGGGGCTGTGCTGCACCCGGCATGGAACGGTGACGGCATAGTGACGATTGGCTCAGAAATGCTAAGGCAATGCTTGGATCAGAAGCGACGAGCGTAGCAAAGGAATGGCGAAGCAAGGCTCAGACGAGCAATGGCATTGAATGGAAGAGTGAAGCAAGGGCTATGGATGCAAGGCGTAGCATTGACTAGCGAAGGCAGAGCTTAGAGAAGAGAGGCAGAGCAAAGGCATTGCGTTGAACAGCTCAGAGTTGCAACGGCATTGACAAGCCCAGCATGGAATTGCGACGGCACAGCCACGATAAGAGAAGCAAAGGCAAAGCAATGCATCGAAAAGCAACGGCAAAGCATGGCATAGACATGATTCGCAATGGCAAAAAAACGAAAGGAGACAAGATGAAAGCACTTGTGGAAATCGCATTGATGTGGGGCGTGACGCTTGCGGTGGTTTTGGCGGCATTCCTGCTAAACCTCTGGATGGTACATCACATCGAACTGTTGGTTGGAATCAGCGGCGCATGGTATATCGTCATTGTTGCCGCTGTTATGGCAACTGGATGGATTTTTAATTTTGGAAACAAAAAGGAGAACCAATGAAAACTTTGAAAGGAATGACGCTGTCCATGCTTGGTCTGGTCGCGGCAATCGCAGCAGTCGGGTGCGGCGATGCGATTCAAGGATGCCAGACCACAGCACAGATGCTTGGCTGGGTGTTTGTGTCCTGTGGGCTTCTCACAACGGCTATTGTCTTGTGTGCGTTGTCTGTCAGCGCAGAAGAGGACGAACGCAGCGAGCGGGAATGCTGCAAAATCAAGCGTGTTGCCCACCACACCAATGAGTGGAGGGATGCACAGTGAAATGTCCGATGTGCGGTAGTGACAACACTACAACGGTGGACAGCCGGTCTGACCACGACAGCATTGTTCGCCGGAAGAAATGCCTTGCCTGCAACCACCGGTGGTCTACCATCGAAATCGACAAAGACCAGTGGTACAGTGCGTTGCAAATCAAAGAGCATCGAAAGAGAGGGCGACCGAAAGATGATTAACCTTGATAGATTCGGTGGTGTGACCGAGCCGGAGGATGGCGTGTACTTCATGACCCGTGAGCAGGAAGCGGAAGCCAGAGAAGAAGACCGGCTGGCCAAGATTAAGGACTTGCAGTCTGAAATCGAGGACAGGGAAGCGGAGTTGAAAGACCTCCGTGCACAGTTGGCAGAACTGATGGCTGGCTGATTTTTGTAAAGCCAAGTTAAGCCAAAGTAAGAACAATGAAGCCTAATGAAGCCGAGAAAGGAAACGTATGGACAACAGCAAAATCCATGAAGCTCTGATGGCTGTTCAGTCAGAGCTGAAAGCCCCGAAGGGGCAGATGAACAAGTTTGGTGGATACAAGTACCGCTCTTGCGAGGATATTCTCGAAGCGGTCAAGCCTATCTTGAAGGCGCACAGCCTTGTGCTGCGGCTTTCCGACAAGCCTGTTATCGTTGATAGCTGGCATTACATCGAAGCCACTGCAACAGTTGAATCGCAGGATGGTGCCGCCTACACGGTGACTGCATACGCCCGTGAGCCTGAGTTTAAGAAGGGCATGGACGATTCGCAGATTACAGGAACTGCAAGCAGCTACGCCAGAAAGTATGCTCTGAACGGTCTGTTCTGCATTGACGATACGAAGGACGCTGACACGGACGAGTACCAGAAGCAGACAACGAGCAGAGCAAGCAAGCCTGCGCAGAAGCAAGCGGAATCGGAAACCATTCCACCATGTGCTTGCTGCGGAAAGCAGTTGCAGCCTATTCAGTACAACAACCGCACCGTATCACCGCTGGAAACAGCAAGAAGCACAAAGAAACGCTTTGGACGTGTCCTGTGTTGGGACTGCGCTCAGAAACAGCCGAAGGAGGGCTGATAAATGCTCAATAGTATTGCAATTCAGGGTCGTCTGGTTCACACGCCCGAGGCTAAAGTTACGAAGTCTGGCAAGGATGTTTGCACGTTCAGCATTGCTTGCGACCGCCAGAGTGGCGGTCAGAAGGAAACCGACTTCTTTAACTGCACCGCATTTGGTAATACGGCACTGTTCGTTTCCAAGTGGTTCCAGAAGGGTAGCCTGATTCTGGTAACTGGTAGCATCCAGACCCGGAAGTATATTGACAAGCAGGGAAACAACCGCACCGCAACGGAAATCATGGCGAACAAGGTCGACTTCTGCGGAGGAAAGTCTGACAGCAAGCCCGCCGATCGGGCGCAGGATGCACCGCAGAACTACTCGCAGGGTAACGCAGACGACTTCTCTGTGATTGACGACAATTCTGATCTCCCTTTTGACTAACGGTTACGCTACCGAAACAAAAAGCGAGAAAGGAACGATATGTTTTACCGTCCGAAATTGGTTCGATGCCGCCTGAAAACTGGCGGGAAAAGCATCGAACAAATCAAAGAATCCCACAAGGGGCAAGGGCTTGTTTATCGGGATTTTGAAAGTCTCCAACAGATGTACGATGCTTTTTCTGGATTGATTGTTGAGCTGTCTCTTTGGGAGTACGACAACCATGAAAGCTATCATCTCGAAAGCTGGAAGCCAGAAGATGATAAAAAAGTTATGATGGGCGTTTATTACGCAGAGCAAACGCATCCATTTCCTCGATACAAGAACGATTTTAAAAAATTCAAAGCGGACTGGAAAGCGAAGGAATATGAATGCGGAGGCGCATCTCTTGTTTTTGAGCCAGCAGATGTTGAAGAACTCGAAACTATATGCGAGGAAGTTCCTTCGTCCTGACCGCCTACCTTATATAAGAGCTGTGCTATCTGGCTGGACGGGCGTTTGGAAGAATGATTGCCTGCTGTCTCAACTGCACATCATGCCACAAAGCCTGCCACGACACTTGTGAGAAGTACAAGGCAGAGAAGAAAGACTTCGAGAAACGCAAGGCATTCGTGTATGAACTGAACCACAGCCAGAGCGTGTACCACCGTGATTATGAGGACAAACACCGGGAAAAAGGGAAGAAACGGTTTCTCGGAAGTGAATTTAGAGGTGAACGAGGATGAACGAATGGAGAGATACAGTGAAAAATCCACCTCACAAATGGGATGGAGATCCAATGGGTAACATTTTGGTTTGGTATAGCTGTACGGAACGCGCAGGAATTGCGAATATGACCGATGCGATGTTGTTTCCTAACAACATGCCGTTCTGGATGCCGCTCCCCAAACGACCGAAGGACGACGTATGAACACCGGCAAGCAGTTTGAAGCAGACTTCAAGGCATCCGTCCCGTCCGATGCTTGGTGCTACCGCCTGAAAGACAGTGCTGCCACCTACTACGGCGGCAACGAGAACCTGTCCTTTTCCATCGACAACATCTGTGACTTCCTTGTGTACCGTCACCCGATGAACCACCTGTTTGAGCTGAAAACCATCGAAACGCTCTCTATCCCTTTGGAAAAAGTGTTCGGCAAGTACGACAAGGCAAAGTGCAAATACCGTAAGGAAAAGCACATCACTGATATGGTGGATGCAATGGGATACGGCGGTCAGACCGCCCATGTGATAGTCAATTACAGGGCGGTCAACCGCACCTTTGCAATCCCCGCCAGCAAAGTTCTGTCATTCCGTTACAACGAGAGCCGAAAGAGCATCCCTTGGCAGTGGGCAGAGCAAGAGGGGATAGAAGTCAAAGCAAAAAGGCTGCGTATCCATTGGCGGTATGACGTGGATGGGCTGCTAAAGAGATTGGAGAAAGAAAATGAGGTTCGATGATATTGAGGTTGAAATTTGCGACCGATGCGGCGAGTGCTTTTCGTGGCATGGCGAAGCAAACGGAATCCGAAAAGTGAAAATCAAAAAACATGGCTATGAATGCTCGCCAGATAGGTCTTTCATTCTTTGCCCCTCTTGCATGGCAAAGCTGAACGACTGGCTGAAAGGAGAACAGAAGTGAGCAAGAAAATGTCTGAAATTTTACCGCCTGACGAAATCCTTGCACAGCTTGCAGAAGAATGTTCAGAGTTTTCGCAAGCATCATTGAAATTGCGCAGAGCAATGAACGGTGTGAATCCTACGCCAAAGACCGTTCCTGAATGCTGGGAGAACTTCATTGAGGAATACGCTGATGTGTTTCTGTGTATTCACACTCTGCTGGAGGCAATGGACATTAGCATGGACGAGTTCACTGAAAAGGCGGCTGATGTTGTGGAAATGAAACAAGTCCGCTGGCTATCTCGCCTTGAAGCAAAGGAAAACGAAAATGCTGAATGTCATGTTATATGCGGATTGTTTGGAAATGTTTACGCTGGAACTTATACAGTGCCCTGCAAAGATTTCTTACAGGAGTGGCGAAACGTGAAGGATGTAACAAGCGAATCCATTGAAGCGGTCATTAATCATTTTATCATTAAAATGGAGCATGACGGCAAGAACAAGGTTCAAAAGGCGTGGAGGGTTCGTGGTGGTAAAACGATGAAAGTCACGTTTGAACTTTCCAACGACAAGGAGCATTCCAATGAATAAGCGCAGAAACCGCACATCGTCTGGAAAACAGGCAATGTAAGCCAACCTCCGCAAAATCGCACGGCAGAACCAGTTGTACGGCTTCCGCATGGCTCTGGACGGCATCGCCGCCACATGGGGCGCACTGATTCAGAACCTTCGGTGCGATGCAGACCTGACCGATGAACAGGTGCAGAAAATCATCTGCATTGGCGACAGGTACTGGGAGATGGTCGGCAAGTTCAAAGAAGAGGATATGACCCCTGACGAGTTTGCGGATTACATCACAGCAAAGTCGGAACAGGTCGAAAAAGAGTTGAGAGAAAGGTGGAGTTAATGTTTGAGTTTGCAACCCGCTGGCTGGTCTGCCTAGTCCTGCTAGCGGTAGTGGTTCAGTCCGAACGGACAATCAAAGACACGGCAGACAACCTGTTTGAGGAACGGCAGGCAATGCTTGTCTGGCTGTTTATCAACGTGTGTCTGGTCGTTTGCACGGCTGTTATGATGGGGCGGAAATGATGAAAATTTGCGACATTGAGAGAAAGAAATCAATTTTGGGTGTCTGGAATATGGAGATGTGTTTGAGCTGAACGATGAAATTCTCATGAAATCTAACGTGAATCTTTCGGTAAGCAAGTTATCTGGCGGCATCAACCTGAAAAGTGGAGAGTTTTTGCAGATAGATGAGTTTTTCCCCGTCAAGATGGTAAACGCTCATCTCCAGTTGGAGGGCTAAGAAAAATCATGGACAACGAATTTTACTGCCCGATGAAGATGACCAGCAATCCACTTGGTCGGTGCGTATGCGAGAAAGAAAAGTGCGCTTGGTGGAGACAGCTGGACAACTGCTGTTCGGTCTGGCAGATTGCATGGAAGCTGGACAGCATCGAAAAGAAGATGAAGAGGTGATAACTCTTGGCAACACCCCCAAAGCGTGGTCGTGGCAGACCGCCACTGACCGAAGCCGAAAAGAAGAAGCGTGAGAAGCGAGCGCAAAAGGCGAAAGAAGAAGCCGCTGCGAAGCGTGAGAAAGCACGTGAGAAGAAGCGGATACAGAACCTGAACAAGAACAAGAGCATTCGATCACAGGTCAGCAAGAAGGTAAAGGAGCAACAGGCGTTGGCTATCGAGAAGTCAAAGATGATGAACACAGGCGATTTGCAGTCGAGAATCGGCGATGAAGAGGATAAGAAGGTAATTGGTATGATTGCAGCCAAGTACTTTGGCGACCTTCCGTGCGTGGACATGAACAACCCGATTGAAGTGCAGCAGCGCCTTGACTTCTTCTTTGACGCTTGCATCGAAGCTAGAATCTCCCCTGTGGTGGAGTGGATTGCACTGGTGCTGGGCATCGAATGGGTGAGCCTGAAGCAGATTATGGCAGGTAAACGCCGTGACGACAGCTTGCAGCAGAAGTACATCCTCAAGCTGATTCTGCAAATGCAGTCCATGTGGGCATACAACGGTATGTACGGTCAGGAGAACCCTGCCGAGTGGATTTTCCGGGCGAAGAACTACTTTGGTATGCGTGACAACGTGGAAGTCACCGTTGCGCCGCCTGAACAGCCGTTGGGCGATGCTCAGAGCGCAGAACAGTTGGCGCAGAAGTACCAGACTGCTTTGCCAAAGGGGATTGACGTGGAGTTCAAAGAGGTTCAAACGGAGGTGGTTGAAAATGACTAACGGCGATTTTATCCGCTCCATGAGATTGAGAATCATCGTATGTCTCCTGTGCTGATTGATGCCATTGCAGATGTTATATCATGGAACATCTGGCAGATGGATGGGCTGAAAAAGACCGTACCCGGAACGGACATTCCGTGCAAAATCAAAGACTGGAAAGCTGACAAAGAAATCCTGTTTAAGGATGTTGGGGAGTGTGATTGAAATGAGAACAAACGGGCAACTTTGCAAATGTGATAGATGCGGAATGACGCATTTTGTAAAGCTTTTGAAAACTGGCGATACGGACGGAGGATTTAATCACTGGGAAAAATTTGAAGAAGCAGTCGGATGGGGAAATGTCGACGGAATGCTTGTTTGCCCTTACTGCTACAATCAATATAAGTATTTACTCCGTCAGTATAAATCGCAAAAAATCACGCATTTTTCTTTTGAGTGTTGCGGAAATTGCAATGAATGCCAGAAGGAAAATTGCGTAAACAGGCTGGACGTGGAGGACAACTAATGCAAACTGACAGAGGAATCTATCACAAGCGAGTATGCGACCGCTGCGGAGCGGTTCTAGGCGGTAGGATGATGAACCCTGACGAATACTTCAAGGACTGGGCGTGGCGCAGAGACACAGGCGACCTTTGCCCTGGGTGCTATGCGGAGTATAAGCGATTGATCGGGCGGTTCAACAGGGGAAAGAGAGGGGAGAGAGGATGAGTTTCTATTGCACCGCTGGACAATGCCTTCGCAGGGGCGTTGTCAAATTCGGAAATAACAAAGTCGTTCGATGCACGGTACACAACTGCGAGGACAGGACAGAGCCGTCCTGTGGCTCTTGTAAATGGTACGCAGAGCCTGAGGGCGTGTGCGTGAACGACCAGTCGGAACACGTTGCAGACTTCGTATGGGATGAACGCGGATGCAAGGAATGGGAAAAGAAAGATGACAGCAGGGGAGAAAATCAGAAAACGCAGGCTTGAATTGCACGTCAAGCAGAAAGACCTTGCGAACAGAATCGGCGTGACAGCCGCTTTCGTATCGGCTATTGAGAACGGAAAACGCAGATGCAAGGAAAGGTGGCTTTTCAGAATTGCGACCGTTCTTGAATGCACCATATATGATTTGCAAGATGACGAGCCTAAAGGTTTGGTAGACCCTGCCAATGACGATTTCGGAGCGGTCTGCAACTGCGCTGTTCGCTACTGCTTGGGCAGACGGTCATATATGCCTAGCCTTGTTTGCGGATACATCACACCGCTTCTGCCGGAGCTGACGGACAAGACGCTTGAATGCTTTGAACGTGACATTGCAGAACGCAAGCAGACAGGGTTCGGCTTTGGCGATTCCTGCGACTATGAGACGTGGGATGCGTTCTACAAGGCGGTTTGCAAAGAGATTGAAGGGAGAAAGCATGGAAGTCAGACCGATTGATGCAAATGCATTGAAGCGATACTTTTCCGATGAACAAATGAAATATGTTAGCGTGGATGAATTGGATTACACGTTCAATGCTTTGATGTATGACGTGCTTGAAAGCGTAATCAAAGCTATTGATAACGCACCGACTATCGAGGTAAAGGACAATGGCTAACACACTCTGGCATCCAGCAAGTGAACCGCCACGCGAGCGAACGCAGCCTTTGTTGCTTGCGACTAAGACAACGTGGCGTGATAAAGATGGAAAAATGTTGCAAGGCTTTTCGCCGACAGCGTATTTTCTTGGCTGTTACGCAGACGGTCAGTTCTGGGATGAGATAGGTGAGAGACTGCCGAAAGATGTGACGGTGACGCATTGGATGGCGTTTCCGATGGTATGAGGTGGTATGTGTGGAGAGCAAAATTGTTTGGCATTCTCTTAAAAAAGAAGGATACCCGCCACTGTTTGACAATGGGAATGGTTACTTCTCATCCAAAAGGCTTTTATTGTCTGGGCAGTATTTCGATTTTTTCAAAGGGAAAATAGACAGGGCTGTGTCATGCGGAGGACTTGTAAAAGATCTTCGGCATGGAATGCCAGAATTTGATTGGATGAACGATAACGGATATCGTTTGCATCACTCAAAAATTGAATATTGGGCGTATATGCCAGAACCGCCTGTGGAAAAATAAGTATGACAAGAAGAACATTTATTAAAAAGCTTATAGGACTTGGCTACTCCAATAAAAGAGCAAGGAGTATTTGTTATTGGCATATCAGGAATAGGAGAGCCATTGAATCTAACAAAACGCAATACATGCTTAAAAAATGGAAATCTCAAGGATATGACGAACCTATTGATTTGAAATCTTATAAAGAGCTTTATGAATCGATAAAAAAGTATGGAACCGTAGCAAAATAATGTAGGCGATAAACATGAATAATTATGTATGGCACTCTACAAAAGACTGTATGCCCCCTTCATACGCTTCCAAACTAATTCTTATGGTGAGCAATATTTGCCCAAGAAAAAATGAATATGGGCGATACATGATATTTGGATATTACACTCCAGCGTATGGAATAAATACATGGGCAGATGAATGGTACAATAAATTAGACCCAAACAATTATATTGTGACACATTGGATGTTTGCACCAGATATGCCGGAGGAACAAATATGACAAACAAGAAGTTTGGCATTATCATTATGGATTTGAGCCTTTTCGACTTCGGGCCAAAGCCGCCTTGTGGGTACATCAAGGCAAAACATATCCGCCCAGCGTACGGCAAAGGAACAAGACCTATCAAGGCTCATAAGCGAATCACGAGAACGAGAGAGGGATTCAGAAAATGACAGAACTCAAGAGATGCCCGTTCTGCGGTGGAGAAGTTACCATTGCAGAGGGCGGTTATCGCCAAACACGATAGATGTATGTTACGAGAGGAAACAAAGAAAATAGGTGTAACTGCCATGTTCTCATGGAAAGCAAAACTTACTACTTCGATTCCTCTGAAATGGAAAAAGCAAAAATTAAATCCGACCTTATCGAAGCATGGAACAAACGCTACAAAGAGGACTGAGTATGGACAAAAAACGAGACAGCTTTACATTCCAACGATATTATTTTGAAGCCATCTTCACACTCAAAAGCAAAGAGAAGTTGGAACTTTATGATGCAATCTGCGCATACGTTTTTGAAGAAAAAGACACGACTTTTAACTCGAAAAAAGCAGAATCTTGTTTCATTTTGATTAAGCATCTGCTAGATGAAGAATTAAAAAGAAGCGATATTGCGTCAAAAGGATGGTCTACACGAAAGTCATCTCATCCTCATGTCATAAATGAAATGAAGGTCAGCTCATCTATGAGTTCAAAGTCATGTGACGATGAACGCATGGTATCAACTGACAATCAGAAGAGCGTCAATACCTTGCCTGAAAGCGCAGTCAAGAAGAAACCAGACATCTTTTTCGACTTTGCTCACGGCGATAAAGCCCTGTTGGAATCCCTGCGAGAGTTCGCACAGATGCGTACAAGAATCAAGAAGCCCATGACAGACCGGGCAAAACAGATGCTCTGCAACAAGCTGGAAAAGTTTGACCGGCACGACTGGAAAGCCATTCTCGACCAGAGCATCTATGCCGGATGGCAGGACATTTACGCATTGAAGCAGGATGACCAGTACGAGCAGAGTACGGAGATGGAGTTTCCTAGACTATGACAATGGACGTTCAAACGGTATTTATCGGTGCGCTGATGCTCTGCAAGCCGGGCGCTGTGGATGAAATCATACCAGACCTTGAACTTGACTTGTTCAGACCTGAGCTGAGAGACGCTTTTGCGGCTGTTCAGGGCTATTGGACGGCTAGGGGTAAGATAGATATAGTCGAAATAAACACGCAGCATCCAGACGTAGCGCAGACGTTATTAACGTGTGTACAGACCTGTGAATCGGAGTGTGTTCGCATTGACAGGGAGCAGATGCAGCGTTGGGCACATCTTGTCAGAGAACAAGCTGCACTCACTCGTGTGCAAGGTCTGGCATTTCAGATGACCAGCGAGCTTACCGACTATTCTGATCTATCAGACATTTACCAGCAGATGGGCGAGGCAATGAGCCTGAAAGCTGAGGAAGAAGATGCGTGGACATACGAGGATGTGCTGAACGACTATGTGCTTCACATGGACGAGAAGCCTGTGTATATCAAGACAGGCCTAGAGCGTCTGGATGAAGCGCTGCACATCTCACCGGGTGATTTCATCATCATCGGCGGCAGACCGTCTGCGGGCAAAACAGCCCTGTCCTTGCAAATAGCAGCAAGCATGGCAAAGCAGGACTACACCGTGTACTATTTCAGTTTAGAAACCAGCAAACGCAAGCTAGGCGCACGTCTGATGGCTAATCAAATATACTGCCCTCTGGACACGGTGAAAAATAAGGCGATCAGCTTGAATGAGATTGACGGACAGGCAAAGAACATGAAGATGCCCCTATATATCCGCTCCGCTGCCGGAAAGAACGTGGCGTGGATGAAGGCTCAGGCTCTCCGTAAAAAGGCTCAGGTCATCTTTGTAGACTATCTTCAACTTATCCATGAAACAGGCGCAAAGGACAGATATGCCGCCATTACAGCCATATCCATTGCCTTACACGAATTGGCGCAGACCACAGGTATTGTCGTGGTGGCACTGGCTCAGCTTAATCGAAACCCATCCAAGCCCGGAGCAACGCCTACAAACTCCGACTTGCGAGAAAGCGGACAGATTGAACAGGACGCAGATGCAATTATCCTTCTGTCCGGCGATAACCCCGAAAAGTATCTGTTCCGGCTAAGCAAAAACAAGGAAGGCGAGATAGGCGACCTTCCCATTACGTTTAACAAGCAAATTCAACGGTTCCAAGAGTATACTTGGATGGATTGAGCACATGGGCTGTCAGCAATGGCAGTCTTTTGTTTTTGCTAACTCCACGAGAAAGCCTATTTTAAGACGTTTTGGATGCTAGACGATAACTTTGTCGACTTCATTACAAAAACGCCCCACAGACGCTCGTAGACGGCTCTCCGTTGATGCTGATGGTGCATCTCAGACCAGACCATGCAACTAGACCGATACAGGAGCGTGGAGAACGGTTTTTTAGGGTCAGACGTGAAAGTTATCGGGTCAATCAGAAAAACGCGACAGACAGGCTCTTACGCGCCTTTCCAGTGATGATGGCAGCTAGATAGGCAGATGATAGCGACTATTCGTCTAATCGCAGAACTGATTGAGACGAAATCAAGATGTGTGAGACAAAAAACGCTTCGACTATCACTTTTGGAAATGGCTTTTTTGGAAATGGCTTTCAAATTTTTGTCCCCTTTCCCCCTTGTTTCCTCTTCCCCCCTTTTGTCCCCCTCTTCCCCCTA